>VYKS01000436.1_pt1 | contig 15452 bp, 11 predicted proteins | sample 5114511 | NCBI WGS metagenome assembly VYKS01 (sample SAMN12291795, study PRJNA351875) | freshwater metagenome | isolation source: freshwater lake | place: USA: Michigan, Gull Lake | collected 2011-07-05 | reverse complement strand
CGGGCGGGGCGAAGGTCGCGGGGCGGTCCAGCGGGATGCGGTCGCGCGGCGACAGGCCATGGCCCTCGATCCGCAGACGGCCAGGCTCGGGATAGAGCCGCAAGGCGGTCGCTAGGTCCGGAACTCGGATCGCGCCGGCCGCGCGGGTCGCCTCGGGCAGGGCCACGACGACGTCGCCCGAGGCGGGTAGGCGAGCAGTCGCGCCCTCGGTCAGCACCACCAGCCGGCCCGGCGCGGTCAGCACCTGCGGCGGGAACAGGGTCAGCCACAGGAGGGCGCCGGCGGCGACCTGCAACCCCGCCAAGGCGACAAAGCGCCAGGTCGGCCCCCGCTCGGCCGCAGCGGCGGCGCGGCGGCGCAGGAAAAGGCGCGTCAGGCTGACGACCAGCGCGCCGACGATCAAGACCAGGGCCAGGAGCGCAGGACCGGTCATCGCAGGGCGTCCAGATAACGGCGCCCGCGTGGGTCGACCGGGGCGCGGCGCTGCACGCCCGGCGTCGGACGCTCCAGCGCGGTCCACAGGAGGGCGCGCAGCTTGCGGCGGCAGTCCTGGCACTCGGGCTCGTTACGGACGGTGTCAATGGCGGCGCTCAGCGACAGGGCGTCAGGCAGGCGGCCGGCGTTGGCGGCGACCCAGCGGGCCAGGGCGTCTAGGTTCGGCGGCGCGGCGGCCGGCCCCGTCTCGTCGAGGGCGCGCCAGGCCTCGACGGCCGGGCTGTCGGCCGGATCGCGGACCAGCGGCGCCAGACGTCCCGCGACGATGCCGTCGCGCTTGCCGCTCATCCGGCGCGACAGGTCGATCGGCGGCAGCTTGGGCGGGGTGCGGGCCAGATAGATCCGCGTCGCCTGCTGGGCGGTCTTCAGCAGGACGAGGGCCCGGTTGGCGTGCGGCAGGGCCGCCTTGACCTCGCCCTGACGCAGGGCGCGCTCGGAGTCCCACATGGCGTCCAGCGCCTGGGCCAGGGTCGCGCGGGCGCTCGGTGAGAACAGCGTGGCCGCATCGCCCGTGTCGTGGGCGTGGCCGAACTGGGCCAGCAGCTTGTCCATGTCGCCCAGCGGGGAGCCGTCGCTTTCCGCGCCATGGTCGTGGCCGTCACCCGGACTATGGTCATGGTCGTCATGCGCCTCGGCCTTGGCCGCCGGGGCGGCGGGGCCGTCATTGGTCGGCAGGTCCAGAGCCGGGGCGTCGCTGGTGGGCAGGGCCAGGCCCACCCCGCCGCCGCCGCCTTCGGCCTCCTCGCCCATGAACTGGCCATAGCGCAGGCGCAGCTGGGCCTGGTCCTCGCCAAGGCCGTTGGCGCTGTCCATGAACTTGTCGGCCGAGATCCGGGACTTGCGGGCGAGGAGGGCTTCCGCGTCGATGATGATCTGGCGCTGGCTGCGGAAATAGACCGGCAGGATCTTGCGGGCCATGCCCTCCAGGCCGTCGACCGGCGGCGGGTCGTTGGGCCAGCGCAGGATCACGCTGGGGCCCTCGACCGTCTGCGGAGCGGGCTGGCGGTTGTCGCGGACGATCAACTGGACGATCAGGTCGCCGCCACGCTCCAGGCCTTCGCGGGCCAGGTCCAGCGACACCGGGAAGCGCTTGAGCCGCGCGTCGCCGAGGCCGGCGACCGAGAGGATCCGCTCGGTGGTGGTGATGTTCTCGCCTTCGCCCTTGGTGACGGTGATCTTCAGGGTGGCATTGGCGGCGACGCCGTAGTCGTCGCGCGCCTCGAACACCGGGGTCCAGCGGGTTTGGCCCGGTTCGACGAAGGTCAGGGCGGTGCTTGGGGTCACCACGCGGATCACTGGCGCGGCGTCGGGGATCATCTCCAGCCGGTGCAGCCGCTGGCGGGGCAGGCCCGGCGCTTCGATCCGATAGAGGGCCGAGCGCTCGAAGGCCCGCGCGCCGGTCCAGCGGCCGCCGTCGCGGCGCAGGGGCAGGGCGGCCTCGCCCGGGAAGGTCAGGGTCGTGGCGTCGGGCTGAGGCAGGAAGCCCAGGCTCCAGACGACCTGTGAGCCTGCGGGCGCTCGGACGTCGAGGCTGCTCTGCTCGAACGGGCGCTGGCCGGTATAGGCCGGCGGGGTGATCCGCAGCCGCGCGCCGGTCAGGTGCGGGGCGGCCAGAGGCGCTGGCGTGGCGGCGCCTTGGCCTTGTCCGGTCTCGCCCGGCGCGGGCCACAGGGCGGCGGCCGCGATGACGAGCGCGCTGAGAGCGACCGAGGCGGCGATGCGGCGGGTCGACCAGGCGGGACGCAGGTCGAGGGCGGCGGCCTCTTTCAGCCGGTCGCGAAGCCGCGCCTGCTGCAGGGCCGCCAAACCCGTCAGGGTCTCGGGCGGCGCGAAGAGGAGGTCGCTGCTGTCCTCCAGCCCCGGCGCCTGGGCGTCGAGGGCGGCGGTCAGCCAGGCGCGGTCAAAGCGCTGCGTGCGCCGCCAGCCGGTCCAGGCGAGAGCCCCCAGGCCCGCCGCGCCGACGGCAAGAGTCCCCAACGGTCCGGCCAGACGCCATGCCGCGACGCCACCGGCCAGAACGGCGGGCGCGCCGACCGCCAGGGTGTCGAGCACCACGCGCAGGCGGGCGGCGCGGGGCAGATGGGCCAGGACGGCGATCATGCCAGCACCGCGCGGTTTCGGCGCGTGGCGAGCCAGCGCTCACCAGCGAACAGCGCCGCGATCAGCACCGCCAGCCAGGGGCGCAGGTCGAGCGGATGCGGATTGAAGGCCAGAGCCGGAACCGTTTCGCCAAGCGCCGGCGCATAGTCCTGGGCGGCGACGCGGGCGGGCGCGGGCGGCGGGTCCAGCAGGGTCCACAGGCGGTCTGGGAAGTCGGGCTCGACCAGGGCGGGCAGGTTCTTGGGGGCCAGCGGGCGGGTCAGTTGCAGCACGCGGCCCTGGCCATAGCGGCCTTCGACGGCCAGCGGCTCCGCCAGAGGGTCGCGCCAGACCACGGTCTTGGGCCCCTCGACGGGGGAGGGCGCGTCGTTGGCTAGCAGCACGACGCCGCCGCGCTCGATCCAGGACAGCACGGCGTCCGACAGCGGCGCGCCCGACAGCCAGATCAGGGTCTGGGCGCCGCTGGGAAGAGGCTGGTCGACGGGCGCGGCGTCGAAGGCGGGCGCTTGGTCTGGCCCGGCATAGGCGCTCGCTGCGGCGCGGAAGAACTGGACCGCCTCGGCCCGCTCGGCGGCGTAGCGAACCACCAGGGCCGGCGGCGGGCGCTCAGGCTTGGCGGTTGGCGTCGCGGTCGCTGGCGCGACCTTCCAGGTGACCTTGCGCGACAGCACGAGCCGCCCGCCGTCGGCGTCGAAGACCGGGGGGACGACCAGGGTCAGCGGCGCGCCCTCCGGGAGCTCGGCGTCGAGCTGGCGGATCAGGCTTGTGAGGTCGGCGGTGGCGGGCGGTGCGGCGCGGTCGGCGCCGGGGAAGCCGGGCGCCAGCCAGACGCGGCGCGCGCCGTCATCCGGGACCTGAGCGGCGTCGATCCCCGGAGCGAGGGCGACCACGGGACGCTCATCGCCGGTCGGCCGCAGCACCGGGCGGGCCAGGGCGATAGCGACGGCCACGATCAGCGCGATCCGCACCGCCAGCAGCAGGCGCTCGTCCAGCCGCAGGCGCTGGACGGGCTTGGGATTGGGGTTCAGCCAGCGCAGGGCGGCGAAGTCGATGGTCTTGGTCTCGGTGCGCCGGGCGATATGGATCGCCAGCGGAACCGCAACGGCCAGCAGGGCGGCGAGCGCGGCGGGCAGCAGCAGGGCGGGGATCATCGGACCGCCGCTGCGGGGGCCAGGGCCTGGATCGGCCCGTCAGGATCCTGGTCGGCGAAGTGTTCGGCGAAGCGCACGCCCCGGCTTTCCAGACGGGCGCGCAGGGCCGCGCGGGCCTCGCCAAAGCGCTTGAGGAAGTCGGCGCGCAGCGATCGGCCGTCGCCGGCCAGCTCAGCCCTGTTCTCCGGATCGCGGAACCGAAGTGAGCTGTCAAAAGGGAAGTCGCGTTCGTCGCCGGTCAGGAGCTGGACGAACGACACGTCGCGGCCCGAGGCGGCCAGGCGCTCGGCGGCGGCGACGCAGGCCTCGTCGAAGCCGTCGGTGATGAAGATGACGAGATCGCCGGGCGCGATGCGCTCGCCCAGGATCTTGAGGTCACGGTCCCAGTGCGGCGCGCCGCCGGGCTGGAGCGGGCTGATCTCCAGGCGGATGCGGTCGCGCTGGCGCTTGTCGCCTGACGGCGCCAGCACCAGCGGCCCCTTGTCCTGGGCGACGACGAGGCCGAAACGGTCGCCTTGCAGCAGGGCGATCTCAATCAAGGCCGCAGTCAGGCGGCGGGCGGCGTCGAAGCGGGTCCAGGTGGGGCGCGCCAGATCGGCCTGGGCCATCGAGGCGCTGGCGTCCAGCACGATCCAGATCGCCACCGGACTCTCGCGCTCGGCGTCGCGGACGAAGAACTTGTCGGACCGCGAATAGAGCTTCCAGTCGATGCGTCGCAGGTCATCGCCGCGCTCATAGGCGCGGTACTGGGCGAACTCCATCGCCCCGCCGCGATTGCGGCTGGCGTGCGCGCCGTCGCCGACCAGCACGGCGGCCGCGCGGGGCGCCAAGGACAGGCGTCGCAGGCGGGTGCGCAGGTCCGGAGGCAGGTCGAACGGCGACATACGCAGGTTCAGTCGCGGGCGGGGGCGGGCAGGGCGGCCAGCAGGGCGGCGACCACGTCGTCGGTCGTCTTGCGCTCGGCCTCGGCGGCGAAGGACAACAGGATGCGGTGGCGCAGCACCGGCGCGGCCAGGGCCACGACGTCCTCGCGGGTGGCGGCCAGGCGTCCGTGCAACAGCGCGCGGGCCTTGGCGGCCAGCACCAGGGCCTGACCGGCGCGAGGACCGGCGCCCCAGCGGACATAGTCCTGGATGGCGGGCGGGGCGTCCGGGCCCGGACGCGTGGCGCGGATCAGGCTGGTGATCCAGGTCAGCAGGCCGTCGCTGACATGGGCCTGGCGCACCCACGTCTGCAGCTCGACGATGTCGGCGCCGGTCATCACCGCCTTGGGGGCCTCAATCGCGCCGCCCGTGGTCAAGGCGAGGATCGCCCGCTCCTCCTCGGCGGTGGGATAGCCCACGCGGATGTTCAGCAGGAAGCGGTCCAGCTGGGCCTCGGGCAGGGGATAGGTGCCGGCCTGCTCCAGTGGGTTCTGGGTGGCCAGCACGAAGAACGGCTCGGACAGGGCGTGGGTGACGCCGGCGTAGCTGACCTGGTGCTCCTGCATGGCTTCCAGCAGCGCGGCTTGGGTCTTGGGCGGGGTGCGGTTCAGCTCGTCGGCCAGGAACAGGTTGGTGAAGACCGGACCCTGCTGGAAGCGGAAGTGGCGATGGCCTGTGCCGTGGTCTTCCTCCAGCACCTCGGTGCCCAGGATGTCGCTGGGCATCAGGTCGGGCGTGAACTGCACGCGGCGGAAATCCAGCGACAGGGCCTGGCCTAGGGTGCGGACCAAGAGGGTCTTGCCCAGGCCCGGCACGCCCTCGATCAGGCAGTGGCCGCCGGCCAAGAGGCCAATCAGGAGCTGCTCGACCACCTCGTCCTGGCCGACGATGGCCTGGCCGATGGCGGCGCGCAGCTGCGACAGACGCTGAAGCTTGCCCGCGATCTCGGCTTCGGTAGGGGTCATGGTCATAGGCAATCCGAACAGAGAAGGAGGCGATCAGGCGGTGAGGGCGTAGAGGACGATGTTGACCGCGAACTTGGTGTTGTCATCGGCCAGGAAACGCTTGTTGCGCCAGTCGTAATCCCACTCGCAGCCGTAATCCTTGTTGCTGTAGAGCACCCCGAGGCGCCCGCCGATCTCGATGCCCTTCAGATAGTCGTGGACGAGATCGTCGCCCCAGCCGTTCAGCTCGAAGCTGGTGGCGGGCGGGCCGTCGAACTTGAAGAAGTTGCGGTAGATCAGGTGGTCGTTGGGCAGCTTTTTCAGGGCGTTCGCCCCAAACAGCTTGGCCATCTGGCGCTCGAACGACTTGGCGAACAGGCCGTCGATGTCGTGGTTGCAGTCGTCGACGAAGACGAAGCCACCGTTACGAACATAGGTCTTGAAGTTCTCGGCCTCAGCCGGGCTGAACTCGACCAGCTTGTGGCCGGCCAGGTAGCAGAACGGGGCGGTCAGCATGGCCGGATCCGACAGGCGCACGACGCGCTCTTCGGGATCGACCCGCAGGGTGGTGTAGTCGACCAGCGAGGTCAGGATGTTGGCCGGCATGCGCTGGTCGACGTCCCAGTCGCCGCTATCATAGCGCAGGCGCGTGAACCAGAAATCATAGGCCGCAGCGGCCCTAATAGCGGCCTTGGGAGACGATGGGAGGCTGGCCAGCCAACCTCCCATCGCACCGCCCGCCAGCAGACGCAGACACTCTGAACGGGTTACGCGACTGCTGGCCATGGGTGTGTGTCAGACGGCGTCCGACAGCGAGGTGAAGGTGAAGTCCCGCACGCGCATCGGCGGGATCATGTACTTCATGCCGCCGCCTTCGCTGACGCGGACCGGACGGCCCAGGTCGTCGATGTTGTTCAGCATGATCACCGGCGACTCGTTGAAGCGGAAGTTCTTCACCGGGTACTTCAGCTGACCGTTCTCGATGTAGAAGGTGCCGTCGCGGGTCAGGCCGGTCAGCAGCACGGTCTGCGGATCGACCATGCGGATGTACCAGGTGCGGGTCACCAGGATGCCGCGCTCGGTCTCGCGCACCAGGTCGGCGGTCGACTTGGTTCCGCCCGACATGATGATGTTGCCCGGGCGGCCGACGACCTTCTTGCCCTGCTTCTGCGCCCAGTAGGGCGAGTACATCAGGTTGGCGATCTTGCCGTTCTCGACCATGGCCATCTTCTCGCGGGCGCGGCCCGAGCCGTCCCAGGGCAGGACCGCCAGGTCCGGGTGCCAGGGGTCGGAGATGAAGCTGACGCGCGGGTCATAGACCTGCTCGCCCAGCTTGTTGCCGCCGCCCTTCTTGGACAGGAAGCTGCGGCCTTCGTCCGCCGCGCGGGCGTCGAAGAAATTGAACATGAACGAGATCAGGCCCGAGGCGGCCGCCGGCTCGAGGATCACCGTGTACTTGCCCGGCTCCAGGGCCTGGGCCTCGGCCGAGGCGCTGGCCTTGCGCATGGCGATCTCGATGTCGCTGGCCGGCTTGAAGGGCGTGGAGTCCTGTAGGTTGCGGGCGACCCAGCCGGAGCCCTTGCCGTCAGCGGTGCGGACGGTGCAGGTGTAGTCCATCTCGGTCGAGCGCTGATAGCCGAACGCGCCCTTGCTGTTGGCGAAGGCCACGAAGCTCTGCTCGTCGTTCAGGAACCCGGCCGCGATCAGGTTCTTGGACCGGCAGGGCGCGATCGACGCCATGGCGATGTCGGCGCGCTGCTCGGGCGTGATGGCTGCGGTGGCCGCGCTGAAGGTCGAGCTGGGCTTGTAGACCTGCTTCTCGACCGCCGGCACGAACTCGGGGTTCTCTGGCGCCAGACGGGCCAGCTCCTCGGCGCGCTTGACGGCGCGGGCCAGGGACGCGTCCGAGAAGTCGTTGGTCGACGAGGTGCCCACCCGGCGGCCGAAGGCCACCGAGACGCCCAGATTGGTGTCGCTGACCACGCCGCTGGTCGAGACGTTGTTCAGCGCGAAGCGGATGTTGCCTTCGATCGAGCCCGTCAGCTGGGCGGTGCATTCGTCCGCCGTCGAGAGCTTGATGACCTTGTCGAGGATCGTCTTGGCCTCGGCTTCCGTCATGATACCCATGATGTGTCTCCCTCGATCCGCTTAACCGAGCGAGCGCGCGGTATTGATGACGTTGATGCCGTCGAACCGGGTGGTCGACGAACCGTGGCTGACGGCCGAAACCTGGCTGGGCTGACCCTTGCCGTCGAAGAACGACCCGAACAGGCGGTAGTCCCGCTCGTCGCAGATCGCCGAGCAGGCGTTCCAGAACTCGGGCGTGCGCATCTGGTAGGCGACGTCTTCCAGCGGCTGGGTGATCTTGCCGTCCTTGATCTCGTAGAACAGCGTGCCGCCGAACTGGGCGTTGTAGCGCTGCTGGTCGATTGAGAACGAGCCGCGGCCCAGGATGTAGATGCCGTTCTCGACGTTGCCGATCATGTCGGCGAGGCTGAGCGGCTTCTTGCCGGGCTCCAGCGAGACGTTGGGCATGCGCTGGAACTGCACGGTCGACCAGGAGTCGGCGTACGAGCAGCCGTCGCTCTCGGTCTTGCCCAGGATGTGGGCCTGGTCGCGGGTGGCCTGGTAGTCGACCAGCTTGCCGTTCTGGATCAGCGGCCAGCTCTTGGTCTTGATGCCTTCGTCGTCATAGCCGACGGCGCCAAGGCTGCCCGGCTGGACCTTGTCGGCGACGACGTTGACGATCTCGTTGCCGTACTGGAAGCGGTCACGGCGCTTGTCCAGTGTGGCGAAGCTGGTGCCGGCGTAGTTGGCCTCGTAGCCCAGCACGCGGTCGAGCTCGAGCGGGTGGCCGATCGACTCGTGGATGGTCAGGCCCAGGTGGTTGGGGTCCAGCACCAGATCGTAACGGCCCGGCTTCACCGACTTGGCGGTCAGCTTCTCGCGCGCCTGGACGGCGGCGGCCTGGGCGTCCTCGACCATGTCGTAGGACTTGTTGTAGCTGATAATGCCGTTGGGCGAGAGGACCTTATCCTCGGCCTTGGGGTCCAGATACTCATAGCCCATGCCCATCGGGGCCGAGAGGCCCTCGCGCGACCGGAACTTGCCGGTGGCCTTGTCGATCGCGGTGACGGTGAACGGCGCCCAGACGCGGTGGATGTCCTGATCGATGTAGGAGCCGTCGCTGCTGGCGAAGTACTTTTGCTCGTTGATCAGGAACAGGCTGGAATTGACGAAGTTGGCGCCGGCCTTCAGGGCCGCGCCGTTGACCCGCATCAGAAGGTCGACCTTCTCCTGCAGCGACACTTCCATGCCGTTTCGGCGGATCGGGGTGGCCCACTTGACCTCGCCGACGCCCTTGGTCGGCGCCAGCTGGACCGGCGCGGTCTGGTTCTTGGCGTTGGCCTTGGCGATGGCGACGGCCAGACGGGCCGTCTGGGCCACCGACTCCGGCGACATGTTGTTCGTGGCGGCGAAGCCCCAGGCGCCGCCAGCGATGACGCGCACGCCCACGCCGCTGGACTCGGTGTTGGTCACGCCCTGGACGTTGGCCTCGCGCGTCAGGATGAACTGACGCAGGTAGCGGCCCACGCGGACGTCGCAATAGGTGGCGCCGGCGGCCTTGGCCGCGGTCAGGGCGGCGTCGGCCAAGCGCTTCTTGACCGCCACGTCCATGGTCTCGATCAGCTGTTCGGCGGCGATGGCCTGGCCAAAGCCCGGCAGCAGCACGCCTCCGGCGCCGATGCCGCAGGCCGCGAGGAACTGTCGTCTATCCAAGGTGTCTCCTCCCAGGTGGCCCACGATCTGGGCACGCTATCGCCCTGTTCCGGGCGCGCCGGAATCTCACGCGGGAGAAGTTCTGTGCTGACTAGCGCCAGAGGTCAAATATTTCTCAAATGTAATGTTTCGGCGCGCTCAGTTTGCACGCGTGAAGTAATTGTTCGCTGATATGGTGGCAAACGTGCCTTCCGCGAGGGAAAAGGCTCCATGGGCCAGAAAAGCCGGCGCGATTTTTCCGCCAAGCGTCCGCATACGCGGCTCAGCGCGGATCGTTTTTGGGGGCACTTCTCGGCTTCCGCGCCCATGAAGGGGGCGTCGACGGAAGCGGATGAGGGGTGTCAGCGCTCTACGGCCGCGTTGTCTCGCCGCACGCGGATCGCGGCCTGGGAGCCGATCTTCATGCGGTAGCTGCCCATAGCCGCTTTGCGGATCTCAACTGTCATGCCGGGCTTGGGCGTCTTGCCGAGCATCTCCTGGTCGATCTGTCGCCAGACCGCGCCGTCTTCCAGGGTTACGACAAGCCGCCCCTCGGCGTCGGTGCGGGCGGCCTTGACGACGGCCTGTAGCGCTTCGGTCTCGGCCTTGTCGGCCCCGCGGTCCAGGATCGACAGGGTCGGCAGATCCAGGCCGAACGCCTGACGTCGGGCGGCGCGGGCCGTCTGCTTGTCGATGATGATGACTTCGCCGGTTTCCTGCGCCTTGGTCACCGACTGGGCGGCCTTGTCGTAGCAGGCCAGGCGCTCGCCGTCGGCCTTGATCGCGCTGCAGGCCTTCAACGCCTTGATCACATCGGGCTCAGGCCCGGACTGGGCCAAGGCGGCGCCGGCCGACAGCGTCAACAGCAGGACAAGGGCGGGACGCAGCATGACAGTGTTCCTCACGAGGCGTCGTTCTTTCCACCCAGCAGCCAGCCGGTCAAGGACAGCCGCTTGGTCTCGGCGTAGCTGGCCACCTGGGCCACCGAGTGCGGCGTCGGCACCTTGAACAAGGTCAGGACGTTGAAGCCCGGCGCGAGGCCACGCGTCACGTCGCCGGCGGCGTCATGGAACAGCAGCTGACCGCCCCAGTCGGGTCGCCAGCGGCGCGTGAAGCCCAGGGTGAAGGCGGCCAGGCGGTGGTCCTTGCGGTGGCTGTCGTCATGCACGGTGAGGAAGTCGCCGGGACGATAGTAGGAGGCCTGGACCCGTACGCCGCCCACCTCGGGGGCACCGATGATCTGGCCGCCGAAGTCGAGGAAGGCTCGGCTCTCCAGGAACTCCGTCGCCCGGTGTATCGGCGCGGTCGGCGCGCGCGGATACTCGTCCTGCAGCGCATAGGACATGTGAACGAACGAAAAGCCCCGCGCGGCGCGCTTGAGGGCGCCTTGCAGGAACTGTCGCACCTGCGCCTCGCCGAACTTCTTGATGACCTCCGGCGTGATGACCAGCGTTTCGGAGGCCTCGTCCGGCGCGACGATGTTCCAGGTAAGCGACTCCATCAACCCAGCGACGGCGTCGGCGTCTTGCGGCGTCAGGAAGACGGGAATCTGCACGTGGCCGTCACGCGCGAAACGCTCCGCCAGGGCGTCGATCGGCAGGTCGGTGTTGATTCTCAGCGGCGGGTGATGGGACATCGGAGCTCGGATACGCGACGGAAAGGCGGGCTGCAGCCGCCCTGCGTCTATTCAAGCGTTGCTTCTGGCTGCGGCGCAACCGCGCGCCGATCAATCATTTCCCGATCGACGCGCTTCAAGGCCGAAACAGGTGTTTCAAGAGTAGCGCAGACCGCATAACGCCCTCTAGCACTGACACAACCGGTGGCGGCTGTTGGTGGGGCATGATTTTCCGGGCCAACACGCGGCGCCACAGTTGTCGGCGAAGGGCGGCCGATGGCGTCGAAGCGGGTCTACTGAGCGCAAATTGTCGCTCAGCCTACCGGCGCCGGTTAGATATTGTTCGATGTTTCCCGTCGGAAACGTACATGTAACGCCTATGCTTCTTGCCCGCCCGGGATTTCCTACCCTCGCTACGCCCGCGCGGACGCGAATGTGTCGCATTTGAGACACTGGTGCGAATTTCTTGCTACTCGGACACGCGCCGCCGTTGACCAATTCCGTTGGACAAAGCCTACCTGCGGCCAATGCCCGTTTCGTCACAGAACCGGGGGGGAGCGTTCGTCCCGTTCGGGCGGGATAACGCCGAAGCTTTTGGAGGTGGAATTTGTTGGGTTTTGTTAGCCGTCGAAAGAGCCTGTTGGCCTCTTCCATCCTGTGCGGCGTCATGCTGCCGGCCGCCGCTGCTTGGGCGCAACAGGCCGAAGAGCCCGCCCAGGTCGAAGAAATCGTCGTCACCGGTTCGCGCATCGCGCGCGCCGACCTGACCTCGGCCAGCCCGATCGCCCAAGTCGGCGACAAGGAGCTGAAGCAGTCGGGCGTCGTGAACACCGAAAACCTGCTGAACACCCTGCCGCAGGCCGTTCCGGGCATCACCTCGACCGTCAACAACGGTAACAACGGCACCGCCACGGTGAACCTGCGCGGCCTGGGCTCGAACCGCACCCTGGTGCTGGTCGATGGCAAGCGTCAGACCCCGACCACCTCGGCCGGCAGCGTCGACCTGAACCTGATCCCGCCGGCCCTGATCAAGCGCATCGACGTCGTGTCGGGCGGCGGCTCGGCCGTTTACGGCTCGGACGCTATCTCGGGCGTCGTCAACTTCGTCCTGAAGAACGACTTCGAAGGCCTCGAGTTCTCGGCTGGCTACTCGGAGACCGACGGCGGCGAAGCGCCGATCTACTCGGCCGACCTGACGATGGGCGCCAACTTCGCCGATCGTAAGGGCAACGTCGTCCTGAGCCTCGGCTACAACAAGCGTGAAGCCCTGACCCAAGGCGAGCGCGGCGGCATGCTGGCCCGCGCCTGGGGCGACAACGCCGCTCGTACGGGCCTTGTGCCGTCGGGTTCGGGCTCGATGGAACCGGGCCGCGTCGATCCGTTCGTTGCGGGCAAGTTCGTGACGCTGCCGGGCGTCGCCAACAGCGCCGCCAACTCGGCCTATTTCCTGCCGACCGGTGACGTTCGCCTCTATGACGCGAACAACGACACCTACAACTTCGCGCCGGTCAACTATCTGCAGACCCCGCAAGAGCGTTTCTCGGTCACCTCGCTGGCCAGCTATGAGATCAAGCCGGGTCTGACCGCCTACGCCAAGGGCAACTTCGTCAACTCGAAGGTCGTCACCCAGCTGGCTCCGACTCCGGTCGGCAGCCGCATCTTCCGCTTCACGCTGGACAACAACCCGTTCCTGACGGCGGCCGCGAAGACGGCCCTGAACAGCCTGGGTTCCAGCACCAGCTACTCGATCCCGACCTCGAGCCCCTGGGCGACCGGCACCTACACCGACGTCGACACCGACGGCGATGGCCTGTTCGACACCGTCACGGGCGTGTTCAACAAGCGCCTCAGCGACGTTGGCCCGCGCGTCTCGGCGTTCAACTTCACCGGCTTCCAGATGCAACTGGGCCTGAAGGGCAATATCGAGGCCATCAACGGCGGCTTCGACATCTACTATCAATACGGCAACACCCACGGCAGCAACTCGCTGCTGGGCGACACCAGCCTGGCTCGCATCCAGCAAGGCCTGCTGCTGAACGCCGCCGGCACCGCCTGCGCCGATCCGTCGGGCGGCTGCGTCCCGGTGAACATCTTCGGTCAGGGCACGATGTCGGCGGCCGCAGCCAACTTCATCAAGACCCGCATCAACTCGTCGCAAGACTACGAGCAGATGTACGGTGGCTTCAGCATCAACGGTGACACGGCCAACCAGTTCTCGCTGCCCGCGGGCCCGATCGGCTTCGCCGTGGGCTTCGAGTACCGTTCGGAAGACTTCAACTTCAACCCCAGCCAAGACCTGGCCACGGGTAACCTGACGGGCTTCAACGCCAGCCCGCCGGTCGCCGGTCGCTTCGACGTGTACGAAGGCTACGCCGAAGTGCTGGTTCCGCTGTTGAAGGACCTGCCGCTGGTCAAGTCGCTGGACCTGGAACTGGCCGGCCGTACGTCGGACTACACCGGTCAGCCGAAGGCCGTTCAGACCTACAAGGTCGCCGGTTCGTGGAAGGTGTTCGACGACCTGATGCTGCGCGCCTCGTACAACAAGGCGATCCGCGCTCCGTCGGTTGGCGAACTGTTCTCGCCGCAAAGCAACAACTTCCCGACCGCCACCGATCCATGCTCGGCCCGTGGCGCGCCGACCGCGGCGATCCGCCAAGCCTGCATTAACTCGGGCGTTGCGGCTAGCGTCGTGGGCCTGATCAACGCCAACCAGCAGACCCAGACCCTGACGGGCGGCAACCCGAACCTGCGTCCGGAAGAGGGCAAGACCTTCACGGCCGGTTTCGTGTACACGCCGTCGTGGCTGCCGGGCTTCTCGATCACCGGTGACTACTTCGACATCGAGATCACGGACGCCATCGCCTCGTTCGGCGGCAGCGCCGCCAACGTGATGAACGTCTGCTACGGCCCGCTGGTCAACGGTAACCCGAACTCGCCGTACTGCCAGGCCATCAAGCGCCTGTCGAACGGCTCGATCGACTTCGTCACCCTGACCAACCAGAACGTCGCGACGGTCACGACCGCTGGCTTCGACATCGGTGTCTCGTACCGCACGACCCTGGAACAACTGGGTCTGCCGGATTGGGGCTCGCTGGCGTTCCGCTCGCTGTACACCAACACCTGGGACTCGACGTCGACGCCGGACGAAATCTCGACGCCGATCAAGTGCGCCGACAAGTTCGGTACGCGCTGCAGCAACCCGACCCCGCGTCACAAGCTGCGCACGACCGCCAACTGGACCATGAACCAGTTCGGCGTGAACATCGTCTGGAACCACCTGGACGACGTGCTCGACGACAACCCCGCCAGCAAGTTCACCGTCGAGCGTATCGGCGCCAAGAACTACTGGGATCTGTCGGCCGACTGGAACGTCAATGACAACCTGGCCTTCACGGCCGGCGTGCGTAACCTGACGCAGGAAGCCTATCCGATCCTGGGCGGCAACGCCTCGCCGTCGAACAGCGGTTACCCCGCCACGTACGACGTGCTGGGCCGGACGTTCTTCCTGAACGCCCGCCTGCGCTACTAATCGAGGCGTCCCCGCCGTTTCGGCGGCGGGGAAGCCCTGATTTCGAAGGCCCGCCTCAAGTGATTGAGGCGGGTTTTCTTTTGGGCGATGGCGTGCGCCTCAGCGCGGAACGACGTCGAAGGCGATCGTCAGGCGGTGGTCGGCCTCGGTGAACGGCTGGGTGCCGTGCCACAGGCACGAGGGGAACAGGGCCAGGGTCCCGCGCTCGGGCTTGATGAAGTGCTCGGCCTCGAGCGTCGGCCGCGTCAGACACCCCGGACGGCCAAAGCGGAGCCAGCCGGCGCGCGTGGTCTCATCGTCAAACCGGCCCGGCAAATCCAGATAGAAGGCCGACGAGATCCAGCCGCGCGGATGGACGTGGTCAGCATGGAAGCCCTCCGACCGCAGCCGCACCGACCAGCCGCCCGCAAAGGCGAAGTCGGATGACCGCCGTCGACGGATCGGGTCCTCGCCCGGGCCAAGCGCCTCCACATACCGCGCCACCGCCTTGCGCGCCGAGGCGAAGAAGGCCTGCACCAGCGGGTCGCGCGAACGGTCCAGCGACGGAACCTGGCTGCCGCCCCGCAGCGACTGGTTCAGCGGGTGGGACTTCAGGTCGTGCAGTTCCAACATGCGGTCGCGAAGGGCGTCGAGGAAGGTGTCGAGGCTCTCCCAGCCGTCCGGGGTATCGAGCTTGTCAGTGCGCACCAGGGCCGCGTAGTCGCGGAAAAGACCGCCGCGCTGGTCGCCGGTGATCCGCCAGGCGGTGTTGCGTAGCACCAGGGCGTACTGATCGTCGGGCGCCGCCGCGACCAGGGACTCGGCTACCTGTGCGGCGGCGTCGGCGTCGCCGTGGGCCAGCAGGGCTTCGCACAGGACGGTCTGGCTCTCCGGCGCGGCCGGCGCCAGGCGCGCGGCCTCCCGGGCCTGGGACAGCATCCGCGCGGGGTCGCCCAC
>VYKS01000467.1_pt1 | contig 15458 bp, 20 predicted proteins | sample 5114511 | NCBI WGS metagenome assembly VYKS01 (sample SAMN12291795, study PRJNA351875) | freshwater metagenome | isolation source: freshwater lake | place: USA: Michigan, Gull Lake | collected 2011-07-05 | reverse complement strand
AAGGCAATTGATAGCCTGTTAAATTCCCTTGTTTCCACCACCTCCAAGCCGTTCGATAACTTATTCCTGTTTTTTTTGCCTAGTCTGATAGTTTCCTGTCTATATATTACCATGTCTGGCTATATATGACTATATTTGTATTGAAACTTTACAATACCCCTGCCGCTAACCGATGAAAGCTAGTAAATCCCTGCCAATCAGGAGCTTTAGCGGCGGCGATACTGTAAGCACGGGCGAAAGATTCCAGAAAAAAAGCATCCTGACCGACATAAAAAGCGAAACAGTCCCGTTTAAGCTCTCCTGTGGCGATACCTCGCACAAAAGGGTGTTCTAGACAAGCTTGTACTAGATCTTGATGGCTCTGCCAAAGTTGCTGACTAAGCATAGGAAAATACTAATTAGGTGGACAAGGTTGGTTAACCAGAGTTCGGGATAGGCTAAAACCCAGATTATACCCTAGCCAGAAAGCCCTATTCCGTGGTAAAAATGATCACCAAATTTCCTTAACCCAAACTGACGTTAAGCCTGTTACAATAAAGATAACCGACTAAATTGGAATTAAAAACTATGCGACTTAAGCGATGGGAGTCCCCCCGCCGGCAGGGACGTAACGACAAAGGCAAAGGCGGTTCGGCCCGACAGCGACAACTGAAAAAACAATTTAAAATGTTGTCGAAAAAACTAAAAGGGGGAGAGAGTAACATCTCTCCTCTTTTTTTGTCCGCAGCAATCGCCGCTAAAAAATCTTCCCCTGGGAAACTCTCGGTCTCCTGAAACAGTCGGAGACTTGAGCAACTTTCAGATTAGGAAAAAAAATGAAGCGTACACTTGCCGTCATGACGATGACAGTAGCTTTAACCGTCACCAGTAACCATTCTAGCCTTGCGGGAGCAATCTTCGATCGCATTCAAAAAACTGGGGTAATTACTGCCGGCGCTCGTAAAGATGCTATTCCCTTTGGTTTTGTCAACTCCCAGGGCAAGTGGGTGGGTTACAGCCTTGATATGTTAGAGTTAATTCGCAAGGAAACCGAACGGAAGTTAGGAAAACCAATTAAGTTAAAAATTGTTGAGATTACTCCCCAAAATCGTTTTGAAAAGTTGAAAACAGGGGTTATCGATATCGAATGTGGCTCCACTACTTTTACTTGGAAAAGAGAAAATGAAGTGGATTTTTCCGTTAGTTACTTTGCCAGTGGCACTCAATTACTCACCCGCAAAGGTAGTAATCTCGATGACATCGGTAGCTTGGCAGGCAGACGCATTGGAGTAATTGCCAATACTACTAATGAAGCAGTAATTAAAACCCAACAACCCGCCGCTATTTTGGTCAAAGTTAAAAATCGTGGCGAGGGTTTACAAAAACTAGAAACGGGAGAAATTGATGGTTTTGCCAGTGATGGCATTACCCTAGAAGGTTTAAGGAAAAGCGCTAAAAATCCCAATAATTTAGCCATAGTTCCCTCCTATCCCTACGCCTACGAATCCTATGCCTGTACTTTACCCGAAAATGATTCTAAATGGCGCGATACAGTGAATTATACGCTATTAAAATTCATGGAAGGGATCGTTAGTGACCAACAACAAGCGGTGACAATTTATGAACGTTGGTTTGGTGAAGATGGTGTTGTTCCCTATTCCAGAGAGACTATTAATGATTATTTTCAAGGTATTGTCAACACCTACGAATGGATTCCTTTAACTGTATTTCCCTAAAATTAAGACCTTTTCAGGGACCAGTTGAAAAAGGCAAGAGGCAAAAGTATTGATTAATTTGTCTCCCTAAGACTCTTGTTGACCCTAGTAAATCCTGTTTAAAAGGTATAGAAAAGAAAATAGGAAAGTGGGGGAGAAGGGAGCGGGTTTTTAAAGTCGGATTTGTTATTAATTCGGCTAAAACAGCGTCATGATTGATGGATGTGTCAGTATAGCCACTTCCTTTGGGTGCGGGAGATAAGTGAAAAGATTTTTTCGGTTTGGATAAATAGCCTTTCGCTATTAAAAATGATTCTATAGCCGTTTGTACTGTATCAGAAGACGATACCTTATGCTCTTGATTGTAGGTGGCTAGAGCATTAATTATGGTGGTGGGTAGCTCAATCGTCACCTGTTGCATAACCAAAATCCTCTTGATTTAATTATGTCCCTATTATACAATAAACCCCCTCAACTGACTGAATGAAGGGGCATTAATTCTACTTTGGTAAGCAATTTAGCCTACTTTTGGGGTTTAGTTTTCGTCGGATTTAGAGGGTTTTAGTTTGCGTTTCAGGGTTGAAGCTGCGCCGAGTGTACTGATTACCAGGAGACTTAATTTTTAAGTTTTCCAGAAAGAAAATTCAACTAATTAAACATTCCTATTAGTGTTTTATGTTAGATCTAATGTATATCGCATCGCTTCTTCCAATTGCTGTAAATAACTAGAAGAAAGTGTCCCCAACTGTCGCTGAAGTCGTTGTCTATCAATAACAACAATTTGATAACATAAGGCTACTGATTCCTGATTTAAGCCTCCCTGTCCTGCGGGAATAACCATTGTTCCGGGGATTTGTGCGCGACGTAAATTACTGGTTAATGGAATTACAACAACAGTGCTAGTGAAGCGATCAATATTGTTATGTTGGACAATAATAACAGGTCGAATACCAGCTTGTTCTGAACCACGACTCGGATTCAAATCAGCTAGATAAATATCGCCTCGCATTTATTTCTTATCCTCTTGTTCAAGGTGAGATAAATAATCGGGTAAAATAATTTCTGAAAAGCTAATATCCTCTTGAGCAAATTCATTTTGTAACGATTGTGCTTCTGCATCTGAAATATTATCCCATTTCTGAAAACGTGAATTTCTTTGTAAGGATTGGGCGAATTCAAGGACTTTTTGCTGTTTTTCTAGCGGTAAAGTCTTAATACTTTGCAAAATCTGGTCTTGAAGATTATTAATATGGGTGATAGACATTGCAACTTTTACTATATTTACACTAGGCCGACTATTCTACCACAAAAAACGCTCTTGTTGTCAATTAGTTAGCAACAATTAAATAATAGACAATAAACAATAGACAAAAAATAAACCCCCTCAACTGACTGAATGAAGGGGCATTAATTACACTTTGGTAAGCAATTTAGCCTACTTTTGTGGTTTCTTTTTCGGTGGATTGGAAGGTCTTCAGTTTGCGCTTCAGGGTTGAAGCTGCACCGAGAGTGCCGAGAGCTAATAGGCTAAGGAAGCTGGAAGGTTCGGGGGTAGCAACCGCTTCTAAAGCATCTATATTTTCATTCACTGCTCCAGTAGCCTGTCTGACATTGAAAGCTGTATCCCAGAGATGCCCACCGTGAAATAGGAATTGAGCAGCTTGACCAAATCGCCAAGACCAAATTTCCCCGCCGTCGATATCACCCCCATTAACATTGGGTGTGATGATTCCATCAAGATTAGCGTCGATGGGCATAACACTGAACAGAATTGCATCGCCGTTATCCCATTGGCCAATGTTAACGCCATCCCAGACCATTAAACCATCCAAATCAATAATGTCTGCTAAGTTAACTATGTCAGGGCGGTTAATCGCCGCCGCAATCTGAGCAGCATTAAGATAAGAGGTACTTACACCACCGTTGTAGTACCATACTGACGTTCTTATACCGTTAATAAGGGGATCTCCCAACAAAGAGTACATATCAGCATCATTAGGAGTCGGATCTGCTAGGCCACCCCAAACCTCCAAACCATCGAGATCGTTAACTCCCGCTTCATCAATTTGCGGAGGCTTTGCCCAAAAGTCAATCCCCCCGCCAATCGGTTCAACAAGAACACTTTTTTCATGTATTCCAAGCTGGTTATAATCAGGACTTGCGTTATAAACAGCAGCACGGGAATCACCGGGGAGTAATAGCGTTGTCGAACCAGTCGAGAATAGTAGGGCGGCTCGATTAGCGATGACATCCCAGAATAGGGCATCTCCATGATTAGCTAAGGCATCCACTTCTCTAGCTGGATCGGTATCACCTGCGCGAGAGCCACTATAGTCGAAAGCATCTTGCCGACCACCAATGCCATCCCAGTAAATATTCTGTTCTGGATCTGAAACTGGCGGTTCTTGAGTGTCTTTGTCGAAACGATCGCTATATTCTTTGCCCGGAACGTTTTTGGGGCCAGGAATTCCAGGTCCAGGTGCAGGTTGAACAAACGGCCCTTGAGGAACAAAGTGTCCTGCCAATACTTGGGATGGGGCTACTGTGACACCCAGTAAGAGACAGGAAGATAACAAGAGTTTATGGGTTATTTTCATGATTATTGCTCTAGCAGATTTTCTATTGCGATTATCCCCTCGCCGCTAGGTCAGGCAACACCCCAACCCAACTCCAAAGGGAGACAACGGGATGATATGATACACATCCCCCGACAACTGTATCAAAAGATACAATTTAATAAATCTTTACATTCTTCTCCCCAACTAGCGATTCAGATTTTGTTTTTTTTTGGTTGTACTGATTGCGATCGCCACCCTCGCCGCTAGGTCAGGCAACACCCCAACCCAACTCCAAAGGCGCATGGCAACAGCTTACACAACACCTATTCCCTGGGGAATCTATCTTTAGAATGATTTGAAATATGCTAACTTGGGATGTTATGTCACGATCGCATCTAGCAATTACCATGAGTGAAATTAGCGTCGGGGGAAAAGTCCGTCTGATTGCCATTCCCCCTTACCTGAAAACCGCCGATCCTATGCCTATGTTACGGCCGCCAGAGCTGCTCAATATCGACGATATCGGCACGGTTATCGATCGCCGGCCGGGGGGTTATTGGGGTGTAAAATTCGATCGAGGCTCTTTTCTGCTCGATAGCAAATATTTAGAAGCTATTTAAACCAGTTAAGTGCATCGCGGTCAAGACAACTTTGATAAATCACAGGCAAATCTAAAGAGTTAATTTATGTCTAATACTTTTCTATCGATCGTTATCCCGATGCGCGAGGGATTTGGCGAACATTGGCTAGGAGAATTGTTGAAAGTCAAGGGAGATATAGAATTTATTTTAGTTCATCCTCCCGGGGTCAAACCTTCGCCGGTGAATGATCCACGCATGAAACAGATTGTCTGTGCTTTACGGGGTGAAATTATTCAAAGAAGTACAGGATTTTTAAATGCCAGAGGTACTTATATTCTCACAATCAATTGCGATGAATATTTACACCCGGAGATCGTCACCTTAGTCACAGACTATTTTGACCGCTTTCCCAATAGTTGGGTATTAAGATTAGCCAGATGTGGATTTCCCTACGGTGAACGAGAAAAATTAGAGAGTCCTTGGCCAACAATTCCCGATATAAAAAGTTTAGCTATCTGTAGCAGAAGAGAAAATAATAGTAACTTATTTAAAGAGAATACTTATTTATTAGAAGCACCGATCGCTCCTTTAGATAATCCTTTTAATCCTAGCGCCCTGATCGGGAAACGTCGAGATCACAAGGGTCCTCACATGGAAAACTTTGATAAAAAAGTTTGGAAAAACGAACTGGTACAACCGGCAGTTAAAGAGATTACCGCTTCCATGAGTGTCACTGGCCCGATTAAATATATTCCCTTTTGGTGTTTAGATAGATTACTGGGTTTATATATTCAGGCCAAGTTTTTTGAGCAAGGTAAAACTATCGGTCATTGGCTGCCAGAAATAGCCGAACAACTGCGGATTGAAGATAATCCTCCTGAGTATAAAAGAACTAAACGTTTTTACTTTATTGCCGAGGTGATTCTCCTGAGAAATTTCCCTAAATACGGTTATCTTTGGAATTTAATTCTCGCTCAAGCGACGGAAGTACCCGGACGAGCTATCGATTCCCTAAAACGCAAATTCTTGCCAGAAAAACCTTCTATATCCAAGTGATCGGTAATCCAGAATAATAATAACCTAAATTTATGGAACTATGCTCTGTTTCCCAATCTAACACCTGTTCCACACGCTGATAAATTGCCGCAGCTTCCTCACTAGAATTACCGATACAAGTTAACCCTAATTTACCAAATTCTGACAGCGCACCCATGAGATGAAAAACTGTTCCTGTTTTACTGCTACTATCAAAATGTAAGCGATGTTTAGCAATAATATCCATTAAATCATCGGGAAGTAAACCTTTGTATTGGGGTTTGTGGAGATTATCGGAGGCAATATAGTGTTTTTCTTGGTGAGGTTGACTGAAAAATAATCCAGTTTCTCGATCGTATTCACCATTAGTTAAAAGCTTCAAAGTCATGAAAGGATGGGTGGTTCCTCCTTTTCGCAGATTAATTTCGATCGCCTGTAAATCCCAGACTAAAGTTTCTGGATTTTTCACAGCGACGAAATCAACCCCATAGCGTTCAATTGCCCCCTTGGCTGCCAGAATTTCCCCTATTTTTAGGCCTAATTCCTGTAATTGTAGGCGATAATTTTCATCGGCAGGAAAATGACAACCTAGATAAATTTGACCATCGGGACCGCCTAAAATTTGATCGTGAGTGGAAAGAATATTCACTTCTCCCGTCGGTGTAATATAACCTTGCACACTCGGCGATCGCTTTTCTTCTCCTTCGATAAAAGCTTCGACAATTGCCCCTAATTCAGCAATTTTGCCAGAAAAACTGTCCCAATTTTCATCCCTTGCTTGAAAACTCATCTTCTCTAATTGTTTGGCCAAGAGATTCATTCTCTCGCTTAAATCTAGACTGTTACTATCAACAATTCCCGCTAAAGGACGTAAATCTAAAACTGCATTTCCTTCTCCCGATAACCCCTCATTTAACTTAACTACCATGCGTTTTAGTTGCGGTTGACGAGACCACAAACTAGCGGCTTCGTATAACAAATCCTTGACCGTATTTACCTGTAAACTACCATCAGGATGGGGAATATTGCCTTGACCAAAAATCTCGCGACTGCCACTTTTAGAACCCCAATACAATAAGTCTGGACTACAGGCAAATAAAGGAATATCTAATTGTAAAGACAATTCTCGCTCTAAATTAGTAGAATTAAAACAAACCATGTAGGCACGATCTCGACGCAACGCTTGCCGGATTCTTGCTACTAAGCGCGGTCTTTCCAAAATTTTTTGGGTTAAAGGTTGAAAAGAGCTATCGTGAGTTGTCAGTAATAACAGACGATTATTAGCATGGGAAAAAGGAATCCCCGGCAACAATTGCAGGTAATAATCAATCACCATCCGCGCCAGTGGCTGCGCTGTTACATAGATTAAACGAGTTTTCGGGTGTCGCAACCGAATCAGAGAAAATAATAATCTTTCTTCGTAATGTAAAAAACCCGCTACTTTTTGACCGACTCTCTGATCGATACTAAAAGAAGGGACAACTAGGATATCATAATCCCATTCATCCGATTCGGGAACGTTTTCTCCCTGCCAAATCTCTTTTAATTTTTCTTGTAATTCTTGATAGCGCAGCCGCTTTCCCAGCATCAAATCTCTATCTAATACCATGGTTTGTCCCACCTCTGTGGTTGCAGACATCTGTTATCTTATCGATTTTTAGAGCCTGTCGTCTCCAGTGTCTTTCTTTTCTTAATATTCCCCCAATCCCTCCGATCGTTGCCCTTAAAAAGGGATACAGTCGATTCTGTATCCCCTTTAATCACCTGAGATTGCCTTTAACCTAGCGGGTGGAATAAGAGATCGGGATAAAAGCGATTAAATTCGATTAAAATCCCGGCGGTGAAAGTCAGCAGCGCCATAATTAACACGGGTGCGGACGAGAGAAATTTAGTAAGTCCTTCCATCTGAGTTCTCCTAGGGAATAAAAAGTCAAGGGTTTGACACAAAAATTAACGAGGGGAAACGGTAATTTCCGAATCCTTAACGGTTAATTTACCGGAAGTGGCTTCTTGTAAAGCGGCCAACGGCCAGAGGAAACCCGTTAACATTTTGCTCAAAGCGAGGGGAACATCGATGATGATTTCCTTCATTTCGGCATCTTTGCTGTCGCGCACGGCGATTAAATAGGCCCGACCAACCCAACCGATCCAACCGGTAATGTACAGGAATAGGATGCTAGGGATAAAGAAATCGCCCATGTGATCCCAACGACCATCCACAATTAGGTGAGGATAGCCTTCCGGTCCACAGAGAGCTTGGGAGTAGGTTTGAGCGCGTTTGGCTCCCGATTCGGGGTCGAGAGTGGTGTTGCGGAAACTCTTCGCTTTTTGTAGGAAAGCGGGATTTTCGCTACAAGGGGTCAGATTGGACAAATCAGCCGACGCTGGAGCGGCAAAGGTGAACCAGAGAGATAGCACCAGGGCCAGAGCGAACAATTTTCGCATAAATTGTTTCCTTTTGTTACGAAATATGAAGTTCTTTGTTCAAAAAGCGAACAATTTGATCGTACACGGAAAAAATCTTACTCCGATGAGGGGTGCGAGTAAAGTTTCTATTACAAAACTATACGCAACGCTTCAGACCCCCGTGATATGAACCACCACTTGCCTTTGGTGACGACTCTGACGGTGTTCCCAGAGATAGATACCTTGCCAGATCCCTAAAACTAATTTACCCCTAGCGATCGGGATTTGTTCCGATGTCCGGGTGAGGACCGAGCGAATATGAGCGGGCATATCGTCTGGCCCTTCGGTAGAGTGATAGTAGAGACTGCTATCTTCTGGGACTAACTTAGCGAAGAAATTGGCCAAATCGGTGAGAACATCGGGATCGGCATTTTCTTGGATCAGCAAGGAAGCGGAGGTGTGACAGACAAAGACACTGCATAATCCCGTCGTTATGCCCGATTCAGCCACGATCGCTTCTATGGGGGCAGTGAGACGATGGAAATTCTTGGGACTGGTGGTAATCGTCAGGGATTTTTGATATTGACGCATGGCAACCGGATCAGAGAGAAATGGGGGTGGGGGGGATTGTCCTGGAGAGCAAAGGTTGTCCCGCTTGTAAGAGATCGTGAAGGTCCACCACTGCACCGATAACAGCGATCGCTGGGGCTTCAAAGCCGGTGGCTTCGATCTGGTCCATAATCGTGGTGAAAGTACCGATTAACTGCTGTTGTTGCGGTGTTGTTCCCCAGCGAATCAGGGCGATCGGTGTTTCTGGACTTCTGCCGGCCTTGGTTAACTCGCCGATAATATAGGGTAAATTATGCACACCCATGTAAACGACAATTGTTTCTGCGCCATGGGCGATCGCTGACCAGTTAACCTGGGGACGATATTTACCCGCCATCTCGTGGCCGGTGACGAAAGTAACGGAAGAACTATAATTGCGATGGGTGAGGGGAATACCGGCATAGGCAGGCACGGCAATTCCTGAAGTTATCCCCGGCACGATCTCGACGCTAATTCCGGCCGCGATCAGATCGAGCATTTCTTCACCCCCGCGACCGAAAACAAAGGGATCCCCCCCCTTGAGACGAACAACCACGGTATTAGTCTGGGCCTTCTCGATCAGTAAAGCGGTGATTTCTTCCTGTACCAGAGAATGACGACTGCGACGCTTACCCGCATGGATTTGTTCGGCCCGGTGGTTAATCATGGCTAGAATCGAGGGGCTGACTAGGGCATCATAGAGGACAACATCGGCATTTTCTAAAAGAACTTTCGCTTTTAAGGTCAACAAACCGGGATCCCCGGGACCCGCACCGACGAGATAGACCTTACCGCAACTTTCTGATTGATTCATAGATACTGGGGAGAAAATTCTTGCTTCGATCGAATGCGCTTGATCCCTACTGTATTGTGACTTGGGCAAAATTTGGTATTTTTGACTACAGTTACTCGGCGATCATGCGCTTTCTTGATGAAGAATTATGATCTTAACATTACTTAACCCTTAATCTAGCGATCGCTCTGGTCCTAAATCCCGTTTAAGGGGAGTGGAAAGTGGGGGAAAGGGAGCGGGTTTTTAAAGTTGGATTGGGAGTTAATCATGCTATTAAAAACCGATTCAGTATAACGGCGAAGTTAGGCAATTGGTACGACTTGGAGGCGTAACCCAAGTGATTGTAAGACCTTAAGAACTGTGGCAAACTCTGGATTGCCTTCGATTGACAAAGCTTTATAGAGACTTTCACGCCCCAACCCTGTTTCACGGGCAATATGTGTCATCCCTTTGGATCGAGCAATATCACCTAATGCTGCTACCACTAAGCTTGGATCGCCATCTTCAAGGGCTGCTTCAAGATATGCAGCTATATCTTCTTTTGTTTCGAGATGTTCTGCCGCATCCCAAGGATAGGTTTGGATAGTAGCCATAAAAATCTCCTATAAGTCTTGTGCTAAATTTAATGCTGTTTTGATGTCCCGTTCTTGAGTTTGCTTATCTCCTGCTGCCAAGAGGATGATCAAGGTCTCTCCTCGCTGAATGAAATACACCCGATAGCCTGGTCCATAATCGATCCGCAGTTCCGATACACCTTTTCCTACTGGTTTAACATCGCCTGGATTGCCCATAGACAGGCGGCGAACACGAATGTCTATACGTGCTTTTGCTTGATGATCCCGCAAATTGCTAAACCACTGAGAGTAGGTTTCGGTCTGGCGAATTTCAATCATGCCTTAAGTGTATCCTATGGGATACAGAAGGACAAGCAATAAAAATAAGGTGCGTTACATTTTATGAACGCACCCTACCAGATCGGCGCTCGCACTTACAGCCAATGAATGTCCATGGTGCGTTCCCCAAAAATCGATCAGTGGAGCGGTAGAAGTTGCATTAGGGAACGCACCCTACAAGATCGGCGATAGCGATCGCACTAGAATTTAGCTTTTAATGGAAATCTCTCAGGATTTTTAATAATTTCTTTGCTTAAATCTACATCTAAATCTGGCCAATAAAAATGATTAGGAAAAGGCTCTTGTATATTTAAAATTTGTCTAATAGGGACATCTTGAAACCCAGGAAAATCTTGATAGGAAAGAAACATTTCTTCATTGTTTGCCAGAATCCATATTCCATGAGAAGAAATATGAGTTACTTCAGATTGAGAAGTGTTTTGTCCAAGCATTTCTAAGTTCATTTTGTCGTTACTCAATAATAGTTTCTATCGCTTGAAGTTGTTTTCGAGATAGGTTATGATTACGAGCTAATTCAATTTGTGGTTCAAGCCAAAATTTAGCTTCTCCTTCTGCACAATGAACATGAACGTGCATTCTTGTTTCTTCGCGGGAAAAGAAAAAGAAGCGATAGCCATCTTCTCGGAAAACAGTTGGACTCATCAGAAATCTAATCAGGATGATTGATGCTTACGCTTTGTTGATTATAGCAAATATTCAGTTAAAAATACACGAGGGAGAAGCAAGAGCATAAAAATCCCCCTTAACTGGTCCAAAATTAAGGGGGAATGAGTTATATAAAAAAGCAATTTAACCGATGTTAGTGGGTTCTTTTTCGATCGATCGGTGGAGCGGTAGAAGTTACATTGGGGAACGCACCCTACCAGATCGGCGATCGCACTACTCGACTTGTGGTAGATTCTTCTTCCAAATTTTACAAAATTCACCATACGCTGGCCGAAAGAAACGTTTGACTGCTATTGCCGCAATTACAGGTGCTAATGCAGCGGGAACAGCGAGTTGTGAAATTAGCAATCCAGCAATTGCTGATGCGATCGCTACTTCACTGACCCCCGTGGCAGTAATCAGTTGTTTGCGATCTTCCAAATCTTCATCTTCTGAACCACAAGCAAGCTTGTAAGCTTCTACAGCCCAACGGTCAAATATATTTTTGCCCAACTCCAAAACTTCCTCTTTAGCTCCCATTTGAGCTTGGCTATAGATCACTTGCGGTTCTAGAGAACTAGCTTTCTCAGGTTCTGCCTGAATAGCTTGGTCAAGAATTCCGAGTTGCTCGTAAAGTTGGCTTTCCTCAGCCTTTAATAGTTTCTTAACTATAGGTTCTGCTTGGTTGGCTAAATCTGACATAGCAATTGCTCCTAAATGAATTGTTTTTACCTATTGGGGTATACCGCTTCTCAGGCGTCTGAGGAGCTTTCTGTTGAAACGTTAGTAGTGGCTGGCATTGTTAACGGTTTAAGGATAGCTGGTTGAAAACACGTTGTGGCTGAACCAAATAGGGTATAAGCCAGTCCAAGAGGATTCTTTAATTTCATAAAATGAGATCGGGCATTTAACAATGCCTTACCCACAGCTTCACCTGCAAGCAAACCTCCCAAAAACTTCTCAGAGAATGGGTGTGCAAATTCAACCGTCATTGGACATTCAGTACCGATAACTCCCCTAGCTCCTCGATCTATAAAAAAGTCAATAAAGCTGTCAGACAATGATGGACTAATCTGGGCAGACTCGCACATATTTAAGAATACTAGAGGCTTGGAGCGAAGTTGGCTTATATTGCCGTATAACTCATTAAGCTCTAGTTTGCCGTAGGAGAGTTCTATCCATGAACTGTCAGGTTCGGACTTATCTTGCTTGACACTTTCGTAGAGAAATTTCCAGAGTTCATGTCTTGGATCGTCTTTCTTTAAACTTTCATAACGGCTAATAAATGATTTTAGATTCTCTTCAACTCCTATGTCTGCTTGGCGATGACGAGTATGTCCGTGTGTATAGAAATAGAGAATATGGGCATCACAGTCATCCAGAAGAGCATAACAGTCATCTGCATCGGTAATGGGAGGGAGGGTAATATCAAGTTTGTCTGGATTGCGCTGTTTCCAATTCTCCATCAATACCTTCTGCATATCAGCATTCCGAAATTGCTCCCAGAGCATAAAGCCAACTCTCAGTTTATCTTGAATTTGAACAGGCTTATCTGTACCTTTATTTTGGTTCGTTAACTGTAGTTCGATACAGTATCGCAGTCCCCAGAAACCTTCAATATCTGGAAGCTCATAATCTTTTATCGGCACTTTCCGATCATAAATTAAAGCCCACGGAAATATAAATTCTTTAGCATTCTCAGCAAGAGAAACTTGAATAATTGATCCCTTTTGAAGTGGATTGTCTTCTAACCATTGTCCAACCTTATACATTGCGCTACCACTATCAAGTTGGAATAATTTTATCCACAAATTTTGTCCTACTTTAGCAAGCTCACGAATATTTTTAAGAAACTCCTCATCATCACCTTCCACTCTTTCAGTGAATATCTTGCTCATAGAAATGTCATACCAAGTTTGACGAATGGTAAGCAGAGCATCTTCTAAATCTTCATCAGGTAGATGGATTGGTGCGGTAAACTCAACTCTTTGAGCCAAATTATTGTAGAAAGCAAAGTTGAATAAAAAACACTCATTTTCCTTAGTAATATCTATATGCATAGCCTTAGGCTCAACTTCATCAAAATCAAGATACTCTCGTTCCAATCTTTCTTGCCTAAATGAAATTGGTTTCTCTAGCCCTAGTTTCGATTGGCTTGAGTCGTCAAATTTCCCTACAACTTCGGCTTGAATTATGGAAACTTCGAGAAGATTAAATTTATAGTAAGCGCGTATGCGAATTGAAGCTAAATCCTTATCACTTGCCGATTGGTGGAGCGGACGAACTTGAAAGTTAGCATTTTCGGTAGAATCTCCCATAGGTGGCAGTAGCAGCGTTTGAACAGGTTCTTTAATTTCAAAACCATCCCCTTCAGCAGTAATTATGATAGTCACTGGTTCTTGCTGCTTTGGCTCTCGAATACGACGACGTTCTGGCTCTTGACTTGGCACGCCAGTAGGTTTGCTGCGAACAGCTACTTCCAATTTATACCATTGTCCACATTTTAAGACATGACCATCGGATACTTTGGTTTCGGAATCGTTTTCATCGTAGTAAAAAGTGATATCAGCATATCTAGATTCTGAAGCTTTTTCTAAAGTTGTTGAGGTGGCAATTTGCAAAGCCAATCTAGCTTTTTCTTCTTCAGGTAATTCAAAATGAAGATTGCTGGGTGGTGCAGAGAAGTAACAGGTACCACGATCATCATCTCTCTTACTCAAACGTATATTGTTAATTAGTTGATAGACTTCGCTCAAAGTGGAAAGAGCTACTTCTCTAACTTTGTGGAAGCAAGAAGAATAGGGATAATTTTCTGGAAAGATAGTCTTCAAAGCCTTGCCTAGCAAGACTACTAGAAACGATAAACACTGATTATCACACCAAGTCGGGGAGAGCCGATTAGCCTCTCTTGAGAGATTAATTAGAATGTCAACCACTGTTTTAGCTGATTCTGAAAGATGAATTTGGTATCTATCCTTATAAATATCGAACCAGCTTGGAAATGAATCGTATTCAATATTAAATTCTCTCGCGTACTTTTCAATGGCATTGATAATTAAAATCTGAACTTGTGGGTTATTATGTCTCAAGGCATTAATAACTGCATTGACAGCGTGTTCGCTGTGGAGTTTGAGTAATTCATCTGCTGCGGTCTTGCGTGTTGATTCTAAGCTTCTTGTAAGAATATTTAACAAACCTTCAACAGAAGTTTCATTTCCAATCCTACCTAAAGATTTAACAGCAGCTAGACGTACTTTGTAATTAGTATCATTCAGCACTCCTAATAAAATCTGAGCGGCTGAATCATGTTTAATTCCTCCCAGTGCTATAACTACTGACTCACGAACTTGCCAATCAGAGGATTGCAATAGCTGACTTAATGGAGTAACAGCTATTTCACCTATATTTGCTAATGCAGTAGCAGCACGTTGTCTAATTTTTTCATCTTTGTCTTGAAGTTTTACTAGAAGTGGTTCTATAGCTGGTTGGCCTAATTTACCAAGGCTCTCCTGAGCATTCTCATAAACCTGCCAATCAGCATCTGCTAATAGCGCAATCAAGGGTTGAATAGCTCTTTTGTCTCCTATATTTCCAAGTGCTTTTGATGCAGCTGATCGTACTGATGCTAAATTATATTTTGTCAATTCAATCAAGACTTCTACTGCTTTTAGATCGTTGACATAAGCCAACGTATATGCAGCATTATTTTGGGCTTCTTCATTTTTGTCTTTTAGCTTCCCCATTAATGACTCAATAGCTGGTAAACCTATTTTTCCAATGGTCTCCTGAGCATTGCTTCTAATTTGCCAGTCATCGCTTTCTAACAAGATAATTAAAGGGTCAATAGCTCTTTTATCTCCCATGTTTGCCAGTGCTTTTGATGCGGCTATCTGCACTGAAATTGAGTCATTTTTTGTTAGCTCAACTAATATTTCTTGAGATTTTAAGTCACTTATATAGCTTAAAGCACCAGCAAATTTATTTCGGATTTCCTCATTATCATCTTGCAGTTTTGTCATTATTGGCTCGATAGCCGATAAGCCTAATCTTCCAAGATTTGCTTGGGCATTTTCTCGGCTCCCCCAACTTACACTTTCTAATTCTGAAACTAGAGATTCAATAAATAGCATTTTGGCTCTTCTGGTTTTCGTGTGTTAATTTTTGTTATGAATTAAAGCAAGCAAACAGCTTAAGTCGAAGATGTTCAAAATTGGTAAATCCATAACTTATTCTTTTAATAAGCT
>VYKS01000667.1_pt1 | contig 15504 bp, 19 predicted proteins | sample 5114511 | NCBI WGS metagenome assembly VYKS01 (sample SAMN12291795, study PRJNA351875) | freshwater metagenome | isolation source: freshwater lake | place: USA: Michigan, Gull Lake | collected 2011-07-05 | reverse complement strand
AAGTCCCGGAATTTTCCCCCCAATCACTCCAAGGGTCGGCACTTTTTGAGGGAAAAAAAGTCTAAAAACCTTGTTGGATAAGGTTTTTAGATTTATTCAGCAAACCCTAATTATGAAAAAATAGGAATTGTTGGAAAACTTAGGCAGTGGGCTGTTCGACCATGAATCAATCAACAGAAATTCAAGTTAAAAATCTAGACCATCTGGGATTAGTAGCCGGAATTATCGATGAAATAGGAATCGTTGAAATTATTAACGAACAAGTCTCAATGGGTTCTAGGAGAAATTGTCACAGCTGGGCAAGTAGTAAAAGCGATTATCCTGAACGGATTGGGATTTGTCTCCGGGTCCTTGTATTTATTTCCTCAATTTTTTGAAGATAAAGCAACCGAACATCTGCTGGGAGATGGCATCGAACCCAAACAATTAAATGATGATAAAATTAGTCGAGTAATGGACAAACTTTATAACTTTAAACTTTATCAACTTGATGTTTCGGGTATTTTCCTACTCATTAGTTTAGCGGCCGTGAAAAAATTTGGTGTGGCGACAGAGAATTCCCATTTAGATGCTACTTCCCTCTCAGTGGAAGGAGAATATAATACTAAATCCGTTGAGTATAGGCTACTTATGAGGACAGGCACTCATGCAATAGGCAAGAGGCAAAAGGGGGAATAAATAATCAGTTTTTAATAACCAGATTTAGTATAAAAAGGAATACCCAACAGTAGAAATCCTTAGGCTAAGTTTAAGTTATAGTTTTAAGTATTTAATTGACTAACAAAGACTAGAGAAGGATCAAAGGAAAAAAATGTCAATTAATGAATACAATTTTGTTACGTTTTTGCTTCTAGGGATGATCGATCGGTTAGAATGGTAAGACGATCAATGACAACAATTATGACTTTACTAGCGAAATCTTTAGAGGAACTGACCGACTGGGTAAAAGACCAGGGACAACCCGCTTATCGGGGTAAACAATTACACCAATGGCTATATGAAAAAGGGGTGCATTCTTTGGCGGATATTTCCGTATTCCCCCAAGAATGGCGCAGCAAGATGGCAGACTATCCTATTGGTCGTTCCCTTATACATTATCGCAGTGTAGCACCCGATCGCACTCGTAAATATCTGCTAAAACTGGCGGATGGTTTAATTATCGAAGCGGTGGGAATTCCCAGTCAAAAAAGATTGACAGTCTGTGTTTCTTCGCAAGTGGGTTGCCCCATGGCCTGTGATTTTTGTGCCACGGGAAAAGGGGGTTTTACTCGTAATTTACAAGCTCATGAAATCGTTGACCAAGTGTTAACAGTACAGGAGGATTTTCAGCAACGAGTGAGTCATGTGGTGTTTATGGGGATGGGGGAACCTTTATTAAATATCCCCGAAGTAGTGACAGCGATTCATTCCCTTAATAAAGATGTGGGTATCGGTCAGCGTTGTTTAACGATTTCTACCGTGGGATTACCCCATAAAATCAAGCAACTAGCGGCCCATAATTTACAAGTAACTTTTGCTGTTAGTCTCCATGCTTCTAATCAACAAGTTCGCTCCAAATTAATCCCCAGTGCCGATCATTATACCCTAAGTAATCTGATCCAAGACTGTCAGGAATACGTTCAAATCACGGGACGAAGGGTGACATTTGAATACATTCTTTTAGCGGGAGTTAATGATTTACCCGAACACGCAAGGGAATTAGTCAAACTGGTGAAAGGGTTTCAATCCCACGTCAATCTTATTCCTTATAATCCCATTCAAGAGGTGGATTATCAACGGCCTGATGAAAAAAGAATCAGGGCTTTTAAAACTATTTTAGAACAGGAAAAAGTCGCCGTTACTGTCCGTTATTCCAGAGGTTTAGCGGCCGATGCGGCCTGTGGACAATTGCGAGCGAGCGTCATGGTCAAATAAACTTAATTTGTTCACTACTCTACCATCAGTTTTCTCTGTTATAATTAGAGTAACAGAGGAGTGTTGGCTGTGGGGTTTGTTAATAATTGTAAAATTTAATCAAGATCGGGGTGGTTATCGGGTAACACCTCAACAGTAGGGCAGATAACTGTTAAGTATGCTTCTTTAACTAGCGGTTTTGGTTATCCTGTTGCGGAATTTTTTCAGAGAGGTAAATTTTAGTATTTGTCAGCCACAGCAACTCGACTATTGGTAATTTCTTCGAGTTCGGGGGTAAGGATCATGAAAGGTAAAATATTAGCAATTGCAGCTTTAGGAACTTTAGCGGTTTTGAATTGTTTTCCTCGGATATCTTATAGTCAACCGCTACTTGTCAGCAAAGAATCAACCACACCCACCTCGATCATAATTGATGATGAGGAGATGGCACAACTTCCCATGCCTGTTCGTCAAGGATTGGAACTGTATCTAGCGGGCAATACTGGTGGTGCAGTTGATGTGTGGTTAGATAACGCAATTAAATTCGCCAAGGAGCATGAGGATTTTTTTGAATCAGCTGAACAAGCTAGAAGTGAAGTACAAGGCTGGGAGGAATTCCGTTTGAAACTGAAAAAAATTCTCAAACAATACACTCAAGCTAGTGGACCTTGTAAACAATCTATTTTCCTGCAAGAACTTATCTATCCCCAGAATAAGTTTTTAAGACGTTTTTTCCTGAAACTTCAGCACGAACAAGATTCTTTGTTTGTAGAATTTGTCACCTTACAGACCCCTAAAGGAGTGTATATTACCCACATTCACTTCGAGCAAGACCTGCGAGAAATCATCAAGGATGATAAGTAGGACAACATCAATCGACTACACTAGATCAAGGTGGGAGCGTTGCGACTTATCGGCAGGCTTATCTTCAAACAATTAACAGCGATCACTTAATCCCATTCAAGAGGTGGATTATCAACGGCCTGATCAAAAGAGAATTAAGGCTTTTAAAACTATTTTAGAACGGGAAAAAGAGGTTTAGCGGCCGATGCGGCCTGTGGACAATTGCGATCGAGCGTCATGGTAGAATAAACAGGCGTAAATCGGCCATTAACTAGGGTTGGCTGAATAAATCTAAAAACCTTGTTGGTTAAGACTTTTAGACTTTGGGGAAATCAAAAAGTGCCAGCCATTGGAGGGATCGGGGGGAAAATTCAGGGAAAAAGTCCCTGAAAATTAGGTAATTTACCAGATGAAAATGGGTAAAACCCTACACCCTACACCCTACACCCTGGCCTCACGAGAAACTTTTTGCCGCAAACCCTAACTAGATTGCTAGTCTCCCTGCTAGGCTAAACTAGAGAACTATAACATCAATGTAGGAGCCATTTCGATGCAAAGTCTCTCTAGTGCCAAAGAAAATCGCCTTTTTGTCTATGAAGTCGTCGGTTTGAGTCAAAATGACAAGACTGATAACCTAGATTATTCTATCCGTAAGAGTGGCAGTGTCTTTTTAACCGTTCCCTATAGCCGCATGAATCAAGAAATGCGTCGGATTACCCGTTTAGGCGCTCGCATCGTCAGCATTAAACCCTTAAACGCAGCTGCAGCCCAGTAGTTGAAAAAATAATTATCGCTAATATCTGTCCCCCGCTCTTGTCCTCATCAGGCAAACTAGGGGGATTTTTAGCACAAATAGGGAAAAGTAGCATAAATCTTAATAAAAAGTAAAAATGCTGCAAATGTAACAGATTTTAACCAGAGAGTTGACCTATCCTTAAGGAAAAGATAAAAGCGATGTCTGTGGTTTTTTTAAGATAACTCTCGATTAGGCCTAGGTGTAGTGTACCGATGGTAGGCTAAACTATGGAACGATTATCGTGACTTGAGTTGGGAGTTATATTTAATGTACAGTCCGAGTACACTAGCGGGAAACCGTTTATTTGTTTACGAAGTGGCGGGTCTCAATCAAAACGACAATACTGACAGCTTGGATTATTCAATCCGTCAGAGTGGAAGCGTGTTTTTCACGGTTCCCTACAGTCGCATGAATCAAGAAATGCGTCGGATTACCCGTTTAGGTGGTCGTATCGTCAGCATCAAACCCTTAAATGGGATTGCCCCCGTAGCAACTGTTTCTAGTGCCTCCACACCACAGCCAATCGCTCAATCATCGCCCGTCACCGAACAGACCAAGAAAAAGGCCATGACTCAAGCGAAAGAAAAAACAGATATCCCCGTCAACATCTACCGTCCGAATCAACCCTTTATCGGCAAATGTATCGAGAATTATGCTCTCGTTGATGAGGGGGGTATCGGTATCGTACAACACGTCACCTTTGACCTTTCTGGGGGCGATTTACGCTATTTAGAAGGGCAAAGTATCGGTATTATCCCCCCGGGTAGCGATGCTAATGGCAAACCTCATAAATTGAGACTCTATTCGATCGCCTCCACCCGTCATGGTGATAAATTAGACGATAAAACCGTATCCCTCTGCGTGCGTCAGTTAGAATACCAACACCCAGAAACCAAGGAAACCGTTTATGGAGTTTGTTCCACCCATCTTTGTCATATAGAGGTGGGTGCTGATGTGGCTATTACCGGTCCCGTGGGTAAGGAAATGCTGCTACCAGATGACGAAGATGCCACTATCATTATGATGGCCACCGGGACCGGAATCGCTCCCTTCCGAGCTTTCCTCTGGCGGATGTTCAAGGAACAACACGAAGATTATAAATTCAAAGGTCTAGCTTGGTTGATTTTCGGAGTTCCCAAAACGGCCAATATTCTCTACCAAGAAGAATTAGAGAAAATAGCGGCGGAATTCCCCGATAACTTCCGTCTCACCTATGCCATCAGCCGGGAACAGCAAAATCCCCAGGGCGGTAGAATGTATATTCAACACCGGGTAGCCGAACACGCTGACGAAATCTGGAATCTACTCCAAAGTCCCAAAACCCACGCTTATATGTGCGGACTGAAAGGGATGGAAGATGGTATCGACGATGCTATCACCGGTGCCGCCGCCAAAAATGGCGCTGATTGGTCTGTCTATCAGAAACAACTGAAAAAAGAACATCGCTGGCACGTAGAAACCTACTAAACCAAAAAGGTTCTCGGAAAATTTTTTCGGGTGGGCATTGCCCACCCTTTTTGTCTTGGTTTCGGTTAAGATCAGTTTTTTAAAAGGCCTTTAATAAAGATGAAATTCTCTCGACGCTTTTTTCCTGTTTTCCTTGCCCTCTGCTTACTGTTTATTTTGCTGCCCCGGGCCTGGAGTTTTACTAATAGCCAAAAACAAATTCTGGCAGATTTAAAAACAGCCGAGATTATTTATCTGGGAGAAAGGCACGATAGTCAAGGCGATCATCAGGCCCAATTAGCTATTATCGAGTATTTACAGGCCAATAATCCCCAAATAGCGATCGCTTTTGAGATGTTTCAACGTCCTTACCAAATCTATTTGGATCAGTATTTAGCGGGCCAAATTAGCGAAAATCAGTTGAGAGAAAAAAGTGAATACGACCAACGTTGGGGATTTGATTGGGAATTTTACGCCCCGATCCTGCGCTTGGCCAAGGCGAAACAACTACCAGCGATCGCCCTAAATACACCCACGGAAATCACTAGAAAAGTGGCACAGGAGGGCTTAGAAAGCCTCTCCACCTCAGAAATGACCTACATTCCCCCTAAAAGCGAAATAAACCAGGATAACGAGGAGTATCGTCAACAGATCTTAGCCGTTTATCAGCAACACACGGGGGGCAAAAGTCAGGGATTCGATCGCTTTTTTCTGGCACAGGTTCTCTGGGATGAAACCATGGCCGATGCGATCGCTAAATTCTGGCAAGCTCATCCCAACTATCAGATCATCGTCCTAGCAGGAAAAGGTCATATTGCCTACGGTTACGGTATTCCCAGTCGAGTCCAGAGAAGATTAGGCGATCGCGTCATCCAGCGTTCGGTTTTCTTGGGAGACGCTCCTCAATCATCACCAGAAGAAACCAAAAAACCCGCCGATTATTTTTGGCAAGAGCCAAATTAGGCCAATCAGGAGCTAGGAAGCAAGGGATGATAAGCTAAGATGCCAGTCTTTTAATTTCGCAGTTAATTTGGTAGATAATAAGTCTGAAAAACTGACGCTATTTTATGATTAATTTAACCTGGCAAGATACCGAAACGATCGAGCGCATTTTAGCTGTGACTCGTGCCGTCGGTTGGGGTGGTGCTAAAATTCTCCAATCCTACCACCGCGGTGAACAGGATTTAGCCGTCAACGAGGAAAAAAAAGGCGGACCTGTGACGGCGGCGGATTTAGCGGCAAATAACTATATTTTAGGGGAATTACAAACAAATTTTTCTGATATCGACTTTGGTTATCTGAGCGAGGAAACCCATCAGGGCAATGAAGCTATCCCGAAAGATTGGGTATGGATTATCGATCCTTTGGACGGAACCCGGGATTTTATCGACAAAACGGGAGAATATGCCCTACATATCGCCTTATGTTATCAAGGAAGACCGATAATCGCCGTGGTTGCCCTACCAGATCAAGAAAAACTCTATTTTGCCCAAAAAGGAAAAGGCACTTTTCTAGAAACTAGCGACGGAAATATTACACAGGTAAAAGTTGCCAATAAAGATAAAATTACCGACCTCTATCTGGTGGTTAGTCGTACCCATCGCGACCAACGTTTTGATAATTTATTAAGTCAAATACCTTTCTTTAGTAAAAATTATGTGGGTAGTGTGGGCTGTAAAATTGCCACGATCCTCGAACAAAAATCCGATGTTTATATCTCCCTATCGGGGAAATCGGCGGCTAAAGACTGGGATTTTGCCGCACCGGAGTTGATTTTAACGGAAGCAGGCGGCAAATTTTCCTATTTTGACGGTCAACCCGTGCGCTATAATCGCGGCGATGTGCGGCAATGGGGGGGGATCATGGCTAGTAATGGTCCTTGTCATCAACAACTTTGTCAGTTGTCCACGGCAATCCTCGCCCAAATTGATGCCACTGTCTAATTTCTGCCCCCCTAACCCAGAATCGGAGATCGGTAGAATGGAAAAAAACCAGATCGAGCAATGTTACGGTTAAAAACTTGGCAAGGGTTGATTTTAGCAGTTCCGATCGCCGCCGTGGTGATTTTTCTGATCGTGGCCGCCGGCTTTCAGATCAATCAATGGGGTTTAAATTGGATTTGGGCAGTTTTTACCCTGATTTTTGTTGCTTGGCGCTTCCTGTTGGTCAGATGGACGCGCCCAGTAGTCGGGGAAATTGAAGCCGCCATTGGGGAAATTAAGGCAGAATTAACCCCTCCTGACGGTGATTCTGGGGGAAATGTCGAGGAAATTATCGAGAGAATTATCGCCGAGGCCCGCAATGATCGCCCGGTGTGGGAAGATTGGGCGACTTTTTGGCAACGCTGTCAGGATTTGGTCAATGCCATCGCCCAGATATATTACCCCGATGTCAAGTACCCCTTATTAAATATTTACATTCCCCAGGCCTACGGTTTAATTCGGGGAACCGTAGATGATAGCGATCGCTGGATGCAGAATCTTTCCCCGGCCCTGAATCAAATCACCATCGGTCAAGCCTATCAAGCCTACGAAGTTTATCAAAAATTGCAACCCTCAGCCCAGAAACTTTGGCAGGTCTGGAATTGGGCGCAATGGCTAATCAATCCCGCCGCGGCTGTGGCTAAAGTGGCTAGTCAAAAGTACAGCGATCGAGCGGATCAGCAATTATTAGTCAATTTAGGGCAAGTTTTGCGGGAAAATGCCCTGAGAAACCTCTCTCGCCAAGCGGTGTTACTCTACAGTGGCAGTAATCTCGCCCCCACTCTCCCCACCAAGACGAAAATCGCGACCACTACTCTCAAAGAAATTCTCGCCCAAGCTGAACCGATCACGGAAATCGATCGCCAACCGGTTAATATTCTGCTGGTTGGACGCACCGGGGCCGGCAAAAGCAGTTTAATCAATACTCTCTTTCGGGCCGATTTGGCCCAAGTGGATCTATTGCCCAGTACCGACGCAATCCAATCCTACCATTGGCAAACCCCAGAAGGAGACGAGTTAATCCTCTGGGATACCCCGGGCTACGAACAGGCAAATCGGGCTGATTATCGGCAAAAGGTTCTCAATTATGCCGAAAACGCCGATTTATTGATTCTTGTCACCCCCGCCCTCGATCCCGCCCTGGCCATGGATGAGGCTTTTCTTAAAGATTTGCAACAAACTATTGACAATTTACCAGTTATAGTGTGTGTTTCTCAAGTTGATCGCCTGCGTCCGCTGCGAGAGTGGCAACCCCCCTATAATTGGCTGACGGGAGAAAGTCCCAAAGAAGTCAATATCCGCGAATGCTTGCAGTATCGGGCGGAATTATTCGAGGAACTCTGCGATCGCATTTTGCCGATGGTCAGTCAACAGCCGGATAGAGAAGCTTGGGGGGATGAGGAGTTATCAATCGCTTTGCTGGGGGCAATTTCGCCCGCAAAACAGTTGCGTTTAGCCCGTTTTTTAGCGGATTTAGAAACTCGAACTCTGGCAGCGGCTAAAATAATCGATCGCTATACTTTACAGATGGCCACGGGCCAAGGTTTAACGGCCCTATTAAAAAGTCCTATTCTAGGTTTTATCTCTACTTTAGCCACGGGAAGACCGACTTTAGCCTATCTTTTAGCCGAACAAATTCCTGTGGAACAATTACCGGTAGCGATCGGTAAATTACAGATGGCCTATGAGCTTTTTTCTCTCTTAAATCCGGAGAATAAAAGTTTTGATTTATTGGCACTTTGGCCAATACTATTAGAGAATTCTAGCACTGCCGACAAGGAAGCTTGGGCTTGGGGTCATGCTCTAGTAGAATATTGGACAAAGGACTTATCGATCGAACAGTTCCGGTCAAGTTATCAGGGGTATTTAGAGACGATAAAAACAGGCCTGTAGCCAGATTAATTAAACTAAAACTTTATTCCTCTTTAAAAGTATAGGAGAGTGGGGAGGAGAGGTTTCTGGGGTTGAGATTTCTAGCCTTTGTACTAAAATTACCAATAAGAGAGATTTTTTCGTGTTTTTTTGAAAGTTCTATTCATTTCTTTCATTTTCAGAGTTTTCATCGTTAGTTTTCGACGAACTACCCAAACCACTAAAATAAAAGGCGGTGACTGCTGTAGCTATTGGCCCTAAAAAAGTATAAATTGTCTTAGAAGAATCATTAATTAGGGTTGCCGGTTTATCCACTCTACTTTGTACTTCTGGCTCTTCGTTACATTGATTAGTTCGCTCTAGACAAAAATAATTGACAAAAATCGCTAAATGCCTTTCTATACAAGGGTTACATCCTCTATAACCCCCGTTCATTGCATAACATAAACCGAAGAGCCGTACTTCTTGTTCTTCGATAGCTTTCAAATTTATATTTAAATTAAAAATTCCAAGAGAAGCAAAAGAAATGAGACAAATAGAAAGAATTTGTAAACCAGCAGTGGTTAACAATCCCAACCAAAGCCACCTTGCTAAGGAACCAGCTACTTTAGTATTAAAATTATGTCTTTGGTCTGAGGGTGATATAGCTGTAGCTGGTTTACCAAATGCAGATACTTCATTGTCTAAATGATAAGGCTCCGGATTCTTCTTTAGATTATGACGCACAGAGTTCCTTTCAGTTGGAAGAGCCAAAGAAGCGCTGGGATCTTTTGGGTTGTTAACTTTCTCTGTCTCATTTTTTGAATCACTGGTCATAACTAAACAATTAGTAGTGGTCTCTGTTCATTACCTTTTTGGAGTATTAATTGAGTATCTTCCTCTGTCTCAGTTTTAGCATATAAAGCCATGAGTTTTAATCCTTTACGAATGACTTCAGACTCTGTTAAGTCTAGCTCTTTAGCTATTTCTTTAAGATATTCAGAGTCCTTTTGACTAAGATTTACTCGAAATTGTCTGGTAGCCATTTTTTTTTGTTAATTCAGTAATAGTCTGCCTTTAGAAACTTAGCATCCTAAGTACAGTATCCTATCTTACCCTAATTACACCAGATATGTCAAGCAATTACACTAGATATGTCAAGCAATCGCACCAGATATGTTAAGTCAACATAAACGAGTCCTGACGGTACTTAATGGGTGCAATAAGTCAAATACCATCGACTTATCGACTTATTTGCTATTAAAAAGCTATTTTTCACAAATTTTAACCAAAATAATCTTAGGTTTTATTCATGCTTAGGTGTAATAGGGGGTATAATAGGGTATTTAGTAGGTGGTACTATATACACATATATGCAAGGCATATCAATGGGTATATTGTGGGGTTTAATAGATACCACAGTGCTGAGTTCCTATGGTATGATAGTTCCATCAACTTTTAGATAGATAAAAGTATGGCAGACACAACTAAACAAGTGAGTATGCTAGAATTGGAGTTAGAAGATGATCTAATCAGACAAATTGAAGATGTAGCTGATTCTGGTTGTTTTTCAAAAGATGAATTATTACAAAGTATTTTAGAAGCATGGAGATATGATCAAGCCTATATACATAGACTTGAAAATATGGTTCAAATAATCAATATTAAGTAATTCGATTTGATGGTAACGTGGAATCATTACTCTCAAATGATTACCTGCTTATTACTTTGAGCTAACAAAAAATTTTATCACTATTTTCTTGAACAACAGTCTATTAAACTTTCATAACAAGTAACCCTTAGACAATTATCAGTTTTAGCAATTAATTATTGAGATGTTAATTTATTGTAAGCAGAAATGATCGCCGCATTTTCCCAATCATCATCAAAAGGAAGCGCATCGGGATCAGACAAAGCATTAGCCTCGATTTCTGCATCGCTCATCGATTTAACTCGCTCCCAATCGGTTAAATCGCTAAAATCTTGCCTTTCCTCTTTTGTGTTAACAATCCCCATCTTGGTGGATACTCTCTTGATACTTTCTTCGCTCACGTTCGTTTGCTCTCCTAGCACTAATCAATCGGCAAGTTTCCCCTCTTATAGTATAGACAACATAACAGATTATCCCGTTTAATTGTCCCAGCAAACACATCCTTATTTCTTGGTAATCTTGGCGATTATCTTCTCTGATTAGACAGTGACCATCGAAAATAGGAGGAACAGCCGCAAAATCTATCCCATGCTTCTCTATATTAGAATATCTTTTAGACTGATCCCAGTCAAATTCTCTAAATTGCATAAATAAATCTCCAAAAATTGTATTTGTAGAGAGTTATTCCTATATCTCCTCCTTACCTATGGTTTTGAACGAACAAAAATTTTTATCACTATTTAAACTTCAATAGTTTTTTGTTATATCGAGAAATTACTAGCCCTAAACGCAGAAATTTTGAAAAAGCGAAGCCTCCGCTTCTACTATAATCAGAGAAGGGTAATTGAAAAAATTTCTGCGTCACCTTAAATAGCCCTTTAGGTTTTGCGTCCGAGAAAATTAATAATCCGGGGATTAATTTCTTTTGACCAATGTTCTTGGGGATAGTGTTTCGCTTCCGCAAGGGAGATTAATTCCACTCCTGATTTAGTGGCCAATTTTTCCACAGTGACAGAAGATAACCAAGGATCGCCCATTCCCCAGACAAAAAGGATAGGTTTTTCCAAGTTCTCTAAACCTGTCTCAATTTCTGCCATAGTTTTCGCTAGGTTTAAATTGCGAATCGTGGCCAGTAAAGCGCGACCCACTGCCGAAGTTTTTAGATAGGGTTGACGGAAAATAGCCAGATCTGCATCACTAATCACAAAACCGCTACCAGTTTCTAAAGTACGATCGACTAATAAGGGATCTTGAGTTGCCATATCTCCGAGGAAAGGTAGGCCCCATTGTTTCATTATCCAGGGTAATTTGACATCCCTGGAGAGGGGAGTATTTAAGACGACCAAGCGCTCAATTTTATCGGGATTTTCTAGGGCGTATTGTAGGCCGACGGAGGCTAAAAAACCTTGGACAATTAGGGAGATTTTCGGCAATTGGAGAGCTTGAATAAAATCGGCCAAGGCTTGACAAAAAGCACTAGGTGTGTAGGCGAATTCTCTGGCATCGGGTTTAGCGGATAAACCGGAACCGATCCAATCGGGGGCAATAGCATTAATGTTATATTCTTCTAAACTGGTTAATAATTCCCGCCAAATATAGCTATGGGCGGGTAAACCATGAAGTAGGATCACGGGGGTTGTATCTGGTTGTTGAGCGGGGTTAACCTGTCGATAGAACCACTTGAGAGAGCCGACTTCGAGAAAATTTTCTAAAATAGCCATGGTTAATGGGGGATTAATAATCATTAACCATTGTCTAACGTCTAGGAACCGATCGCACCGGCAATTTTCCCACCCTGGCAGTTATAGGGAGCTTGCGTCGAGACTTTGTGCTTCTCCGGGGGTTAAGGGCAAATGAAGACCGCATTCTTGTTTTAAACCCTTGAAACGGGTGTCTCGTTCGTTGCTATCATCGGCGGTTAAAGGCCGACTGGAGTGCCAATCGCCGACGGAGACATAACCCAGATCAAAATAGGGATGGTAGGGAAGATCGTATTTAGTCAGATACTCGTAGATGGTTTTGGCATTCCAGTCAAGGATCGGTAATATTTTGTAACGTTCGCCCTGTTGATTGACCCATTGGAGAGTTTTGCGGTGGTCGGTTTGGTCGCGACGCAAACCCGCTAACCAAGCGGCGGCCTTTAATTCCTTCAGGGCCCGTTGCATCGGTTCCACTTTGCGGATTTTGTCGTAGAGATTGAGGGAGTCCAGATCGTTATTTGACCACAATTTACCGTGGATTGCTTCCATGCGGGCGGGACTGAGGGGAGATTGATAAACTTTCAGGTTTAAATGGAGGCGTTGGCTTAATTCTTCGGCAAATTGATAGGTTTCTGGGGGAAGATAGCCGGTATCGATCCAAATGACGGGAATATCGGGGATAATTGCGGTGACGAGGTGCAACATTACCGCCGCCTGAATGCCGAAACTGGTACTCATCACCAAACCTTCCCCAAAGGTGGCTTCCGCCCAAGCGACGATTTCCGCGGCGTTAGCGGAGTCAAAACGTTGATTAATTGTAGCGAGGTCGAGGGATAGAGGGTAGGAAAAAGACCGGTCGGCAGTGGGGATGAAGGCAGTTTCTAGGGCCTGTGGATGAGAATTAAGCAAGTGTAAATCTGGCATTCTGGCTAAGATTTAAGGTATTAGTAGCGGCGGATACTGATAGAGTCCAATCTATCCATTAGGGGCTGAGAATAGAGTCAACTCCATCTTCTCCCCTTGAGAAACGTAGGTGAGACTTTCACCTCACACGGCTCCTAGTTTTACTGCTCCATTGTTAGGGATACAGCTTGACACTGGAGAGCCGTTTTATCATCCTGACACTGGCGGTCTAGTAATTGGGGGTTTTTGTATTCATCCTGACCACCGTATTGTTGAGAATGTATATACTGTACTTCTACTATATCTGATGGGGTGAAGTGTGGCCCACACTAGCGACACCTTCCTTTCTCAAAAATCTCTCTGGTTACAATAGACTCAAGTTGGCAGCCCAAACAGTCTCTGGTGACATCTAATTGACCTCGATTAATGATAACCAAGTTAAGCAAGATTGGCAGGAATTGTCGCTAGTTTTTGCAGTTGTTTTTCAATATTGGCCCTTAATTCAGTCCGGGTGATTTCTTTTCCCGTTTGAGCGGTGTGTGCATTTTCCAGAAAAATAATACTATCTACTTTTTCTAGGGCAAATAATTGGAATAAAAGATGGGTTACGGGAATCAGGAGCGTTGATAGAGGTGAATTGGGGGTATTTTGAGCAGATATGGCCATTTTTTCCGTAGCAAAGGCATAGATTACCCTTTTCTCCTGTTGCGGCTGCTGCCGATGGGCTAAGGTGGTTAGTAACCAATCACCCTGGCTATTCTGAACCACATAGTATTGTAAATGTTTTAACTGTCTGGCCACGGCCGCGAGGACGGGATTAACCGCTTCTTCCATGACTACGGTTGCCAGTCCGTAATTGACCGCGTCTCGACTTAAAATATGCAGTTGTGCCTTTAATTTCATGGCTAATAATGTCTATAAACTAATCGATATTGACCATTCCTACCAGCGATGAGCGGTTTTTCTGCCAGTACAATTTTAGGCGTTGCTCATTTGAGTTCTGAATCCTCTTTGCTGGGATTTTTAAAACCTAGACCCAAACTAACTTTGGCACGGGAACCTGCACAGTTGCCATTCATCCCTTGATTCAGCAACGCTATTTAAAATTGTCGTCGTGAAAAGATGAGGATGGAGATACCCAATAATAGACCAGTATAAACGAGACTGTAGAGGGCATTACCGATTAAGACATCAGCACTAGGCAGCAAACCATAAACGGCCTCGTTTCTAAAATTCAATCTCTCTAAATCTGGGAGAATTAGATAAATATTTTTAGTGATAGCGAGGATATTGGGATTTTTGCTGATTATACCCAATTGGATCAGATCTTTGCTGATGTGACCCATTAGATAGACCCCAAAAGTCATTAACGTGGCTAAAATCGAACTGGTAAATACCCCAAAAGCGATCGCCACGGCCGCGATGAGAATTAATTCCAAACCGAGATAGAAAACCGAGACAATCAGGGGTAAAGGTTGAAAAGATACTTTCATCCCCAGCAACATCAGCAAGTAAATCACCAACATTACCCCCAACATCACCGCTAAAACCCCGGACAAACCCAAGTGTTTACCGAGGATAAATTCGGCCCGACTCAGGGGTTTGGGAATCAAAACTAAAATAGTTCTCTTGTCAATTTCCTTATTAATTAGCCCTGTACCCACAAAAACCGCAACAATTACCCCTAATAACCCGATAGCGGCTAATCCCAAGTCAAGAAAGATTTTCTGATGGGTTCCCACCGCAATTTCTGGTAATAAACGCCAAGCGAAGGCCATCAACAAGGCAAAAAACCCGATAAAGTAAAGAATTCGCTCGCGAATAACCTCGCGAAAACCATTAGCTGCGATCACCCATATTCTCAGGATACTGATACCCATAGCCTTTCATCAAAATAATATCTGTCTTTCCTAGATTAAGAGATTGTTTCATCCCCTCATTATGCCCAATTATTAACGTCCCTATTTGATCAAGAATACACCAATCTATTACTTTTTTGCTGGCCCTGTGTAGGTAATTTTCTCCTCGACAGTTTCGTTTATGGCTTAGGAATATCAATTTTTGAGGTTTGAGGTTTTGGGTATGATTAGGTGTTGACAATCTCACCGTTAAGCCTACGACTATAGACTACAATGGGAGATTGCTGCTTCTACTCCTCTTAACTAGACACAATCCGAAAATTATGCCCCCGTCAGACCGAATCCACAAGCATTTTAACTTAACGTCCATCGACTGCCAGGCGGCGGACGGAGCTAAATAAGGATCGGGAGGTCAGTCCCCGTCATACCTAACGATAAAGGGCGCAAACCTTACGCCCTTTACAGATTGACATCCTCGCCGCCGTAAAACGGACGGCGATTCCTCACCACGCCACCTTTTTAGAATGGTCGCGTCAATGGGGTTGACGCGACCCGGGATGCTGCTTCTTTAACAGAAGTC
>VYKS01000431.1_pt1 | contig 15668 bp, 16 predicted proteins | sample 5114511 | NCBI WGS metagenome assembly VYKS01 (sample SAMN12291795, study PRJNA351875) | freshwater metagenome | isolation source: freshwater lake | place: USA: Michigan, Gull Lake | collected 2011-07-05 | reverse complement strand
GGCCGAGGGGCGTTGCGCGGTGCGCCTGACCCTGACCGCCGGCTCGGGCGGGCGAGGACTGGATCGTCCGGACGCGCCGGCCCTGCGCCTTTTCGCAACCGCCGCGCCATCGACCGCGCCGACGGGGCCGGCGGCTCTGATCGTGGCCGCCACCCGCCGCAACGAAGGCTCGCAGGCCGCGCGGCTGAAGACCCTGTCGTATCTCGACAGCGTTCTGGCGCGGGCCGAGGCCCGTGCGCGCGGGGCCGATGAGGCGGTGATGCTGAACAATCGCGGCGAGGTGGCCTGCGCGGGGGCGGCGAACCTGTTCTGGCTGGCCGGCGGGCGATTGTTCACCCCCCGCCTGGATTGCGGCGTGCTGGCGGGGATCACCCGAGCTCGTGTTCTGGCGCGAGAGACAGTCGAGGAGGTCGCGGTCGGCATCGATGCTCTGGAGCGGGCCGAAGCCGTGGTGCTGACCAACAGTCTGATCGGCGCTCGCCCGGTGTCACGCCTGGAAGACCGCGTATGGCCTGAACACCCGCTGGCGGCGCGCCTCAACGCGGTGCTGGGGCTATAGCCTGGCGGGTTGGTCGACCAGGCGCGCCCTAGCGCGCGACGGCGAAAATGGTGGCCGGTTTCGGCGCCGGTTACGCTCTAACTCTATGATTTAGAGTTTTTTCGCGGCGAAGCGCTTCCGTTTGACGCGAAAGGCTCTAGCTCGACGTCGACCACGAGATCGTTTCGACCTTTCGTGGGCGCAGATAGAAGGTTCGCTGAAAGGTGATGCTGGTCGGCAGAACCAACTTGATCGGCGAGGCGTAGACGTAGCTCGCCCGGGCCATGATCACGCTCTTGCTGGCCGGAAGAACGCCGACCGGAACATCGGTCAGCACGGTTCCCTGCGTGGGGCAGTTGCTCATCCCGCCGGCGGAGGCTTGCGACCATGCCACGGTGTCCCTGCCCGTGGCGTCGGAGGTGACGCTGGCGACGCACATCTTCAAGGGCGCAGACGGGAACGGCGCCATAATGATCGTGCCGATCTTGAAGACATCGGCCATGCTGTTCGGACCGGTCTGATTGCTCTGGGCCACCAGGTCGCCGATCTGGGATGCGATGTTGGACAGGCGCCGCTGGGCCATCATCGCCTGGGTCATCTCGGCGAGGCCGCAGTACATCACGATCAGCACCGGCGCGATCAGGGCGAACTCAACCGCCGACACGCCGCGCTTGTCGCGCCAGAAGCGGGCAAAGGGACGCCGCGGGCTCATTGATCGTAGGGCTCGTTTGTGAAGGAGGTCGCGGCGTAGATGATCCGCTGGCCGTTGGAGGTCTGAAGGCCGGTGTTGAGCAGCGGCGTGATCAGCGGCCAAGTGTAGTAGGCGCGGACCAGGACGATGGAACCGGAGGTTCCGGGATTCCAGTTCATGGTGGTCGGCACCGTGCCGTCCGTGGCCGAGGTGGTGCCGGTCGAGTAGTCTGCGAAAGTTTGCACGTCCAGGCGCAGCGCGGTCGTGCAACGAGACCCCAGCCAGTCCATCCGGTTGCAGACGGCGGTCTTGAATGCGGCGGCGTCGCTGCCGGCGGTCTGGACTTCGCCCGTGCGGATGGTGCGGCCCGCGTCGATGACCGCGCTCTCCAGGGTGATGGAGACCAGGAAGACCAGGCCCAGTTCGATGATCGCGAAGATCAGCATCAGGAAGGGGATGGCCACCAGCGCGAACTCGACGGCGGTCGCGCCCTGTTCGGCGCGCGCGAAGCGGCGGGCCGAGCGGGCCAGCCGGAGACGAGCGCGAGCGAGGAGGAAACGAGAGGCCATGCGTCGGGCGGTCCTGCTTTCAGGCGCACGCTAGCCGAACGATCCTAACCACAGGTTATGACGGGCCCGCCAGGGGCGCCGTGTAAAGAAGCGAGGGAAGGGACTACGGCGCGCCGGGACCCAGGCGCGTGCACTGGGGCGCGCAGGCGTAGGTGCTGGCCGTGGCGCCGCGATAGACGGTGACGCCGCCGCCGCTGTTCTCGGAGACCACGACCTGCCGATCGGCCAGGGGACGGCCGCCCGCTCCGAAGGCCAGCAGGCTGGTGACGCCCGGACGCTTTCCCAGCACCACGAGCGTGCGATCGTTGACGACGCTGACATCGGCGATGGTCGGATCGCCCACCACGACATCGCGCACGGGGCCGGTCAGGGTCATATAGGCGGCCTGACCCGCCGACACGGGCAGGTCCATCGGCGCCGAACCCGGCGTCGTGGTCACCAAGATCTTGTCGGTCGGCAGGACTTGCGCACTGGCGGACGCGCCCGAAAGGGCCGCGAAGACGGCGATGACCAGCGATAGACGGCGCATGATGGTTTCCGATCCCGGATCCGAACGAACCCCAAGATCATTTTTATTGGTCAATAAAAGACTAAAATCCCTGAGTGTGCGACCAAGCGCCGCTTGAGAAAGTCCTTGAATCAAAAGGGCTTGGCGGCCTTCGTGGCGGGCATGGTTAAGAGTAAATAACGGTAAATACAAATAAACCAAAAGAAAATCGCCGTAAACTATTCGCTGTTTACTGGCCATTAAGTGCAGTCGGCGAAATTGATCGTGTTTTCGGGGGTGAGCAAGTCGAACGGCTTGAGAGCCTCAAATCAACTAGCTCTGGTTTAGGAGACCAAGTCATGACCAAGTTCGTCACTCGCTTCCTGAAGGATGAATCGGGCGCCACGGCCATCGAATATGGCCTGATCGTCGCCCTGATCGCCGTGGTCATCGTGACCGCCGTCACGACCCTCGGCACCAAGCTGAACCTCGCCTTCACGAAGGCCGGTACGGCTGTGTCGACGGCGGCTGGCACCTAAGCCACCCGCTTCACACTCGAAAAGAAGAGGGTCGAGGCTCCCGCCTCGGCCCTTTTCTTTATTTCCGGCCCCTCTTTACTTGTCCGCCGGCGCGCCAAGAGCCCGGCGAAGAAACCATTGCTTCACGGGTCCGGCTCCAGAGTAGCGTGAACGCAACAAGGCCCGTCTTGTCCCCATGCAGGCTCTCCAGATCCCGCTGCTGCTGATCTTTCCGGCCCTGGCCATCGTCGGGGCGCTGAAAGACCTCACCAGCTACACGATCCCCAACTGGATCTCGCTGTCCCTGATCGCCGCCTTTGTTCCCGCAGCCCTGGTCAGCGGCGTCCCGCCCGGCCAGATCGGGCTTTGCCTGGCCGTTGGCCTGGGCGCTCTGGTGCTGGGCATGGGGATGTTCGCTGCGGGCTGGATCGGCGGCGGCGACGGCAAGCTGTTCGCCGTCTGCGCCCTGTGGCTGGGCTGGCCGGCGGTGCTGCCGTTCATGCTCTACACGGGCCTTGCGGGCGGCGCTCTGACCTTTGCGATTCTGGGCCTGCGCTCGGGCTGGCTGGCGCCGGCCGTGGCGGGCGGGCCCGCTTGGCTCCGCAAATTGGGGACGAACGGCGGAGACCTGCCCTACGGCGTGGCCATCGCTGTCGGCGCCTTGGCGGCCTTCCCGCAAGGCGCTCTGGCCCACGGAATCCTGGGTTGAGGCCTCACCGCCGCTGACTCCTGGCGCGACAGCCTGTCGCGCGATCGACGCCTTCCAGCGGCAAAACTTTTAGCAGGCGTTAACCATGCGGAGGCCACCATGGGGCGTGGCCAGAAAGGCTGACTTACGAATCGTGCGCGCTTGCCGGACCGGCGGCCGTGCGGCTCACCCTAGAGTTTCAGCCTGCTCATGAGCCCCGTTCGCCTATTGATCGTCCTGATCGCCGCGGTGTCGGCCATCGGCCTGGCCGTGGTGCTGCAGCGCGCGTTGGGCGCCAAGCCGGCCGCGCCGACGGGCTTGGTCGAGTCGTCCGGCCCGGCCGCTCCGCAAGGCAAGCCCATGACCCAGGTGCTCGTCGCCAAGCGGGATCTGCCGGTCGGCACGCGCCTGGTCGCCGCTGATGTGGGCTGGCAAGCGTGGCCCAGCGACTCGATCAACACCGCCTTCATCACCAACGGCGCCGCGCCGGCCTCGCCGGACGGTAAGGTCCAGGCGGCCAAGGCCGTCGTCGCCGCCACCGCCGACCAGATGATCGGCGGCGATCCGGCCAAGGTGGTCGAGGGCGCGATCGTGCGCGACCCGATCCTCGTCGGCGAGCCGATCACCCCGCGAAAGATCGTGCGGGGCGGGGAGGGCGGTTACCTGTCGGTCGTCCTGACGCCGGGCAAGCGCGCCATGTCGGTGCCGGTCAGCTCCGACACCGCCGTGGGCGGCTTCATTCTGCCCGGCGACCGGGTCGATGTGCTGACCACCCGCGAAACGCCGGCCGCCGGGGACGCCGGGGGCAAGGTTACGGTGGCCGAGACCGTCCTGCAAAACATTCGCGTCCTCGCCCTCGACCAGGCCACGGCCGCCGAGAAGGACGCCAAGTCGATCGTCGCCGCCACCGCGACGCTGGAGGTCGGCCCGGTCGAGGCCGAGACCCTGGCCCGCGCCAAGGCCGGCGGCGCCATAAGCCTCGCCCTGCGCGCCTACACCGACATGGGCGGCCCGTCGGGCGTGACCCACGTGGTCGCGCGCGACGACTCCACGGTTCGCATCAACCGAGGCGGCCAGACCAGCAGCGTGGCGGTGCGCCCATGAGCCGCCCGGTGTCCGCTCCTCCCGTGAAAGCCCCGATGTCCGCTTCGCGTCGTCTCATGACGGTTCATGCCGTCGCCCTGCTGGCGCTGGCGCCGGCCGCCCCCGTGTTCGCCGACGGTCCCGTCGGCGGGTCGCACACCTATCGGCCGCCGGCCAGGGTGGTTCGCGAGGTCGCGCCGCCCGCCCCCGCCCCGGTGATGGTCCGCGCCGAGGATCAGGTCGCCCGCGTCGTGATGACCGCCGACCAGAGCGCCGCGACGCTGGAGCTGGCCAAGGGCAAGTCGGCGATCGTCGAGCTGCCCAGCGAGGTTCGCGACCTTCTCGTCACCAATCCGCAGATCGCCGATGCGGTGCTGCGTGACAAGCGCCGCATCTACATCGTGGGCCTGGCCGAGGGGACGACCGACGCGGCCTTCTTCGACGCCGCCGGCCGCCGCATCCTGTCGCTAAGCATCCGGGTCAGTCAGCCGGTCGATCAACTGGCCGCCATGCTCGGCAAGATCATGCCTGACGCCAAGATCAGCGTCTCGCCTATCCGTGACAGCGTGGTGCTGAGCGGCGTGGTCCGTAGCGCCTCGGAGTCGGAAAGCGCCGCCCGGATCGCCGCCCAGTTCGTCGGCTCGCCGGAGAAGGTGCTGAACATGATCAGCGTCGCCGGCAAGGACCAGGTGATGCTGCAGGTCCGCATCGTCGAGGTGCAGCGCAACGTCATCAAGCAGCTGGGCGTCGACCTGAACGCGGTGATCGGCCAGCTGGGCGAGACCCAGTACACCTTCGGCATGGCGCCGGGCTATGGCGTCAACGGCAGCCTGCTGGGCGGGTTGACCGGCGGCTACAAGATGGACACCACCAAGCAACCGGTCATGCAGACCCCCTGCACCGGCCCTGGCTGGAATCCGGGCTCGCTCTGCCCCGTGGTGGTGCGCAGCGGCGGTAACTCCGACACCGCCACGATCCAGAACACGGCCGGCGATCCGGGTCTGAACTCCGCCAAGGGCATGATCCAGGCGTTCGAGCGCGTGGGCCTGGTGCGCACCCTGGCCGAGCCGAACCTGGCGGCTGTGTCGGGCGAGGCCGGTCACTTCCTGGTCGGCGGCGAGTTCCCCGTTCCGACGGGCAGTGACCAGAGCGGCAAGGTCACGATCGAGTTCAAGCCCTACGGCGTGGGTCTGGGCTACACGCCGGTGGTGCTGTCGGGCGGCCGCATCTCGCTGAAGCTGTCGACCGAGGTGTCGGAGCTGACCAGCCTCGGCGCCTTCACCCTGAGCGCCGGCACCAACGCCGCCGTGACCGTTCCGGGCCTGTCGGTGCGCCGCGTCGAAAGCACGGTCGAGCTGCCGTCGGGCGGTTCGCTGATGCTGGCGGGCCTGCTGCAGCAGACCACCAAGGAAACCATCGACTCGCTGCCGGGCATGACCAACATGCCGATCCTGGGGTCGCTGTTCCGCTCGCGGGACTTCCTGAACAACCAGACCGAGCTCGTGGTCATCATCACCCCCTACATCATCGACCCCACCAAGCCGCAGAACCTGCAGACGCCGGCCGACGGCCTGCGCTTCGCCGGGGACATGAGCACGGTGCTGCTGGGGCGGCTGAACAAGGTGGTCAAGGCGCCGGCCGGCGCCAATGCGGGGCGCGCCTATCAGGGCCCCGTGGGCTATGTGATCGAGTAGGACGCCGCCATGACGCTTCGTATTCTGGTCAAGACCGTCCTCGTTGGAGCCGCCGTGCTGGGCCTCTCCGCCTGCGCCTCGACCCCGCCCGATCAAGGCCCCAGCAAGCTGGCCGCCACCGAGACCCAGCAGTGGATGGACCGGATCAGGGTCGACTCCGCGCCGGACGAAATCCTGCTGGCCGTCCATGCCGGCGGCCTGTCGGCCAACCAGTCGGCGGCGCTGGAGGCCCTGGTCTCGCGCTGGATGGAGGCCGAGGCCCGCGAACTGGTCGTCGCCGCGCCCAACAACGCCGGCGCCATGGCCATCCAGATCCGCGATCGCCTGGCCACGCTGGGCGCGGGCTCGCGGGTACGGATCATCGGCGTGGACCCCGCCGCCGCCGATCAGGGCGCGATACGCGTCGGCTTCCTCCGCTATGAGGCGCGCCCGATCAAGTGCGGCCAGCATTGGGAGAACCTGACGGCCACCCGCGACAACGGCGTCACCGAGAATTTCGGCTGCGCCATGGCGGCCAACATCGCCGCTCAGGTCGCCAATCCCGAGGACCTGCTGCGGCCGCGCGACATGACCCCCGCCGACACCGGCCGTCGCGACACCGTCCTGGGCAAGTACCGCAAGGGCGAAGTCACCAGCTCGGCCAAGGATGACCAGGCCAGCGGCGTTGTCTCGAAGGCGATCCAGTAATGCGGCCGACCGACAACGATCCCTTCGACCTTGGCTTCGACGCCGCCGACGAGTTCACGACCGGCGCGAACGATCCCTGGCGCTCGTCGACGCCGTCGCTGACGCCGACCGGCGGCTTTGAAGACCCGTTCGCCGACTTCCCGCCGGCCAGTCCCCGCGACGACGCCCCTCCGCCCGCGCGGTCGCCGCAGGCGGCCCCGCCGACCACGCGTCCCACGCCCCAAGCCCGACCCGTCCAGCAAGCGCGGCCGGTTCAGCCGTCGGCTCCGGTCATGACGCGTGATATCGGCGATTTCGATCGGGCGCCCGAGATGGCTGCGACCGCCTATCCCGAACCGATCGCCGACAGCGGCCTTGGCGATGCGGCGATCCCGCGCATCACCATCCACGCTTTCTGCGCGCGACCCGAGACCGCCGCCCTGATCGAGCAGGCCGCCGCCGATCGCCGGATGGCGCGCGCTTCGACCATTGTCCGCGACGGGGGTCTGGCCGCAGCCGTCGACTACTACCAGAACCAGCCGACGCCCTCGTTGGTGATGGTCGAGACCCTGGATGGCGCCCAGCGCCTGCTGCACATGCTCGACAGCCTGGCCCAGGTCTGTGACCCGGGCACCAAGGTGGTCGTGGTGGGCCAGACCAACGACATCGCCCTCTATCGCGAGCTGATACGCCGGGGGGTCAGCGAATATCTGACCCAGCCGCTGGGCCCGCTGCAGGTGATCCGCGCGGTCGGCGCGCTCTATGCCGACCCAGCGGCGCCCTTCATCGGGCGGCAGATTGCGTTTGTCGGCGCCAAGGGCGGCGTCGGCGCCTCGACCCTGGCCCACAACTTCGCCTGGACCATGGCCGAGAACATGCAGACGGCCACGGTGCTGGTCGATCTGGACCTGGCCTTCGGCACCGCCGGCCTCGACTTCAACCAGGACCCCCTTCAAGGCGTGCTGGACGCGCTGAGCCAGCCTGATCGCCTCGATCCCGTTCTGATGGACCGGATGATGGTGCGTTGCGGCGACCGTCTCTCATTGTTCGCCGCGCCGGCGTCGCTGGATGGCGACTACGAGTTCGGGGCCGATGCGTTCGAGGAAGTCACTCAGAAGATCCGCGGCGCGGCGCCCTACGTGGTGCTGGACCTGCCGCACGTCTGGAACGCCTGGAGCCGCCGGGTGCTGATCGGCTCCGACGAACTGGTCGTGGTGGCCACGCCGGACCTTGCCAGCTTGCGCAACGCCAAGAACATCATCGACCTCGTCCGAGGTTCGCGGCCCAACGATGCGCCGCCGCGCCTGCTGTTGAACCAGGTGGGCGTGCCGGGCCGGCCGGAAATCCCGGTCAAGGATTTTGGCGAGGCCCTAGGCGTCCAGCCCTCGCTGGTGCTGCCGTTCGATCCCAAGCCCTACGGCCAGGCGGCCAACAACGGTCAGATGCTGGCCGAGGTGGCGCCGAAGTCGAAGGCTGCCGAGGGCCTGGAGCATCTGGCCCGCCTGATCAGCCGGCGCGAGCCGCCGCCGCAGCAGAAGTCGTCGTTGTTCTCGGGCCTGTTCAAGAAGAAATAGATGTTCGGCAAGCGCGACCCGTCAGCCTCCGGCGATCCTAAGGCGCCGCCCCCCGCCCCAGCGGGCGGCGCGGCCATCGCCACGCGGCCGCAGCGCATCGAGCCGGTCGCCGCCCCCGAACGCAAGGCTCCAGCGCCAAAGGTCAACGGCCCGGCGCCCAAGGCGACCGCAGGCCTGGAGCAACTGCGCGCCGCCCAAGGGCAGCCGCAGACCACTCACATCGTGCGTGAGCAGAGCGACTACTACCACGCCACCAAGACCACGATCTTCAACGCCCTGCTCAACACCATCGACCTGAGCCAGCTGGCCCAGCTCGACCAGAAGCAGGCGGCCGAGGAAATCCGCGACATCGTCGCCGAACTGGTGGCGATCAAGAACGTCTCCATGTCGGTCGCCGAGCAGGAGCACCTGGTCCAGGACATCATCAACGACGTCCTCGGCTATGGTCCCCTGGAGCCCCTGCTGAGCCGCGACGACATCGCCGACATCATGGTCAACGGCGCGCATCGCGTGTTCATCGAAGTGGGCGGCAAGGTCCAGCTGACCAATGTCCGCTTCCGCGACAATCTCCAGCTGATGAACATCTGCCAGCGGATCGTCAGCCAGGTCGGCCGTCGGGTCGACGAAAGCAGCCCGATCTGCGACGCGCGCCTGCCCGACGGCTCGCGCGTCAACGTCATCGCCCCCCCCTTGGCGCTGGATGGTCCCACCCTGACCATCCGGAAGTTCAAGAAGGACAAGCTGACCATGAAGAACCTGGTGGAGTTCAACTCCATCAGCCCCGAAGGGGCGCGGGTTCTGGGGGTGATCGGCGCCTGCCGCTGCAACATCGTCATCTCGGGCGGTACAGGCTCGGGCAAGACGACGCTGCTCAACACCATGACCGCGTTCATCGACCCCACCGAACGGGTCGTAACCTGCGAAGACGCCGCCGAACTGCAGCTGCAACAGCCCCACGTGGTGCGCCTGGAAACCCGTCCGCCGAACCTGGAAGGCTCTGGCGCCGTCACCATGCGCGACCTGGTCAAGAACTGTCTGCGGATGCGTCCCGAACGCATCATCGTCGGCGAAGTCCGCGGTCCCGAGGCGTTCGACCTGCTGCAGGCCATGAACACCGGCCACGACGGCTCGATGGGCACGCTGCACGCCAACAGCCCGCGCGAGGCGATCAGCCGTATCGAGAGCATGATCACCATGGGCGGCTACGGCCTGCCTTCGAAGACCATCAAGGAGATGATCGTCGGCTCGGTCGACGTCATCATCCAGGCCGCGCGCCTGCGAGATGGTAGCCGCCGCATCACCCACATCACCGAGGTGGTTGGCCTGGAAGGCGATGTGATCGTCACCCAGGACCTGTTCGTCTACGAGATCACCGGCGAGGACGAGAACGGCAAGGTCGTGGGCAAGCACCGCTCGACCGGCATCGCCCGTCCGCGTTTCTGGGATCGCGCCCGCTACTACGGCCTCGAGCGCGAGCTGGCCGAAGCCCTCGACGCGGCGGAGTAGGCGATGCTGTTCGTCCTGGCTGGCATCCTGGGGTTCATCACCATCGCCGGGCTCGGCTTCGCCTTCGCCGGCGGCGACAGCGCTCAGGCCAAGGCCGCCAAGCGCGCCCAGGTGATCGCCAAGGGCGGCGAGCGCCAGGCCAGCGTCCGCGCCAAGGCGGCCGCCAGCACGCCCGACGCTCGCCGCCAGGCCATTCTCAAGGCGCTCAAGGACCAGGAGCGCAAGCAGAAGAAGGCCTCGCTCAGCATCGCCGCGCGCCTGCAGGCTGCGGGCCTGGGCGAAAACGTCAAGATGTTCTGGATCGTCAGTGCGGTCCTGGGCCTGTTCGTGGCGATGATCATCCTGCTGCTGGGACAGTCGCCACTGGTGGCTCTGGGCGCCGGCTTCGCCGCCGGGGCCGGCTTGCCGCGCTGGGTGCTGGGCTTCCTCGCCAACGGCCGGACCCAGAAGTTCACTGCGGCCTTCGCCGACGCCGTCGACATCATCGTGCGCGGCATCAAGTCGGGCCTGCCGGTCCACGATTGCCTGAAGATCATCGGCAAGGAGTGTCCCGAACCTCTGGCCGGGGAGTTCCGCACCCTGACCGAGAACGTCGCCATGGGCGTGCCGATGGATGCGGCGCTGGAAAAGATGTACGAGCGCATGCCCACCAACGAGCTGCGCTTCTTCTCGATCGTGCTGGCCATCCAGCAGAAGACCGGCGGCAACCTGGCCGAGGCGCTGGGCAACCTCTCCACCGTTCTGCGCGCGCGCAAGCTGATGAAGGAGAAGATCAAGGCGCTGTCGGCCGAAGCCGTCGCCTCGGCCTTCATCATCGGCTGCCTGCCGCCAGGCGTCGTCACCCTGATCAGCGTCACCTCGCCGGCCTACATGGCCCCGATGTTCACCGATCCGCGCGGCCACCTGATGCTGCTGGTCAGCGCCGTGTGGATGAGTATCGGCATCTTCGTGATGCGCAACATGATCAATTTCAAGTTCTGAGGGGAGGGCCGCGTGAAGCTTGTCGAAGCCCTGACCAACCCCTCGAACGTGCTGACGGCGTTCATCGCCGTGGTCGTATTCGCCACCATCATCACCCTGGCCTCGCCGGTGATGCGCGACAACAACCTGGAAGGCCGCCTCAAGTCGGTGGCCAACCGCCGCGAGGAGTTGCGGCGCCGGTCGCGGCAGTCGATCGCGACGCGCGGGGGATCGGCCGGGAGCAGCCTGCGTCACCAGGACGAGGGCCTTTACAAGAACGTCGTCGAGCGGCTGCAACTGTCGCGGCTGCTGGAGGATCCCAAGGTCGTCGAAAAGCTGGCCCAGGCCGGCTTCCGTGGCCCCAAGCCCGTCAGCACCTTCTATTTCTTCCGGTTCGCCATGCCGTTCGCCTTCGCGGCGGGCGCGGCCTTCTATCTGTATCTGATCAACGACTTCGGCCTGCTGCCCATCCAGAAGCTGTGCGCCTGCGTGGCCTTCCTGGCCTTCGGCTACTATGCGCCCAACGTCTACATCACCAATGTCGCCCAGAAGCGCCGCGAGTCGATCGTGGCCGCCTTCCCGGACGCGCTGGACCTGCTGCTGATCTGCGTCGAAAGCGGCATGTCGATCGAGGCGGCTATCCAGAAGGTTGGGGCCGAGGTCGGGGCGCAATCGATGGAATTGGCCGAAGAGCTGTCCCTGCTGACCGCCGAACTGTCTTACCTGCCCGACCGCCGCCTGGCCTATGAGAACCTGGCCCGCCGCACCAACCATCCGGGCATCAAGTCGGTGGCCACGGCCATGATTCAGGCCGAGCGCTACGGGACGCCGCTGGGCACGGCCCTGCGCGTCATGGCCAAGGAGAACCGCGAGCTACGTCTCTCCGCCGCCGAGAAGAAAGCCGCCGCCCTGCCGGCTCAGCTCACTGTGCCGATGATCCTGTTCTTCCTGCCGGTGCTGTTCGTGATGATCCTGGGCCCGGCGATCATGAAGGTGCAGGACGCCTTTAAATAGCGCTCAAGGCTGGCTGCGCCCTGGCGTAGGTCTTGCGCTGTCCCGACCGTTCAGTGTCGGTTTGGGACAGGTCCTATGGGATATGCGGGTAAAGAGCCTCCGGTGCGCGCGTTCGCGGAGGCGGAAGAGGGCGGGGCCGCCCTGGAGATGGGCCTGCTCTTGGGCCTGGCGGCGTTCTTCGCCTTTACCCTGAGACACGTCGTGGCGACGCCGCTGCTGACCACCTTCACTAAGGCGGCCAAGGTGGTGAGCCAGGCGCTAGGGTAGGACGGAGCGGGGTTAGCGCCCGCCGCCAGCCCTCATGGCGTCCCAGCTACGGCCTTGGCCGGCCTGGCCCACAGCGGCCCGCAGATAGGCGAGGTTGTTGGCGACCTGCTCGGGCGGCAGGTCGGCGCGGACCAGCTTTTCGGCTTCCGGCAGACGGCCCTGCAGGCCAACCACCAGGGCCAGGTTCTGGCGCGCCTGGATGCCCGCCGAGGGCAAGGCCACGGCGCGGCGAAGCTGGGCCTCGGCCCCCGCCAGATCGCCCTTGGCGGCCAGGTGCAGGGCGTAGTTGGTCATCGGCGTGGCCTCGTTTGGCGCCACGGCGATCGCTTGTCGGTGCGCCGCGTCAGCTTCCTCGTCGCGCTCGGCCTGCTCGTAGGCCACGCCCAGCAGGGTCAGCGGACGCCAGTCCTTGGGATACGCCGCCGCGACCTTGCGGGCCGGCTCGATCGCATAGAAGCCCTGGCCCCGGGCGATGTGGGCGCGCGCCAGTTCCAGCAGCAGACCCGCGTCATCGGGATGGGCGATCAGGCCCTTGGTCGCGGTGATGGCGGCCTCATCGGCGCGGCCCAGGGCGCGCAGCGACTTGGCCAGGCCCACGCCGGCTTCGGCGTCGCCCGGATCGACCTCGAACTCCGCGCCCCAGAAGGCGGCCTGCGCCAGCGGGTCCAGGCGCCGCGCCTCGGCCCGTTGCTGGGCAGAGGCCTTCATCGGCGCCGGCGCGGCCTTGGCGGTCTTGGCGGCGTAGGCCTTGGGCGGATCGGCGGCGAAGACCGGGGTCGCCATGACCAGGGCCATGGGGGCGAGAACGGTTGCGATGAGCGCGCGCTTGCGACACATGAAGACAAGTCTCCAGAAGGTGCGCGTATCATCCGGCGCGGGCCTCAAGGAATCGTTAAGCATAGTTTTTAAGGGTTTCGCCGATGACCGACCCCGCGCATCCGATCCTCGCCGAGACCGACGGCCAGGCGATCCCGGTGCATCCCGTCGCGGAGTCCGAGGTCGAGGCGTTCCTGGCGCGAAAGCGTGCGCCAGTAAGGACTTACGCCACCGCCAACAAGTTCGCGGGCAAGGTCGGGCAGGTGCTGGTCGTCCCCGGCGCTAGCGGGGCGGTCGAGCAGGTGCTGATGGGTGTGGGCTCGGGCCGCGCCGATCTGTCGCTGCTGAGGGGCCTGGCGGGCAAGCTGCCGGCCGGCGACTACGCCCTCTCGCGCCTGCCCAAGGGCCTGGACGGCGAGCAGGCGGCCCTCGGCTTCGCGCTGGGGACCTATCGCTATGACCGCTACAAGAAGCGCGGCGAGCCGATCCCGCGCTTGCTGGCGCCCAAGGGCGTCGACGTGACCTTCGTCACCGCCCTGGCCCACGCCTGCGCCCTGTGCCGCGACATGGTCAACACCCCGGCCAACGACATGGGGCCGCTGCAGATCGAGACCATCGCCGGCGAGATCGCCGAGAAGTATGGGGCGACCCTGTCGGTCGTGCGGGGTGACGACCTGTTGCGGGAGAACTATCCCGCCGTCCACGCCGTGGGCCGCGCTGCGGTCGACGCCCGCGCCCCGCGGATGATCGAGATCGCCTGGGGTGATCCGTCCCATCCGGTTCTGGTCCTGGTGGGCAAGGGCGTGGTGTTCGACACCGGCGGCCTCGACATCAAGCCTTCGTCGGGCATGCGGCTGATGAAGAAGGACATGGGCGGCGCCGCCCACGCCCTGGCGCTGGGCCGGATGGTGATGGAGGCGAGGCTCCCGGTGCGCCTGGTGATCCTGACCCCTGTCGTGGAGAACGCCATCGCCGGCGACGCGATGCGGCCGGGCGATGTGCTGCAGACCCGCGCCGGGCTGACCGTCGAGGTCGGCAACACCGACGCCGAAGGCCGGCTGATCCTGGCCGACGCCCTGACCCGCGCCGCAGAGCTGAAGCCCGCCCTGACCCTGGACTTCGCCACCCTGACCGGCGCGGCGCGGGTGGCCATGGGGCCGTTCGTGATCCCGTTCTGGACCGCCGACGACACCCTGGCCGCCCAGATCGAGACCGCCTCACGCAAGGTCTCCGATCCGCTGTGGCGCCTGCCCCTGACCGAGGCCTATCGTGACGCGCTGGACAGCGACATCGCCGACCTGAAGAACGACCCCGACGGCTGGGCTCAGGCGGGCGCGACCACGGCGGCGCTGTTCCTGCAGCGCTTTGCTCCGAGCGAGGGAAGCTGGGCGCACTTCGACGTCTTCGCCTGGAACCCGAAGGGGCGGCCGGGCTATCCGGTGGGCGCCGAGGTGCAGGCTATCCGCGCCGCCTTCGCCATGCTGCAAGCCAGGTTCGCCCGATGAGCGCGCCAGACCGCCGCGTCACCCTGGTCCGCGATGGCGTCGCGGATCGTCGGCTCGAAGGCCTCGTCGCCGCCGACCGTTTCGCCGACGTGACGCCGATGCAGGTCAGCGCCCCGATCGCCAGCCTGCGCAAGGCCCCCGAGCCGGACGCCGAACAGGAGGACCAGCTGGTCTTCGGCGAGCTGTTCGACGTGTTGTTCGAGGTCGGCGGCTTCGCCTTCGGCCAGGCGCGCCGCGACCGCTATGTCGGCTATGTGCTGCTGGAGGCCCTGTCGGCGCCGGTGCTGACGCCCGAGCATCGTATCGCCGTTCCGCGCACCTACGCCTTCGCCGAGCCGGACATCAAGTCGGCCATCATCGGGCTCTACAGCCTGAACGCCCTGGTGACGGTCGAGGCCCGCGAGGGCCGGTTCGTTCGCGGCGCCCGGTCGGGATGGTTCGTCGAGCGCCACCTGGCGCCCGTCGGCCGGTTCGAGAACGACTATGTCGCCGTCGCCGAGCGGTTTCTCCACGCGCCCTATCAGTGGGGCGGGCGGGAGAGTCTGGGTCTGGACTGCTCAGCGCTTGTCCAACAGGCGCTCTATGCCTGCGGCCGCGCCTGTCCGCGCGACACCGATATGCAGCGGGACTTCTTCCCTGAGATCGCCGAGGCCGACCGCCGACGCGGTGATCTGGTGTTCTGGAAGGGGCACGTGGCGATCCTCTTGGATCCCGACACCATCCTGCACGCCAACGCCCACCACATGGCCACCGCGATCGAGCCGCTAGCCGAGGCGATCACGCGTATCGCGGCGACGCCGACAGGCGGGGTGCTGGGGTACCGGCGGGTTTAGCGGGGAGGGGGCGCTTCCTCTTTGTGTCATCCCGGAAGCGCGAAGCGCTCTCCGGGACCCAGGGGGTGACAGGACGCCCTGCGCGCCGCCCCTGGGTCCCGGCTCTCCGCTGCGCTGCGGCCGGGATGACACGGGAAAACAAAAAGGCCGCGGCGCTTTCGCGTCGCGGCCTCTTCGTATCGGATGTCGAAGAGCCTTAGGCCTTCGGGGCAGCCGGGGCGGCGGCGGCCGGAGCGGCCGGGGTCGCGGCGGCGCCGGC
>VYKS01000429.1_pt1 | contig 15732 bp, 16 predicted proteins | sample 5114511 | NCBI WGS metagenome assembly VYKS01 (sample SAMN12291795, study PRJNA351875) | freshwater metagenome | isolation source: freshwater lake | place: USA: Michigan, Gull Lake | collected 2011-07-05 | reverse complement strand
GAGACCGGCGCGCCGGGCGCGGGGACCGCGATGCGCGTTTCGGGGCTTGCCTGGGTATGGATCACGATGTCCTTGGGCGCGACGAGCGCCGCCACCTTGACCGTGTCGGCGATGCCGACGCTGTCGCCCTTCGCGCCCGGCGCTTCGGGCAGGTAGGTGAGCGCGGCGGACTGGTTGTCGCCGAGATATTGGCGCGCGACGCGCTGGACATCGGCGGCGGTGACGCGGGCGATTGCGGCGAGCTGCTGGTCCGCCGCCCTGGGATCGCGGCTGACGATGATCGACGCGGCGAGGGTCGATGCCTTGCCCTCCGCCGTCTCGCGGCTCTTGAGCGCGCTGGTCAGGATCTCGTTCTTCGCCTCGGCCAGTTCGGCGGCGCTGACCGGCTTGTCGCGCAGCTCGGCGATTTCGCGGCGCAGCGCCTGTTCGCCCTGCTCCGCCGACTTTCCACCAGCGAGGATCGCGTACATCGCATAGGAGCCGGTCGACTGGCGCGAATCGAGGAAGGTGTCGGCCTGCGCCACCAGCTGATCGCGATAGACGAGGTTGCGGTAGAGGCGCGAATTCTCACCCCCCGACAGGATGCCGTCGAGCACGGCGAGCGCGGCCATGTCGGGATGATTGTCGGGCGGTAGCTGATAGCTGAGCAGCACCGCGGGGAGCGGGGTATTCGCCTCATAGACGGTCTTGCGCACCGCCGTGGTGCGGGGCGGTTCGGCGACCGTGACGCGCGGGATCGGCCGATTGGGCTTCGCGATCGGCGCGAAATATTTGTCTACCCATTTGTCGAGCTGGGCAGGGTCGAAATTGCCCGCAACGACCAGCACGGCATTGTCGGGGCGATAATAGGTGGCGTGGAAGGCGCGGATATCGTCGATCGTCGCGGCGTCGAGATCCCCGATGCTGCCGATGCCGGGGCGGGCATAGGGATGGACGCTGTAGGAGATGTTGGGAAAATAGACGTAGAACAGCTTGCCATAGGGCTGGGCGAGTACGCGGCTGCGCAGCTCTTCCTTCACGACGTCGCGTTCGGAGGCGAACACCTTCTCATCGACCACGAGGCTGGCCATGCGATCGGCTTCGGCGAACAGCAGGCGTTCGAGATGGTTGGCCGGAACGACCTCGAAATAATTGGTATAGTCCGAATTGGTCGAGGCGTTGTTGTAGCCGCCGACATCCTCGGTCAGCCGGTCCATTTGCTCGTCGACCAGGTTCTTGGTGCCCTTGAACATCAGATGTTCGAACATGTGGGCAAAGCCCGACTTGCCCGCCGGATCGTCCTTGCTCCCGACATCATACCACACCTGGACCGAGACGTTGGCGGTGCTGGTGTCGCGGATCGCATAGAGTTTGAGACCGTTGGGCAGGGTCCGCTCGGTGAAGTTGAGCGGGGCGACGGCGATCTGCGGCTGCGCGGTCGGGGCAGGGGCAGGGCCCGCCTGTTGCGCCTGCGCGGCTAAGGGGAGCAGGGCGGCGCTGAGGTACAGCGCGGTGCGGGTCAGGCGCATTCGGGTCTCCTGGTCGGTCAACTTCAAGCGCCCCTCCCATGTGCGGGAGGGGCAGGGGGGAGGGCCTGTCTCAAACCGGGTCGGGGAGGACAGGCCCTCCCCTAACCCCTCCCGCACGCGGGAGGGGGACATGAAGGTCAGTCTTTCTTGCGGCTGCGCGCGGCGTAGATCACGGCGGCGGCAAGCGCGGCGGAGCCGATGCCGATGCCGATCTTGGTCAGCGGCCATTTCTTTGCATCGCCGGGCTGGGGAGTGCCTTCCGCGCGCTCGGCAATCTCGCGCGCCTGGCGGGCTGCAGCGGTGATCTCGTTGGCGGTCTCGTCGGTCTTGTCGGTCACTGGATACTCCTTGGTGGTACAGGAGTAGGACAGCGGCGGGGCGGGTGCAATCAGTCGCGACCGCCATAATAGGCGGAGCGGAACGCATTGGCGAAGGCGGTCAGCCGCCCCTCCGCAATCGCCGCGCGCAGGTCCGCCATCAGCCGCTGATAGAACCACAGATTATGCTCAGTCATCAGCATCGCGCCCAGAATCTCGCCAGAGCGGACGAGGTGATGGAGATATGCCTTGCTCCACCCGGCGACCGGCGAGTCGGGGTCGAGCGGGCTCTGATCCTCGGCGAATTTGGCGTTGCGGATATTGATCGGGCCGTTGCGCGTGAACGCCTGGCCAGTGCGGCCCGAACGGGTGGGGAGCACGCAGTCGAACATGTCGATCCCGCGCTCGACCGCGCCGACAATGTCGTCGGGCTTGCCGACACCCATCAGATAGCGGGGCTTGGTCGCCTCGAGCTGGCCGGGGGCATAGTCGAGGCAACCGAACATCGCCTCCTGCCCCTCACCGACCGCGAGGCCGCCCACGGCATAGCCGTCGAAACCGATGTCGAGCAGCGCGTCGGCGCTGGCCTTGCGCAGCCCTTCGTCGAGCGCGCCTTGCTGGATGCCGAACAGCGCGTTGTTGGCGGCATGATCGCCGCCCGCGTCGAACGCGTCGCGCGACCGCTTGGCCCAACGCATCGAGCGTTCCATCGCTGCTGCCTGAACCTCCCGCGTCGAGGTGGTCGGGACCAGCTCGTCGAACGCCATCACGATGTTGGAGCCCAGCAGCCGCTGGATTTCCATCGAGCGCTCGGGGCTGAGCATGTGCCGCGTGCCGTCGAGGTGGGACTTGAAGACGATCCCTTCCTCGCTACGCTTGGTCAGTTCGGACAGGCTCATCACCTGATATCCGCCGCTGTCGGTGAGGATCGGGCGGTCCCAGCCCATGAAGCCGTGCAGGCCGCCGAGCCGGTCGATCCGCTCGGCACTGGGGCGCAGCATGAGGTGATAGGTATTGCCAAGAATGATGTCGGCGCCCGACGCGCGCACATCCTGCGGCTTCATCGCCTTGACGGTGGCGGCGGTGCCGACCGGCATGAAGGCGGGGGTGCGGATTTCGCCGCGCTGCATCGCAATCGTGCCGGTGCGCGCCTTGCCGTCGGTGGCGTGGATGGTGAAGGTGAAACGGGACATAGGCGTCCGATGCGATGTTGAAGGGGCAATGGCAATGGCTGAAAGCGGCGGCAACATCTTCGCGCCCCTGCCCGATGCGCGCGACGGGGAGGTGTTCACCCCGTTGCTGGAGCGCGGCGGGGTGCGGATCGAGCGGATCGTCTCGCACGGACAGGCGACGCCGGAGGATACGCCCTTCGTGCAGGACGCAGACGAGTGGGTGGTGGTGCTGCGCGGCAGTGCGGCGCTGCGGATCGAGGGGCAGGCGGAGGTGTCGCTGGTCCCCGGCGACCATGTCTTCATCCCCGGCGGGACGCGCCACTGGGTGACGCGGACCGATCCCGACAGCACGACGCTATGGCTGGCGGTCCATCTTGGCTGAGGCGGCGACATGGGCGACGACGTCGGCGGGCGTCGCAAAGGCGAGGTCGGGGTTGAGATGCGCGAACGCCTCGGGCTCGGCATAGCCCCATAGGACCGCGGCGGCGCGGATACCCACTTCGCGCGCGGCATCGATGTCGCGGGTTTCGTCGCCGAGCGAGATGATCTGCTCGGGCGGGATACCGCTTTGGCGCAGGACCGCACGGAACTTGGGCGCCTTGCCGAACAGCGACGCGCCGCAGGCCCACCAGCTGAACCGCGCGGCATTTTCGGGGCCGAGCACGGCGCGGGCATTCGCCTCGCTGTTCGAGGTGACGAGCGCGAGCGGGATGCCCATCGCCTCGATCGCCGCGAGCATCTCGGTTACGCCGGCGAACAGGTGGACCTTGTCGGTGTTGCGCCCGAACAGCTTGCGGACATAGCGGGCGATGAAGGGCAGCTTCCAGCGCGGGATGCGCAGATGGCTGATGACGTCGCGCGACGTCATCTTGCGCAGCGGCTCGACCTCTTCGGGCAGGACGCGGCGGAACCCGTAGCGGTCGGACAGGTGATCCATGACCGACAGGAACCAGCTGCCGCTATCGGACAGGGTGCCGTCGAAATCGAAGATGACCAGCCGCAGCGGCTGGGCCGTGTCAGCCATGCCCGGTGCCGTGCCCGCCATGGAGATGGCAGGGGTCGCTATCGCCGATCTCGATCTGCAGCGTCATGTGGTGGATGCCATGGTCATGCTCCAGCCGGTGCTGGACATCGTGCAGGAAGTCGTCGCCGGGATGGCCGCCCGGCATCTGCAGGTGCGCGGTCAGCGCGACCTGGGTCGTGCTCATCGGCCAGATGTGCAGGTCATGCACGCGCGCGACGCCGGGTAACGTCGCCAGCGTCTCCTCCACCTGCTCGGCATCGATGCCCGGCGGGACGGCGTGCAGCGCCATCACCACCGAATCGCGCAACAGGCCCCAGGTGCTCCACAGGATCACGACGACGATCAACAGGCTGAGCGCCGGATCGATCCAGGCTTTGCCCGTGAACAGGATCAGCGCGCCACCGAAGACGACGGCGGCGGAGACCGCGGCATCGGCCGCCATGTGCAGATAGGCGCCGCGGATGTTGAGATCATGCTTGCTGCCGCGCATGAACAGCAAAGCGGTGGCGGTGTTGATGACGATGCCGATGCCCGCGACGATCATCACCGTGGCGCCGGGGACGGGCGCGGGGGAGCCGAGCCGCTGCACCGCCTCCAGCGCGATCGCGCCGACCGCGAACAGCAGCAGCACGGCATTGGCGAGCGCGCCGAGGATGGTCGAGCTGCTCAGCCCATAGGTGAACCGCCGGGACGCCGGGCGCTTGGCGAGCGACGCGCCGCCCCAGGCGATCAGCAGGCCGAGAACGTCGGAGAGATTGTGCCCGGCATCGGCGAGCAACGCCATCGACCCGGTCGCGATGCCCGCCAGCCCCTCGACCAGCACGAAGCCGAGGTTGAGCACGGTGCCGATGGCGAAGGCGCGACCGAAATCGGCGGGTGCATGGCTATGCGCATGGCCGTGCCCATGGCCCGAATGGCTATGCCCGGCGGGGCCGTGATGATGGTGAGAGCCGTGCATCGCGCCAACCTTAGCCGCAGTGCGGCAGGAGATGCTAGGACATCAGTTCAGCGGTCGCGCTTGCGCCGGTCGGGCTGCTGACCGGGCGTCGGCATGGCGCGAACCGTCAGCAACTCGCTGCGGCGGAGCGATCCGTCCTTGTCGGTGTCGAAGCGGGTGAAGAACAGGTCGAAGCGCGCCTGAAGCTCGGGCAGGGTGATGCGGTTGTCGCCGTCGCCATCGACCTCGAACGGGCTGGGCAGGGCGTTGCGGTTGCCGAGCCAGCGCTCCGCCCAGTCGCCGAACGCGATATAGCCGAGCGCGGGCTGGCCCTTGGCGCTAAGCTCGAAGCTGCGGCGCACCCCCGCGTCGAATTCGGCGCGGGTGACGATGCCGTCCTGATCGCGGTCGAACGTCGCGATGGCCATCGCCACCGGCTCGGCGATCATCAGCGGGATCGGGGCGGGGGCGGCCCCCGGCTGGGGCGGCGTCGCGGGTGCGGTCTGGGTTGCGGCGAGCAGGGCGAGGGCGGCGATCATGCGCGGGTCTCCGGGAGCAACAGGCTCGAATCGCCATAGCTGTAAAAGCGATAGCCGGTGGCGATGGCATGCGCATAGGCGGCCTGCATCCGATCCAGCCCCATCAGTGCCGATACCAGCATGAACAGGGTCGAGCGCGGCAGGTGGAAGTTGGTGATCAGGCCGTCGATCCCCTTGAAGCGGTAGCCGGGGGTGATGAAGATCGACGTGTCGCCTTCGAACGGGCGGATCATATTGTCCTCGCCCGCCGCGCTTTCGATCAGGCGCAGGCTGGTGGTGCCCACCGCGATGACCCGGCCCCCTGCGGCGCGGACCGCGTTCAGCCGGTCGGCGGTGGCGGCGTCGATGCGGCCCCATTCGGCGTGCATCTTGTGGTCGTTCGTGTCGTCGGCCTTGACGGGCAGGAAGGTGCCCGCCCCGACATGCAGCGTCAGCGTGGTGTGCCCGATCCCGGCGGCGTCGAGCGCGGCCATCAGCCCCGGCGTGAAGTGCAGCGCCGCAGTCGGCGCGGCGACGGCACCGGGTTCGTTGGCGAACATCGTCTGGTAATCGTCGGCGTCGCGTTCGTCGGTCGGGCGCTTGGCGGCGATGTATGGAGGGAGCGGCATGCGCCCGGCGCGCTCCAGCAGCAGCTCGACCGGTTCGTCGCCGGGGAAGAACAGGGTGAAGCTGCCATCGTCATGGCGCGCTTCGGCGGTGGCGGTCACGCCGTTGCCGAAGTCGATGGTGTCGCCGACCTTCAGCCGTTTGGCGTTGCGGATGAAGGCGATCCAGTGGCGCGGCCCTTCGCGCTTGTGCAGCGTTGCGCCGATCTTTGCCTCGCCCCGCGTGCCTTCGAGCTGGGCGGGGATGACGCGGGTGTCGTTGAACACCAGCATGTCCCCGGCGCGGAGCAGGGCGGGGAGGTCGGTGACGGTGCGGTCTTCGGTCTTGCCTCCGTCGAGCAGGAGGAGGCGGGCCGAATCGCGGGGACTTGCCGGTCGCAGCGCGATCCGCTCGGGCGGCAGCTCGAAATCGAACAGGTCGACGTTCATTGGGGCTGTCTCATTCCTCCCCCGCATCGCAGGGGAGGATTGAAGTCACTTGCCCGGACCAGCCGGAAGTGCCGCAGGCTCCTGGACCGGAGTTGCCGGAGCCGGGGTGAAGGGCGGGGGGTTGTCGGCGGCGATATAGGCGCGGACGACGCGGGCGGGGTCCGCCGGCGGCTCGCCGCGCGGGATCGCGTCGACCCACTGCATGCCTTCCAGCACGCGGCCGAACACGGTGTATTTCTGGTCGAGCTGAAGCCGCGGGGCCAGCATGATGAAGAACTGGCTGTTCGCGCTATTCTCATCCTCCGCACGCGCCGCGGCGACCGCGCCGCGGACATGGGGGAGGTAGTTGAACTCCTTGGGCAGGTCGGGCAGGTCGCTGCCGCCGGTGCCGTCGCCCTTGGGATCGCCGCCCTGCGCCATGAAGCCGTCGATCACGCGGTGAAAGAGTAGCCCGTCATAGAATTTGCGGCGGGTCAGCTCCTTGATCCGCTCGACCGCCTTGGGCGCGACATCGGGGCGCAGCCAGATGGTGACGCGGCCGCCGGTCGACAGGTCGAGAATCCACAGATTCTCCTTGTCCGTCGTCGCGGGAGGCGCAGCGCGGCCGGCCGGGCCGGGGACATATTGGGCTGCGGCCGGCATCGCGAACAGCGACGTCAGCAGGGCAAGAAACAGGGCAACAAGACGCATCGACATCCCCACCGGACTTACAAAACTGGAGCGGCTTAGAGCAAATCGCCGCTTGCGGCAAAGTGAATGCGGCGGGTGTCGCGCGCGGAAGTTTACACTGGCTTTACACTATCGCGATCCCCGCGCCCGGCTCGTGGGGGACCGGGGTGGCAGAGGCCGCCTGAGGTCCATCCAATCAAGGAATTTCCAACATTGCAAGCGTGTTGGATCAGCTGCCCTTGCGGCCGATCTTTTCGACGCGGGCCACCACTTCGTCGCGGACGGTGGGGGGGACGAACTTGCCGATCTCGCCGCCGAACAGCGCGATTTCCTTGACCAGGCGGCTGGCGATCGGCTGGAGCGAGACGTCGGCCATCAGGAAGACGGTTTCGATCCGACCGTTCAATTGCTGGTTCATCCCCGCCATCTGATATTCATATTCGAAATCGGCGACGGCGCGCAGGCCGCGCACGATCATGCTCGCGCCCTCACGCTCGGCAAAGTCCATCAGCAGCGAATCGAAGCTGACGACATGGATTTCGCCGTCGAGGTCCGCGACCTCGCGCCGGACCATCTCCATCCGCTCCTCGACCGTGAACATCGGGTTCTTCGACGGGTTGGTGGTCACGCCGATGACGAGGCGATCGACCAGCTTTGCCCCGCGCCGGATGATGTCCATATGGCCGAGCGTGATCGGATCGAAGGTGCCGGGATAGACGCCGGTGCGGGTGGTCATAACGCTACCTCGTCATGCCAGCGAAAGCTGGCATCTTGTGCCGCAGGCGCGGCGCTTGTGGCGGGAGACCCCAGCTTTCGCTGGGGTGACGGTTAAGGTGCGGCTCACCGATCCCGCTCGAGCACGAAGCGGGCAATGGCGCGGAGGAGGTCGGCTTCGGGGCCGTAGCTGTGAAGATGGGCGATCGCCTGATCGACCAGCAGCCGGGCCTGTTCGCGCGCGCGGTCGATGCCGAGGAGGGAGAGGAAGGTTTCCTTGCCCGCCGCTTCGTCCTTGCGCAGTTGCTTGCCGACCGCGTCCTGATCACCCTCGACATCCAGAATGTCGTCGGCGATCTGGAAGGCGAGGCCGATGTCGCGGGCATAGCCGCGCAGGCCGGTGCGGCCTTCGGGTGGAAGGCGGCCGAGAATCGCGCCGGCTTCGACCGAGCAGGCGATCAGCGCGCCGGTCTTGAGCGCCTGGCAGCGGGTGACGGTGGCGAGGTCGAAGCTGGTATTCTCCGCAACCAGATCCATCATCTGGCCACCCGCCATGCCCGAGGGGCCGGATGCCTGCGCCAGATCGGCGATCAGTTCGGCGCGGACGAACGGGTCGGCATGGGTGTCGGGATCGGCGAGGATTTCGAAGGCGAGCGCGTGGAGGCAGTCGCCGGCGAGGATCGCGGTCGCTTCGTCGAATGCCTTGTGCACCGTCGGCTTGCCGCGGCGCATATCGTCATCGTCCATCGCGGGCAGATCGTCATGGATCAGCGAATAGACATGGATCGCCTCGATCGCCGTCGCGACGCGCGCGGTGCAGCGGCGGTCGACTGCGAACAGCTGCGCCGTTGCGAAGGTGAGCAGCGGGCGCAGGCGCTTGCCGCCGCCGATCGCGGCGTGGCGCATCGCTTCATAAAGGCGCGCGCGCGGGTCGGCGGGGACGGCGAGGAAGTGATCGAACTGACGGTCGATCTCTGCCGCGACATCGCGCAGCGCGGTTTCGAGGGTCTGGCTGGCGTCGGCCACGTCCGCGCTCATCCTGCGGCGAAGGGGGTGGTGCCGGTGACGTTGCCGCTGGCGTCGGCGCGCACCTGTTCGATCCGCGCCTGAGCCGCGTCGAGGCGGGCCTGACACTGGCGGCGCAGCGCGTCGCCGCGCTCGTACAGGGTGATCGCCTGATCGAGCGGGACATCGCCGGTTTCGAGCTGTCCGACGATCCGCTCAAGTTCGCGAAGGGCTTCCTCAAAGGACAAGGCGGCGATGTCGATCTGGTCGGTCATGGCGATGCTATGCGATGGCGGCGGAACCAATTCAACCTCCCGCGATTGGCTTCAACAATCCTCCCCCGCCAGGGGGAGGTGGCAGCGAAGCTGACGGAGGGGGAGGAAGGGGCGTCGCTGGATCCGAAAGGACACAGCCGTCCTCCCCCTCCGTCGCCTGCGGCGACACCTCCCCCTGGCGGGGGAGGATAATATCTAGCTACGGCTTACATAGGGATTTCGAGGAGCGCGCATGTTTACCAGCATCAATCCGGCGACGGGCGAACCGGGCGATACGTTTCAGGAACTGGATGCGGACGGCGTCGAGGCGGCTTTGGTGCGCGCGGATGCGGCGTTCGCGTCGTGGCGGGTCAGCCCGGTCGCGCAGCGCGTGACGTTGCTGAACGCGATTGCCGACCGGTTCGAGGCTGGGAAGCAGCACCTTGCCGAGACGGCGACGCGGGAGATGGGCAAGACGCTGGCGTCGGCGGTGGCCGAGGTCGAGAAATGCGTCTCCGGCTTCCGCTATTATGCCGAGCATGGGCCGGACTTTCTGAAGGGCGAGGAGACCGCGCTGCCGACCGGGCGGGTGGTGACGCACTGGCTACCGCTCGGGCCGATCCTCGCGATCATGCCGTGGAATTTTCCGTACTGGCAGGTGGTGCGGTGGCTGGCGCCGACGATTCTGGCGGGGAACGTCGGGTTGTTGAAGCATGCGTCACTGACGCAGGGGTGCGCGGCGCTGATCCAGCAAATGGTACAGGCGGCGGGCGCGCCGGATGGGCTATTCCAGAATTTGCCGGTGAAGTCGGACAAGGTGTCGCGGATCATCGCCGACACGCGCGTGGCCGCGGTGACGCTGACCGGGAGCGAGGGGGCGGGGACCAAGGTGGCCGAAGCCGCCGGGCGCGCGCTCAAGAACGTGGTGCTGGAACTGGGCGGGTCGGACCCGTTCATCGTCATGCCCTCCGCCGATCTGGACGCGGCGGTGAAGACGGCGGTGAAGGCGCGCATCCAGAATGCCGGGCAGAGCTGTATCTGTGCCAAGCGGATGATCGTGCATGCCGATGTCTATGACGCGTTCGCGGAGAAGTTCGTCGCGGCGATGGACGCGGTGAAGATCGGCGATCCGATGGAAGACGGGATCGAGATGGGGCCGCTGTCGAGCGTCGAGCAGCGCGATACGGTGCTTGAGCAGCTGGAGCATGCGGTGGCCGCAGGCGCGACGCTGCATGGTGGCGAGAAGATCGAGCGTGACGGCGCGTGGATGCGGGCGGGCGTGCTGACCGGGGTCGATCCTGAGGCGGAGTTCGCCAAGGAAGAGATTTTCGGGCCGGTCGCGATGCTGTTCCGCGCGGAGTCGCTGGACGACGCCATCCGGCTGGCGAACGATGTACCCTATGGGCTGGGGTCGAGCGTGTGGACCAACGACGCCGACGAGCAGGCGCGGCTGGTGCGCGATATCGCGGCGGGGATGACCGCGGTGAACCAGATGCTGGCGTCGGTGCCCGGCGCTCCGTTCGGCGGGGTGAAGCTGTCAGGCCATGGCCGTGAACTGGGGCCGTGGGGGCTGCATGAGTTTATGAATTTGAAGGCTGAGATGCGGGGGGATTGAGGGGCTGGTTGCAGGCAGGCCGGTTGTCTGCATAGTCGCCAATATGCTTAGACTCGCGGCGCTATCCCTCTTTGCTCTGGCGACCCCGGCCCACGCGCTGTGCACAGGCGCGACGCTTGCGGACGACTATCGTCAAGCGGATCTGGTCGTGCGCGCGATTGTAACGGCCGAAACGCGCGCTGCGGATGATGAACCGAACGCGGCATTTCGAGCGCGTTGGGGTGATTATTCTCCCGTGACCCTTCACAGGCTTCGCGTTGTCGAAGTGTTCAAGGGCAAGCCGGGACGGTCAGTCAACTTGTTCGAGACCGTGGACAGCGGCCGTTTCGGCGTCGATCTCGGGGAAGAATATCTGATCTTTCTCTCATATTACCCGCCTGCCAAGTTCCGGCCCTTAGCAGCGCGGGGGGCGACCTTCGTGAGACACACGTGCGGGCAAACGAGGAAGTGGGACGGGGTGCCGCGCTCAGAGGCCGCGCGGCTTCGAGCGATGGGTCGATTGAAATAGGAACGTCCTCCGACCGAGGCTGAATGGATCACGAGCAAATTCCACCCGTCACCCCGGCCTTGTGCCGGGGGCCACCGGGAGGTGGGCGCGGCGCATGAGGCTCTATCGCTGGGAGCGGGGCGGAGTGGGCCCCGGCACAGGGCCGGGGTGACGATGGTGGCAAGCCCCTCCCCTTCAGGGGAGGGGTTGGGGTGGGGCCTATCCTCCAGGCGCGTCGGTCTCGGTGAGACTGAGACGCCCCACCCCCAACCCCTCCCCTGAAGGGGAGGGGCTTTAGAAGAAGGGGGAGGGCTTAAGAGGCCGCCGCTTCCGCCGCGATTTCCAATAGCAGGTCCTTGCGGCTCAGCTTGCCGATCATCGTCTTGGGCAGTTTCTCGCGCACCACCACCGCGTCGACGCGCTCATGCTTGCCGACTTGCGGGTTGAGCCAGGCGCGCAATTCCTCGCCCGTCACCGCCTCCGCGTCTTCGTTCAGCGCGACATAGGCGCGGGGGACTTCGCCCATGCGGGGGTCGGGCATGCCGACGACCAGCGCCTCCTTGATCGCGGGGTGGTGGTAGAGGACTTCCTCGACATGCTTCGGGAAGACCTTGAACCCGCCGACCGAGATCATGTCCTTGAGGCGATCGACGATCTTGATGAAGCCGTCTTCGTCGATCTGGCCGACATCGCCGGTGCGCAGCCAGCGCGTTCCGGCGGCGTCGTGGCAGAAAGTGGTGTCGTCGGTTTCGGGGCGGTCCCAGTAGCCGGCCATGATCTGCGGCCCGGCGAGGACGATTTCGCCCGGTTCGCCTGTCGGCGCGTCGCGGGAGGGATCTTCCTTGTCGACCAGGCGCACGCGGGTGGCGACGATCGGCTGGCCGATGGTGCCGGACTTGCCCGCGCCGCGATAGGGGTTGGCGGAGACGACGCCGGAGCTTTCGGACAGGCCATAGCCCTCGATCAGCGTGGCGCCGGTTTCGGCTTCGAACCGCTTCTTGAGTTCGGCGGGCAGGGGGGCACCGCCGGAGATGCAGTATTTGAGGCTCGACCAGTCGGTCGATTTGGCGTGCGGGTGGTCGATCAGCGCCTGGAACATCGTCGGCACGCCGGGGAGCGCGGTCGGCTTGGTGCGGTTGATCGCCGCCAGCGCCTGCGCCGCGTCGAAGCGCGGGAGCATGACGATCTCGCCGCCGGTCAGCACGGTGCGGTTGAGCACGCAGGTGTTGGCGAAGACATGGAAGAAGGGCAGCACGCCGAGCACGCGGTCGAGGCTGTGGCCGAGATCGGGGTCGAGCCTGGCCACCTGTCGCGCATTGGCGGACAGATTCTGGTGGGTCAGCATCGCGCCCTTGGGCACGCCGGTGGTGCCGCCGGTATATTGGATCAGCGCGAGGTGCGTTTGCGGGTCGAGCTGCGGCGCGACGCAGGCGCCGTCATTGGCGATCAGCTGCGAGAAGGCGGTAACGCGCGGGTCGTTGGGCTTTTCCGCGACCTCGGCGCGCTTGAACAGCCGGTAGAGGATCGACTTGGTGGGGGGCAGGGCACCCGCGACCGACCCGACGATCAGGCGTTCGAGGCCGCTCTTGTCCAGCACCTTGAGCGCGGTCGGGAGCAGGGCGGTGGCGCTGAGCGTGAACAGCAGCCGCGTGCCGCTATCGGCGACCTGCGCGGCGAGTTCGTCGACGCTGTAGAGCGGCGAGAAATTGACCACCGTCGCGCCCAGCTTGAGGATGCCGTAATAGGCCGCGACATAATGGGGGACGTTGGGCAGGAACAGACCGATGCGGTCGCCCGGGCCATAGCCCAGCGCGCGCAGGCCGCAGGCGACGCGGTTCGCGCCGTCGAGCGTTTCGGCGAAGCTGTAATGGCGGCCGAGAAAGTCGAGCAGTGGGGCATTGCCCTTGCGCCGCGCCGATTCCTCGAACGCATCGACCATGGAGAGCGGGGGCAGGGTCTGGTCCCACGGACCGGGGTGACGATAGTGATTCCGCCAGATGCTCTCAGGATCGCTCATTTACACGAGTGTAAGCAAGGCCCGGCGAAAGGCAAGCCACCGGATTAACGCAGGGTGCGCTCGGTCCAGGTGTAGATGACGGAGACGGCGAGGATGCCGGTGTCGACCGCGGCTTGGAACTTGCGCGGGGTCTTGTCGGTGATCTCGTGCGTCAGGATCTCGAACTCGGCGGTCGGGTGAACCGTTGCGGCAGTGGCGAGCAGCGCGACGGCGCTGGCGGCCAGAACGATCCTGCGCTTGTTCAACTGGTTCATGGCTGCCTCCCGATGGGGCGGCTGTAAACCAAACCAGAGATGAACGATATCTGAATTTGCGGTCAGGCGGCGATGGCGGCGGTGCGGGCGCGATCACGGCCGGCCGACTTGGCATCGAACAGCGCGCGGTCGGCGGCGCGGTAGAGCGCTTTCCAGTCGCGTTCGGTGGCGATCGGGCCATGCGCGGTGCCGATGCTGGCGGTGACGCGCAGGTCAAAGGGCATGCGCGTCGCGCGCAGCCGCGCGAGCAGCGTGTCGGGGTCGACCGACTGATCGGCGTCGCACAGCAGCGCGAATTCTTCGCCACCCAGACGCGCGACCCGGGCGGTTTCGGGGGCGAGCATGCGCAGCGTGCGGGCGACGGTGCGCAATACCTCGTCCCCGCCGTCATGGCCGATCGTGTCGTTCACCGCCTTGAACCGGTCGAGGTCGAGGATCAGCAGCGTTTGCGGCCCGCTGCGCCCGATCGCATTGCCGAGAAAGGCGCGGCGATTGAGCAGGCCCGTGAGCGGGTCGAGATCGGCGAGGCGGCGCGCGACCGTTTCGGCGGCGAGCGCGGCGTCACGCTCATGGCTGAGCAGGCGGATGCGATAGGTGATGGCGATCGACGACAGCAGCGCCTCTGCCGCCATCGAGATCAGCGTCGAATTGTCGAGCCAGAAGCTCCCCGGCATCACGCCGAGCCCGTTGAGCACGCGCAGGCATCCCGCCACGATCGGCGCGGCCCAGGCGATGCCGAACAGCCACAGGAAGTTGGACCGGTTCCGCCACGCCGAGACCACGATCGCGACGATCGGGATCAGGATCCCGCTGAAAATCCAGCTGTAGATCGTATGCGCGAGGTTGGGTGCGAGCGGCGCGAAGGCCGCGAACAGGGTGCCGCTGACCAGCAACGTGGCGATGCTGATGCGGATCAGCATGCGCATGCGCGGGCCGAACACATGCTCTTCGAAAAAGGTGCGGGCGAACCAGATCGCCGAGGCCGCAGTCAGCGTGAGCAGCAGATAGTTGAGCCGCATCCGCACGCCGTTGGCGATATCCGGCATGGCCCAGGCGAACGCCCCGGACGAGCAGAAGGCATAGCCCATCAGGGCCACGACCATCGCGGCATAAGCCAGCTGGAACCGGTAGCGCAGCGTCGTCCACAGAGCGAGGTTATAGGTCAGCAATGCGATGCACAGCCCGCCGAACGCCGAATAGAGCGCGGCCATGAACAGGTTGGCGCGATTGCTTTCCGCCGCGGTCGCGATGCGTGGGTTGCGGACGACGGCATAGACGTTGCTCGCCCCTTCGACCTTCCACAGCAAACGGTCGACCGGCGCGCGCAGGCGCGGGATCTGATGTTCGATGACGGCGCCGAGCTGGATCCGCTTGGTCACCCCGACCATGTCGTCGGACATCGTTTCGATGCGGCCATCGGTGTAGAGGATGTGCAGCGTCAGCCGGTCCTGCCACAGGCTGAGCATGCGCGCGTTGAGCGGACGGCGTGAGCGCGAGCGTTCGCCGATGGGTTCCGAAATGACCCAGAAATCGCCGCTGCCGAACTGTTTCTGAGGCGTCACGCAATCGAATCCGGCGAGATCGCGGGCGATGGTGCGCGGATCGTCGCCGGGCGCGGCGCGGCGGATGCAGGTGGCGAGCGGGCGACCGGTTGTGCCGGCACTCCAGCCGGGCGGGCGGGCCTGCGCCGGAATCGCGATGAGCGCGGCCAGCGCGACCGCGAGTCCCAGCAGCGTGGCGATCCCCCTTGTCATATCACGCAACTAAACCGCTGAAGACGAAGAAGCGGTTAACAGTTCGCACCCGTCATCGCCGTTTGCGCCGCCGGAACATGGCGCAAGTGCATGCGAAGCTTGTCCGATGGTGGGACGAGGCACGCGGCGCGAAAGGTTAACGCGGCATACGCATTCCGGTAATCTGCGTGGAGCGAGGTTTGCGATGACACCGATTTACCGAATCGCCGCAATGGCGACTGCCCTGATCCTGACCGGCCCGGCGCTGGCGAATGAGCGGATCGAGACGCGCCGGATCGCGGTTCCGGCCGCCGGGCTGGACCTGTCGAGCGAGGCGGGGATCGATATCCTGGCGGCGCGGATCGACCATGCGGTGAAGCGCATCTGCGGCCGGGACCGTGCGTGCGCGGACGGGGCGTGGGCAAGCACCGAATGGCAGGTCGACCGGCTGAT
>VYKS01000427.1_pt1 | contig 15843 bp, 13 predicted proteins | sample 5114511 | NCBI WGS metagenome assembly VYKS01 (sample SAMN12291795, study PRJNA351875) | freshwater metagenome | isolation source: freshwater lake | place: USA: Michigan, Gull Lake | collected 2011-07-05 | reverse complement strand
AACCATGCGGTCGGCGGCGCAGCGCCGCTCGCGGGGGAGCTCAGCCGCGCACCCGCTCGGCAAGCGCCTGCGCCCCGGCGGGCGCGCGCACCTTGCCGCCATGGATGAAGAAGACGAAGGTTTCGCGCGGCACCGCCGGCGGATTGCGCTCCTCGACATAGGGCAGGCCATCCGGCCGCCCGCCCCCGGCCCAACAGCGCGCGACATCGGCCCAGCGGTCCAGCTCGCCCTCGGGATAACAAACCGGATTATCATCCTCACCCGATTCGAGCCGCGCATAGACGAAGTCGCCGGTCACGTCGGCGATCGCCGGATATTCGGGCGAGTGGGCATAGACGATTGCCACCCCCGCATCGCGGCACAGCGCCACGAACTCCGGTACCGCAAAGCTTTCATGCCGCACCTGCACCGCATGGCGCAGCGTCACGCCGTCGTGAGACGCAGGCAGCAGTTTCAGAAACGCCCCGAAATCTTGCCGGTCGAACTTCTTGGTCGCCATGAACTGCCACAGGATCGGGCCGAGCTTGTCGCCAAGCTCCGTGATGCCCTGTCCCACGAACTTGGCAATCGACTCCCCCGCCTCCGCCAGCACCTTGCGGTTGGTGCAATAGCGCGACGCCTTGACCGCGAACACGAACCCTTCGGGCACGCTCGCCGCCCACCCGGCAAAGGTCGCGGGCTTGAACCCCGAATAATAGGTGCCGTTGATCTCGATCGCGCCGAGCTGGCGGCTGGCGAACTCCAGCTCCTTCTTCTGCGTCAGGCCCTCCGGATAAAAGGTCCCGCGCCAGGGTTCGAAGGTCCAGCCGCCGATGCCGGTGCGAATGGGTGCATGTGCCATGCCGCGTGCTTAGCGCGCCGCCGCACCCCGACGCATCACGAAATACGCGTCCAGGTCTGCGATTTGCAGATAAAGCCGAGCACACAGCCCTTGCCGATCATCGAATTGCCCTGAACCCGCATCTGGCCGCTGAAGGTGCGGTTCATGTCGGGCACAAAGACGCGGCCCTTATACTGGCCGGGCGCAACCTGCCGGAATTCGCGGAACAGGTTTGCGCCGACAAGCTTTTCGGTCCCGCCCCTGCGCGCGTCCGCCTTGGCCTTGTCGCTTGCCCAGATCACCGTCCCGCACATCCGGTCGTCGCCGCACGGCGTGATGCGGATATGCACGCTGTTGCTGGGGTTGCGCCATTCGCTCGACACCAGCTGGGTCGCGCCATTGCCGGCGGCGCTCGCACCACCCAGTGGTGTGACCAGCATCGCCAGCCCGGCCGCCGCCATCACCCATGTACGCGGACGCGCCGTGCGCCGCACCGGTCCCTCGATCGTCATGGTCTAAACTCCTGTCTGTCCATCGGAATCGCGCTTCCGCACGCTGAAATCCCGTTTGAACAGATAATTAGGTGCCAGACCCGGCGCGAAAAGGGCGGGAAGGGGGCAATTTGCGAAACGCCGCGTTCGCGAAACGCGTCGGCATCACGTCAGCGATAGGAAAGGTGATGCCGCCGCTATGGCGACTGGAGCGGGCGAAGGGATTCGAACCCTCGACCCCAACCTTGGCAAGGTTGTGCTCTACCCCTGAGCTACGCCCGCTCTCTGGCGCCATATGTGCCCTCTCACGTCGGAGGGGGCGGGGCAAGGTGGCGGCCTCTAGCAGTGGGTTTCGGGGTCCGCAAGGGGGAAGTTGCGGGATTCGCGATTCAGGCGCAGGGGGTTGGCCCTGAGCGCACGAACGCCCAAATAGGGGGTTCAGCTTATCGCTCGAACGACAAGGGATTCGCCGTGGCCACGCTAGGACTTTCCGCCGCCGACAAGGACGCCGTCGAGGCATTTCGCCGCGACATCGCCGAACCGTCGATGACGAAGCTCGTCATCGTCGATTTCTGGGCGGAATGGTGCGGGCCGTGCAAGGCGCTCGCCCCGGTGCTGGAAAAGGTCGCGGCGGACTATGTCGACAAGGGCGTGATGCTTGCCAAGATCGACGTCGACGCGAATCAGTTCATCGCGGCGCAGTTTCAGGTGCGATCGATCCCGACCGTCTATGCAATGTTCCAGGGCCAGCTGGTCGCTGACCTGACCAATGCCCGGACCGAGGGTCAGCTCAAGGCGATGCTCGACCAGATCCTGCGCCAGATCCCGGTCGAAAGCGACGCCGCGGCCCAAGCCGCCGAGCTCGAGCCGCTGCTGGCCATGGGCGAGGAGGTGCTGGCGGGCGGCGAGACCGAGCGTGCGCTGTCGATCTTCGAACAGATCGCCGAGATCGCACCCGATAATGCGCAAGCCGCAGCCGGCCGCGCGCGCGCGCTGACAGCGCTGGCGCGACTCGACGAAGCCGCCGCCGTGCTCGCCGCCTTGCCCGACGACGCCGCCAAGGCGCCCGAGGTCGAACGCGCCCGCGCAGCGCTGAGCCTGGCACAGGAAGCGCCCGCTGCCGCCGGTGACGATGAACTCGGCGAACTGCGCGCCAAGGCCGCGACCGGCGACATGGAGGCGCGCTACGAGCTGGCCGGCGCGCTGATGGGCAGTGACCGTCAGGGCGCCGCCGACACGCTGCTGGCGATGATTGCCGAGGACAAGGAGTGGAATGACGGCGCCGCCCGCGCGCGGCTGCTCAAGCTGTTCGAAGCGGTCGGGCTCGAAGATCCGTGGGTGTCGGCGCACCGCCGCAAGCTGTCCGCGATCCTGTTCGGATGACCGCATTGGCGACCGGCACGCGCCTTTCGATCTTCCCGCTTCCCGGGGCGCTGCTGTTCCCCGGCATGCATTTGCCGCTGCATATTTTCGAGCCGCGCTACCGGGCGATGGTCAACGACAGCCTCGCCCGCGACCGGCGCATCGCGATGATCCAGCCCAAGGGTGGCGGCGAGAAGCCGCCCTTGTTCGAGATCGGCTGTGTCGGCCGCATCGCCGATGTCGAGGCGATGGAGGATGGCCGCTTCAACGTCGTGCTTGAGGGACTGTCGCGTTTCCGCATCCTGCGCGAGCTGGAAGTGACGACGCTGTTCCGCCAGGTTGAGGCGGAGCTGATCGCCGACCCGGTCGACGAAACGCTGTCGATGGGCGCGCGCGCCGCGCTCGAACTCGAATCGCGCCGCTTTGCCGAGGTGCAGGGCTATGCCGTCGATTGGGAAGCGGTTGCGCGGCTGGACGACCAGAACCTCGTCAACGGCATCGCCCAGATCGCCCCCTTCGACCCCGCCGCCAAACAGGCGCTGCTGGAAGCCGACTCGATCGCCGACCGCGCCGAGCTGATCATCCAGTTGATGCAGTTTTTCGGGCGGCACGAGGGGGAGGAAGGGACGTTGCAGTAGGCTTAGCGTCCAAACAGCCGCGCAAAGAACCCGGGCTTTGGTTTTTGCACCTCGGCAACGACTTGATCCCGATAAGACTGCCAGACGCCAAAGCTGTCCGACGCTGCCTTGCGCTCGAAAAACTCGTTCGTTTGCATGTCGATGCCACGCGTCCCCGTGGCTTGCAGGATAGTAGCGACACCGTCCATCGCCGCCTCGCCGCCGCCTCGCACATAGACCGAGAAGCCATCACAGATCGCATCGTTCCCAATGTTGATCTCGATTGACCAATCCTCATGGACGATCACACCCCAACTCGGGTCGCTAAAATTCGCTGCGGGGATAGCGGCCTTTATTAGGGCGATGACATCGTCACGCGGCCCGAGTGGTTGAGGGACGAAATCATCCGGAATCGCCGCTACCGTTGGAACATCCGGGAAGTCCTGCGCATACAAGTCCCAGCTCATCGGTCCCCCTCTCTACGCCATCTCCCCATGCAGCAATCGCGGCACCTTGCCCGATTCGCCGCGCGCCTCGCTCATGAACCAGTTCTTGAGCGTCGGCACCTTGTCCACCGCCGACAGGCCGAAGCGCCGCGCCGCGTTCGCCGCGCCGCCCGGGAGGCCGAACAGATGCGTCAGCGCGTCGGTGGCGATGCTGACCATCATCGTGTCGAGGCTGCGCCAGCGTTCGTAGCGCGACAGCAATGCGTGATCGCCCATGTCGAGGCCGAGCCGTTTCCCCTCGACCAGCACCTCGACCAGCGCCGCGACATCGCGGAATCCGACATTGACCCCCTGCCCCGCAATCGGGTGGATGCCGTGCGCCGCGTCGCCGACCAGCGCCAGCCGCTCCGCGGTGATCTTCGCGGCATGGTGGAAGCCGAGCGGATAGCTGAAGCGCGGCCCGAGCGGCCCGAGCTTGCCGAGGAACCCGCCCATCTTCTTGCTCGCCTCGGCGAGAAAGCCGCGTTCGGAGAGCTTCATCATCCCCGCTTCCTCGCTGCGCTTCACCGACCAGACGATCGCCGAGCGGTGGCCGTGTTCATCGTCGCGTAGCGGCAGAATCGCGAACGGCCCCTGCGGGTAGAAGATTTCGAACGCAGTATTCTCGTGGCTATGCTCGTGGTGGAGCGAGGTCACGATCGCCGCATGGTCATAGGTCCAGCGCGCCACCCGCAACAACGCCGCGTCGCGCGTCGGCGATGCACGCCCCTCCGCCCCGATCAGCAGCTGCGCGCGCACCGTCTCACCCGAATCGAGCGTTGCGGTGACGCCAGTCGCGTCGCGCTCGACCGACAGCGCGCGGGTCTTCATCCGCACATCGGCCAGCGGCGCGCGCTGTGCCGCGGTCATCAGCGCCCGGCGCAGGTCGCGATTCTCGAACATCGTGCCGAGTGCGCCCTCGCCCTCCTGCGGATCGAAGTCGAGCTTGCCGGGCTTCAACCCGTCCGACACGCGGATGCTCTCGATCGGGCAGCCCTTGCCCGCCAGATCCTCGGCCAGCCCGATCGCCTCCAGCATGCGCAGCGGCGCGGCGGCGATGGCGGACGCGCGCCCGTCATGGCTGGCGGCGAGGATCGCGTCCGGGTCCGCCGGGTCGATCACGATGCTGGAGATGCCATGCGCGTCGAGCGCCACGGCAAGCGCGCTCCCGACCAGTCCGCCGCCAAGGATCAAGAGGTCCGCATTACTCATGTGACCCCGTTATCCCACCCCCCGCCTTGACGCCAGACTCCCCAAGGTGAATGCTTAGAACGATTACCGAACATATGGGTGGGACAATGGCGAGCCGGGCGCAGCCGATGCTGTGGCGTGACACGATGCGGGCAGGGGCACGACGGAGCGGGGCGCTGATCGGCGCGATCGCACTGTTCGCGCTGACGCTCGCCGGGGTGCTCGCGATCGGCACCTATAATGGCGAAGATCCCTCGCTCAACACCGCCGCCGGCGGCCCCGCGCGCAACCTGCTCGGTGAGCCGGGCGCGTGGCTTGCCGACCTGCTGCTCGCGATCGGTGGCCTGCCGATCGTGCTGCTGGCGCCCGTCGGGATCATCATCGGCCTGCGGCTGTGGCGCGGCGAGGGGGCGGGGAACTGGCGGCGCATGCTGCTGGGCGCGCTTGGCGGGATTGCGCTGATGGGCGCGGCGCTCGCCTCGATCTCCAGCGTGGCGGTGATGGAACTGCCCGGCGGCTGGGGCGGGGTGGCCGGCCTCGCGGTCGTCAGCGCGGTGCGCGGGCTGCTGGGGCTGAGCGGTGATGCGACGATCACCCTGTGGGGAACGCGCGCAGTCGGGCTTATCCTCGGCATCGGCGGCGTCATCCTGTGGGCGCGCAGCGTGCAGTTCGATTTCCGCCAGCATATCCGCCTGCCGCGCAAGCCGCAGCGTGAGGCGGTCGGCGCACTGCCGTTCGACACCGACATCGACGATGCCGACGACGTCTTCACCCCTGCCGCCCCGCGCCCGCGCAAGCTGGCGCTGCCCGACGAACGCCCCGGCCCGGTCATCGCCGACCGCACCCCTGCCCCCGCTCCGCCCAAGGCCAAGCCGGTGCAGGCGACGCTCGACTTCAAGGGTACCTACCAGCTTCCCCCGCTCAAACTGCTCAAGGAACCGACCAAGAGCGGAACCGCCGCGATCGACAAGGCCGCGCTGGAACGCAACGCCCGCCTGCTCGAATCGGTGCTCGACGATTTCCATGTGAAGGGACAGATCGTCGAAGTCCGCCCCGGCCCGGTGGTGACGATGTACGAGCTGGAACCCGCGAGTGGCATCAAGGCCAGCCGCGTCGTCCAGCTTGCCGACGATATCGCGCGCAACATGTCCGCCGTTTCCGCCCGTGTCGCGACGATTCCCGGACGCAGCGTGATCGGCATCGAACTGCCGAACGTGAAGCGCGAAACCGTGTCGCTCCACGAACTGATCGGCAGCGAGACGTTCGAGGATCTGGGCGCGCAGCTCCCGATCGTGCTGGGCAAGAATATCGCGGGCGATCCGGTCATTGCCGATCTCGCCCCGATGCCGCATCTGCTCGTCGCCGGGACCACCGGTTCGGGCAAGTCGGTCGGGCTCAACTGCATGATCCTGTCGCTGCTCTACCGGCTCACCCCGGATCAGTGCCGCATGATCATGATCGATCCCAAGATGCTGGAACTCAGCATGTACAAGGATATCCCGCATCTGCTGGCGGACGTGGTCACCGACCCGCCCAAAGCGGTGCGCGCGCTCAAATGGGCGGTCGAGCAGATGGAGGAACGCTATCGCATGATGGCGTCGGTCAATGTCCGCTCGCTGGGCAGCTTCAACGACAAGGTGCGCCAGGCGCTGGCCAAGGGACAGAAGCTCGGCCGCAAGGTCCAGGTCGGCTACGACCCCGAAACGCGCAAGCCGCTGTACGAGGAAGAAACGCTCGACCTCACCCCGCTGCCGCAGATCGTGATCATCGTCGACGAGCTCGCCGACCTGATGATGACCGCGGGCAAGGAAGTCGAATTCCTGATCCAGCGCCTTGCGCAAAAGGCGCGCGCGGCCGGCATCCACCTGATCATGGCGACGCAGCGTCCCTCGGTCGACGTGATCACCGGCGTGATCAAGGCGAACCTGCCGACGCGAATCAGCTTCCACGTCACGTCGAAGATCGATTCGCGCACGATCCTGGGCGAACAGGGCGCCGAGCAGCTGCTAGGCAAGGGCGACATGCTCTACATGCCCGGCGGCAAGCAGATCGCGCGCGTCCATGGCCCGTTCGTGTCGGATGAGGAAGTGATGGCGGTCGCCGATCACTGGCGCGCGCAAGGCGCGCCCGATTACATCTCCGCCGTCACGGAAGAGCCGGAGGGCGGAGAGTTCGCGCTCGACGGCGCCCCGACCGGCGAGGATTCGCCGGAGGAACAGCTCTACCGCCGCGCCGTCCAGTTGGTCGCGGAGAGCCAGAAGGCATCGACGTCATGGCTCCAGCGCCAGCTGCGCGTCGGCTACAACTCCGCCGCGCGCCTTGTCGAGCGGATGGAAAAGGACGGCCTCGTCTCGCGCCCCGACCATGTCGGCCGGCGCGAGGTGCTGATGGATCAGGACGGGCGGCCGCTCTAGATCCGGGCCTGAACGGGCAAGCATCTCGCGCCGCTCAGCGGCCGCCGATCGCTTGCCCCTTCACCCCTCGATATCAAACAACCCGATCAGCCAGTCGTGGAACAGCTTCACCGGACGCTGCTCCAGCGCGCGCGGGCGGCAGACGAACCAGTAGCTATAGGGGCTCTTCACGCTCGGCTCGCCGAACAGCGTCCCGATGCGTGGGTCGTCCGGATCGATGCGGTGCGAATCGAGCATGAAGGCGATCCCCACCCCCTGCGCCGCCGCCTCCAGCAGCAACGATCCCGAATCGAACAGGTCGATCGACACCGGCTCCAGGTCGGGCAGGCCGAGTGCCGCGCGCCAGATCTCGAAACTGTCGGCCATGTCGCGATGCGCCAGGATCGAATAGCCGGCCAACTCCTCAGGCCGCCCGATCGCCTCCGGCCCATAGGCCAGCCGCCGCGCTGCCACCGGGCGGATGCGGTTGCGGTCGAGTCGCCGCCCGTACAGGGTCGGCTCGATATCGCGCGCCAGCACGATCGCCGCGTCCAGTCCGTCGCCGAGTCGCGACATGCCATGCCCGCCGGTGTCGATGTCGAGATGAAGCTGCGGATGCACCGCACGCAACGACGTGAGGTACGGCAACAACCGCTGGCTCGCGAACAGCGACGGCGTCCCCAGCCGCAGCCGCAGCACCTCGGTCCCGCTGTTCATGCTCTCGATCGCGTCGCTCATCGTGTCGAGTGCGGGCGCGATCAGGTGCAGCAGCCGCTCGCCCTCCGCATTCAACTTCATCGCCTGATGCCGCCGCTCGAACAGTTGTTTGCCGATAAAGCGCTCCAGCGCCTGGACGCGGCGGCTTAGCGCGGGCGACGACAGCGCCAGTTCCTCCGACGCGGCCTTGACCGATCCCAGCCGGGCGACCTGGACGAACGCTTCGATGGCGGTGAGAGGCGGAAGCCGGCGCATCGGCTATATTTCTGTGCTGCAGCGTAGCATTTTGCAACTCGCTCCTGCGGGCGTCGTCTGCATGACACCCCTGTCATCGGCTATAATCTGCGAATGTTACAGATTGCAGAATCTGCAATCGTAACAAACGCTCTTCGCACTTGCACAAAAACTCGCCGCACTGCACATAGGACGTGCCTTTCAGGCATCCTCTCCTAAACCTTTCAAAGGGCTGGTCTTCGGACCGGCCCATTTTTTTGCCCGAATCGCCTGCGGAACGACCCGCAATCTAGGCGAGATGGAACCGGCTGCCTATCTGCGCGTCACCCCCCGACGGGTGAAAGGAGAGCCGATGGCCGATATCGAATCAGACACGCGCAAGCTGCAGGTCGCCAATTCACGGCCGGAGGACAGCGGTCGCGGCCTCGCGCATTTGCCGCGCGCGATGATGGACGCGCTCGGCCTGCAACAGGGCGACGTGGTCGAGATCATCGGCAAGCGCACCACGCCCGCGCGCGCCGTCTACCCCTACCCCGAGGATGAAGGGCTGGAGCTGCTGCGCATCGACGGGCTTCAGCGTGCCAATGCCGGCGTCGGCTCGGGCGATTTCGTCGAGGTGCGCCGCGCCGAATCGCGCCCCGCGACGCGCGTCGTCTTCGCCCCCGCCCGCCGTGACCTGCGCCTCGAAGGATCGGGCGACGCGCTGCGCCGCACCTTTCTCGGTCGCCCGCTCTGCCAGGGGGACACGATTTCCACCGTCGGGCAACAGCGCGTGTCGGACATGCCGCCCAACGTGCTCCAGCATCTGCGCGCGCCCGCCTACGCGCTGCAGGAGATTCGCCTGACCGTCGTGTCGGCGGTCCCGCGCGGCATCGTCCATATCGACGCCGAGACCGAGATCGAGCTGCGCAACGAGTTCGAGGAAGCGCGCGAACTGCGTCGCGCTGACGTCACCTACGACGATATCGGCGGCATGGCCGCGACAATCGACCAGCTACGCGAAATGGTCGAACTGCCACTGCGCTATCCCGAACTCTTCCAGCGGCTGGGCGTCGATCCGCCCAAGGGCGTGCTCCTCCATGGGCCGCCCGGCACCGGCAAGACCCGCCTTGCCCGCGCGGTCGCCAATGAATCCGACGCGCAATTCTTCCTGATCAACGGTCCCGAGATCATGGGATCGGCCTATGGCGAATCGGAAAAACGGCTGCGCGAGGTATTCGAGGAGGCGTCCAAGAACGCCCCCTCGATCGTGTTCATCGACGAGATCGATTCGATCGCGCCCAAGCGCGGACAGGTGTCGGGCGAGGCCGAAAAGCGCCTTGTTGCCCAGCTGCTGACGCTGATGGATGGACTGGAGGCCCGCGCCAACATCGTCGTCATCGCCGCGACCAACCGGCCCGAGGCGATCGACGAAGCCCTGCGCCGCCCCGGCCGCTTCGACCGCGAGATCATCGTCGGGGTCCCTGACGAGCGCGGGCGGCGCGAGATTCTCGGCATCCACACCCGCGGCATGCCGATCGAGGAGCGGGTCGATCTCGACGAGCTCGCCCGAACCACCTTCGGCTTTGTCGGTGCCGACATTGCCGCGTTGGCGCGGGAGGCAGCGATCGAGGCGGTGCGGCGGATCATGCCGCGTCTCAACCTCAGCGAAAAGACGGTTCCCGCCGATGTCCTCGAAACCCTCGCCGTCACGCGCGAGGATTTCGTCGAGGCGCTGAAGCGCGTCCAGCCGAGCGCGATGCGCGAGGTGATGGTGCAAAAGCCGAACATCAAATGGGAGGATGTCGGCGGCCTCGACGAGGCGCAGATGCGCCTCAAGGAAGGCGTCGAACTGCCAATGCGCGATCCCGACGCGTTTCGTCGCCTGGGAATCCGCCCGGCCAAGGGCTTTTTGCTCTATGGTCCACCCGGTACCGGCAAGACCCTGCTCGCCAAGGCGGTCGCGCGCGAGGCGGAGGCGAATTTCATCGCCACCAAGTCGAGCGACCTGCTGTCCAAATGGTATGGGGAGTCCGAGCAGCAGATCGCCCGGCTGTTCGCCCGCGCCCGCCAGGTCGCGCCCTGCGTCATCTTCATCGATGAACTCGACAGCCTCGTCCCCGCGCGCGGGTCGGGGATGGGCGAGCCGCAGGTGACCGAGCGCGTGGTCAACACCATCCTCGCCGAAATGGACGGGCTGGAGGAGTTGCAGTCGGTCGTCGTGATCGGTGCGACCAATCGGCCGAATCTGATCGACCCGGCGCTGATGCGTCCGGGCCGGCTCGACGAGCTGATCTATGTCGGCGTGCCCGATGCGGCGGGCCGCGAGCGGATCCTCAGGATCCAGACGCAGAAGATGCCGCTCGCCGCCGACGTCGACCTTGCGTCGATTGCGGCGCGGGCCGAACGCTTTACCGGCGCGGATCTGGAGGATGTCGCCCGGCGCGCCGGTCTCGCCGCGCTGCGCGAACGTCCGCCCGCGACGGAGGTGACGATGGCGCATTTCGAAACGGCACTCGCCGATTCGCGCGCCACGGTAACGCCGGAGATGGAGCGCGAGTATGAACAGATTGTCTCGAAGATGAAGCAGGACGCGGTCGCGCTGAACCCGATCGGCTTTATCGCTCCGGGGATGCTGCAGGGGCGGACGCGCTCGTCCGAAGACTGAGCCAGCCATAGACGACCAGCACTGCCAGGGCGGCGGCCGCGACCAGATAGGGGAGCGGCCGCCATCCACCATAGAGCGCGACGCCGATCGACGGGCCAAGGATGAACGCCGCGCCGTTGATCGACGTGACCTTCCCCGCCACCGACCCCTGTGCCCCCTGCGGCACGGCCAGGGATGATCCGGCGGTGAAGCCCGGGCGCGAAAAGCCGAATCCCATCGTGGTCAGCGCATAGGCCGTGGCGATGCCGTACAGCGAGGTCGCGGTCCCCGTGGCCAGGCACCCGATCGCGCTCAGGCTCAGTCCGATCAGCATCAACTGGCGCGGATTGAGCCCCAGCAACGGGATGATCCCCCATTGGACCAGCAGCGCCGAGCCAGCACCCATCATCAGCACTAGCCCGGTCGCCTCGATCGCCTCCAGCGGCGCGACGCCAAGCCGATCGATGATCAGAAACCCGATCACCTGCCCCGCCATCGCCTGCGCATGGCCCAGAATCAGGCCACAGATCATCCACGCCCGAACGCGCGGGTCGAGAAAGCCGATCGGCTCGATGGCGGTAGCGGTGGCGGCGGTCACGCTCGCCCCGCTCGCCTGCCCGCCGATGGAGGGATAGCTCGACGCCGCGCCGTGGCTGATCGGATCGTCGACATTTTGCGGCAGCAACCGGGCGACCGCGAACAGCATCGCCAGCGCGACGATGCTGAAGATCAGCGCCGGTCCGGCAAGGCCGATCGTCGGCCCGCCGCGCCACAAATCGCCCAGCACCAGATAGGGCGCGATCGCCGGACCGAGGATCGTGCCAAGACCAAAGGCCGAGCCGAGCAGGGTCAGCGCCTTGGTCCGCTCGTCCCGGCTGGTGCGCGCGGCGACGATCGCCTGGATCGCGGGCGGCGCGGCCGATCCGAACCCGCCATACAGCATGCGCGCAGCGACGAAGAAGGCAAAGGCGGTGACCGGCGCGATCCACCCGTTGATCCCGGCGGCAAGGAACAGACCACAGAAGAACAGGGACGCAGTCAGCCCGATCTGCCCCAGCAGCACCATGTTTCGCCGGCCATGCCGATCCGACCGGTTGGCCCAGAAGGGCGCGACCAGCGTCCACAGCAGTGCCGACACCGAAAATGCCGCCGCCACCGCGCTGTCGGGCACGCCCAGCGACCGCCCCAGCGCGGGGAGTACCGATTGCAGCGCGGTGTTGCCCGCCGCGATCACGAACATGACGGCGAACAGGATGGCGAAGGTGCGGTCGATCCGCGGCGATGTCATGCCCGGCTCCAGCGATAGCCGCGGTCGACCCGGGTCACCTCCAGCGTATACCAGTCATACCAGCGCGCGCGGCCCATCTCTCGGATGCGGGCATGGTCGGGATGATCGCGCCACGCGATCGCGCTGGCATCATCGGTCCAATAGCTGATGGTGATGCCCAGACCCTGTGCATCGCGGACGCTGTCGACCCCGGCATAGCCCGGCTGCGCCGCTGCCAGCTGCGCCATCGCCTCGGCGGCGGCGGCATATTCCGCATCTTCCACACCCGTCCGTTGCGAGACGAAGATCACGGCGATCTGCCCCATGCGCGGGCCTGTGGGCGGTTTTTCCATGGGTTTCAGGATGAAACGTTTCCCGCCGTGGCGCAACCGCTGCGGCAGGATCAACGTTAATGCGCCACGTCGATGATGACAGGACGGTGGCAACTGTCCTACAGATGCGCGACACCGACTTGAGGATGATTGATGACCGGTTCGACCACGATCGCCCGCGCGAAGCGCAAGGCTTCGCGCCCGCTGTCGCCGCAGGCTTTGTTTCTCCAGGGGTTTTTCAAGCATCCGGTGATGGTCGGATCGATCATCCCGTCCTCGGGCAAGCTGATCCGCAAGATGCTCGGTCCGGTCGACTGGGATAACTGCAAGGTCTTTGTCGAATATGGTCCGGGTGTCGGCACCTTTTGTCGTGCGATCCTTGACCGGCTTGGCCCCGACGCGAAGTATATCGCGATCGACACCAATGCCGATTTCGTTGCCTATTTGCGCCGGACCATCGTCGATCCGCGTTTTTCGGCGATCCACGGTTCGGCCGCGGACGTGAACACGATCGTTGCCGATCATGGTGAAGACCATGCCGATTATGTCCTGTCGGGCCTGCCCTTCTCGACCCTCCCGCCCGGCGTGGGCGACGCCATCGCGGCGGCAACGCATCAGGTGCTGCGCACCGGTGGCCAGTTCCTGGTCTATCAGTTCAATCCCAATGTCCGCAATTTCCTGACCCCCCATTTCCCGCGCATCGACCATGCGATGGAATGGTGGAACGTGCCCCCCGCCCAGCTGTGGTGGGCGTGGAAGGACGCACCGGCGGATTGACGCACAGGCAGGCGCTTCCCACATTCCGGGCATGGATCAGCTCAATCTGCCTGAATCGGAATGGCGCCAGCGCCTGACCCCCGAACAATATCATGTCCTGCGCGAAGCCGGGACCGAGCGCGCCTTTTCCGGGCGGCTCTCGGATAACAAGGCTGACGGCATCTATCACTGCGCCGGCTGCGGGCTCGACCTGTTCGACAGCGACGACAAATATGATTCGGGATCCGGCTGGCCCAGCTTCACCCGCCCGGTCGCACCCGATCACATCAGCGAACATCGCGACACCAGCCACGGCATGACGCGGATCGAGGTCCGCTGCGGGCGTTGCGATGGACATCAGGGCCATGTCTTCCCCGACGGCCCGCCGCCCACGGGCCTGCGCTATTGCATCAATTCGGTCGCGCTCGATTTCCAGCCGCGCTGAGGGGTAGGGGAGCTCGTCCGATCCGCTCCCCGGCCCGCCACATTCATCTGATCGAAACGCTTGTGACAGCAACGGTTCACCCGTAAATCGTCACACAGCCACCCATGCCGATCCGCAAACCCATGCTCTCGCCCAAGGCGCGCCGCATCCTTCTCTGGACGGGTGGGGGCATCGCATTGGCCGCACTCGCCGGCTTCATCGCGCTGCTGATCGCGGTCTATACCGCCAAGGCATCGCTGCCGAGTTACGAGGAACTCAAATCCTCGCCCAACGGCCAGATGATTCGCGTCCACGCCGCCGACGGCACGGTGATCGCCTCGCTCGGTCCCAGCTATGGCGAGTGGATCGAATATGACAAGATTCCCGAGCCGATGCGCAAGGCGATGATCGCGATCGAAGATCGTCGCTTCCATTCGCACTGGGGCGTCGATCCGGTCGCGCTGGCCCGCATCACCAAATTTGCGATCGACAATCGCGGCACCGGCCGCCGCCTTCAGGGCGCATCGACCATCACGCAACAGGTCGCGCGCACCATCTTCCTGTCGAACAAGTACGATGTCGGGCGCAAGTTTCGCGAGATGATCCTGGCGCTCGCGCTGGAGCGGAAATTCACCAAGGACCAGATCCTCGAGCTGTACCTGAACAAGGTGTATTTCGGCGGCGGCGCATACGGCATCGACGCCGCGTCGCGCACCTTTTTCGGCCATCCCGCCACCAATCTGACGCTGTCTGAAGCGGCGGTGATCGCCGGCCTGGTCAAAGCCCCGTCGCGCTATTCGCCCACCGCCGACGCGCAGGCCGCGGTCGGTCGCGCCAGCGTGGTGCTTGACGTGATGGTCGAAACCGGCGCGCTCACCGCGGAACAGGCCGCCGCTGCCAGCCCGGCGCAGGTCAAGCTCACCGCCGCCCCCAAGCAGAACAGCGTCCGCTATTTCACCGATTGGGCGCTGCCCCAGCTCGAAGTGCTGATCGACGAAACCGTCGCCCCGCTCGACGTGTGGACGACGATCGACCTCAAGATGCAGAATGCCGCGACCCAGGCGATTCAGGCGAATACGCCCAAGGGCGCGCAGGGCGCATTGGTCAGCCTCGACCGCGACGGCGCGGTACGCGCGATGGTCGGCGGGCGCGACTATGTGTCGTCGATCTACAACCGCGCGACCCAGGCGACGCGCCAGCCGGGATCGGCGTTCAAGCTGTTCGTCTATCTCGCCGCGCTTGAGGCCGGCCACAAGGTCGAGGACCGCGTGGTCGACGAGCCCGTGACGATCGACGGCTGGAGCCCGCGCAACAATAGCGGGCGGTTCAGCGGCGAAATGACGCTGCGCTCGGCCTTTGCCTATTCGATCAACACCGTCGCGGCGAAGCTGGGGCAGGAAACCGGCTTTGGCACCGTCGCGGACATGGCGCGGCGCTTTGGCGTCACGACGCCGATCAATACCCAGCCGGCGATGGTGCTCGGTACCTCCAACGTCCGCCTGATCGACATGACCCGCGCCTTTGCCTCGGTCGGGCAAAAGGGCGTGGCGGTGACCCCCTATGCCATCACCCGCGTCACCGCGAACGGCGCCGTGATCTATCAGCATCAGGTCGATACCTCGCGTGTGCTGGTCGCCCCCTATGTCGCCGCGCAGATGACCGACCTGCTCCAGACCGCGGTCAACACCGGCACCGGCAAGGCGGCGCAGATCGGCCGCCCGGTCGCGGGCAAGACCGGCACGACCACGTCGAACAAGGATGGCTGGTTCCTCGGCTTCTCCTCCGGCCTCACCACCGGCGTGTGGATGGGCCGCGATGATGCCAAGCGCGTCGGCGGCCTGCAGGGCGGCACTGCGCCGGCCCGCGCCTTTGCCAATTTCATGCGGGTCGCGGTCGCCAATCGCCCGGTCGAGAATTTCGATACCGAAGTGACCCTGCCCGAATGGCAGCTCGAGCCGGACCAGGAAGCATGGGGCGAGGCCGATAACGGCGTGTTCGTCGATGAAAATGGCAATCCGGTCGCACGCGACGGCGGCGGCGAGGAAGCGATCGAGGGTGAGCCTGCACCCGGCGACGAAGGCGGCATCAGCCAGGACTGGCTCGACCGCATGACCGGACGTGATGCCCC
>VYKS01000426.1_pt1 | contig 15881 bp, 16 predicted proteins | sample 5114511 | NCBI WGS metagenome assembly VYKS01 (sample SAMN12291795, study PRJNA351875) | freshwater metagenome | isolation source: freshwater lake | place: USA: Michigan, Gull Lake | collected 2011-07-05 | reverse complement strand
TGAAAATGTCTGTGGAATCGGTCTGGCGGGGGGATGAGACATGGGTTGAGTCCTAGTTAAGAGGTGTAGAAGCAGAAAACCTAAGTCGTGAGTCTTAGGAATCCCCCGATTTATAGGAGGAGGATGTCAATACGACAATCTCATGCACACCAGAGAAAAAAGTGATTTGACGCAGTGGTTTAAATTCTTTTTAGTAGTTACTGTAAGCACTAATGGATTCAATTTGAAGCTGAAAATTGCCTGCGGTAAATCTGGAATTTAAGGCTCCGTCATATTCGTATTTACTAAGCATCAACTGAAATGCATAGACTTGAGAGGAGTCTAAAGAAATATTAGGAATAGACTTGGAGCGAAATCCAGCTATGAGTTGATTAAAAGGAATGCGAACCGTTGTCCATCTTTCCAGTTCCGTATCAAAGGATGAACTAAACCCAACTCCATCCCACTTAGATTCACCTCGCAATATCAGCTTGTAGCGTTGTCCATCGCCTTTAACCCGTAGTTCAATGCCAGTATATTTAGAGAGATTTAAGGGAGGCTCAAAGCTGCGAGTGCGAACTGAAGCAAATCCTCCAGAATTAGCTGTAGATACCGTTCCAGAGAAGATAGCTCCACTGTTTGAAATGATGATATTACTTTGGCTCACGCCTCCCATCACGACATCATCTACAGCCCCCCAGATATTTTGGAGATTTTGGGTATTTTCCAGAAAGTTAAATAAAATCAGATTTTGTGCCAATGGTTTGATCTCAGTATTCATGCCAGATTGATTCTCTAAAATTTTACTATTAGCCAAGGCTTTACCATCCAATTTGCTACTAACTGGATTACCCATGATGGTCTGGAACCAGCTATTATCACTTAAAAATGGAATCACCCCAAAATAGGCAAGGGTTTTGACAAAACGTCCTAAATTCCAAGCTTCTTGAGCTTTTTTTTGATCATTTTCCATGAGATCGCCTCAATTCTAAATAGTTCAGAAAGAATATTTCCATCCTAAGCATAACAAGTAATTTATTGAGCTTCTAAAAATCAAAATCATTCAGAACGAGGAATCTCAGAACTCATAGAGGATTCTAGGTGCTTGATTAAAGTCCCCAGAGGTAAAGCTCCTTGAATGTGATGCCAAGGGAGAATAGTATCTGTTTCCCAATTTCCATAAACATAGTGATCTAGGGGAGGGATTTGTCCACGGAGTTGCTTAAATGCTCTTTTATACATCCCATCGCTAGGAATTCCTTTTTCGGCATATTCATAGGCTAGTTTGAGCACAGACTGAATGCGGCGATCGCCTCTGGAAATTAAAGCCTGAATTAGAGAATCCTTATAGCTTTCAGGACGGAAATCTATACCTTTGGGCGCAAGATGTTTTTGTAAATATTTTAGTTTTTTATCTCCACTGGGATCAACTCCCAACCATTGCCAAGGAGTATGGGATTTAGGGACAAATGTACTACAACCAAAGCTGAGTTTTAGTTTAGGTGCAGTTTTTTTGACCGCCATCAGCATCTCAATAGTTTGCTCAATATCCGTATCCAACTCCTGCGGTACTCCCACCATGCCATAGAGCTTTAGAGCCTTTAGTCCACCTGCTTGGGCATTAGCGGCGGCTTGCTGAATTTCATCGTTAGTGAGTTTTTTGTTAATTATTTGGCGTAGTCTTGCCGATCCACTTTCTACAGCAATGGTGACAGAGCGACTATCACGGCTACTAAGAATTTGGCAAAGCTTCAAAGACAGGGTATTAGTTCGGACCGAGGCTAAACTTAAACGCACGTCATCAAACTGGGGCTGAGCGATATAGTCGAGTAAAGTTTCAAATTCTGGGTGTTGGGTAATAGATGCACCTAGTAGTCCTAATCTGTTAGTAACTTTTAGACCCTTGGCGATCGCAGGCATTAAACTACCTTCGGCACTAGGAGTTCTAAAGGGCAAAGTCAGATAACTGGCAAGACAAAATCTACACATTTCTGGACAACTGCGTACCACCTCTACCATGTAAATATTTGACCATGCAGCTTTTTCCGTAACTACTGTAGAAGTAGAGAGCGTATTGCCCTTAAAGGTCTGCTTGGTAATTGTGGTGGGAGTATCTCGATCTATGGGTGCAATTGCGGCGATCGCTCCATCAACTCCTAAATACTGGACTTCATACAAACTAGGAACGTAAATTCCTGCGACTTGGGACAGATGACTCAATTTCTCTTGACGGCTGGCTGTGCGGACTTGCTCAAAGGTGGCAATCATTTTCCCGATCAGGTCTTCCCCATCTCCTAAAAGTAAAAAATCAAACCACTCCGCAAAAGGCTCAGGATTAGCTGTAGGAATTACTCCACCTGCAAAAACTAAGGGATGTTGTGCGGTGCGATCGCTTTGATTAAAGGGAATACCTAAACGCTCTAATGCTCCCAAAATATTCACATAATCTAATTCCCACGAAAATGAAAATCCTAATAGTTCAGGGGATCTGGGTAAAGGCTCATGGATATCTGTAAACCAACGACTGACTTCGACTTCGGGTCTAGTTGCCAAATCTGCCCACACATACTGATAGCCCAAACTGGTGATCCCGACGGTGTAGGTATTAGGGAAAGCATAAATTACCCCGATCGCATTATGGTTCGGTGTAATGCGATCGAATAAAAGTTGCTCGGAGTCAAAGTTATGGTGGGACAAGATTTTAGGAATTAAAAAGATTTATTGGCTTTAGCTCAATTATTAGCTGGCGATCGTAGGAAGGCTTGATCCAGAGGAATTACAAATTCTATATGACTACTATATGACTAATAGAGGTTGCTGAGATGATGAGTCATATCTCATATAACTTTGCCATACAAGACTAAACCGACCATTCCTTCATTAAACCGCAGCTTAGCCATGTTGCATTCCTAATAACCCATGCCAACCAAGAAAACCATAGTAGAATCAATATGCGCTTGAGATGATAAAATCTCGCCATGAGTTATGACAGCATTTGCAAATTTTTAGCCGAAACCTTCTCCACCGACTTTGCCAGTTGGTTATTAGGGAAACCCATCGCTCTAATAAAACTTGAGCCATGCGAGCTTTCAGTCGAACCTATCCGTGCAGATTCAGTTATATTCCTAGAATCATCAGAAATAATCCTGCACCTAGAATTTCAGACCGAACCCAACAAAAATATACCTTTCCGCATGGCAGACTACAAGCTCAGGCTGTATCGTAAATTTCCAGAGCGACAGATATATCAAGTAGTCATTTATTTAGATCGCAGCAATTCATCTCTAGTATTTGAGACCGAATTCAAACACGGAGAACTCACCCATAAATATAACGTAATTCGCTTGTGGGAACAACCAACCACTACAAAAATATCAGGGACTATTACCCTTTACCGCACTGTCTCAAACTAGCAACCCAGAAGAAACCTTAAGACAAGTTTCCCAACAAATTGATAATATTAAAGACAAGCAAGTACAAAGTGACATAGCTGCTGCAACAGCAATTATTTCTGGGTTAGCATTAAGTAAGGAAATCATTCAACGACTATTAAGGAGCGAGATCATGAAAGAATCTGTAATTTATCAAGAAATTTTATTAGAAGGGGAAGTTAGGGGCGAAGTTAAAGGCAAAGCTGAAGGTTTAATTGAGGGCATGACTAAAGGTAAACTTGAAGAAAGAACCCAAATCGCCCTAAATATGCTGCACTCAGAAATTTCCATCGACTTAATTGCCCAATTTACAGGACTAACGCTAGAACAAATCCAAAACCTAGAAAAAGCTTAACCACTCAAGCAGAGACTCAAGTGGTGTAACAGCAGGAAATAATCTCCGATCGCAAATACCTTGCAGATGTCGTTTATCTTTTGGCTTGAGCCATTGACTCAGTTGTTGTAGCTGAAGATAGCTGAAGATAGCTGAAAATATAGGTGGGCATGGATATAAGATCTTTTGTTGAGGAACTTGAGTATCTCATCTCTTGCCCCTTTCATCCATCTTGTCTCATTTTGGGATTCTATGCCTATCAACCCTTTCCAGACTTTTCTGCACCACTAAAGCCTACCAGTATCATTAGCTATGGCTCAAATCTAAAATTTCTTGAAACCATGACTCAAAGCGATCGCCAAGGGCGTTTAAGGAAAATTCTCTTTCTGCTTGCTTCCGACAGTTAGAGCGATATAGGGCAGGCACTAATTTTACCGATGCACACATAGACTCCACATTATCTGGCTCAACTAAAAAGCCCGTTTCTTGGTGGCGAATAATTTCCACAATGCCTCCTCTAGCATAGCCAATCACTGGAACCCCACAGGCAAGAGCCTCGATCGCCACATTTCCAAAAGCTTCTTCCCACTTCGGAGTCATTAATAAAGCTTGACAGGCTCCCAGCAGTTCTTGCATCTTGACTGTAGGATGAAAGCCTAAATAATGAAGCTGGGCATGAGGATATTCGGCTTGCACTCGTTCCCAGTAAACCTGATCTTGCATTTTGCCCATGATCTGAATTGGCATTTGTAAAATTTCGGAAAGCGCTGCTGCATCTTCTAAGCCTTTTTCGGGGGAAATTCTGGCAATCCATGCTAGTTGGGGCTGAGGAGTTGGTTGAAATTGATATAGGTCTAAATCTATGCCACTACTAAGAATCTTAAAAGCTGGAAATTTATTTGGGGGCTTATCTAGGGATTGGCTAAAGGTATAGGCTTGGGCGTTGCTATAGACTCCAATGGTACCTCTATGGGTTTGGGCAACTTTATGCACGAGGCGATCTATATTGTCCAACAGCGATCCCATACTGACAAAATGGGCGATCGGAGTAGAGAAAAATGGCGTGAGATAAAATGGTAACCAATCGTAAGCAAAATTGACAATCAAATCATAGCTATGTTGCATCTGAAATGCGTATTCCCAGAGATTTGATAAGACTGAATGATCGGGAAAATTGACTGGATCGGTGCGGGCTTGATCTTGAGCAAAGTTATGTAACTCCCCAGGAATAGAAATAATCGGAATATCTGTAGAGCTAGATCCAAGGGATGCGGCTAAATGGACTATGTGCGATCGCTCGATTAATTCCTTGGCAATATTTTGGATAGTTAGTTCTACGCCGCCACCAATTCCCGAACCAAAAGCTCCTACAGGGGTGGAAATAAATAGTAATTTCATGGATTATCTATACTAAATTATCTACTACTAAATTTTCTTCAACTCAGCCCAAAAATCTCGGATCGCTATAGTTACAAAGGCATGATTTTTTAGCCTTGGATGATTAACGCCTTTAATTAACTTAAATTTACCATACCGAAATTTTGTACTGGAGATAGTTACAATCGTGATCCCCAATATCAAAACAAAAAAGTATTAAAGTAAAGATAGAAATTATGATTTAGACCAAATCGATTCTAGTTGTAATACAGAGTTTCACTTCATTCTTGAATTGGCGTTGAATTGGCGTGTTTTTAGAAAGTAAACTCCTTTGTGAACATCGTACTAACAGTCTTTAGAGTCTTATTTACCTTAAGATTTAGCTGATTAAAATAGGCGAAAAGAGAGGAGTTAATAAAATTGCTCAAATTATTACTCTGTTTAGATGAGTTAAGCATGGCAAAATCCAGCTAAAATGAAGGATTGATTCAGTATTTTGTAACGCAAGTAAGTAATGAGTAGTTCAGTTTTAGGCGAGTTAAAAGTTCGATTTAAAGATGCTTGCGTTGCCGCCTTTGGCAGTGAATATCAAGATATTGATCCATCGGTGAGCGTAGCCAAAGACCTCAGATTTGGCGATTATCAATGTAATGCGGCTTTGAGCTTGAGTAAAAGACTAAAGCAAAAACCCCAAGCGATCGCCACGCAAATTATTGAACATTTAATTAAAGATTTAACTTATGCCGATCTGGGTGAAACACCTACTATTGACGGCCCTGGATTTATTAATATCAAACTTAAGCCCAGCTTTTTACAATCTAAACTTAGAGAAATTAATAGCGATCGCCGTCTAGGGATTCCACCAACAATCAAGCCCCAAAGGATAATCGTAGATTTTTCTAGTCCTAATATTGCTAAAGAAATGCACGTTGGACATCTGCGATCGACAATTATTGGAGATTGTATTGCGAGGATTTTAGAATTTCAAGGGCATGATGTTTTAAGACTGAACCATGTCGGAGATTGGGGTACGCAATTTGGGATGTTGATTACCTATCTCAAGGAAGTCTATCCCAAGGCTTTAACAGAGTCCAATGCCCTCGATTTGGGGGATTTAGTGGAGTTATATCGGGCGGCGAAAAAGCGATTTGATGAGGATATAGAGTTTAAAGAAGCCTCCAGATTAGCAGTGGTAGATTTGCAGTCGGGACAGGCAGAAGCTACTTTTTGCTGGAAATTACTATGCGATCAGTCTCGGCGAGAGTTTCAAAAAATCTATGATGCTTTAGATATTGAGATTACAGAACGGGGTGAATCTTTTTATAGTCCCTACTTAGGCGCAGTTGTAGAAGACTTAAAATCCCTAGGCTTATTAGAAAAAAGTGAAGGAGCTTTATGTGTATTTTTAGATGGATTTACCAATAAAGAGGGCGATCGCCAGCCTTTAATCATTCAAAAATCCGATGGTGGTTACAACTATGCGACGACGGATTTAGCTGCTATTCGCTATCGCATTAAGGAAGACAAAGCCGAACGAATTATTTATGTCACCGATATGGGACAATCTTCCCATTTTGAACAGGTATTTCAAGTGGCAAGACGGGCAAACTGGCTGACTGAATCCACTAAAGTTACCCATGTTCCCTTTGGATTAGTGTTAGGTGAAGATGGCAAAAAACTTAAAACTCGGTCTGGTGATACCGTCAGACTTCAGGATTTATTAGATGAGGCGATCGCTAGGGTTAAAACTGATTTAGAAGTTCGGAATCCCGACTATGACGGCACTTATAAACAGGAAGTAGCTTTGGCTGTGGGCTTAGGTGCAGTTAAATATGCCGATCTTTCTCAAAATCGTACCAGTAATTATGCTTTTAGCTTTGATAAAATGCTCTCCCTTCAGGGCAACACGGCTCCCTATATGCTCTATGCCTACGTGCGGATTAGAGGTATTAGCCGTAAAGGAGAAATCGATTTTGAGGGGTTATCCATAGCTCCAGCCATTAATCTCAACCATGAATTGGAACTAGCTTTAGCAAAACATTTAATCCAACTACCTGAAATCCTTGATGCTGTATCTGAAGACCTGATGCCCAATCGTCTATGCCAATATTTATTTGAACTAAGCCAAAAATTTAATCAGTTTTACGATCAATGTCCCGTTTTACAAGCTGATGTAAGCGATCGCCTCTCCCGTCTAGCAATTTGTCATATCACTGCTAAAACTCTGAAATTGGGGCTAAATCTCTTGGGTATTCAAGTTTTGGAAAAAATGTAGGTAAAAAATCCAGCTAAAAATGTCAGGTAAATCTGCTTGCCATAAACTTGTAGAAGTTGCAATTGACGCTACAATTTAGCAGTTTGATTAGATAATATTTCAAAGATTCTTTAAGGATTTAATCTCAGGGATTTAGAGGCATGAATAAACAGTCTGCAATTCTAGTTTTAGCCGATGGTAGCACTTACAAGGGTTTTGCCTTTGGGTCAACAGGTACAGCAATTGGCGAAGTCGTATTTAATACTGGCATGACGGGCTATCAAGAAGTGCTTACCGATCCTAGTTATACGGGGCAAATTGTAACTTTTACCTATCCTGAACTGGGAAACACAGGCATAAATTTAGACGATGAAGAATCCGATCATCCGCAAATAAAAGGTGCGATCGCTCGTAATATTACCTACACCCCAAGTAACTGGCGTTCTCGTCAATCTTTGCATGATTATTTAAAAGCCCATAATGTCGTGGCGATCGGGGGCATTGATACCCGTGCCTTGACTCGGAAACTGCGATCTCTAGGGGCAATGAATGGCGGGATTTCCACCGAAATTTTAGATCCAGAAGTATTACTAGCTCAGGTAAAATCTGCACCTTCCATGCAAGGCTTAAATCTTGCCCAAACTGTGACAACTCCTCGGATCTATGAGTGGGAAGAACCTACCCTTGAGGCTTGGGAATTTATGGAGCCATCTGCCCAATCAGTAACTACTCCTTTAACTAAACCCTTAAATGTAGTAGCGATCGACTTTGGCGTAAAACGGAATATTCTCCGCCGTTTAGTTAGTTATGGCTGCCGAGTCGTAGTTGTGCCTGCGGATACATCTATTGATAAAATCTTAGAATTTAATCCCGATGGGATTTTTCTCTCCAATGGTCCTGGAGATCCTTCGGCAGTAACTGGGGGCATTGAAACGGCAAAAGCCTTACTAAGTCTCAATAAACCTATATTTGGCATTTGTTTGGGGCATCAAATTCTGGGCTTATCCTTGGGTGGAGATGCCTTTAAGCTTAAGTTTGGACATCGAGGCTTAAATCAACCTACGCAAGATCAATCCGAATCAAGCGATCGCCGTGTGGAAATCACCAGCCAAAATCATGGGTTTGCTCTCAATGGAGACTCCTTAACCAATTCAGAAGCTGAAATTACCCATATCAATCTCAACGATCGCACAGTTGCAGGCTTGAAGCATAAGACTTTGCCAATTTTCTCGGTGCAGTATCACCCCGAAGCCAGTCCAGGCCCCCATGATGCTGATTATCTATTCGCTGACTTTGTGAAATCTATGACGGATGCGAGGGCAGGACAAAAGGTCTAAACACTTACCATCTGCACAATTTAAGATTATCAAAAGGAAAACCAAAATGAAAGTATGGGTACTGCTATTTAATGCGGATTCTGAAAATCAAGGCATATACACACGTTTAGAAAATGATAAAAATATTGTGCTTGCCTTTATGCAAGAAGATGATGCCCTGAGATATGCCATGTTACTAGAGGCGCAGGACTTTCCCATTGCGGTTACCGAAAGCATAGACGAAAAAGAACTCATGGAAATCTGCGAAGATACGGGGCTAGAGCTAAATATTATCGGTGAAGACGAACTGGCGATTCCTCCTGTTAGTAATGTCGAAAAAACGGACTGGCAGGAAAATAGTGACAATCAGTTAGATACAGGTAGTGGTGCAGGGATTTCGGCTGAGGCTTTAGAAATTGAAATCATGCGCCGTAAGCTGGAAGGACTGCTATAGGCTGAATTTAAGGACGAGTAGGAGTTTTAGTTAGGGGAATATTGCTCTGCTCAACTAAATTTTTTAGGCTAGGTGTTGCTAGTATGGTTTTGGCATCGGCAAGGAGTTTATCACCCCATAGATTTTCTTTTAGAAATTCTGGTTTGCCATAGCGGACATCAATTTTCAGGGCATCCTCTGCCATTTTTAAGCCTTTAGCCCGATCGCCTTTAATATAAAAAGCTGTACCTAAAGCTAGTCGTGCTTCTGCGGCTTTATCTTCGATGGTTTCACCTTGGGCGATCGCTTGCTCCCATTTTTTAATGGCAACATCAATATTTCCCCGTTCGTACTCTACTAAACCGATATTATTGGTGGCTGCCCAGAATTTTTCTTCTAGCTTCAGGACATTATTAAATTCGGCGATCGCCTCATCATAGCGTTTAGTTAAAAGGTAAGCATTACCGAGATCAAATAGAGCCGTAGGAGATTTTGGGGCTAAAGCCAAACCTTGTTTAATTTTATCGATGGCTAATTGATAGTTGCTATTCCGCAAATAGGCAGCACCGAGACTAAAAAAAATCGAAGGGTTATCTTTTTTGAGATTCAGAGCATTGGTTAAAGCAGCGATCGCCTTGGGATATGCATCGGTACGCAGGTAAATACTGCCCAGAACTGCTTGAGTTTGGTATGACTGGGGCGATAACTGAACTGCCAAACGGGCGCGGGATAAAGCTAGATCGTATTGCTGAAACTGGGCTAACTGGGCTGCGTCTCTGGCTAGGGCTAATGCCTGTGCTTCCACATTTCCAAAATTCAGCTTGATCGTATGAGGGATTAATGCTTGAGCTTTTACTGGTTCTATGGCATTAACCAAAGCAAATCCATAACTTAAAGTAACCAAGGCAGCAGTTAGATGGCGGCGATAATTCACAGGGCTTTTCTTAAAATTTTTATACAGATCATTCTACCTAATCATAATGCTAAGGCTGAGATAAGATTAGGGAAATAAGTAAAGACAAGTAAATTATGACTCCTGATTCCATTAAGGCAAAAATATTAGCGATCGCCCAGAAACGTTCAGCTTTAGTTCAACTTTCAACTCAGGATAATCTAGGCAACCTAACCATAGATGTGGTGCAGGCATTGGAAGAAATTAATGACTTACTTGAAGACTTTAAGAAAACCTTCCCTGATTGTCAGATTTAACTAACGTGAGGCCGATCCCCGCAAATAGTCCCCGCAAATAGTAAGTAATCAGCCCTCTAAATCCCCCAATTCTGGGGGACTTTGAAAAGAGTTAAGGGAATCTTGTTCCCCCAAGGTTGGGGGCTAGGAGGCAAAACCTTTGGTTAATAAAACGTAGTCAGTTTTTTGGCTACAGGTGAGCAACTAAATCAAATTACTCTTCAGTCTCTTCTTCAGCGTCAGGTTGAGGGTAGATAAATCCAGTATTGTTACCAGTTAGGATCGATTTTCCGAGGGATAGAGCCTTGGCTGCGGCAACTGTTGCTTTATATTTCCAAGCTGCTTTACGAATGTCACGTTTGGACTTGGAGGTTTTCTTCTTTGGGACTGCCATGATTAAGCTAAACTAATTTTTACAGACTTTCTATCTTATACCAACTAACTGTTTTTGTCAGTCTATAATCTGCCAGTCTATAATCTGCCAGTCGATAATTTGATTAAAAAATTATGATCCCGCAGAAGTTAAGCCTTACAAATTTTCTCAGCTATCAAAATATGGCTTTGGATTTTTCGGGTTTGCATATTGCCTGTATTTGTGGTGCAAATGGGGCGGGCAAGTCTTCATTATTAGAAGCTATTACTTGGGCAGTGTGGGGGATTAGCCGTGCTAGTAGCGAAGATGACATTATCTATACGGGAGCTAAAGAGGCAAAAGTAGATTTTATTTTTATTGCCCAATCCCAAATTTATCGGATTATTCGCACCCGTCCCAAAGGTAGTGCTGGCTCCTTGGAATTTCAAATTAAGCATGAAGATAAATTTAAGTCCTTAACCGAGAGAGGTTTAAGAGCTACGCAGCAGGTAATTATTGCTCACCTCAAAATTGATTACAGCACTTTTATTAACTCGGCATATTTACGTCAAGGTCGAGCCGATGAATTTATGCTGAAACGACCAAGCGATCGCAAAGCTGTATTAGCGGAAATGCTGAATTTAGGGCAGTATGATTATTTGACCGAAAAAGCCAAAGATATAACTCGCATCTGTAAAGGTGAAATTACGGTATTAGAAAGTTCCCGTCAAAATCTCCAAACCCAAATTTTAGCTGGTGATAATATTAATCTCAATCTGGAGAGCTTAAATCAGCAGCTTGTAGAGGTTAAAGCCCAAGATTTAATTACAAAACAAGAGCTAAATCTACTAGAACAGCAACTTCAACAACAACAAAATTGGCTTCAGTCCTTAAATTGGCAACAGCAAAAATTTCAACAACTCCAGTCCGAAATTACGAGATTACAACAACAGGTTGATCACCAATATCAGCAGATCAAAAATTTAGAATCTCTATTAACTAATCAAGATCTAATTACTAGGGAATATCAGAACTATCAAGACTTAGCTACTCAAGAACAGGCTTACAATCAAAAACTTCAGCAATATCAAAAAGTTAGTAGCGATCGCACAAACATCCAACAACAACTAGCCGAAAAAAAAAGTGAAATCAACGGTAGTTTACGCCATTATCAAGCCCAGTTAGAAGCGTTAATGCAGCAAAAACAAGACCTGCAAAATACCTTAAATCGAGCCAATGAAATTGAAACAGCGATCTCCCAACTGCACAAAGCCCGCACCCAACTCCAAAATATTGAAGAACTTCAGATTAGATCTGTGCCACTTTTACAACGCCGTCAAGTTTTACAAAGGACGATCGATCGGGAAATTGCCCAACTCCATGCCCAAATAGAGCAAATCCACAGACAGCAACAACAACTGCGATCGCAAGCCCAGCCCCAATTAATCCAAAGTATCCATAACCTCGAACAGCAGATTAAAACCTTAGAAAAAAAGCAGGTTTATCAAGAACGAGTCCATGAAAAAGGTTTAGAAAGACGGGATTTTCTGAATCGGCTTAAAGAACGCCAACTAGAATTTGAAGAACGAATTAAAGCTCACCAAATTAAAATCCAGCAACTTCAAGAACCCGATGTCCCCTGCCCTCTGTGCGATCGCCCCTTAGATCAAGCCCATTGGTTGCTAATTGAGCAAAAACATCAAAGTGAATACCAAGAACTGCAAGCCGATCTGTGGATTATCAAAGAACAGCAGGGTGCCTCAGAGTGTGAAATCCAAGTTTTAAGAGATGAATATCGCCACCTCAAAGCTGAACTAGAACAACTAAATCCCCTATTACAACAAAAAGGCAACCTCGAAGCCCAGCTAAAATCTAACCAAGCGGCTGAACATAAACTCCAAGAACTAGATCGAGAAATTCAGGCTCTTCAGCACCAACTAGCAAACCAAAGTTTCTGCCCCGATGCCCAAGCCGAACTGCAATTAGTGGAAACCAGTTTGGCGCAGCTTAACTATGATGAAAAAAATCACGCCCTTACCCGTGGAGAAGTGGAGCGGTGGCGGTGGGCTGAAGTTAAGTTTAATGATCTCAAAATCGCCCGTCGCCAATGGGAAGCTCTCACTGTCAAGATTCCTGAACTGCAAACGATCGCTCAAAGATTAACCCACCATCTCGAAACCAATACTATCGATCTAGAACTCCAACAACGCCTAGCAAAATGCGATCGCACCCTCGCCCAAATTAACTATGAAACCACGCAGCACCAAAAACTTAGAACCCTCAAAGAACAAGCTCAACCCTTTCTGCTCCGCTACCAAGAATTAAATTTAGCTCAACAGCAATACCCCACTTTATTAGCTCAATTTCAGCAAAATCAGGATTTAATTAGCGATCGCACCTCAGAAATGCAAGCTATCTCTACGGAGATCAAAAATCTGGAAAGTTCCCTAGCCCAAGCCCTTGATCCCTCTAATCAGATTCAAGATCTACATCAGCAAGCCCTAACTCGGCGATCGCAAATGGATAGTCTAATTGGGGCGATCGGGAGCCTAGAAACCGCTAAAGTTCAGCGTCAAAACCTCATTCATCAAGAGCAAGAAGCTGGTCAAAAAATCTCTCAAACCCAAAAACGTCAACTGATTCACCAAGAACTGCAACAAGCCTTTGGCAAAAATGGCATTCAAGCTCTAATGATCGAAATTATTCTGCCTCAAATCGAAGCCGAGGCTAATAGAATCCTCTCAACTTTGACCAACTATCAACTTAATGTCAGATTTATCACCCAAAAAGCTGGTAAAAAAGCGGACAAAGTTATAGATACTCTTGAAATTGAAATTGCCGATAGTCGAGGCACCCGCCCATACGAAACCTACTCAGGTGGGGAAGTCTTTCGGATTAATTTTGCCATTAGGCTTGCCCTGTCTCGGATTATTGCTCAGCGTCTAGGTGGTACGCTCCAAACTTTAATTATTGACGAAGGCTTTGGGACTCAGGATTCCGAAGGTTGTGAACGCCTACTTTCTGCCATTAATGCGATCGCCCCCGACTTTGCCTGTATCCTAGTAATTACTCATATCCCCCAACTCAAAGAAGCATTTAGCACCCTAATTGAAGTCACAAAAACGGAAATAGGTTCAAAAATTAGGCTTCTAGTTTAGAATGGCTCTAAGTTTGAAATTTCCTTGAGATTCATTACTAGCCTCCTGTCATGCCATACTAGGATACAACTGTAAAATCAGTATCAAATGAACGAGACCCCAACCACGCATACACTCCTAATCACGGACACAAAAGGTACTAGAAAGATTGGTTTAAAAGAGCTAAAGTACACAATTGGTCGAGATATTAGTAACAATATCAGTATTAGCTCTAAGTTCGTCTCTCGCCAGCATGCCGTTTTGCTCAGGGTACCTGGAAATATTGCTGGCACTCACCTCTATCGCATAATTGATGGTAACTTGGCTGGAAAGCCCAGTGTTAATGGCGTTGTAATTAATGGTAATTCTAAAATCAGCTCCCACGAGCTATCCCATGGCGACATTATCTCCCTTGCCCCCGATGTTCAAATTACCTACCTAGTTGGGGATACGGGTATTGATATTCCTAAAATATCTAAACTGCAAAATACTAGCGGCAGTGATCAATTTGATACATTAAATTTACGAAATTACCAAAGTTCGACATTCTCGGTAATTTATAGTTTTTGATTAAGTTGAGGTCAATATGGGATTTTTCGACTCTGATATTGTGCAGCAAGAAGCACGCAACTTATTTCAAGATTATCAAGGCTTGATGGAGTTGGGCAGTAGCTACGGCAAATTCGATCGAGAAGGTAAAAAGCTATTTATTCTCAAAATGGAAGAAATGATGGATCGGTTCGCCATTTTTACCAAAAGGTTTGAGCTATCCGACGACTTTATGGCACAGATGGCAATGAAGCAAATGCAGAGCCAATTGGGTAATTTTGGGGTTACGCCCCAGCAGATGTTTCAGCAAATGCATGGCACCCTAGAACGGATGAAATCTGAGCTAGACTAACTGATCGTAAATTAATTTTTATTCCACAGTTTGAACCTCGACATCAATTGTACCTGCGGGCGTGATTCGCACAAATTTACGACTTTCGATCTGCAAAGGCTCCCCACAGCTAGGGCAGTAAAACTGACTATTTGCCGCTGCCGTTGAAGTATGCTCACACACAGGGCAACTACTGGTAACTATGTTTCTAGTGATCCACCACTGGAAAGCGATCGCTCCAACCACAGGCAAGGCAATTAAAATTCCAATTAAGATAAATACTGAATTTACAATCCAACCCAAACCCAAAAAACTTAGACCCCAAATTACTAGGAGTGTAGTTAGCCAAAATCTGATTCCACTAAAACGATCATTACCACCGTTATTAAAGGTATAAAATTTCATTTCTCGTACCCAAATATAATTCTTTCATCATACCCCCTCAACTTCCCGCTCTAGGTAGAGTAACCCGTTTTAATGTCTTACCAAAAAATTAATATAATCATAGCTGTGACCGCAAAAAACTATATCCCTGATCAAATTGAAAAATCGGCTTACAGTTGAGAATATTAAGTTCTTCCTTAATATCAGGAATATTAAAATCTTTAGAATTTCGATTTAAGAAACAAGACTGCAGTGGCTGAGAATTTTGTAAATGTGCAATAACTGATGCATAGACAAGGGCATCTTGTGGGGGTAGATCATAGTCGTTCTCGTAGGTAGCTGCCTTAATTAAAATTTCAGTTGTGAGTGCCACAATTTCTCCACTGTTAAAGAAGCGATTTCGATATTGAATAAAGCGATTTTGCTCTTCTTCGTTGCCCTGTACCAGTAAGCTTTCTAGATCTTTGATACTTTCAATTCGACTTTTATAAGAAGCTGTTCGTGAAAGTTGTTGCAATTCATTATTAAGTGACCTTTGCAGCTCTTTGCGTCTCTTAGCTTGACGGTATAATCTATCATGGGGTTCAGCAAGGCTATAGGCTGGAATAATGAGTTTTGCTTGATCTGCTTCACAAAGTTGAAGAATTTTTTCACAGCTTACCCATTGCTCTTGCTCAAAGGTTAACTCTAGGACAAAGTTTGTTTCACTATAGGTTATTAGTACCGATTAAAAAACCCTAACTAAGTTAGGGTACATTTTTATTTAATACTTTTCTTTAATTCTCTGAATAGCAATCTGCAACCATAAGCGGCAGT
>VYKS01000423.1_pt1 | contig 16085 bp, 17 predicted proteins | sample 5114511 | NCBI WGS metagenome assembly VYKS01 (sample SAMN12291795, study PRJNA351875) | freshwater metagenome | isolation source: freshwater lake | place: USA: Michigan, Gull Lake | collected 2011-07-05 | reverse complement strand
CGTCTATTTTCTACCATTGCCTTTTTTACCACCCTAACCTAATTTAGAGATGAGTAGCAACTAAAGTCTCGCACTGAAAGTGCGTAGTTTTGACTAGCGATCTGGGACAATAAACTAAGAGAATAAAGCGTAATTGAATATGACTTGGCTAACCGCAAGGATTAATTATTACTTTTCGCGATCGCCTTACTTTGACTTTCCCCCGCACGTTTTAGCGCAAAATTTTCTATACTGCTATACAAACTGGGAGGTAGTATTCGGATTAGATATGCTGCAAAAATCGTGATCAGCGATCGCATAGGTTCATAAATTAAGATTTTCCAATTACTTGCCAAAGCAAGATTTACAAATTTCACAGCCGCTTTTCCATCTTTATTGCGAATTGCTCGTCGAGCTAAATAACGTAATTGATAGGCACGGGCTAAAGATTCCCACTTTGCCATGAATTCAGGAGCATAGGCACGGGTTTTGGCGATCGCCTTTTCCCAAGAGTCTAATTGCTTCATCATATTTGCCGATAGACCACCCGAATTGACGCGATAGAGTGTTAGTGCTTCAGGAATGCCCTCAAAATGCCATTTTGTCCTTAGCGCAATCCGAATCCAGCATTCGATATCTTCAGACTGACGAAAGCGATCGTCAAAATAGAATTTCTCTTCGGTGCTATAGAAATTATCAATAAATTCAATATCCTGAAATACAGCTTTGCGAATCACAGGAACTGAGCCGTTACTAATTGGATTACGACAAAGAATCAGTTCAGGGGTAATATCTTTAATTTTAGGAATTTGGTAATTACCGAGGGGTTTGCTATCGTCATCGATAAATTCGGAACTACAAAAGCTGACACCGACTAGAGGATTTGCATCTAGGTGTTGGATATGTTTCTCTAGTTTTTGCGATCGCCAGACATCATCGGAGTCTAAAAATGCCAAATATTCACCCTGTGCATGACGAATGCCTGTATTTCTAGCTCCTGCTAAACCTCTATTTTTTTGATGAATGGTTTTGATTCTCGAATCGATAAAACTTTCGCAAATTTCAATACTTTTATCTTGCGATTCATCATCAATCACCAGCAGTTCAAAATCCGTAAAAGTCTGTGCCAAAACGGAACTAATGGTTTCAGCGATATACTTCTCGACATTGTAAACAGGCATGATTACAGAAACTTTGGGCATGATAAATTCCTCTAACGCAGTATTAGGCTGGGTGCTGATTTCGGTTACTCTCTATATACTGTCGTAAAACTTTGTTAACTAAAATTTTGTATTGATCCCCTTGTGTTTGAAACCATTGTCTTACATCTGGATCGAGCAGAACCAAGTTTTGGGCTTGATTTGCTGGAATCCGCAAAGTTGCTTGCTCAAAAAACTCGTCTGTTAGTGGTGGAATGTCTGAGTAGTCGATATTATCATCCGACCTTGACTCTAAGGCAGTCCAGTTAGTACGAGAGGTACTGTTCAAATCGTTTTTGCTCATAACGGTTGGCTCTTCGTGCTGAAATGATTCGGATTGTATTTTTTTGACGTTCTGTCCAGACTACTACTGCTATTCCAGAGCCGAGAAACCCGATTCCAAACCAGCGATCTTCACCATAATCAAAACGATCGTCTAGTTCAATCAACATCTCACCATCAAATATGGCGGGAACATCAGCAAAATCAATCTCATGTTTACGGATGTTTTCTGAGTTTTTTGCTTCGTCCCAATCAAATTTCATTAAAGACATGTCAGACTAAACTAACTTTATTCATTATCGTGCATTTGTCTGAACTGTTTTAATTTCGTTAATTTTTCCAAGTAACCATTTTCCGTAGGTTGCCAAAAGTGTTAAAAAAGTACGATGGGGCTCCTTACAAAAAATTCGCCAATCGGAAGCGATCGCCCGATGCATAAAGTCTATACCAACCTTGGGTGGTAAGTTTAAACGAAAAGCTCGCCGCGCTAAATAACGCAGATGCACTGCCCTTGCCAACGCATAATGTTGTTTAACTAAATCAGGAGCATATCCCCTTGCTCGATCGATCAATAAATCCCAGCCTGACTCCATCCGATAAAGCGAAGCCGAGAGCCCAGAGGGACTAGCGCGATAGTAAACCAAAATGCGATCGATTCCTTCTATTTGCCAAGGTGGTAAACCTTGACGCTGGTGACAGATCACCCGAAATAACCATTCTAAATCCTCAGAGTAGCTCATATCTTCAGCAAAACCACCTACTTCAGCAAATACCTCTGCCCGTGCTATGGGATTTGACATCGTGGTAGTGGGATTTTCGTATAGAAAATCTTCGGGCTGGAGATGGAATAGGCGAGAGGTTGATACTTGTCCAGTACGGGAGCCATCTATACTAATAAATTCCACGCGACTGAAGCTGACAGCTAAATTAGGATGGGCTTGAAAATGTTTGATATGAGCAGCTAATTTGTCGGGAGACCAAATGTCATCAGCATCAAGAAAGGCAATCAATTTACCCTTGGTGCTTTTGATGCCACGATTGCGGGTTACAGATACACCTTGGTTAGGGTGAGAAAAAACTTGAATGCGGCGATCGCCTAGAGCATATTGATTAGCAATTTCTAAGGTGTTATCAATGGAGCCATCATCAATAATTAGTAACTCAAAATCCGTAAATGTTTGATTGAGAACTGATTCAATAGTCTGATTGATGAATCTAGCCCCGTTGTAGACTGGCATAATCACAGATACGGTAGGATCGCTCATTACTTAACCTCAGTTAAATTTGCTCTAATCATCTAATTAATAGCAATGGGAACTTTGAAGAAATAAAACATTTATATATCTTTTATCCACCTAATATCGATAGAATCATTTTTAGGAATAGAATTTGCTAACAACATTAATATGAACTTGCCCACCCTTGGATTGGTCTTCAATTTTCCTCAAACAAAATCCTTTAGTATGGATTTCTGTTCCGAGATGCTGCTAAACCAACTTCAGCAAGATTCAAATCTTCCCTTTGAGTCGGAAGCAATTATTCCAGAGGAATATTATCGAATATTAACCAGAATACCTTGGTTGGGTAGAAAATTTCCGATCCGCACTTTAGAAACAATGTTAAATAACTTGTGGGTCTATCCTCAAGCGATCAAAAAAGTACGCGATCGCTTTCAATATTTCCATATTTGCGATCATAGCTACGCCAATTTAGTTCACGATCTCCCTGCGGCACGGACTGGAGTTTTTTGTCACGATCTTGATGCTTTTCGATCGCTCCTAGAACCAGAAAAATATCGTCGAGGTTGGCATTACAACGAGGGCCAAAAACATGTTCTGAGGGGAATGCAAAAAGCGAAGTTTGTTTTTTATACTACGAACGAAGTCCGTCAAGAAATCGAACATTATCAGCTTCTCGATCCCAAAAAGCTAATTCAAGCTCCCCTTGGCATTGCCTCAGAATTTACGGCGATCGCTTCTCAGAGACCTTCAAAATTATTAGAATCCATTGGACAGAAACCATTTTTACTAAATGTTAGCAGCAATCAGGTTCGCAAACGCCTTGATATTTTATTACAAGCTTTTGCTGGCATTCACGAGCGTTTCCCTGAGCTTAAATTGGTGCGTGTAGGGGCAGAATGGACTCCTCAAATGCAGAAGTTGATCCAAAGCTTAGGAATTGGGAACAGTATCATTCGGTTGCAGGGGCTAGAACGTAGTGAATTAGCAGAACTCTATCGTCAAGCCACAATTACGCTAGTAACTAGTGAGTCGGAGGGGTTTGGGTTGCCCGTGATTGAGGCTCTTGCTTGTGGTTCGCCTGTGGTTGCAACTGATATCCCCGTTCTACGCGAGGTGGGGGGCAATGCTGTAACTTTTTGTCCACTGACTCGCATTGATGATTGGGTAACGGTTCTCGAAAATCACCTTCAAGCCCCAAATGCTCAACCCTCAAAAGGCGATCGCTTGGCTCAGGCTGCTAAATATTCTTGGGCAGCACATGCGAAAACAATTAGTGATGCTTATGAGCAACTCTTTAAGTTATAAGTTCTATCTAGCTGATTGCTCGATGGGAATATCAATATAGCGATCGCTTGATATGGCGGCTCCATAGGCAATGCAAGCATAAATGTCTTCTGGTTGTAGTTGGGGATATTCTTCTAGGAGTTCAGGGATGCTAGTACCACTGGCGAGAAAGTCGAGAATTAGGGATACCCAAATGCGATGTCCACGAATACAGGGTTTTCCAAAACAAATATTTGGATTAATCGAGATTCGGTTTAACAGTTCTTGTTGTTTCATAACTTTATTTTTGGGTTATTCTACACATCAAACGCGATCGCCATGATGATCATCCTCTTATCATGGTTATATTTTATACCGCCCATTGCTAAATCTACAGTGCGATCGCTTCTATAAACCATGGCAACTAATCTCTCTGACCAATAGCGGGATTCTAGGGATTGCTCTCCTTTTTTGACTCCTTCACTACTTCTTCGTTGATTCGTATATAGAGCTCCCCAATGTCAAGACAAAAAAGCCTAGACAAAAAATAGTAAATTAACTTGGGTAGCCCAAAGTCGTAATATACAAAACAGCCTCATCCGTAGGAATGCCTAAAACCTCATTCACTTGATCGTCAAAAAATCCTGCAATGCCGCTAACTCCCAGCCCTAAATGAATTGCGGCAAGGTTTAACCTTTGTCCCAAATGCCCAGCATCAAGATGTAAATACCGATAGGAGCGATCGCCATATCTTTCCACGGCTTTTTTGAGATCGGCGGTATGAAAAATTACAGCACTGGCATCTCTACCTAATTCCTGTCCGAGACAAAGATAATGCAACTCTTGACGGAAGTTTTTAAATCGGATTTGGCGTAGTTCCTCAGCCATAGGCGCATAGTAATAACAGCCTTCTTCTAACCCCGTCACCGCAGATACGGCAATAAAGGTTTCAATTAGGCTCAGATCAAAATAGTCTGGTTCTCCATCTAAACCCTGATCGATATAGTGCATGGGTTGATAGGTAAAATCTAGAATCGACTTTAATTGTTGCAAGGTCAAAGCTTCCCCTGTAAAAGTACGGGTGGAACGGCGTTTAAGAATTGTGCTTTCTAAATCTTCTAACTCTCCGCCCCAATTAAGCGGATCGGTGTAGGTTGAAACTTTTGTACAAAAGGGAAAATTATATTTATCGCTATTTTCAATAGTATTTTCTAAGGTATTCAAATCTGGCAATTTTCGATTAAGGTCTAGGGCGGTGGCTAGAGCTTCGCTACTAATTTGGGAGGATTGATGGAGATAGCCTAATAGTTCACCATCGGGAATCTTGGGGTAGTCAGTATTTATCAGTGAGGGTAAAGCTGTGGAGACGGCGGGTAAAAGTTCGGCAATTTCTAGGGAATTAATCTGTAGATCATCACTTAAATCTAGGAGGGGAATAATAGCGATCGCCCCCTCTTGGGCTTGATTTAAGTACAACAACTCATTTACAACTTGATCATCAAAACCACCAATGAAGTAGGGACGATAATCATTAATTGCCCCTGCTAGTTCAATATTGCCCAAAAGATGCCCCGTATCCAAAAAAATTCGCCGATAAGCCCGATCTTGATACCGCCATGCTGACCGATTAAATACTGCGGTAGTGGCGATCGCTAAATCCGTAATTCTAAACACAGGATGGGAAAAACAGGCAACTTGTAAGCTATCCCAAACTTGATCCGATTCCCAAAAATGCACTAGAGAGTGAGTTTGAGCCTGATAGCTATAGATGCCTGGGGCTAAAAATGAGCGATTGTTGGCAATAATATACACCTCAGCAGGATATAATCCCCCCGCCGATGGAGCCGATCGCAAGTACATATCCCCGCCTGAGATACGAATTCTGGCTGTTAGTCCATAGCTAAAGAGGAGGAGTCGAGAGAGTCTTTGCCATTTTTCGGCAATAAAATTATTAGGAGCATCTTCGGTAAGATACATTTTTAAATCATAAACTTTGCCCACGGGATAGGTCTTGTAGGAAGAAGGCTGTTTGCTCCAATCCAAAGCCTGCCCTTTAGCGGCAATAGTTTGGGGATCGTATTTAGTGCGCTCGTGGTAATGCTGGGCGATCGATGTTTTAGTTTCAGGCATGAGTTAGGCTGTCCCCGTGGTAACTTAAAATTATACGCTTTTTGGATAACCTAAATGGCTCAACAAAACTTAGGCAATTTCTCTACTCCAGATGCTCCTTTAAATTCACTTGTAAATTCCAAATACCAGAAATCAGAACCGTTTTTATGGTTTCATGTTGCTCTGTTGGCGGCGGTTCCACTGACTTTAATCCTAGGAATGCTGGGCTTAGGGGTAGGCGATCCAGTTTTGCCTGAGTGGTTTGAGATTACAGTTTTAGGATTGCCAGCGATCGCTTTGCCAATTGTGTTGCAGTGGTGGAAGCCGTTATCACCTTTTAGTTTGTGGTTATTTACCAAACCTTTAGAGTTAACCGATGACAATGAACGTCGGATTTTGGCAGTAGTTAAAGACTTTAAGACAGTTTTAGTAGCGATCGCCCTAGGGGTTGTAATCGATGCCATTTTTTGCAAAATGTATAGTGCATCTCCCATAGTTGAGAATGCTTTACCTTTACCTGATGGCTTGAGGATTCTAGGAATTACTTGGTGGATAGGATTTTTCTTGGTTAGCAACTTCCTAGTCCAAGCAGGGGCTGTCGCCATCAGAGTGCTTTTATTATCGGAGGCAGATTTAAATCAATTAACGCCCTTGCCCCTAGAAAATATAAATTCTACTTTTACTTCCCTAGGCATGCGATCGCCCCAATTGTTAGATTTCATTCCCGACTCTATACCAGAGATTATATCTAAAGCCATCCTAGAGCCAAAAGTTAAGGATATCCCAAAAGAATTACCAGAAGTTCCTGAACCAGTCATAGCTGCAACAGAATTACCCACAGTTCCCACCGAGTCGCCAACTATGCCTGAGGCGGTGGTAAGCATACCGAAGGTAATCGCTCCCAAACCAGTTGCTCCCAAACCAGTTATTGATAATCTGGAAATCCCTTCCGAAGATCCTGAATCTCCAGTAAATGAGCTAAAGGAGCCAAATCAAAGCCCACCTGTTGTAGTTCTTGCTGAAGAGATTACCGTTAAAACCGAGGTAGCAGCGACAGAAATATCCCCAGAGGAGACTCCGAAAATTGTAGGAGAAGAAATTATGACTAAACCTGAAACGACTATTTCGGTAATTGCATCGGCATGGGAATCGCCAATTACACCTACTTCAGAAAGTTAATGGTTACAGTTCAGGCTCAAGGAACAAGCCCATTTTGCGGAATTTTTGATACCTGCGTTCTTGGCGATCGCCCTTAGTCATGGTCTGAAGTTTTTGTAAGTTATGAATAATTGCCGCTTTTAGGGTTTGGGCAGTTTGCAGAGGCGATCTATGCGCTCCACCATCAGGTTCTGACAGGACTTCATCCACAATTCCTAATTGCTTTAGATCAAAGGCTGTAATTCTGAGGGCTTCTGCCGCCTTACTTGCCTTAGCGGCATCTTTCCATAAAATCGCCGCACAACCTTCGGGGGAGATTACGGAATATACGGAATTTTCAAACATCATAATATGGTCGCCCACACCAATGCCCAAGGCTCCGCCCGATCCCCCTTCCCCAATTACTGTGCAGATAATAGGCACATCAAAGTTAAACATCTCCCGTAAATTTACAGCGATCGCCTCACCTTGTCCTTGTTCTTCGGCGGAAATCCCTGGATATGCCCCTGGAGTATCAATAAAAGTAATAATTGGCAGATTAAATCGATTGGCATGTTCCATTAATCTCAGAGCTTTGCGATAGCCCCCTGGGGATGCCATACCAAAATTACGGGCGACATTGTCCTTGGTATCTCTGCCCTTTTGATGTCCTAAAATCACGCAACCCTGACCGTTTAATTTGGCAATTCCACCGACTAAAGCTGGATCATCATTGCCGTGGCGATCGCCGTGGAGTTCGATCCATTCATCGGTAATAGCTTGGACATAATCTAAGGTGCTGGGACGGCGTGGATGACGGGCAATTTGAATTCTTTGAATTGGGGTTAAAGTTGTAAATATTTCACGGCGGAGTTGATCAGCTCGCTTTTCTAGCTGCCGAATTTGGTCGCTAACATCTACCCCATTTTCTTTAGCAAGATTACGAATTTGTTCAATACGATTTTCAAGCTCAATTATGGGCTTTTCAAAGTCAAGCAGGATCTGGCGATCGGACATTTTGATTGGTGGATTTTATGTGTAGATTCTTAAAGCTAAGTTATTAAAACTGATTTATAGCTGATTTACTCATCTTACATACTAAAAACAAAAAACCAATTGGGTATGGGGTTTGGGGCTTTGTCCTCAAACTCCCATAACTCATGCAAGTTTCTGAATGTAATACGTAACATCAGTAATTTATAAAAAGTGAGAGTGCAAAAGTTAAACCTAGCCCTAAATTTTATCTTAATCTTTGATCTCTAAATTTCTAATCTGTAGCTTCAACCTGCTGACGTTGGCAGTATAGAACTAACAATACAAAAATTAAAGTGCCAATTACGTACTTGAGCATGTCAGGAATAGCTGGATTAGGAGAAATAAAACCTTCGATCGCCCCTGCAATTAATAACATCGGAATAATGCCATAAACCAACTGAGCAGCTTGAGAGCCATAAATCCTCAAAGCATCCATGCGTCGATATTTTCCAGGAAAGAGTAAAGCTCTAGCAATTAATAGCCCTGCCGCCCCTGCAAAGAAAATAGCTGGTAACTCTAGAGATCCGTGGGGAAAGACAAAAGCCCAAAAAGGCAACGCTAAACCATTCTGCCCCACTAAAACGGCGATCGCCCCAATTAATAAACCATTAATAAACAAAGCATATCCAGTAAAAATTCCCCCTGTGATTCCGCCAGCGATCGCCCCAAAGGAAACCGCCATATTATTAATCATGATCCCGCTAGATGCCATAGGCTCATTGCCCAAAATCGAACCCATCCATAGCTCATGGCGATCGCGCACCATTGAAATCAAACTTTGCGGCATAATTAAGGGCATAAACATCGGATCTTGCCACGCAAACCACCAAGCAATCATCGCCCCTAGCATAAATATTGAAAATGCCAAAGCAGTATAAATTCCAGTTTGCCGAATCACCTTGGGCAGTTCCCACAGATAAAAATTAATAACGGCTCTTTGATCTTTTTGGCGATCGCCTTGGTAAATTTGGTTATAGCCCCGTGAGGTCAAACTTTGTAAATCTTGAATCAGCGTATTCCCCACATTTTGGGTTCTTGCCCTTGCTAAGTCCGCCGACACCGAACGGTATAAACTAGCTAAGATCCCGATCTCATTAGCCTTCAAGGATTTCAAACCCTGCTTTTCTACTTGCTTTAATAACTGATCTAAATGCTGCCAATTTGGCTCACGTCTGGCAATCCACCGTTGTATATTCATGAATTTTTAATTACCACTAGACCGTAAATAACTTAATATTAATCCTAACTACCATCACTACAAACAAATGACTAGCAAACCTCTTGGGCTTCTGACAATTGGCAATGTAGTTAATGCCTCCCTCCGCCTCTATAGTTCCAACTTTTGGAGATACTTTCGTTTATCAATCTTTGCGCATCTGTGGCTATTATTGGGAATTGTCATCTTAGTATCACTTATAGCATTAAGTATAATTCTCTCTGTAAATGCTGTCATAGTCATTAGCTTGGCAATTCTGGGTATTTTTATTTTTTTCTATAGCTTGGCAAGATACTGTGTAGAATCGGCATTAATTTCTCGCCTGTGCTTTGGTGAGTTGACTGGTCAGCCAGAGTCAAATATTGAAGCCCGCTCTCAAGTTAAGAAAAAACTTTGGTCTTTTTTATTCCTCGCCTTTGGGATTTGGATCAGGATATTTTTAGTTTATATGGGTTTTTATGCCCTAATCATGGCGATCGCTTTCATTGCTATATCGTTGCTATCTAATGCAGGAGTTGTTGCAGGTATATTTCTTGGCTTGGCGATCTTTGGGATTTTTATCACGGCTGTGTTTATAACTGTTGGCTTAGTTTCGCGCTGGATTGTGTCCGAATTACCCCTAGCCGTAGAAACGGGCTTTAATAGTAGCAAAAGTATGGAAAGAAGTTGGCAGCTTACTAAAAGCTCTGTAGGTAGAATTCAAGGAATTGTATTTGTAGCTTTTTTAGTTACTATTCCTGTTCAAGGTGTGGGAGCAATACCACAATTTGCCTTAAATGCCCTTGATCCTAGTTCTTCAACCTACTGGGTAGTCTATGGGATCTCTGTAATCTTTAGCTTAGGTGGTGGAGCTTTGGTCATGCCCTTTTGGCAAGCTATTAAAGCTGTGATCTACTTTGACTTACGCAACCGTCGTGAGGGATTGGACTTACAACTACGAGATCAGGAATAGTTAAGACATAAATTCTTATGCGATTTTTTAATCAAGTCACACTCTCAACCCCCGAAAGCGTAGAACTAGAGTTTATCCTAGCTGGCATTGGCAATCGGGCTTTGGCATTAATGATTGACTACTTGATTTGGGGGAGTATATTACTTTTGGTTTTCTTTACTTGGGGAATGCTCTCTCTCCAAATTCCTGAAAGTATTACTTCTCAAGTTGCGCCTTGGGTATTTGCCATAACTATACTGATTATATTTTTTATCTATATTGGCTACTTTGTATTTTTTGAAACTCTATGGCAAGGGCAAACCCCTGGTAAACGCTGGGTTAAAATTCGGGTGATTCAAGATAGTGGCAAACCCATTGGTATTCAACAGGCAACCTTGAGAGCCTTGCTGCGCCCAGTTGATGACACTTTATCTTTAGGGGCAATCTTTATCCTTTTTAATGCCAAGGAAAAACGCTTAGGAGATTTAGTGGCAGGGACAATAGTAATCCAAGAGGAAAAGCGCACTAATGCCGACAAGTTTGTAATTTCCGATCAAGCCCAAGCCGTCGCCAATGAATTATTGGAAGATACAAATATTAGTACCCTCTTGCCCGATGATTTTGCCGTAATTAGAGAATATCTAAAACGTCGGAAGGATATGGAACCCAGTGCCAAGCTAGAACTCAGTCGCAAGCTAGGTAAGCAGTTAAAGGAATTAATTGGGCTAGAAAGAATGCCGATGGGAGTTGGATCCGATCTATTTTTGGAAGCAGTATATTTAGCTTACCAACAACAAACTCAGCATTCGTCGTAGGTTTCAATGTCGAGCAGGTGATAGTAGGGTTCAATTAAGTCTGCTCTATGAAATAAGAGCGATCGCAATAAATGCCAATCTCTCAAACCTTCAAAGGCATTATCATAATCATCTTCTTCTAATCTAGCTGCTAAATCTGCCACATCGGCTGAAGTAAGCTTGGTAACATCAATTTCTTCTGTTTGGGTAGTAGTCATGATATTCACCAAGATTCTTGGTTAAAAAAGATTAAAGGCTAAAAATGATTAGGAATGAAACGGAGAGGGAGGGATTTGAACCCTCGGTACGGAGTTACCTGCCGTACAACAGATTAGCAATCTGCCGCATTCGACCACTCTGCCACCTCTCCTAGTTGTAGGCTTATTATTTTATCAGATTTCAGATTATCTATGCAAATATTTTTCGTGGTTAATTATTTTCTTAACAAATTTCTCGATCGAGCTTTGCCCCAACTTTAAAAATCATTGCATAACTGCTTAACTTAACTACCAAATCTCACTCATGCTTAAGATGAAGCCTGCCATAACCTCGCTACAGTCGATAAATGCAGGAGCATCTAATATTTCTAGATCTTCTCCCTGCCGATAGATATCCACTTTTCGATCTTGGGGATTGATCAGTAAGCCCAACTTTACGCCTATTCTTTTGTACTCGCTCATTTTGGTTCTTATATAACTTAAGTTATCGGTGGCAGAACGTAGTTCAATAACAAAGTCTGGTACTACTGGAATAAAGCTCTTAATGTTCACACCCTCTAGTCGTGATTTTTCAATCCAAGAGACATCAGGGGAAGGTTTCCCCCCACCAAATGCCGTAAAGTCATAGCCAGTTGAGGAGTCAAATGCCCGCCCTAGGTTAGTCTGGCGATTCCAATACCAAACTTGCCCCGATAAACTAATAGTCTTTTCACCACTCTCACCACCAGTCGGAGCCATAACAATTAATTCTCTATTTGAGGTCAATTCAAGGCGTAAGTCAGGATTATTAATACATAACCGATCAAATTCTTCTACAGTAATATTCAGAGTTGTGTCACTAACATCAAGTAGTAATGGTTGAGTAGGTATGGTAGTAATTGTCATATAACCTCCAAGCGATCGCAGGAAGATAGGTTGCGTCTATTATATTATTTATTCAGTCTTTAGTATAAATTTATGCTTCAAGAGATCAGAGAACTCCTAAAAATCGAATATTTAATTGGGCGATCGCAAGTTTATGGAAAAGTATCATCATCTTCTAAATACCAAAGTAGTTAAAAAGTAATTAATATGTCCCAGCCTTGGCAATATGTAGTTTCCATGCCCCAACCAGAGAATCATCTCTTTCAGATTCAGTTGACTATTGCAGATTGGCAAGAAGACTACATAGACTTACACTTACCCGTATGGTCGCCAGGATCGTATTTAGTCAGAGAATATGCCAAAAACCTCCAGAACTTCCAAGCCATAAATCTTGAGGGCAAGAGCCTAAACTGGCAAAAGATTACTAAAAATTCTTGGCGTATAGAATCATTGCAACAGCCATGCCGAATTAGTTACAGCATCTTTGCCAATGAACTTACAGTGCGGACTAATCATTTAGATTCTACCCACGGCTATTTTAATGGGGCGGCAACTTTTATGTTTGTTCCCCACCACGAAGATCATGCCTTCACCGTGGAAATAGTTGTACCGAGGAAAAATTGGAAAATTGCTACAGCTTTGCCCACTTACAAATCAATTAATAAGTCAACACTTAAAAATCATCCCACTTTCTTTGCCGATCGCTTTGATACCTTAGCTGATAGTCCCTTTGAGATTGGCGTACATACCCAAGTTGAGTTTGAAGTATTAGGTAAATCCCACGAATTAATTATCTGGGGCGAAGGAAATCCCGATCTTACTCAACTCGAAAAAGATACCAAAGCAATTATTGAAGTTGAAGCTGACCTATTTGGCGGATTGCCTTACGATCGCTATCTCTTTATACTGCACCTCTCCAATGCCTACGGAGGCTTAGAGCATCGCAATTGTTGTTCTTTAATCTATCCCCGCTTTAACTTTCGAGGCGATCATTACTTAAAATTTATCAATCTGGTTGCCCATGAATTTTTTCATACTTGGAATGTCAAGCGCATCCGCCCCAAGGCTCTAGAACAATATGACTATGACCAAGAAAATTATACTTCTTCGCTTTGGTTTGCCGAGGGTGCTACCAGCTACTATGACCAAATCATTCCGCTACGGGCAAAAATCTATGGCAAAGACCACTTCCTTAAAAGCTTAGGCAAAACCATTACCCGCTTAGAAAATACCCCAGGTCGGCAGGTGCAATCATTATCTGAATCTAGTTTTGATACATGGATTAAGCTCTATCGTCCTGATGCTAATAGTTCTAATAGTCAGATTTCCTACTATCTCAAAGGTGAATTAGTAGCTATGTTGCTTGATCTCACAATTCGTAGCCATACTCAAAATCAGCGTTCCTTGGATGATGTGATGCGATCGCTCTGGCAATTTTGTCGAAAATTAAATGGCAAATCAGAAATTGGTTATACCGAAGCCGATCTATATCAAATCATTGAAACAGTTGCAGGGGTTAATCTTCAAGATTTCTTTGTCAAGTATCTATATAGTACCGATGAACTGGAATATAACTATTATTTTGAACCCTTTGGCTTAGAACTTTATTCTGGCTATGCTCAAAAGGCTCTTTATACAGGGCTATCTCTGCGCTCTAATAATGGCGTGGCTGTAGTTAAATCTGTAGATCCTAATTCTCCTGCTCAATTAGTGGGAATTGATCCTAATGATGAGATTTTAGCTATAAATAACTTTCGGGTTACGGCTGAGTCCTTTAGCGATCGCCTCCAAGACTTTAAATCTGGACAGGAAATTATAATTACCCTATTCAAACAGGATCAGTTAAGGTCAGTGGGCTTAAAGTTGAGCGATCCAGTTTGCGATCACTATCTTATTTCTGAAATTAAAAATCCCACATCTACACAACAAAAAAACTTAAATAGCTGGCTAGGACTATGAAGTTAGTTGAGCAGATCGGGAGGATGGAATTTATGACTAATTTTAGGCTGTAGGAGGCGTTGGGGTTGCAGAAATATTAGCTGCAATTACGGTAACGGCTTTAACATTTTGATCTCGACTTCTAGAGGAATCGATACTAACCACGGTATAGGACTTGGCTGAATCAAGGTCGCCCACTTGCAGAACTTCTCCAATTACAAGGGGGGTATTACGGTTCAAAGAGCCGATAAATCGTTGATGTAGATCCGTCATTAAATATTGCATTGGAAATTTCTCTGGGAATTTTTAGACTAATGACTGTATTCTGATTGATTAAGTTAGCGCAAACTCAAAAGTTATTTATGCCTTACTCTTTATATACCACTGATTTCAGGATCAAATGTGTAAATTTCTATTGCCTTAGTACCAATTATTAATTTAATTCAAGTTTTATTAACTACCCAGCTGCCTAATTTAATGATAGATCCAGACTTGCTCCTCAGTAATTATGACTTTGAATTACCAAGCGATCGCATAGCCCAAAACCCACTTGTACCCAGAGATTCATCTAAGCTCATGGTGGTTGGGGAGTCTAATGTCGCCCACCATCATTTCCATGATTTACCACAATTCCTGCGATCGAATGATTTATTGGTTCTCAATAATACCAAGGTGATCCCCGCTCGACTCTATGGGCGCAAGCCTTCTGGGGCAGAGTTAGATATTTTATTAATTGAGCCATTGGGATTAAATCGCTGGTTAGCCTTACTCAAACGGGCAAAACGCTTCCCTGTGGGCAGTGAGATTATATTTAGTGACCGCCTCAAAGCTACGGTAGTTAGGATTGATGAAGCTACAAAAAGTCGAGAATTATTATTTGAAATGCCCCAAGGCGAGACCTTTGAACAAGTGTTAGCTGACCTTGGAGAAATGCCTTTGCCACCCTATATTAATAAATCTCAATCCACACCGGATCAATACCAAACTGTCTATGCCAAGACTGCAGGAGCGATCGCTGCCCCCACCGCAGGATTACACTTTACCCAAAGATTACTAGATGAGTTGACGACAATGGGAATTGCTCAAATTTTCATTACGCTTCACGTCGGTATCGGCACATTTCGCCCTGTGGAAGCAGAGAATATTACCGAACATACTATGCACCAAGAATGGATTGAAGTTTCTCCAGAGGCGATCGCTGCTATTAAAGCCACAAAAGCTAAAGGTGGAAGAATCATTGGGGTCGGAACAACAGTGGCAAGGGCGATCGAAGCTTGCAAAATGCAGCCCTATACAGGTAAAACTGGGCTCATGATTTATCCTAGCTATGAATGGCAAGTCTTGGATGGATTAATTACGAACTTTCATTTACCTAAATCTAGCTTGTTGATGTTAGTAGCTTCTTTTTTAGGCAGTCGAGAGAAATTATTAAACTTGTATCAAGAGGCGATCGCCCAAGATTATCGGTTTTACTCCTTTGGAGATGGAATGTTAACTTGGCGGCAGGTAAAGAAATTCAGTACTTAGATTGGTAAAACTTAAGTTTGTGAAAAAGTGGTTTGTGAAAAAGTTGAGTGAACGGAGAAAGGGGGATTCGAACCCCCGGACCTTTAACAGTCATTCGATTTCAAGTCGAACGCGATCGACCACTCTGCCATCTCTCCAATTGCTAATATTAGAGTATTTGGGCAAGAATGCAAAGAGATTAAATGGAAAGAGTTAGAATTTTTAATTGATATTCAATCTAAACTAGGCAGGATGAGGAGAATTGACATCCTCCCACCGATAAATCGGGGGATTCCTAAGATTCACAACTTAGGTTTCTGTTTCTTTCCATTACTGGAATTTCGCAACTGCCCTTTAGAGGTATCCCTATCAG
>VYKS01000420.1_pt1 | contig 16143 bp, 18 predicted proteins | sample 5114511 | NCBI WGS metagenome assembly VYKS01 (sample SAMN12291795, study PRJNA351875) | freshwater metagenome | isolation source: freshwater lake | place: USA: Michigan, Gull Lake | collected 2011-07-05 | reverse complement strand
CCCGAATAAGCGCGGATTGCGCGGGCCGCAAAGCGCGATCATAGTCCGCAGCGGCAATCGGGGGAATGCGATGAGCGACGGGGCAGGACCGGCACGGATCAACGCGGCGCAGGTCGCGGGCGGGCATTTCCGCTATTATGATTATGTAATGGCGGCGTTCGTCGCGATCCTGCTGCTGTCGAACGTGCTCGGCGCGGGCAAGGTGGCGCAGATCTGGATCCCGGTCTGGGAAACGTGGTGGCCGTTCGGCGCGGGCATCCTGTTCTTCCCGATCTCTTACATCATCGGCGACGTGCTGACCGAGGTCTATGGCTATGCCCGTGCGCGCCGGGTGATCTGGGCCGGCTTCGTCGCGACCCTGTTCATGGCATTCATGTCGTGGGTCGTCGTCGCGCTCCCGCCCGCGCCCGACTGGACCAACCAGCCCGCTTATGAAGCGATCTTCGGCCAAGTGCCGCGCATCGTGCTCGCTTCGGTCGTCGCCTTCTGGGCGGGGGAGTTCGTCAATTCCTTCGTGCTGGCCAAGATGAAGATCTGGACCAGGGGCAAGCATCTCTGGGCGCGCACGATCGGCTCGACCTTTGTCGGGCAGGGGGTGGACAGCCTGATCTTCTACCCACTTGCCTTCTGGGGCGCGGCGGGCTGGACCAATGATCTGGTGCTCAAGGTGCTGGTGACGCAATGGGTGCTCAAGGTGAGCTGGGAAGTGATCCTGACCCCGGTCACCTATGCCGTGGTCGGCTTCCTGAAGCGGCGCGAGGGCGTCGACGTGTTCGACGAGGGCACCGATTTCACCCCGTTCCGCACGCGCGTCTGACCCATGCTCGACCTGTTCAGGCAGGCCAAGGGATGGCTGGTCGACTGGTCCGGGCTCGCCCGGGATGGGCTCCACGTCCATGTCGGGCTGCTCGTCTTCTTTGGTGCGGCACTGATCTTTCGCTGGCCCCTGCGCAGCTGGAAGCCCTGGGCGCTCGCGCTGACGATCACGCTGGCGGGCGAGGCCTGGGATATCCGCGACACACTCGCGGCCGGGGGGCGGGTGCGCCTCGATTACAACTGGCAGGATATCTGGAACACGATGCTGTGGCCCAGCGCGATCCTGATCCTCGCGCGCACGACGCGATTGTTCGGGCCGTCTGCGCCAAAGCGATAGCGATTTGACAAAACGCAAAGCGGACCGGCCTTAGGCCGCGCATCGTCGCTCCCGACAAAGGAGATCGACGATGAACATGCCGCTGCACCAGACCGCATTCGTTCAGGCGACGCCGATGCCGCGCACCCGCGGCGCGCATGTGTTCGACCTGCACCCGGCGCTGCATATCGGGGTGTTCGCGGGCTTCTTCGCCTATCTCGGCATCATGTGGGCGGCGTTCGGGGAGAAAGGGCTGGCGATCCCCTTCGTGATCTTCGGCGTGTTCCTTGCCGCTGCCTTCATCGTGCCCGGCTGGTGGGCACGGATCGCCCCGGGCGAGGGACGCGCGCCGAGCTTCGCCGATTTCGTGGCGCAGGGGCTGCCGACCGGATCGGGCCATCTCGGCGCGGGCGGCGCGACCGTCCAGGTGATGATCATGCCGGTGATGCTGATGATCTGGGGCCTGATCGTTGCCGTGATCCGCTTCTCGGTCTGAATTCGAACCCTCACCTCACAGCGGGCGAGCCCCCCGGTTCGCCCGCATTTTTTTGCGTTCAGGCCGAGGCGAGATCGTCCAGCGCAGTGCGGTCCAAAATCGCGATTCCGTGGCTGCCCTGCCGCGCGATGATGCCGGCGTCCTCCAGCGCGGTGAGCGTGCGGCTCACCGTCTCGATCGTGATACCCAGCAGCTGCGCCATCTCCCCACGCGTCAGCGGCAGGTCGAAACTGTCGGCATCGTGGCACGGTGCGGGACTTGCCGCCCGCGCAAAGGCCAGGATCAGCGCCGCGACACGCCCCTTGGCCTGGCGCTTCGAAATCAGGTCGATCAGCGCGCGGCTTTCGTCCAGCTCGCGGCTGACTTCGGCGAGGAGGCGCCGGGCCAGCGCGGGGCGTGCGTCGCTCAATGCGGCGACATGCGACGCCGGGAACAGGCACGCCTCGCTGTCGGTCAGCGCGGTGACATGCAGTGTCGCGGTCGGCGCGAACAGCTGGCCCAGCATTCCCGCCGGGTGGACCAAAGCCACGATCCGCTCGGTCCCGTCGCGGTCGATGGTCGACATCTTCGCCGCACCGCGCGTGAGGGTGGCGCAGACGGTCGCGCTATCGCCCGCCGCGACAATCGTCTCGCCGCGCGCATAGCGGCGGTGATGGCCGATCCGCGCGAGTTCGCCGCGATCGTCGGGCGACAAGGCGGAGCAGACGGCGCGATCGGCGACCGGACAGGTGTCGCAAACGATCGGGGCCAGGCTGCTCATCGCCTCACGCCACTGCTTCGAGCAGCCCTTCGAACAGGCGGCGGCCGTCGCTGCCGCCATGTGCGGCTTCGATCTTGCGTTCGGGGTGTGGCATCATGCCCAGCACATTGCCGCCGGCATTGACGATGCCCGCGATCTGCCGCGCGCTGCCATTGACGTCGCTGGCATAGCGAAACGCGACACGACCCTCGCCCTCGAGCTGGTCGAGCGTGGCGGCGTCGGCGAAATAATTGCCGTCATGATGCGCGACGGGAATCGAGATCGTCTCGCCCGCATCATAGCGGCTGGTGAAGATCGACTGGCTGTTCTCGACCGTCAGCGCGACGTCGCGGCACACGAAGTTGAGGCCGGAGTTGCGCATCAGCGCGCCGGGCAGCAGGCCGGTTTCGGTCAGCACCTGGAACCCGTTGCAGATGCCGATCACCGGCACGCCGCGATTCGCCGCATCGACCACCGCGCGGACAACTGGCGAGCGCGCCGCAATCGCTCCGCAGCGCAGATAGTCGCCATAGGAAAAGCCGCCCGGCAGCGCGATTAGGCCAAGCCCGTCGGGCAGGTCGGTCTCACCGTGCCAGACCATCGCCGGCTTGGTCCCGGTCACGCTCTCGATCGCCACCGCCAGGTCGCGGTCGCAATTCGATCCGGGGAAGACGATGACCGCGGTCTTCACTGCTTTTCCACCCGATAGTTTTCGATCACGGTGTTCGCGAGCAGCTTCTGGCACATCGCGTCGATGTCCGCGTCGCTGGTGTCGTCGGCAACGTCCAGTTCGATCAGCTTGCCGACGCGCGCCTCGCCCACGCCCGCAAAGCCGAGCGAGCCCAGCGCGTGTTCGATCGCTTTGCCCTGCGGGTCCAGCACGCCGTTCTTGAGGGTGACGACGATGCGCAGCTTCATGGGGTTTCCTCCGGGGATTTGCCGCGCCCTATGGGCCGATGCGCGCTCCGGTTCAAGATTTCATCGCCCATTTACCGCCTTCTGCGACACTCGGCTTTGCCGAGTCGCCGCCGCGGGGGCGGAACGCGGTGCCGTGGAGTTTGGCGTAATGGCATTTCTGGCGATCACCCTGTTCGTCGCGCTGGTCGCGTTCGGCAGGGACTATTTCGGATGGAGCGATCCGAGCGGGCAGGTTCAGATCGCGCTGATCTGTTCTTTCATCTTCGGGATCATCGCGGGGTTGAAGGCAAAGGGGTAGGAGCCGGCCCCGCCGAAGCGGGACCGCGCACCAAACTTACTTCCCGCGCTTCTTGCGGTGGGTCTCGAGGTCGAGCACCGCCGAATCGGCGCCCTCGGGCAACAGGCCCAGGCGGCGTGCGACTTCCTGATAGGCCTCGACCTCACCCCCCAGGTCGCGGCGGAACCGGTCCTTGTCGAGCTTTTCGCCGCTGGCGATATCCCACAGGCGGCAGCCATCTGGGCTGATCTCGTCAGCTAGGATGATGCGGGCATAGCCGTTTTCGTCGAAGATCCGCCCGAATTCGAGCTTGAAGTCGACCAGCCGGATGCCGATCCCGGCGAACAGGCCCGACATGAAATCGTTCACGCGAATGGCCATGTCGGCCATGTCGTGCAGCTCTTCCTGGCTCGCCCAGCCAAAGCACAGGATATGCTCGTCGGTGACGAGCGGGTCGCCCAGCGCGTCGTCCTTGAAATAATATTCGATGATCGTGCGCGGCAGCGGCGTGCCTTCCTCGATCCCCAGCTTCTTGGCCAGCGATCCGGCGACGACGTTGCGCACCACGACCTCGATCGGAACGATCTCGACCTGGCGGATCAGCTGTTCGCGCATGTTCAGGCGGCGGATGAAGTGCGTGGGAATGCCGATCGCGCCGAGCAGCGTGAAGATATGCTCGGAAATCCGGTTGTTGAGCACGCCCTTGCCGTTGATCGTGCCCTTTTTCTGGGCATTGAACGCGGTCGCATCGTCCTTGAAATACTGGATCAGCGTGCCGGGTTCGGGGCCTTCGTAGAGGATCTTGGCCTTGCCCTCATAGATCTGGCGGCGGCGTGCCATAGGGGGTCCTTCAGAAACGCGGTGCCCCGGCGGCACGGTCGCGCGTCGCCGGGGCTGTAGGGGCGGGCCTATATCGAAAGCCGACCCGGGGTGCAATCAATCGCTGGTGGTGGCGGGGGCGGTCGGTTCGCGCCGAACCCGCGGCCTCAGCCAGCGCCACAGCAGCAATCCAAGGCCGAGCACCAGCCCCGGCGGCGCGAGGATCGCAAGCGCGCCGAGGACGAAGGCAAGCGTTGCCTGCGCCGAACCGGCAAGCAGGTCGAGCGCGCTGCTCAGCGGCGCGCTGGCATCGAACCCGCGCACCGCGGGGCCTGAGCGATAGTCAAAGGTCATCGGCGTGTTGGCGAGCGATTCGCGCTGCGCGCCCGAAGCACTCTGCACCTGCGCGATCTGGGCGACCAGATCGGCACGCTGGCGCTGCAGTTCCGCGCGTTCGCTGGCCGACAGGTTGGTACGCGCCAGCTCGCGATCGATCCGCGCGAGCTCTTCGCGGGCACGGAAGCGCTCATCCGCCAGCCGCGCGATCTCGGCCCCGGCATCGGTCCCGGTAATTTCGGCATCGACCAGCCGCCCTTCGGCTTGCTGGATTGCAGCGATCCCTTCCTTGCCGAATGCGCGGGCCAGCGCGGGGTCCAGCTTGAACGCCAGCATCGCTTCGACCGCATTCTCGCCGGTCAGGCGATAGCGCATGCCGGTGATCCGGCACCGCGCGATCCCCAGCTTTTCGCAGGCGGCAGCATGCGTCTCCTGCGCGGCGGCGATCTTCGGGGCGGGTAGGCTGAAAGCATAGCGATAGTTGAACGCAACCCCCGGTGCAGCGGTGACCGCGACGCCAGCGGGCGGCTCGGCGACATCGAATGACTCCGCCTCGGCACGTTCGGAGGAAGGGGCGCTCGATTGCGGCGCGGAGCACGCGGCAAGAGTAAGTGACAAGGCAAGGAGTGCGGAACCCGATTTCCTATGCATAGGCTACCTCCTGTTAGCGGCTCCGTTTGTCGCCGCAGAGGCACGCTTGGACGTGCTGTGATAACACATCACATTACAGGGGTTTGGGCAATGCCACTTTTTCGCCTTATTTTGGTATTCGGATACGGCTTATAGTTCAGCATCTTGACCGACGCTGAGCCGGTGCTTGCCTCAAAAATGACAAAATGCGGCAGAGCCGTGGCTGCACCGCATTTGTTCAGCCGATCGGTTCCTCAGCGCGGGCTGTCGTCCCGATTGAACCAGCGCTGGATCGCATTGGGGCGATCGGATTCGTCCTGCTCGCGATACTCGTCCTCGCTCGCATTTCCCGCCGGGGCGGGTGCACCGCCGGTGCCGTGGATCAGTAGGCGCAGCACCAGCACCGCGACCACCATCAGCAACAGCCACGGGCCGACCGAGGCCAGTACCTGCGCGATTCCTGCGGCAGAGGTGACGAGCTTGTTCCCCGCGTCGCGGAAGCTCGCATCCGCCGATCCGTTGAGGCCCGGCGCGGGCGTGCCGGAGGCGTAGGTGATCAGCACCGGCGCGGTCGCCATCGTCTCGCCGCTATCGGCCTCCGACTCCGCGATCACGTCGAGCGCGGTCTGAAGGCGGCGCGCGCGTTCCTGCTGCACCGGATCGTTGCTTGCCCTTGCATTGGCGAGCTGTTCGCGCAGCCGCCCGACCAGCGCGTTCGATCGCGCGCTCGCGGTCGCATCGGCTCCGGCAATCTCGGTCTCGACCAGCGCGCCGCCACCGCCGACCACGACCTTGGTCGCCGCCTCGCCGAATGTGCGCGCGACCGACGGGTCGATGCGGAAGGTCAGCGTCGCGGCGATCCGGTTGGCCTCGTCGACGCGATAGCGCAGCGACAGGATGCGGCACCGCGCCGGGCCAAGCTTGTCGCAGCCGGCCGCATGCGATTCGACCACCGCCTTCACATGGTTGCCCGGCACCTTGTACGCATAGCGATAGTCGAACGCCCCGCCGGTCGCGGTGAGCGCGGCGACGGCCTCGTTGCTGATCTTGTCCTGATCCTTCTTCGGCGCGCTCTCGCACCCAGCCAGCACCAGCAACGCCAGCAATCCAGCAACGACTCGCATTCGCTTCCCCCCGCGGTTCGTGGGCGAAACGATAGGGCAGATGGTTAACCGCCGGAAGGGCGAGTCTGTGCGCCGGTCCCGAATCGGGAAGCGGGCGCTCCGCGCGTTTCTGATTTGTCCGCGGCGGGCGGCGTTGCTATCGCCTGTGCGATGGCCACCGACCTTAGCGACCCGTTCGACCAGATCGTCGACGCCCCCTTCGATAGCGCCCTGTCCGAACGCTACCTGGTGTATGCGATGTCGACGATCACCGCGCGATCGTTGCCGGATGTGCGCGACGGGCTGAAGCCGGTGCACCGCCGCCTGCTTTGGGCGATGCGCGGGCTGCGGCTCAACCCGAACGAAGCGTACAAGAAATGCGCGCGCGTCGTCGGCGACGTGATCGGCAAATACCACCCGCATGGTGACCAGTCGGTCTATGACGCGATGGTGCGCTTGGCGCAGACCTTCGCGCTGCGGTACCCGCTGGTCGACGGTCAGGGCAATTTCGGCAATATCGACGGCGATAACGCCGCCGCCTATCGCTATACCGAGGCCCGGCTGACTCAGGTCGCGATCGACCTGATGGACGGGCTGGACGAGGACGCGGTCGAATTCCGCCCCACCTATAATGGCGAGGATCATGAGCCGGAGCTGTTCCCCGGCCTGTTTCCGAACCTCCTTGCCAATGGCGCCAGCGGCATCGCGGTCGGCATGGCGACCAGCATCCCGCCGCATAATGCCGCCGAGCTGATCGACGCCGCGATCCTGCTGATCGACCAGCCCAATGCCAGCGACGCGCAGGTGCTGGAGCATGTCCGCGGGCCCGATTTCCCGACCGGTGGCATCGTCGTCGACAGTCCGGCTTCGATCGCCGAATCCTATGCGACGGGGCGCGGGTCTTTCCGCGTCCGCGCCAAATGGTCGCTGGAGGATCAGGGGCGCGGCACGTGGCAGATCGTCGTCACCGAAATTCCGTACGGGGTGCAGAAGGGCAAGCTGATCGAGCAGATCGCGGCGCTGATCAACGACAAGAAGCTGCCGATCCTTGCCGATGTCCGCGACGAATCCGACGCCGAAATCCGCATCGTGCTGGAGCCGCGCGCGCGCACCGTCGATCCCGACACGCTGATCGAAAGCCTGTTCCGCCTGTCGGACCTCGAGACGCGCGTCTCGCTCAACCTCAACGTGCTCGACCACACCCGCACCCCGCGGGTGATGAGCCTCACGCAGGCGATTGCGGCATGGGTCGATCACCAGTTCATCGTCCTGCGCCGCCGCAGCGAACACCGGCTGCAGAAGATCGCCGACCGGATGGAGCTGCTTGAGGGCTACATCATTGCATTCCTCAACCTCGACCGGGTGATCGCGATCATCCGCACCGAGGATGAGCCCAAGCCGGTGATGATGGCCGAGTTCGAGCTGACCGACCGCCAGGCCGAGGCGATCCTCAACATGCGGCTGCGAGCGCTGCGCAAGCTCGAGGAGATGGAGCTGCGCAAGGAGCGCGACGCGCTGGCCAAGGAACAGGCCGACCTCCAGGCACTGTTGTCGAGCGAGGCGCGCCAGCGCACCCGGATGAAGCGCGACCTGACCAAGGTGCGCGACCGCTACGGCCCCGAAACCGCGCTCGGCGCGCGGCGCACGGTGGTGGCCGAGGCGGCACCCGCCCGTGAAATCCCGCTGGAGGCGATGATCGAGCGTGAGCCGATCACGGTGATCCTGTCGCAGCGCGGCTGGATCCGCGCGATGAAGGGCCATGCCGAGCTGGCCAGCGCCGAGACGGCGAAATTCAAGGAGGGCGACGGCCCGTTCATCGCCTTCCACGCCCAGACGACCGACAAGCTGCTGCTCGCCGCCGAAAATGGCCGGTTCTACACGCTGGCCGCCGACAAGCTGCCGGGCGGGCGCGGCTTTGGCGAACCGGTGCGGCTGATGATCGATCTGGATGGCGGAACGGGGATCGTCGGGCTGTTCCCGGCGAGCGCCGCGCCCAAACTGCTCGTCGCCGCCACCGACGGCCGCGGCTTCCTGGTCAAAACCGAGGATGTGGTCGCGGAAACGCGCAAGGGGAAGCAGGTCGTCACCCCGCGCACCGGCGCCACGCTGAAGCTGGTGCGCGCGGTCGGAGCCGAGGATGATTATGTCGCGGTGATCGGCGACAACCGCAAATTGCTCGTTTTCCCGATGACCGAACTGGCCGAACTGGCGCGCGGGCAAGGGGTTCAGCTGCAGCGCTATCGCGACGGCGGTCTGTCCGATGCGGTCACCTTCCGCTTTGCCGAGGGTCTCAGCTGGCGGATGGGCGGCGAACAGGGCCGGACCCGCACCGAATCGGACCTTGCCCCGTGGCGTGCCGCTCGCGGCGCGGCTGGACGGATGCCTCCGGTCGGATTCCCGCGCGACAACCGCTTCTGAACAGGCTTTTTCGCTCCCGGAACGGCGGATTCAGGGGGTGCGTCTTCAGCAGCGCTTAACCAAATGTGCCTAACCCGAATTGGTAATGTTGTTGTCGCGCCGCCGAAGGGACAAGCCGGTCCCAGTGCCCGTCCTTGTGACGGGTCAGGATTCGCGCACCCTCGGCCCGCAGCATTCGGCGCAATTGCTCAATCTGCTGCCGATCCCCGCGGCGCTGGTCGAACGCACGTCAACAGGCCTTGTGTTCGAATCGGTCAATCGCCCGTTCCGCCAGTCGGGCCTGGGGACCGTTGCCGATCAGTCGCCGGTGATCCGCCATCTCGCCTCGCAGATCGCCGCATTCCTCGATTCGGACGCAACCGAGCAGGAGTTCGATTGGGAGCTTGGCGACGCGGTCGATGCGCGCTTTTTCCGCGTCCGCATCGCGCGGCGCAGCATGGATCGGCATCTTGGTCAGTGCCTCGTCACGCTGATCGATCACACCTCTGAACTGCGCACCCAGCGCAGCCTGCGTCGGGAAATGCTGACCGACAGCCTGACCGGCCTGCCCAACCGCGCGGGCTTCGGCGAGGAGCTGGAGGACGAGATCGAACGCAGCGGGATCGATCGCTTTGCCATCCTCGTCATCAATCTCGACCGGTTCAGCCGGATCAATGCCTGTATGGGTGGCCTCGCCGGCGACGAGCTGCTGATTTCGGTCGCGCGTCGGGTCAAGGGCGCGCTGCGCGGCCACGACATGCTGGCGCGCACCGGCGGCGACGAATTTGCGATTCGCCTCGAACTCGATGAGGGGCTGCAGGACGCCCTGCATGTCGCCAAGCGCATCCAGAATGCGCTGACCACGCCGTTCCGCCTGTCCGACTTCGAGATTCGCGTCGATTGCGCGATCGGCATCGCGATCGGCGAGGGCGAGCGCGGTGACGCCGAAGAACTGATCCGCCACGCCCAGTTCGCGATGAAGCGTGCGAAGAAATCGGGCCGCACCGAAATCTACCAGACCCGCGCCTTCGACGTCGTCCGCCAGGAATTCAGCATCGAGACCGAGCTGCGCCGCGCGATCGACAATGGCGGTCTGACGCTCAATTTCCAGCCGATCTGCGACCTTGCCAGCGGTCGCATCATGTCGTTCGAGGCGCTCGCCCGCTGGACCACGGAAAGCGGCATCTCATTGTCGCCGGTCGAGTTCATTCCGGTCGCGGAGGAGTCCGGCCTGATCGTCCCGCTCGGCCGCTGGGCAATGCATGAGGCTGCTCGCGCCATGGCGGTGTGGGATGACCGGGCAGGGGGCGATTGCGGGGTCAAGGTCGCGGTCAACCTGTCGGCGATCCAGCTGCAGCGCGACCAGATCGCCCCGATGGTTCAGGCCGCACTGGAAGCCAATGGCGTCGATGGCAGCAAGCTGACGCTCGAACTTACCGAAAGCGCGCTGGTCACCGATCCTGATCGAATCGCCCAGACGATGCAGGCGTTGAAGGGCCTCGGCACCACGCTGGCGATGGACGATTTCGGCACCGGCTATTCCAATCTCGCCTATCTCCAGAAGCTGCCGATCGACGTGCTCAAGATCGACCGCAGCTTCGTCTCCGGCATGCTCGCCGATCGCGACAAGGTCGCGATCGTGCGCGCGATCCTCAGCCTCGCCCAGGCGCTGGGCATGCAGACCACGGCCGAGGGGATCGAGACCAACGAACTCGCCCAGACGCTCGCGGCTTTGGGCTGCAATTATGGGCAGGGCTTCCTCTATTCGCGCCCGCTCTGCATCGATCAGGCCTATTCGCTGCTGCTCGAACGCAACGCCTGATCGGCCACGGCATCGGCGATCTGCGCGACCCGGTCGGCATCCGGAAAGTCCTCCGCCACCCACTGAGTCTCTACTGCCCGCAACGCGCGCGCGACATCGGGGCCTTTCGACAATCCGCGCTGAATCAGCGCACCGCCGCTGATCGGCAGCCGCGGAATCTCCCACCCGGTCAGGTCGCGCGCATCCGACACGGCAGTCGGGCAATCGAACAGGAACAATCGGTCGATCGCCTCGCCGCTGCCCAGCCGATACGCAGCGGCGCGTGGCGCGCCGAACAGATCGTTTTCGGTCGCGCCGATCAGCCGCTTGCGCTGGACATTGGACAGCTTCAGCCGTGCCCCGACCGATTCGGCGATCGCCGCGTCGGCGGGCAGCAAAGCGGCGAGGCGGCGGATCGGGTCCGGCGCGATCCCGGCTTCCGCCTCCAGCGCCACGACCCGCGCGAGCCGCTCGACCGACGTGATTTCCGGAATCACGGGGCGGAAAATCCCGCGCTCCAGCATCAGCGCGATCACCCGCACCGCGTCTTTCGCCACCACCAGCTTGAGCAGCTCGTCCGCGATCCGCTCGCGCGACAAGGCCATCAGGTCGTTGGCGCGCGCGGTGCACGCGTCGAGCGAAGCCGCATCCGGGCTATCGCCGAACCGCGCGAGGAAGCGGAAGAAGCGCAGGATGCGCAGATGGTCCTCGGCGATGCGGCACAGCGGATCGCCGATGAAGCGCACATGCCGCGCCTCCAGATCGGCAAGGCCGTCGAAATAGTCGAACACCGCGCCCGTAACCGGATCGGCGTAGAGCGCGTTGATCGTGAAATCGCGCCGCGCCGCGTCTTCGCGCCAGTCATCGGTGAACGCGACCGTGGCGTGGCGACCATCGGTCTCAAGGTCGCGGCGCAGCGTCGTCACCTCGACCACCGTCCCGCTGCTCACCGCCGTCACCGTGCCATGCGCCAGGCCGGTCGGGATGACCTTGATCCCCGCGCGCTCCAGCCGCTGGATCACCTCCTGCGGGTCGAGCGGCGTCGCGATGTCGACGTCGGACACCGGGATGCCGAGCAGCGTGTCGCGCACCGCGCCGCCGACTACGCGGGCATTTCCTTCGCCCAACGCGACCGTCAGCCGGTCAAGCCCCGGCCAGTGCCGCCACGGCGCATCGGGCAGGATTATGCTGTCCATTTCAACCGCCGCGACAGATTGACCAGCATCGCTGCGGTCGCGCCCCAGATCCGGAAATCCTGCCACAATATCTCGTAATAATGCCGGTCGCGGCCCTGCCACTCCACGCTGGATTGCAGCTGGTTGGCGGGGTCGAGCACATAGTCGAGCGGCGCTTCAAAGATCGCCGCGACCTCGCCCGGCTGAGGCGTCAGCACCAGGTCGGGCGGGATTACCGCGACGACCGGCTGCACCTCGAACCCGGTGACCGTGCGATAACGGTCGGCGAGCCCGACCAGCTCGACTGCGTCCGGCTCCAGCCCGATCTCCTCGCGCGCCTCGCGCAGTGCCGCTGCGGTCGCATCGGCATCGCCCGCGTCGATCCGCCCGCCCGGAAAGGCGACCTGCCCGGCATGGCGGCGCAGCGTGTCGGTACGCTGGGTCAGGATCAGGCCGGGGCGGGGGCGATCGGTTACCGCGACCAGCACCGCAGCCGGCATCGGCACGCCGTCCGCAGCGATCGTTTCGTCCAGCACGTCGCCGACGATCAGCTCGGGCGCCGCGTCATGCTCGGCATCAAGCGCGGCGCGCAGCCGTTCGGCGAGCGTCATGCCGGGGCCATCGCAAAGAAGGTGCCGTTGCTCCACACGCCGGGCGGGTTCGACCCATTGTCCAGCGCCAGCGCCGCCAGCTCATAATAGACCGGCCGCGCCACCAGCGCCTCCAGCCCGCGCCGCACGTGCAGATAGGGGTGGGGACCGTCGTCATGCTCCTCGAAGCGCAGCGCGTGCTCCGGTCCGGCGGGAATCAGGTCGCCGGTGTTCAGCCGGAACGCGATTCGCGCCGCTTCGCCTGCACCCTCGACCTTCATCTCGACGGCGACGAACGGCGCATCCTCCACCGCGATGTCGAGCTTCTCGACCGGGGTGACCAGGACATGGCGGCCATCGGGTTCGCGGCGCAGGATCGACGCGAACAGCCGCACCATCGCCGGGCGGCCGATCGGCGAGCCCTGGTGAAACCAGGTCCCGTCGCGGGCGATGCGCATGTCGCTATCCCCGCAATGCGCCGGGTTCCAGCTCTCGACCGGGGGCAGCTTCTGTTCGTCGGCCAGTCGCGCGATCTCCGCGAGCGACAGGCTGGCGAGGTCGGGGGGAGGCGGCATCGGCATTGGAAATCCCGTAGGCGCTTTCGACCGTCCGGGTAAAGGGTCAGCGGCGCGGACCGACCATTCCGGGCGTATTGGGCGCAGGCCCGCGCGCCAGCAGCCGCTCCCGCTCGAACGGCCCCGGCAGCCGCCAAGTGCCGGTCCGCGCGGCGTCGAACCCGAACTGCGCATAATAATCATGGTCGCCGATCAGCATCAGCACCGCGTCGCCCGCTTGCTCGATCGCGCGCCACATCAGCGCGCGGCCGATCCCGACATTCTGCCGCTCGGGCGAGACCGCGACCGGTCCGACCAGCACCATCGGCGTCACGCTGCCATCATCGCCCGCCAGTTCGACCGGCCAGCACTGGATCGACCCCACCAGCGTCCCCGCCTCGACCGCAGCAAAGCTCAGCGCCGGCACCGCCGCGACACCCGCGCGCAGGCGATACGCGGTACGGCCATGGCGGTCGGCACCGAACACCCGATCGAGCAACTGCTCGACCGCGTCGCGATACACCTCGCTCAAGGGCACCAGATCGAACAGGGGCAATCTCCAGCGGCCCGGGGGATGGACGCCGGGGGCGGGCGCCTTTAGCCCCGAAAGCGACACCGGCATAGCGGAATATGGGAGACCGCGATGAAGCTCTACGACGCACCCTGGGCGCCCAGCCCGCGCCGGGTCCGTATCTTCCTCGCCGAAAAGGGCGTGGAGGTGCCACGTGAGGCGGTCGATCTGCGCTCGGGCGAGCATCTCGCCGACGCCTATCTGCGCATCAACCCGCGCGGCGCGGTGCCCGCGCTCAAGTTCGACGATGGCGAAGTGCTGTGCGAATCGGCGGCGATCTGCCGCTATTTCGAAGCGCTGCATCCCGAACCGCCGCTGTTCGGGCGTACCCCGATCGAGATCGGCCGCATCGAAAGCTGGACCCGGCGTATCGAGGGGGATGGCTATGCCGCCGTGGTCTATGTCCTGCGCAACACTGCGGGTGCGTTCAAGGATCGGGCGATTCCCGATGCCGGGCTCAGCATCGCGCAGATTCCCGAACTTGCCGCGCGCGGCGCGATCATGTGGGACGGTTTTGTCGAAGCGCTCGATACGCGCCTCGCCGACCGGCCATGGATCGCCGGAGATGCCTACAGCTTCGCCGACATCACCGCATTGGTGACTGTCGATTTCGCGCGTGCGGCCAAGCTGGCGGTGCCCGAACATCTTGCCAATATCCGTCGCTGGTACGCGGACGTGACCGCGCGACCCAGCGCTTCGGCCTGAACGCCCATTGCCGTTTGCAGGGGCGCGGCCTATGGGCGCGCGATCATTTTCCCTCAGGGGCTCTTTCGTTGCACGATCTTCTTCAGCTTCAGGTTCGCGATCTCGAGGTTCAGGTCCTCACCGGCGTCTATTCCGAAGAGACGCACCTGCCCCAGCCGCTGCGCATCTCGATCACCGTCGACATGCTGCCCGGTGACCCCTTCCGGCCGGACACGCCGCTCGACGCATCGAAATCCTATCTCGATCTCAAGCACGCCGCGACCGGCGCGCTGCCCCCGGGCGTGCATTTCACGCTGATCGAGGGTGTCGCCGACCATATTGTCGAGACGCTGATGACCGGCGATTCGCGCATCCGCCGCGTCGAGGTAGAGATCGTGAAGCTCGCCATCGCCGAAGCGGACGAGCGCATCGGCATTACGCTGGTGCGGCACCGCAAGTAACGAGCGGGGAATGCCCCGCATTCTCGTCGCCTCGGGGTTGACCCGGGGCAGGGCTGTCTTGCTGGATACAGAAGAAGCCCGGTCTCGGCTCAAGGCCGGGACGACGGATATTTAACCACCCGAAGTCCTACCGCCGACACGGCCCCAGCTGGTCGAGCACGAAGCGGTAATCCTCGCGCGCCGCCGCAACATTGGCCGGATCCTCGTCGGCCAGGCTGGTCGCGGGCAGGGCGCTGGGCAGGCCGCAGGCGAGGCGATACCACAACAGCGTATCCCGCGCCGGCGCGGCCGCGGCATCGTCGACGATCTCGCCCAGCGCGACCGCCCAGCGGCGCTGTTCGCCCGGGCGGCGCAGGATCGACAGCGAGATCGGCGCGCCCGTCGCGGTCTGCACGAAAATCTGGGTCTCGCCCTCACCTGGCAGTGACCCCGGCACATGGAAGGCGTTGCCGAGCCCGGTGATCGCGGGCGGCGCATCGGGCGCGACCACCTCACGCGCGATGCGGCGGACCAGCGCGTCGAGCTCGGCGTTCCAGTCGCGCTGCGCGTCCAGCGTCGTCAGCTGCAGCATCGTCGCCTGACCCGCCACCGGCCGCGCGAACAGCAACACGCGGCGCTTGTTGAGCTTGGGCGCGCGTCCACGCGCATCCAGCGGGACATCGACGACATAACCGACCCGCGTCGGGAGCGCTGAATCGGCGCGAATCAGTGCCAGGACGTCGGCCTCGACATAGAATCGCATGCGGCCCGCCGCGACATTCGCCGCCTCGGGCCCCTTGATTCGCGTCGCGCTGCGGATGCGCGCATCCAGGATTGCGGGGGCGCCGACGACCTGATCGGCGATCGTCGCATAGGGGGGCAGCACCACCCCGGATTCGGCCACGACCTGGGCCGACGCCTGCGGAACGAGCAGCGGGGAAGCCGCGCAAATTGCGGCACAAAGCGGTACGATACGGGTACGGAACATGCCGTTCATTCTACGTGAATGTCCCACAGGCATACAGAAATATTTCTGCCATGAGCGGATTATACGTTTGTTGCGTCCGACAAAGCGTTTGCGTCACGCAAACCGCCGCGATAGGACTTGCCCCGCCGCCGGTCGGTCTTGCGATTGTCCGACCGGGAGAGCCACGCCGATAATGATGCCAGGGTGCCGGGCAACGGCGCGGCGAACGAAGGAGTTTAGTTGCTGAATGGCCTATGCAGATCGTGATGTAGGAGGCAGTCGGGTTGTGGCGATCGTGGTCGTCTCGATCATCCTCGCCCTCCTCGGTTACGTGTTCGTGACCGGGCTTGCCTACAAATATATCCGGGAAAAGGCGGAGGAGATGGAAGTCTTCGACGTCCAGGAACCGCCGCCTCCGCCCGAGGAAGTTCCTCCTCCCCCGCCGCCGCCGGATTCTCCGGTCCCGCCGCCGCCGACCACGGTCGTCGTGCAGAAGCCGCTTGTTCAGGTTCCT
>VYKS01000478.1_pt1 | contig 16154 bp, 13 predicted proteins | sample 5114511 | NCBI WGS metagenome assembly VYKS01 (sample SAMN12291795, study PRJNA351875) | freshwater metagenome | isolation source: freshwater lake | place: USA: Michigan, Gull Lake | collected 2011-07-05 | reverse complement strand
CCAGCAGGTCTTCCACATTCCGGAGAGACAGCGGGTACTTCACGTACATCATCACCACCGTCCGGATCACCTCAGGCGAGCTGTCGCAGTAGCGGAACGGGTTGGTGGATTTGGCCGTGCGAGCGGAGTTAGCTGGTTGGCCTTACCTCCAGGCTAGGTTTGGGCTGACAGAGCCCGATCCGCTAGTGACGCGCTACTCGTCCTCGCGGCGTCCTTGCTGCCTTGCACGGATTTCGTCCGCCATCGTGTTTGCGATGTTGCCGATGCGGGCGTTGGACGCCTCGTCGGTCTGCTCAGCTGCATAGAGCCCGCGCAAAAAGGCCCGGTCCCAATCTGTCAGCCCTGGGGGCGGGTTGGCCCCCTCTGAAAACAGGCTGAGGATGGTGTCGTAGGAGCCGGGATCAAGCTCCGGATCGATCTGGGCTAGGCTAATCACGGCCAGATAATCCGCAAGCGCCCCGAGGTCGACGCCTGCTACCCGGTCAATGTCCACGATGATGATCACCTGAGCGAGGTCGTCGCGCAGGGGGTTGCGGATGCGGGATGCGCTGTCGGTGATGGCCTGAGGTCCAAAGTCGGCCGGTCGCCTGATCTCTGGCCCTGCTGTGAATGGCGGCTGTCCGGGAAGCCGGGTCACCACCCGCCCCGTGCTGGCGTTAACTGGAATGCTCGATTGCCACCAGCGCACTGCACGGTCGGACACCACAAACGCCTCAAGGGCGTCATCGCCGAGATCTGTACCCGACACACCGATCCGGAACTGCCTTCCACGGGCGTCGACAAGACTACGTGCAGCTCCATCGGCGTCGGTGGCGAATACGATGAAGACCCGGGGTTCGCAACGCGGCCAACCAACCTGCAGTCCTACGGACTCACCGACAGAGGCAATGCGATCAACAACAAACTCCGCTGCTTCGCGCTGAAGATTGCCTACCCCCACACAGACCCGTCGATGCCACGTCGCGGCACCTCGATTGCGAGGCGGGGCGACCACGCGCGCGACGAAGTCGGTCGTGGCTTCGCGGAGTGGGCGGCCTTCGACGACTACTTCTTCGAGTTGTACTGGTAAAGGAGCGACGGATGCCGGGTCCTGGCTGACCCTAGGCGCTTCAGAAGTTATCGGTGATTGCGAATCCTGCCAGCAGACCGGCTCCGCAAACTGCGCCGCCAGACAGCCGAGCATTGAAAACAGCATCATGATCTAGACGCCTCATGTCGACTGGAGGGCCAATTGCAGCTCATGTAGAGACGGTAGGTGAACTAGCGCATGACGGGAAATCACGTTATATTTACTACCAAGAGCGGTCTTTCTGGCCCCTCCTGAGCGAGCAACAATGGGTTGCATTGGAGGATATCAGGTGCTGTCAGTCCAACGCGAACTTGTCTCCACTGAGTGGACTCGGGGCAGGGGAGACGAGCCCTATGCGGCGAGCGTCTTCCACTCAGCCAGGGCGGCTGAGCGTTGGGCCTTGTATGTCTCTCTGCTGATGAGGTGGCGGTCCTGATTGAAGGGGTTGTGGAAGGCGGCGTGCACGGAGCTGAACTTCTGCAGTGTCTTCATCTGCCGGAAGCGGAGCATGGCTCGTTCTCGTCGTCGGAAGGGCAGGTGGGAGTTCTCGACCCTGTTGTTGGCCCAGCGACCGATCTCCTGCTTTGAAGCGTTGCCGAGGTCCTTCATCGCGGCCTTGTAGGAGCGTAGCCCGTCGGTCGTGATTGCCTTGGCCCGGCCATGGCGCTTCATCAGCTTCTTCATGAAGGTGAGGGCGGCGGCCTTGTCCCTGGTCTTGCTGGCAAAGGATTCCAGCACTTCGCCCTCGTGGTCCACGGCCCGCCAGAGGTAGTGCATCTCGCCGTTGATCTTCACGTAGACCTCGTCGAGGTGCCACCTCCAGTGGGTGAACGATCGCATCCTCTGGACCCGCTTACGGCGGATCTCCGCTGCGAACATTGGACCGAACCGGTTCCACCACAGCCGGACCGTCTCGTGGCAGATGTCGATGCCGCGCTCGGCCAGCAGGTCCTCCACGTTCCGAAGCGACAGCGGGTACTTCACGTACATCATGACGACCGTCCGGATCACCTCCGGTGAGCTGTCGAAGTAGCGGAACGGGTTGGTCGATTTCGCCATGCGGGCGGAGTTAGCCAGTTGGCCTTACCGCCAGGCTAAGTTTGGGCTGACAGAGCCATCCCGTCCGCTACGACAAGCGCGCTCAAAGACTGGCGACGCGTGGCAACACGCTACGACCGATGCCCGACCGTCTTCCTCTCCGCCGTCGCCCTCGCCGCTACCGTGCTCTTCTGGCTATGAGTCCTGACCCTAGGTATCCTGGAGGAGTTTCAGGGGGTCACGTCAATCTGTACGAGACGGACCGCTCCTCAGCCATTCAACGCAGCCGTCTTTCTCTCGAGGACTTTCGGAATCGTCAGACCACTTGGGAAGGTATCCATCGCTGGTTGGACGCCCACGGGGGCTTGGAGTACGACAGACATCAGCCGCCCATCGATGTCGATGAGAAACCGTCGAGACAGCAAAGTGTCCAGGCGACGATCGACCTCGACGTCCCGCAGCCCCTGAACGACGAGGTCATGGCTGAGGCGAGCCCGGGTTATCGGGATCGCGGCTGCGGCCAGAATCGTTTGATCTTCGGTGTCAACCACGTAGATTTCTGACGTTGCGCAGGGGCGAGTGTCGGTGATGACCGTCTCGGCACCCCTTTTGTGAAGACAGCAGATTATCCGCGGACGAGCGTTCCAAAGCTCAGTCCACCTGTTGAGCTGTCCGATCGCGCGAATCAAACCCGGCCGTGACTTAGGAACGCGGACGGTTACGTCGTCAAAATAGTACGCGATCTCCGCTAGTGCCTCTTCCGGAACAGGGTAGATCGCGGCGTAGGATTGCTTCGGTTTGAGTTCGAGTCCGAACTGCTCGGGCGTCATGTAATATGGACTGAAGCGGTGGTACGAGAGAAGAATCGGCGTGCCGGGCTGCAGATGAGTCAAGGCCGGTATCAGATCCGCCATCTCCTCGTACCACTGATCCTCTTCATCTGGGATACCGTAGAGAAGGTTCCAATGGACAAATACGCCGTACTGTCGCGTCCACTTCAACAGCAGGACATTCTGGATCGCGGTCACGCCCTTCTTGATCGCCTTTAGAGCGCTAGTATGCAGGCTTTCGATGCCGGGCTGGATCCAGCGTACGCCGGCTCCGGCCAGCGTCTCGACATGCTCCCGATTCAAGTTCGATTTGGTCTCGTAGAAGATTGTGTAAGGACCACCTTCCTCTGCAAGACTTCGGAATGCACCGTCGAAATAGCCCATATCTGCGATGTTATCGACGGCGGAAAACCGGGGCACGCCGTATCGCTGATACAAGGTCCGAAGATCTTCCACCACCGCCGCGTCCGATTTGGCACGATAGCGCATGTTGCCGCCGTTCAATCCGCAGAACGTGCAGTGGCTACGTTCGCCCCACCAGCACCCTCTCGAGGTCTCGAACGGCAACCCGACGACGATGCTGTCACGATACGACATAGTCGCGAGCTCTGTGAAGTAATCGCTATAGTCGGGCAGTGGCACCGCCGCCATGTCGCTGACGGTGGCTCTTGGCGCGCCGTCGGGAGTCGCGGCGGCTGGATAACCTATGGTACGATGTTCGGGAGCGAAGACGCCCAAGGGGATTTGGCCGTTTGGCCCATCGAGAATGTGGTGGCACAGCGGCGTGATGAGTTCATCAGCCTCTCCTGACACAACATAATCGACCCAGTCGAAGTGGCGGTGCGTTGCTCGTCCCATGACGGACTCACAATTGGCACCGCCCATCAGAGTGGTGACGGCGGGGGCGCGTTCTCGGATACGCCTCAGGATTGCGAGAGAGGCTACGTGTTGGCTGAAGGTAGAACTGCAGCCTACAATCTTCGGCCTATCCTGCAGAACCCGATCGCAAACCGCATCCACGAACTCCGAGGCGCGCGCCCTGAGGGCGTACAGCTTTTCATCGCTCAATCGAAAGGGCGACTTGGTGAGGAACGGGTATCGCCGCCAAATAGCCGGGAGATAACCGTCATCCTGCGGCGCTAGTTCGCGAAAGGCGGCTTCTGCGAACACCCAGTCTACCAGACCTTCAAACGTCGGAACCTGCTCGAGAAAGGTATGGGATGGAAGCCCGAGCCATTCGGCAAATGAGAGGTTGGCGTAGTGCACCCGTGTATTGCGCTCCGCTGCAAGCAGGCGCGCCTGGAGTATCCCGAGACCTATCGACGGGCGCTCGATACCGCACGAGGGCGGGCTAATGAGTATGATGTCTGTCACTGTCCACCCTTCCTACCAGAGGATGTACGATACAACCCTGATTGACAATCCCCTCTTCGCTGTGGCCTACTCGTTATAGGGGAACCGTGGCTGGAACTTCTGTACCGTTGTGCTCCGGTCTGTTCGTCTGACGTCGGCGGTCTCCGTTATCGGCGTCGCGATTGAAAACCGACTTGCGGCAACAGGAGCGGATTGCATGAGACACGAGATCGAACGGTTCAATGCGGATGTTGCGACCAACCCGGCCATATTCATGGCTGCGCTAGACGGCGACCATGGTTTGGAAAACATCATTCGCGCCGCTACGCGAATGGGGTACGATTTCGACCTGGAGGATGCGCAGACCTATATTCGGGACCGCATGCGCGAAGACGAATGGGCGAACGTCGTGGTGGACGTTGACTCCGAGGGTGAGGTCGAGCTCTACACCAGCGACCAACTCGGCAGTACGATTGCAGTCACCAATACGGTCGTCGTGACTGAGGCCATGATGGTTGCACACGCGATCGGTATCGCCGAAGTCGCCGCTGCGGCGATCGTTATCGGGGTTATCGTCCTGATATCGACGGAAACCGACGTGACTTTACAAAGTTGAGCAGTTCGCTGTGGGGTCCGGCAATCCCGCCTCGGCGGATGTGATACTCGTAGGGGGGGCACCGCGGAGCGGGACGACGCTTCTCAGCGCCCTGCTCAGCACGTCCGACAGCTGTCAGCCCTTTCTTCCTGAGTTCCACTACCTAGCCGAGGTGGTGCGGGCGTGGGCCCTGGGCGTTCGTGCCTTCGATGCCTCCACGCGGTACTTCACCACCGAGCGCGCTCGCTTTGACGCGCTGCACTTTGATTTCGTCGATCGACTGCTGGACGAGGCTCGTCGTGCCGCCGGCGAGCCGACGATGCTGGTGATTAAGCATTGCAAGTTGACGCCGCTGCTGCCTGTGCTGATGCGACAGACGCGACGGATCCGTGCGGTTGTTATAGAGCGTGACTGCGCTGGTCTCGCTGTCTCAATGCAGCGCGCGTTCGGCGATACCGCGCTCTCCGATCGTGCGGTCGAGAACCTCATTTCTACCTACAACGCCTATTACGGAGCCGCAGTAGCGGCGAGTCTTTCGCATCCGGACCGTTGCCTGATCGTCCGCTACCAGGATTTGGTTTCGGGGATCGACTTGAACTTGGCAGATCGGCTGGGGATCGCCGGCCTGCGGCCTGATCGGCTCTGGGATCGGGCCGAGTTCGACGTCGTTGCGCTTGCGGCTGAACATCCGCTCAAATCCGATCTCTGGGGCCAGCAGATTTCACATTGCCGTCTCGACGAGGGTACTGCGACCATCCCTCCTAACCTGACCGCTCGCCTGCATCAGGGGACGCAGGCTGTCGCCGAGCAGGTGAAGCAGATTTCGCGGATAGTCCCCGCGCCCGAGGAACTCGAGAGATGTTGAATCTTCCAGTCAGTCAGCCGACGAGAATGTATCGTGAGATCTGGCGTCGGCGATCTCCCGAGCAGATCCGCGAACTCGCTCACATCAAGCGTTTCCTGGAATGCGTGATGGGAGACACGGATTTCCGGAGCCGTGCCATCCCCAACCGGGACGCGTTGATAGCCTTGGCTCAGACGCGCGGGTGTGACATCGACCCCTACGATCTCTTGCCACTGTGGCATCGCGACTTCATCGACGAGCAGGCCGCGATGACGTCGGACCGGTGGGGCGCGAGCTTCCGCTGGAGGACCTATCTCGGAGAAATTGTCGCGACGCGAGACGCCATGTTGGTCGCGGGCGATCCTGGACAGAAGCATCGGCCGTTTTCGGATTGGCGCGCCCGCCAGATCGCACGAACCCGCTCCGAGCTCGGTAAGAACGCGGTCGGCATCGTCCATCCTATTGTCGCGTATGAACTGTCGGACGGCTGTTCGGTCGGCTGCTGGTTCTGCGGGATCTCTGCCGAGAAGTTTCGCGGTCATTTCTCATATGACGAGGGAGAAGCCCTGTGGCGAGGAGTCCTGGCCGCCATGCAAGAGCGTTTCGGCCCGGCGGCCGGGACCGGGTTCTGCTACTGGGCGACTGACCCCCTCGATAATCCCGATTACGTTCGGTTTCTGAACGCCTACCGCGAGATCAACGGAAATTATCCGCAGACCACCACCGCCATTCCGCTGCGGCGGCCCGATTTGACGCGCGAGGTGCTGGCGCTCTGGGAAAGCGACCGTTGCGTGACAAACCGGTTCTCGGTTTTGTCAGTGAACATCTTGCGTCGACTGCATCAGACCTTCACAGCCGAGGAACTCATCGGCGTCGAACTGGTGCTGCAGCAGAGCGGTGCCCTATCCACCAAGGCTTTCGCGGGACGTGTCCGGCCGGAGGGGACAATTGAAGACCTGAACGACCAGATGATGAAAAAGGCGCGAAGCCGCAGCACCGTCATCACAGAAGGCACTATTGCCTGCGTCACTGGCTTCTTGGTCAACATGGTCAAACGGACAATTCGGCTGGTTAGCCCGTGTCGCCCCACCGAGGCCGTGCCCGATGGCTATCATGTCTTCGCGGAAGCCAGCTTCACCGATGCCCACGACTATGCTGCGGTTCTGGACCGGATGATTGCAGAGCACATCGTCAACACTGTCCCGGCCGACGCGCGCCTTGCGTTCCGCGACGATCTCGCCTTCGAACGACTAGGACGCGGATTTCAGCTCCGCAATAAGCATGTGCGGGTCAAGATTTCCCGCTTTGGCGACCTTGCAGAAATGATCGCAAGCGGTGATCACACGGTCGATCAGCTCGCGGCGCGATGCCGGGAGGCTAATGCGGAGCCGCTTGAGGCGCTTTTGTTCATAGACCAGAGCTACCGAGCCGGGCTTCTGGCGGAAAGGACACGGCGTCTCCCTATTGCGGCGGGGGCCTGGTCGTGACCGAGCGGCGCATCTCCACCGCGTATCTGGCCGTGACGTTAGGTGCCATCTGTGTCGGCATGATCCTCCTGTCGGTCTGGGCGGCCCCCGGCCTTGGCGACCAGCCCCTGCCGGTCCATTGGGACCTTGCCGGACATCCAGACAACTTCGCTTCCGCACGCGTGGTGCTTGCTGCTTTTCCGATCGCGGCCTCCATATTTACGGCCGCCGCTGTTATTGGATCCCGGATCGTAGGCAGGGGTCGGGGGCTGCGGCTCGCCACGTTCGCGACACTCGTGATCTTGGTCGCGATCCTCGCGGCCGCGGAGGCGGCCATTGTCACAAACGGATTGCAGAACGTGTCGGAGCTTCCGCGGACGTTCGTTGCGGCCACCGCTCTGGTGATCGTTGGTCTAGGCGCTTTCCTGATACGCAGCAGCCGGTCCGGCACCTCAGACAGCCTAAACCCCCGTTCGACCCGTCTTGACCAAAAGGCGGCCGGATGGGCCTACATCGTCTGTGGAATTGTTCTGGGCATCTTGACCTTCGTTGTCTCGACGACCCTGCTTCCCGCCGCGATCCTGACGGCGACGCTTATTCCGGCACTCCTGGCGGTGGGGCTGGGCTTCATCCAAGCCCGACGACTTTAATCCCCGCAGCTGCCGGCCTCGGCGGTGTCGGGTTGAAGAATTCGTTCGAGCAGCCAGGCGTCGAGAGTCGCGTCCACCGCTTGGGGTGCCATGCCCTGAGTGGCTCGAACGCAGACATCGCAGATTGAGGGATGCGTCTGCTTAAGGTCGAGGCCGCGAGCGCCTGCCATGACTTCGAATAGGCGACGTGGGCCGAAGCGGTTGATGAACCGATAGTGCGAGCGCGAGGTCATGACCTCGCAGGCCGACGCGAGGTCCTGGTTCCGGAGATTTCCCGCGAAGAACGTGGAGAGTTTGCCGCCAGCACAGCAGCAAGCCTGAAGCGTCCCGTCCGGATAGATCACTGGTCGCGTCGCCACCTCGCGGCACGGTCCGCGGCTGAAATCTTCCAAGGGAGAGAGCAGATGTTCCTCAGGGTATTCCGCAGCGCGCCCCATTCCGACCAAGCGCCCGCCCGAGACCCAGATCTTGTCGTCGGGTCTCTCGGTGCCGACGTAGTCCTCCTGTCGCGCCAGCCGCTCACTCGGGATGTCGTAGAGCCGGGCGAAGGCATCGCAGATGTCTTCCGATGGATCGCTGTGTACAACCGTGACGGTGACGCCAATCTGGAGCTCGAGCGCGAGATCAAGAGCGTTCCTAAGAACCGCAGCCGGCTGGAATTCGAGGTGGAACTTGTCCGCGCTGAACGTGAGCTCCCGCAGCCCGGCAATACGCAACCGGTGCAGAAGCCTTCGTCCCCGGCGAATATCGCGCGCCCAGAACCCGTTGGTCACGATCCTAGTTGATAGTCCCATATCGGTCGCAATTTCGACCAAGGCCTCAATTTCCCGAGGATGAATGAGGGGCTCGCCGCCGGTGAATGCGATAGTACGTACTTTAGGCCGCAGCGCTGCGGCCCGTTCAATGCATTGGACTGCGAAGTCGAAATCCATTTTCTTCCGGTTTTTCGGACCGGATTCGATCCCGCAATGCCGGCACTCGATATTGCAGGTATGGGAGTACATCAGCCCGATTTCCTCGACGATCTCCGGCATCGAGGTCAGTCCGCCTCCCCACGGATCAACGGCCGTCTCTTTGCCAAGAGTCTGTCGAGACCGTCCCGGCTCCAGACGCCTTGGCGCGTGTCGGGCTCAAAAAGAGCTTTGCCAAGTTCGGCAATTTTGAGCGCTTCCCCAGCTTTTGATGCTGGCACGTCCTCTTCAATCAGCATGAACCGGCCGTAGTCGAACGGCCGACCCGGCGCTGCCTCGACGAGCTCGATGCGCTCGCGTCGACCACGCTGGTGAAGCTCTTCCGCGCGGAAGTGGCAGAAAGGGTTGTTGCCCGGCTTTCCGAACAAGGCGTGGGCTGTCCAAGTGCAACCTGCGAGGCAGGTGGCCCCGTGCGCACAGGTCCGGCAGTGGCCCCACAGATCCTCCACCGTGCGTTGGCCGAGCGCCTTGATCTCGGAGCGCTCGCGCCAGATGGTCTCGACACTCGCCTCGCGCACATTCCCTGCGGTGTAGGCTTCAGTAGGCAGCGACGGGCAACCCTTGATGCGGCCATCAGCTTCGATACCGAGGCTTGCCTTGCCCGCGCCGCAACCGCGCCAATTGTATCCTTGGCGGCCTCCGATACGCAGGGAGGATTCGTACCGCCCATAGTACCCGATGTTGTTTCCAGGGACCATCTGAACGGGCGTCTCGTCTAGCCGGATCTTCAACCGGTGAAGGAGAGGGAAGAGCTCAAGCAGATCGTAAGGCTGAAGAATAAGCTCCGGCCGATCGGCGGCCCGACCGAGAGGAACCGTTAGCTGGAGCTGCCAGGTATTGGCACCCAAATCGACCAGCAGGTCGGCGAGCTTAGACAGCTCGGGCATTGAGGCGCGATTGATTTGCGTGTTCACACCTAGACCCATCGTGGGAGTCGCCACGATCCGGCGGGCGCAATCAAGCGCGGACTCGAATGCGCCGGGAACGCCACGAAGACGATCGTGGGTGACCCCGATCCCGTCGATTGAGACCCCGATTTGACTAACGCCCGCAGCCACCGCTTCGGCGAGACGCCATGCGTCGAGTCCCCGGCCTCCGGTCACCATGGTACAGACCATCCCGGACTGAGTTATGGCAGCGGCGATCTCAACCCAGTCTTCCCTCAAGTACGCCTCACCCCCGATCAGCGTGACCTCGCGAACTCCAAGACGGGCCAGGGCTTGGACCAGATCCATGGCCTCGGCCGTCGAGAGTTCATCGGGACGGGCCACTCCGGCCCTCGACCCGCAGTGGCGACATCCAAGATCGCAGGCAAGGGTAATTTCCCACACCACGATCTTGGGCGGCTCTCCGGGTGCCCACAGTCTGACGACTTGCGCCAGGTCGCCGTCATAAACAGGCTTCATAGCTGTCAATGGGTTCGGGACAAGTAGGCTTCTAGCACGTCTCGGCTAAGGTTGTTGGCGACCAGGCCGTCTGGCCCGTGTACGGCGAAGCTCACTTGATCGTTGGGGAGCCTGGACAGCGCCCTGAGGGCCTTCAGGTCCGTCGCGTGATCGGGCTTGTCGGTATCACCGCTGCCGATAACAACGACGGGTCCCGTTACGACGCTCGTGCCGTAAATCACGATCGCCACGGCGACCACGTCAGGCAGTGTATCGGGATCGTCGGCTCGCCAGGTTTCTACAACCGACCAGGCATCGGCACCGTCCTCGTCCAGCGCGGCCAGCCGCCGCTCGAGCGACTCTGCATCGAGAGCGGCGGGCAGGTTGAATTTCGAAACGTCGAAACCTTCGTCAGCCAGAACGGCTGCCGGCGAGGCGACGAATCTGTGGCGAAGGCCTTCGTCTGCCCGGAGCCGGGAAACAAGTGAGTTCAGAGACGACGGCTGCTGGTGCACGACAAACTCTCCTAATGATCACTTTCAGATAACAACACAACTCACGCCTACACGTCAAGGATGCATGCTACACGTTTACGGTTTAACGTCAGACGGCTATAATCATCTTAAATCGCACAGCGAGCAGGACCGACGCGGCAGGACGGGAGAGGGCAGGGGCGAGTAAGAACTATGAAACTAGAAGACCGGGGTCTCGAAACGCTCCGCGCCGGCGCTCCCTTCGCGCCGGGCCATGTCCCACTTTGGGGTGCCGCGCTTTTCAGCCTTCTGCTCACGACGGTGATCGGCCTGTTTCTCGGAACGGCGTCGTATGCGCGTCAGGAAACCATCTCGGGCACCCTCACGCCCTCTGCTGGCGTATCGGCGATCATTCCTCTTCAAGCGGGCGTAATCAACGCAGTGTTGGTGACCGAAGGCGACGCGGTTCCTGTTGGAGTGCCGCTCGTGGCCATCTCGGTCGATGCAGAGCTGAGCGACGGTCCCGCCGTCGCCGTTCGATCCTTGGATGCCATTGAGGCACAGGGTCGCGCGATTGATCGTCAGAGAGAGGCAGGCGACGCCCTGGCCGCCGCTCGGCTTAGCGATCTGCGCGCGCGGCGCGAGGCCCTGACCGAACGCCTTTCGTTTCTGCGCCAGTCGGCCGCCCTGGCACGCGAACGTGTGGAAACCTCGCAATCCCTTTTGGAAAGGGCGGGGCCTGCCCACCAGGCCGGTTATATCGCTGATGTCCGGATGCAGCAGTGGCTCAACGATCTCATCCAAGCTCGCCTTTCGCTAACGTCAGCGGAACAGGCCGTGGTCGATGCCGAAGGCACCGGAGAGCAACTCAGGGCCGAAGTGCTGCGCATCGAAGCGGAAACGCGGTCCGAGACCGAACGGCTCACAGTGCAGTCGGCGCAGACGCGTGAGCGAGCGGCAGCCACCGAAGCCGGTCGGCAGGTGGTATTGCGCTCGCCGATCGCAGGCCGCATTTCAATGCTGCGGGCTAGGCCAGGGGCCGCAGTCGCCGCCGGCGAGACGCTTGCCGTGCTTTCGCCGCCTGGCTCCCGACTTCAGGCAGAGCTGTGGGCACCGTCGCGATCGATCGGATTCCTGCAGCCGGGCGACCCAGTCAAACTCATGTATGAAGCTTTTCCCTATCAGAAGTTTGGCATGGCGCAGGGCCGCGTCGTCGCTGTCGCGGGAGCTCCTCTTCCTGCAGAGGCGGGTGGAGAGCCGCTGTATCGGGTGGTTGTGAATCTTGAACGCCAAGACCAGACCGCGTTCGGACGCTCGTGGCCGCTGGCTACAGGAATGCGTGTATCGGGGATCGTGGTCTTAGAGCGACGCTCGGCCCTGATGTGGCTGCTGGAGCCCGTGCTCGCCTTGCGAGCGCGAGGGTCGTGATCCGGGGCCGTCTGATGTGGGGCGACTATCGAATGCAATTGGGACGACCCGGTGAGGAAGCCCTGGCCTGCCTCGCCGTCGCCTCCGATCGCCTGGGGCGGCGCGCCGATCTGCGCGCGCTTCGGAGCCGCCTGCCCCTGTCGACCCGCGGAGTCAGCCTTCAGGGCATGGTCGAGCTGGCTGAACTTGTTGGGCTCCAGGGCCGTGTTGTCCAGTGCTCCGAGGCGCGGCTAGGTGACCTTAGAACGCCCGTTCTGTTGCAATGGGGGGCCACCCATTTCGTCGTACTAGACGGATTGCGCGGGCGACGGCTTCGCCTGTTCGATCCGGTTTCAGGATGGAAGACCATCTCCGTAACCCATATCCGCGAGGCCTATACGGGCGTGGCGATCGAGCTGTCGCTTCACGACGTCTACGACCCGCCGCCGCAGCCGCGCAGGCTCACGGCTCTCAGCTTGTTGCGCTGGCGCCCTGAACTGACCTTAGCGACCCTCCAGGCCCTAATCTTCTCGGGTATTCTGCAGGCCTATGTGTTGATCAGCCCTATGTACATGCGCGTGGTTATCGACGAGGTTGCGACCACTGCTGATGATCAGCTTCTCGGCGTGGTTGCCCTAGGCTTCGCTCTCCTTGCCGTCTTTAATGGCGGTGCCATCGCGCTCAGGGCGATTGCCGCCCAGAACCTGCAGTCGCTTATGGCTTGGGCGATGACCCGTCGGGTCTTCAACCATGTGCTGGCGCTTCCGCTTGCTTGGTTCCGAAACCGGAAGCTGGGCGACACTTTAGGGCGCATCCAAGGCCTGGACCAAATCCGGAACACGATGTCCAACAGCGTCGGCATTGTCCTGGACGGGGTCATGTCGATCCTCACCTTGGCGATGCTGGCCGCCTTCGCGCCGCTCTTGGCGATGCTCGCGGCCGCCGGCGTCGTCGTCTATCTGGCGCTGCGTCTGATGGCCGTTCCCGTCATCATGCGCCTAAATACCCAAGCGGTCGCCGCTTACGCCGACGAGCAGGGAAAACGCATCGAAACCCTGCGAGCGATGCAGACCCTGAAGCTCATGGGCGCGGAGCGCGCCCGGGAGGCGGACTGGTCCCACCGATTCGCGGAGACCCTTCGTACTGCCCAAGCCAATATTCTGGCCGCCGCGCATTTCGGAGCGGTCCAGTCCACCGTCAGCACCCTCATTACGGTATTGGCCGTTTACCTCGGCGCCCGTCAAGTTTTGGAGGGCAATATGACGATTGGCCTCCTAACGGCCGCGATCGCCTACCAGAGCCAGTTCACTCAGCGCGCGAACAGTCTGGTGGAACAGGCCATGCAATGGCGCATGATGGAGGTTCATCTGGACCGTCTCGATGAGGTGATGACCGAGCCTCGCGAAGTGATGAGCGAACCACTCGGGAAACCTGTGCGTGGAGCGTTGGAGCTAGATGCCGTCACATTCGCCTACGGCGTCACGGATAACCCCGTCCTAGCTGGGGTCGATCTCAAGGTGGCACCAGGCGAGAACGTCGTGATCGTGGGCCGGTCAGGCGCGGGCAAATCCACGCTTCTGAAGATTCTCTGCGGCCTCTATCCGCCGACCTCGGGCGCCGTTCGCCTCGACCACCGAACGACCGGGCCGGCCGGCACCGAGCTGAGAAAGGTCGTCGGCGCAGTGATGCAGGACGACGAACTTCTATCTGGCTCCATTCTGGACAACGTCTCCTTCTTCTCGGAGACGGTCGACATCGCGCGCGTCTGGACGTGCCTGGCGGCCGCGGCCCTTGAGGGCGAGGTCGAAGCCCTACCGGCGGGCGTAGATACTCTGGTCGGCGACATGGGCACCTCCCTTTCCGGAGGGCAGAAGCAACGGATCCTGCTGGCGCGGGCCCTCTACAGAAATCCTCGCATTTTGATCCTCGACGAAGCGACCTCGCACTTGGATGTCGAGATGGAGCGGAAGATCATCGCGACCCTCGCCGACTTGAAGATTACGCGCATTATGGCGGCGCATCGACCCGAGACCATCGCTTCTGCGGACCGCATCGTCCAGCTGGAACAGGGTCGCCTTGTGGAGGTCCCGCGCGCGTGAGGGTGGCCAACGCCAGGGCCAAGTATCGACAACCGTGAAATGAGTTCTTGACGCCGGTGCTTCAATCCGGCGATCCAAAAAGGATCTTTGATGTTACTAGCCTGGATCAGCACATTGGCTTTTTTTGCCGAGCTCCCCGATCCGACGCCTTTTCAGGTTTCTTCGGCTGATAGCTACCTTCTCAATGGTCAGGTCGATCGTGCGATTTCGCATCGGCGGGGCGTCGTGATCATGGTGGCCGGGACTGGCGCGTTCGATCGCGATGTCCGTCTGGGACGCTCCGGCACGGATAGGGATGCCGTGTTTGCAGACTTGGCGCGGCGATTTGCGGCGCGCGGCCTTGACGTGGTCAGATACGACCGTCGGGGCGTGCGGTTCAGAGCGGCACCGACAGAGGTTCTGGAACCCGAAGCCTACCGGGGCGTCACCGCCGAAAATCTCAGCCGGGATTTAGAGGCTGTCTACGCTTGGACCCGATCGGCCGACGGACCTGGATCGTCCTGCGTCGTGATGCTCATACATTCGGAGGGTGCCGCGCATTTGGCGGGACTGGCGGAGCGCGGCGTTCAGCCGCCGCCGAGCCTTATCCTCGGCGTCGGCGCTTTTCTGGAGAGCAAGGCGTCTGTCCTGTCGTGGCAGATGACAGAGCGGGACGCGGAGTCCCTTCGGCTGATGGATGGCGACGGGGACGGCGAGATCACCAATGCGGAGGTCCGCGAGAACCTCGCCAAGACGCCTTCCGCCGTTTTCGAGCGACTGGAGCCCTTCCTTCAGGCCGACGGCGTCTGGTCGAGCGAGGATCTGGCCCTTGTGCACAGAAACCAGTCGGTTCTTTTCGAAAGCGCCCGAATTGCCGCCTTGGCGCGTCCGGATGACGCTCCCTATCCCAACGCTGGGACGCCGGCGTTCAGCCAAGCTTGGTGGAAGTCCTGGTTTACGGATGATCGCCCGCTGGCGATGTCGTTTGCCCGCTGGGACACGCCGATGATCCTTCACTACGGCACCTTAGACTCTCAGGTTCGCGAGGACCGACAGAGGCGCGCAGCCGAAGGCTTGCTCGATGCCAGGCGAGTAAGATTTGTCACACATGTGGACCGCGGCCACACTCTCGGCGGGACCGCCTTGCTCGGGCCAATGGACGAGACGATAGCGGACGGTTTGGCAGACGAGGCCGCCAGGGGATGCGTCCCGGACTGACACGTCTTGCTCCGTCCGACCGCAAGAATGGTCGATGACCTCGTCATTGAGGACGTGACAGAGGGTGCTGTCAGTCCAACGCGAACTTGTCTCCACTACGCGCGGGTAGGGCAGGGGACAGGAGCCCTACGCGGCGAGCGTCTGCCACGCAGCCAAGGCGGCTGATCGTTGGGCCTTGTATGTCTCTCTGCTGATGAGGTGGCGGTCCTGACCGAAGTGGTTGTGGAAGGCGGCGTGCACTGAGCTGAACTTCTGCAGGGTCTTCATCTGCCGGAAGCGGAGCATCGCGCGCTCTCGTCGTCGGAAGGGCAGGTGTGAGTTCTCGACCCTGTTGTTGGCCCAGCGGCCGACCTCCTGTTTGGCGGTGTTGCCGAGGTCCTTCATGGCGGCCTTGTAGGAGCGCAGACCGTCGGTCGTGATCGCCCTGGCGCGGCCATGGCGCTTCATCAGCTTCTTCATGAAGGTGAGGGCGGCGGCCTTGTCCCTGGTCTTGCTGGCAAAGGATTCCAGCACTTCGCCCTCATGATCGACGGCCCGCCAGAGGTAGTGCATCTCGCCGTTGATCTTCACGTAGACCTCGTCGAGGTGCCACCGCCAGTGGGTGAACGATCGCATCCTCTGGACCCGCTTACGGCGGATCTCCGCTGCGAACATTGGACCGAACCGGTTCCACCAGAGCCGCACAGTCTCGTGGCAGATGTCGATGCCCCGCTCGGCCAGCAGGTCTTCCACATTCCGGAGAGACAGCGGGTACTTCACGTACATCATCACCACCGT
>VYKS01000526.1_pt2 | contig 16194 bp, 16 predicted proteins | sample 5114511 | NCBI WGS metagenome assembly VYKS01 (sample SAMN12291795, study PRJNA351875) | freshwater metagenome | isolation source: freshwater lake | place: USA: Michigan, Gull Lake | collected 2011-07-05 | reverse complement strand
TAGCGAAATTAACGCTCAAGGACAGAATAACCTCTGCGTTGTAGATGTAAGTCTAAAGCGTAAGTTAGCTGGACGATCTGAGAATCCCCCGCTTTAGCGGTGGGAGTGTCAAACAACTATAATGAACTAGTTAGGAATAATGGCTCATTTAAAATATATAGCAATCACAAGTGAAATGTAGGAAAAATAAAATAGGGGATTTGGGAACTGCGCCTGCAAAAAGGGATTCCACCCCTTAACACCATACCCAAATCAATTTGGATTGCTATATATTCAAAATACAGAAATAAGTTTGCTCTAATCTCAAAAATTAGCTAAGATATTGGACTGTCATAATTAAAGCTTTATATTAAACATGGCTAAGAAAAGCATGATCGAGCGCGAAAAAAAGCGCAACAAGTTAGTAGAAAAGTATGCTGATAAGCGTGCAATTCTCAAGGATCAATTATCCGATCTAAGTCTATCTCAGCAAGAAAGAGTTACTCTACACCGAGAACTACAGCAATTGCCTCGGAATAGTGCCCCCACAAGGTTGAGGAATCGTTGCTGGCTAACTGGTCGCTCCCGTGGTTATTATCGTGATTTTGGTTTATCCCGTCACGTACTGCGAGAAATGGCACACCAAGGACTTCTCCCTGGAGTTACTAAATCTAGTTGGTAAGCTTAGGATGAATAAGCCATGCCTTTCGCATCGGTTGGGCTAGAGACTTAACCAAAGGTGAAAGCTGGCTAATTTCTTGGAGTCCATGCTCAGTTTTTATTTCAATTCCCTGTTGATACAGCGTATAACCCTTAGTCAGAGCTACTCGCACCCCACAGTAGTAGTAAGGGTCTAGCCCGATCGCAATTAATTTTTGTTGCCATTCCTGAATATAACTTTCTCGATCTTGTATATTAGATATTTCACTACCCTTAAACAGATCACGGTCTTGGATGCGCCGACATAGATCCGCCAAGATTTTGTCATCATGATTCCGCCAAATATGCACGTGATACATAAAAACATTGTCATCGGCGGCTAAATAATCTTTGATATCTATGGTTTGCAGATTTTGAGTCAGCCATGTAGTCACTGTTTGATCAGCAGTTAGTTTCTTTGCAGCTAATAACACCCTTGCTCGTTCAAAGATTTTACCTAAAACAAACCTTGCTGCTAGATTTTTAGGGTGATTATAAACCTGTACATACATGAAGTAACGCACGGTCAAGTAGTGCTCGATCGCCACTAAGCCTTTTTGGGTAATCACTAAACTCTGGGTCTCTGGATCGTAATTTAAGGCGAGTAAGATCCGATCTATATCTAAATGCCCATAGTGTACCCCTGTAAAATATGAGTCTCTTTGCAAATAGTCGAGGCGATCGCAATCTAATTGACTAGAGACTAATTGGGAAACCATCGGCACAGGATATTTTTTTTTGAAAACTAATTCCAGCTTGTTAGGTAAATTAGGATCAAATTTTCTGAGCATATCGCCGATCGCAGATTCTTGAATTAGTCTGATTGTCCAAACTTCATGCTGACTGCCAAATATTTCTTCACCCGCATGACTAAATGCCCCATGCCCAAGATCATGCAGTAAGGCAGAAACTAGAGCTACACTTCGATGGGCTTTAAGACTTTGATACTGTTCCGTTACTCGATCAAATGCTCTTCTAGTTAGTGCCATCACCCCAAGGGAGTGGGTAAACCTTGATCCTTCGCCACTATGAAATGTCAAATTAGCAGTATCTAATTGCCGTATCCGCCGTAATCTCTGAAACTCTGGAGTATCAATTAACTGAATCAACAGCCTTTCCACCTCATCCGACCCATTCAGGGTAATAGCGCCATGGAGGGGATCGTGGTAAGTACGAGATTTAGTTAAAGGCATAGAGCTAATTTAGTTAGGCATTTAATTTAGAACTAATTTGGAACTAGACTATTAATCATTTGTTGAAGGTTTTCAATTAATTGCTGGGGAGCCTGTTCGGTTTGGGCTTGATTTGCTTCATGGATAATTGCTTCCATTTGCTGTTTGAGAATATCAACAATGTCTTGGACGGGTTGCAAAATCTTTTCATTGGTTATAACTTCAGCATTTAAGCTAATTTTATCCCTTAATCCCATTTCCGCAGCTTCAAGATCTTGTTTTTGCTTTTCATACTCAAAGGATAGGCGGCTAAAAGCCTCTTTTTTTTGCCAAAATTGGACTCTAGCGTTTTCAAGTTCGTAGGTGAGTTCTCTGAATTTTGACTCTTGAACTGATTTTTCAGTTTCGATTAAAGCCAAGATCGGGAGGATTTTTTTTGCAGGATCATCACTTGCATCTATGCCTTGTCGCCGATCAAGAATAGCTCTTTGCTGGTTCAGAATAGATTGACGTTCCAGCATATTTGACCGCATTCCTGACACACTAGCTTCCAAAAATTGATAGTTTTCTTCAGCTAATTCCTTAGAGCTTTCTAGTTCTATACGTTCCGCTCCCGTAGCATGTTCAATTTGACTTTGGAAATCAGCGATATCTCCTTCTAATGCCGCCAATTCATCTTCCTGCTCGCTTACAGCTCTAGCACCTTTATCAAATTCGTACTGGAGTTTATTGATTTCTGTTTCCAAATCATCCGTTGACATTTGCTCTAAACGCCTAACTTCGGCAGGATCGAGAATTTCGATGATACTACCTCCATAGCTAGCAATCAATTCACTTAACTGATCGGCTATGCGTTGATTAGAAATAATTTGCGATCTCAATGCTGATAAAGTGGTTTCCTTGGCTTTGACTAACTCTTCATCAGACTTTAATTCAGAATGAAAGTCTATAACCCGAGCTTGAGTTTGCTGTACCTGCTGCTTGCGATAATTTAGCTCTTGGATTTCACTGGCAAGGTCAGTTTGGAGAGGGCGAATAGCCTCAAATTGTTGCCAAAAGCTATTTAAGGTTTCTTGACGCTGCAAAAGTGTCTCTAAACAAGAACCAATTTGACGATAGAGAAAGTCTGTGCCGATAAAAAAGTTAGATATCCGAGTTGTTAAATCTCTGAGATAATCTGCTTGCTCTTGACTAATAACGGCTGAATCTGAGTCAAATTCTCGGCGTTGAATATCTAGTTCTTGACGGAGTTTATCTACTTCGAGGCGATCGCGTTGGGCGTTGATTTGTGCCTCTTCGATTTCTTTGCGTCGAATATCTATTTGTTCTAGTTCTTGCTCTCGATCTGATAGCTCAACTTCTCGGCGATGGAGTTCTTGGCTTTGGTAATTGAGAGACAGTTTCCATTGTTCAATTTCCTCTTCTCCTTGTTTAAACTTGTCTTGGAGTCTAGTAAAACTTTGGAGAATAAGAACTAGACGTTTGGAGGCATCTTGAATTTTTTGAATATTTTTATTATTGGTAATATCCACCAAAACCATCTGTCCATCTTTAAGGTCTTTGGCCTGATTACTATCGGGAATAGGGACTATTTCGTCGTTGCTGATACTCTGCCAATTATTTTCAGAGGTACTACGTGCTAAAAGTTTAACTTCAGTTTTGAAGCCAACAAATGTTTTTTCTTTTTTGAGTTCAGCCAAGTACTGCACGCTACTTAATTCTCCTGTCTTTGCTATCGAGGGAACAGTTCCATACTAACTAATGTACGTCAGTTTACACCACCCATACCTAAAATTTTGTTGGGAGTTGAAGACTTAAGTGTAAATTAAAACCTGAGTCCCCATTCTATCTTTCTTCTGCCAGAGGACACCCGATAAATCGGGCGGTGAATGGCAGTCAATCATGGTATGACAGCTGTACCGCATAATTTACATCGGTCTGGCGGGGGATGAGACATGGGTTGAGTCCTAGTTAAGAGGTGTAGAAGCAGAAAATCTAAATCGTGAGGTTTAGAATCCCCCGATTTATCGGTGGGAGTGTGTCAAGTAAGTTGCAAATCCAAGTTTAGTTCCTTTGCCAATTTAGGATCATCTGCCCATGCAAAAAAGTGGTTTCTGCACTTGATGCGATTTCTGTATTGCCGATCGCCAAACTTTGTAACCGATTTTGGAAGAACTTCAGAGGTGGTTTCAGGGTGATCAGGCTATGTAAATCTTGGGCATTTAGATAAACTAGTCCATTTTTAGTGCCAATTGTACTGGCGATCGTTTTAAATACAGGATCGCTATCCAAAATTGATGAACTGGTTAGGGCGGTTTCGATCGTTGCTATGGAGTCAGAGATCAATACATAGTTGTTGGTTTTAGTGGCAATTTCTGTATGCACAAGTGCAACTTTACCAGTAACAGTTCTACTTGCCTCTATGGGATTAAGCTTAGTCCACAGGGTAAGGGGTTGATCCTTAATGGTGATTTCGCCAACTGTGAATTTTGATTTAGTCTGAGCATCTTGATCTAGCTGGGTAATCGCCGCTTTCACCTTTTCAGGGTTTTTATTTTCGGCAATTAGTAGCCAGTTCTGGGATTGTTTATTTTTTAAATCTGGATCTAAATCTGGATCTATAGATGGGGAAAGAGCGATCGCATATTGATCGGTAATCCAATTCACACTTTCAGAGCTGAGAGTAAAGTCTAAAGTTTGCTCTAATTTGGCGATCGCTTGCTGTAATGCAGGATTAATTTGTAAATCTAATGAAAAAATATAACCGAAAGTTTTAGCTAAATCATTACCTACAATTAAAGAACTACCCCCAGAAATATATTTTAAGATGTCGATGCCTGCACTTGTTTGAGATAGAGCGATATCAGATGCAGCATTCACTGCCAATATAGTCTCAGCTTCAATCCCCAAGTCATTTGTCCTAAAACCAAGGGTTAGAGCTGTGGGGATCGAGTCATTAAAATTAGCAGTCAGAATTTCCGAGTTCTCAACTCCAACTTTTGCGAATAATCCTTTAATCTCCTTGGGGTTAATGTAAGCAAGGGCAAAGCCCTGATCTGTAAATTGTTTAAGGCTATTTAGATAATCTGGATTATTGGCTAAGGCTAAACTTGGAGCTTGAAGATTATTGATCGCATTGCGAATTACGCTGGGATCATTGGCAAACAGGATAAATTTTCCAATTCTGGCATTGGCGATCGCTTCTATAGATTTAGATTTAGAAGATCCACCGTTTGGAGTTTTAGTCGAAATTAGTGATACCCCTTGGTACTGCTCAAAGGCTAAGTCTGCTCCTGCTTGGGCTTGTGTTTGCCAAAACTTGTCTAAATATTTTTGTGCCAAACTAGGTCGCTCTGTAGCAAAGGCGATTAAGTACCCAGCTTGCGAGCCATTATTGGGATCTCGATCTAGATCGGTAGTAGTAACAGCAAGAGTAACTTCTGATCCTAACCAAGGTTTAAGATCTTGATCGTAGTCTAATGCCCAAGTTTGCTTAAGTTGAGTTTTTAAGTTGGTAATTTCTTGATTTAAACTGCGGCGATCGCTAGGTTTGGTAGCAAGTTTAGCGGCAAGGGTTAATTGATCGGGATTAACTAAAAATGAAGCAACCAGAGGCGATCTCCTCGGTAGAAATTGGGCGGCTTGGGGCTGTAAGTTAGTAGCTAAATTTTGAGGATTGGCATTTACGACTTTTGCCACGGCAACTATGCTAAATATCAACAAACTAACTGCTGCGATCGTTAGACCGACAAAAAATGATTTTTGCTTCATTTTGATTACTAAGTGATCACCACTAATCATTTATCTAAAAACAGTTTAGGGCGATTTGGTACTGATTGCCCGTGCAAAAACATATCCAACAAAAATATTTACCCTGAAGTATGGTCGGATAAATTATTTAAAATAACTCCAAATCCGACTAAGAGCTAGTTTGTGCCGAAGGCAATCCACTAAATGAAATGCTAGATTCGTTTACTCTTCATCTGGTTTCTTTAAGCTTGTATCACCAGATATTAAACGTCGCTCAAACTTCAGTAGGGTATTTTCCAGTCTCAATAATAATTTTTCTTGCTCATGGGCGTTATTCTCTCGATCACAAAGTGACTCCACGCATCCAACCAGTTTTGCGATCAGTGGGAAGTTGCACTCGCTTAACCTTATCGTAGCCATTAAAAAATTTCATTAAGTCTTCTTGACTAGCTTTTCTATAAATGGCCATAGTAAAATCTCTAAGGCTGAAAATTTGTTGTTTTAACTCCAGAGTTCAAAATCAAATTGAGTAATCGTTAAGTTAGATAAAGCATAGAATCTAGACTCTACTGGAAATTATTGTAGCTTATTCACTCAAAGATCATATAAATTTCAGATGTAAATGTATTTACTCTACTGCTGTAGCGAGTTTATGGAGTGTGATTGGGTGCCTAAACTATACACCCCTAATAAAACCTAATCCTTACTCTAAGATTTTCGCCTTAGCAGCCCATACTTAGGGGCAAAAATCATCGCAACCACAAATAATAGGGTTTGCAAGACCACAATACAGCCACCTGTGGAGGCATCAAAGTGATAGCTAATATAGGTTCCGAGCACATTGGAGAATACTCCCGATAACACAGCATAGATAATCATTCGATCGAAGCGATCTGTTAATAAGTAGGCGATCGCACCTGGGGTTACTAACATTGCCACAACTAAAATAATACCTACAGCCTGCAATGCCACAACAATGGTTAAAGAAAGTAATGTCAGTAGAACATAGTAAAGAAAGTCCACATTTAAGCCAATGGAGCGCGCATGAATTGGGTCAAAGCAGAATAAAAGCAAATCTTTACGCAATACCAACACCATGATTAAGGTAAAAGCACCAATCACAACGGTTTGAATTATATCTGAGGTGGAAATTCCCAAGACATTACCAAATAAAATGTGATTAAGATCAATATTGCTAGGATTTTTAGAGATCAGAACTAGGCCTAGGGCAAAAAAGCCTGTGAATACTAAACCAATCACCGTATCTTCTTTTATGCGGGTATGGGATTTAATAAAACCGATCACCAATACTGATCCAACTCCAAATACAAATGCCCCGATCGCAAACGGTAGCCCTAAAATATGTGCCAACACTACCCCTGGCGTAACCGAATGGGAGACAGCATCGCCCATCAACGCCCAACCCTTAAGGGTCATAAAGCAAGATAAAACTGCACATACCATCCCAATAAAAGCACTGATCAATAAAGCTCTCACCATAAAATCATAGCTAAGGGGAGCAACAAACCATTCGATAATTCCCATTACTCTCCTCCATTTTCTTGACTAGAAGAACGTTGGCAAGTCTCCACATTAGGCATAACCTCTCCAAAAGTCCGAGCTAGGTTCTCTTGGGTAAAAATATCTTGAGTTGCACCGTAAGCCAAAATGGTTTGATTAATGAACACTACTTGATCGCAAAAAGTTGAAATTGAATTTAGATCGTGGGTAGAAATTAAAATGGTATGTCCTTGGGCTTTCAGTTCAAGCAGTAATTCTATGATTGCCTTTTCGGTTTTAATATCTACGCCTGTGAATGGTTCATCTAAGAGCATTACCGTCCCCTGCTGTGCCAAAGCCCTTGCTAAGAAGGCTCGTTTTTTCTGCCCACCCGATAACTCCCCAATTTGTCGATGGCGAAAATCCCACATCTGCACTTTTTCTAAACTATCTTTAACTATCTGGCGATCGCGGAGTTTAGGAATCCGTAATAAATTCATATGCCCATAACGACCCATCATCACCACATCAGCCACACTGACAGGGAAATTCCAATCCACCTCCTCTGCTTGGGGGATGTATGCCACTAGTCCTCTTTTTTGGGCAAGACGCATAGACAAGTCATTGATTAAAACTTGACCAGAAGTGGGTGAGACAAATCCCATAATTGCCTTAAATAAAGTCGATTTACCACTACCATTCATGCCGACCAAACCTGCGATCGTCCCTGATTTCAAACTGAGATTAGCCCCATGTAAAGCGACTTTCTCGTTATATAAAACTGTTAGATTTTTAACTTGAATGCTCATGGTTTAGGTTCCTTGCCAGCCTTGCACTAGGGTATTTACGTTGTATTCCAATAATTTGATATATGTTGGAGCTACTCCATCACGCTTGGAAAGTGAATCCACAAAAAATATGCCGCCAAATCTTGCCCCTGTTTGACTTGCAACTTGTTTTTGGGCATCTGATCGCACTGTGCTTTCACAAAATATGACTGGAACTTGTTGGGATTTTACTTGATCTATAACCTTGCGAATTTGTTGGGGAGTGCCTTGTTGCTCAGAATTTACTGGCCATAGGTAGAGTTCTCTCAGTCCATAGTCCTTAGCTAGATAAGAAAAAGCGCCTTCACAGGTAACAATGAAGCGTTTATTGGACGGTAGAGTAGCTATGGTCTGACGCAGTTTCTGGTCAATTTTTTGAATATCTTGGCTATAGGCTTTGGCATTAGAGTTGTAGGTACTGGCATTGACTGGATCGAGATTTACTAAAGCCTGTCGGATATTTTCCACATAAATTAGAGCATTGGTTGGTGACATCCAAGCATGGGGGTTAGGTTTGCCTGAGTAACTGTCACTACTAATTAAAACTGGATTTATGCCTCTACTTAAGGTGATATGGGGCACATTTCTCAGATTTCCATAAAACTTTTCGGCCCACCGTTCTAAACCAAAGCCATTGTCTAAAATCAAATTTGCCTTGGCCGCTCTGACTAAATCGCTGGGGATTGGTTCATAGCCATGAATTTCCGAGCCGATTTTAGTCAAAGATTCCACGATCGCTTTATCACCCGCTACGTTTTGCGCCATATCAGCTAGGACAGTAAAAGTGGTAAAGATGATTTTTTTATCTTTAGTAACTCGATCCTCAGACAGTTGGGAAGTTTGAGAAGTACATCCACTCAAAACTATTCCTAAGCATAGGATGGGAAGCCATTGTTTTGGATGGGTAATTATAACCACAGCTTTTCATAATTATTTCATATTTAGAGTTTAGCACAACTGCAATCTAGATTAATTTTGGCGACAATAGTAGGATGTACCAAGGAAAAACTTATCTTAAACCCCATTCTGGAAATCTCAAATATGAATCTCAAAATTGATGACATTGCCCCAGATTTCAGCCTGCCTGATCATGAAGGTAAGATCTTCCACCTTAGCGATTTGATTGGTAAAACCGTAGTCCTTTATTTTTATCCCCGTGACAATACTCCAGGATGCACTAAAGAAGCTTGTGGATTTCGCGATCGCTATTCTGAGTTACTAGCTCAAAATGTTGTAGTTCTTGGTATTAGCGGTGACGATGCTAAGGCTCACGGTAAGTTTATTAAAAAATTTGATTTACCTTTTCCGTTGCTATCTGATCTCGATCATCAAGTGGCGATCGCCTACGAAAGCTATGGCATGAAAAAATTTATGGGTAAAGAATACATGGGTATCCATCGCCATACGTTTGTGATTAATCCTGAGGGCAAAATTCAAAAAATCTATCTGAACGTTAAACCAGAACCTCATCCTGAACAGGTAATCAAGGACTTGAATGCTTAAGAATATAAATTATTAACTGGGAGATCTTAGGTGTTGGATTGGATATTAGAGCCACTGAGTTATCAGTTTATGCAAAATGCTCTAACTATAGGAATTTTGATTGGGATTTTATGCCCTGTAGTCGGAACTTACCTGATTGTGCAAAGAATGTCGCTGCTAGGGGATGTGATGGCGCATTCAGTATTGCCGGGGCTGGCGGTTGCTTTTTATTTGAAAATTAATATTTTAATCGGGGCTTTTATTTCAGGCATGATTAGTGCGGTTTTAATTGCTTGGCTGCGATCGCAAACCCGTGTCAAGGTTGATGCAATTATGGCTTTGATGTTTAGTAGTTTCTTTGCCTTGGGGATTATGCTGATAACCCTTCTCCGCCATAAAATCGATCTCGATAGCTTTTTATTTGGCGATATTCTCAGTGTTACCCTTGAGGATGTGTGGCGTACTGGCATAATCACCGTAATTGTCCTCATTTTGGTCAAGATTACCTATAAGGAAATGCTGTTTTACACCTTTGATCCGATCGGGGCTAAGGCCGTGGGGATGCCCGTGGATTTAATCTATTTGGGCTTAATGGCTGGGGTAACGATGACCATCATTGCCAGTATGCAGACTGTGGGCGTGGTTTTAGTGGTATCAATGCTGATTGGACCAGGGATTACGGCTTATTTAATTGTCAAGGAACTCCATACCATGATGCTATTAGGAGCCTTTGTGGGCATGGTTTCGGCTATTGGCGGAATGTATGCGAGCTACTACTTAAATGTCCCTTCAGGCCCAGCGATCGTTTTATCTAATATGGCAATATTTTTGATCACTCTTGTTGCGACCAGTGACTTTAAAAGAATTATAAAAATATAGTAACCGCAATGGATTTAGGGATTATTCAAAACAAGTTTTTGTATTCCCATGCGATCGCATCCACACCAATCAATTGCGTATTTTCATCTTTAAGATTCCCAAGGGTTGACTAAAGTTAGATGACAATCACAAAAATCCTCAATATTCCGAGTCGCTAATACTGCATTTTTAGAAAGAGCGATCGCCGCAATTTGAGCATCAGCTTGAGCGATCGGTTTACCAATTTGTCGCCGCAATGAAGCTAACTTTGCATATTCCAGAGCCGATGCACTATCAAAAGTCAAAATCCGTTCTGAAAAATCTTGCTCAAACATTTGCTGGACTACTCTCTCCATATCACTACGTCGTTTTCCCACAGGCAACAGAGCAATACCGTAATACATCTCTGCTTGTGTAATCGTGGTGATAAAGACTTCTGTTGAAATTTGCTGTGCGATCCAATCCATAGCCGTAGGATTGGGAACTGCTCTCATAAATTCTGAAAGAACATTTGTATCGAGAATAATCATAAATTCTGGAATAATGGGCGATCTCGTATAGGCTCTCTCTCAATTGATGGTAAATAAAATCCACCCAAATTTGCAAAGCGCCGATGAATGGATTCCCCAAGACTCTTTGGAGTATCTTCTTGGGCAAGAGCATCTTTAAGAATTACCCGCACCTCTTCTTCCATAGAGCGACCCAATCGTGCTGCTCTAATCCGCAGTTTTGCCTTGAGCGCATCATCTAAATTCCGAATCGTAATACTAGCCATTTTTGCAATCAATTAGTGATATCAATGATAGCATGAGTTAACCTGGATTTGTGGAGCAAGCAATGCCAAGCGATCGCTCTAAAAAGATATTATGAGTGCGATCGCCTAAAATTTAAGACACATCTGACATCTGTTGAATGATTTCCATTGTCTTAATGCTGACGGTGCAAACTCTTTGCAGTAAGTCAATTACCTGTTCTTTGTAATCTGCAAATTTGTAGGTGTTGAACAGCTTGGCAATGGTGGGATCTTTGGGTTTCTTTTCTTTGTATTGATCGAGTATCCATTCAAGGGCGGAACGGTTGCCGAGTTTGTATTCCCATGCGATCGCTTCAACACCTATCAACTGTGTATTGTCATCAAGGATGATCGCGCCGTTAGGTTTATCGGCTTTGAGTTTGGCTTTGGGGTTGTCTTTGGTGGCGATTTCGACTCGTTTTAGTCCGTAGGGTTCGATGGTTTCGTAGTTGAGGTGTAAGTCCATTAGAGCTTTTCCCCATGCTGCCCATTGATGGAAGTTTTCGTAAAAGGGAAGTCGGGGAAATTCGCGTTTGAGGTTGAGTTCGTATTTGGTGCGGTAGGCGGGATGGTGAAGGACGGCGTAGGTGTAATGGAAGATATCGAGTTTGGTAATTTCTGCCATCACTTCTTCTGTAGCAAGGGTTTCTGCCCTCACCCCTAGCCCCTCTCCCGCAGGAGAGGGGAACAAGAGATATTGCGAGATGGTTTCAAGGACTTGGGGAAGGTTTTGGGTGATTTCTTCGTTTTGGAAGCGGAGGACTTGTAAGCCGTTGGCTGTTAGGTATGTGTCGCGATCGCTGTCTCGGTCTTTTTGTAATTCGTGGATACCGCCGTCTAGCTCAATGACGAGTTTGGCTGCATGGCAGTAAAAATCAACGATATATTGACCAATGTTATGTTGTCTACGAAATTTTGCACCATGTAGCTGATTTGCGCGTAAACACTGCCATAACATCTGTTCTGCTGGAGTTTGCTTTTGTCGTAGTTCCTTAGCCTTCTGCAACAACACTTCAGGAATATCACGCCTAGCCCCCACCAAACTTACCAAATCAGGATCTAATCCTGTATCTCTATTCTGTGCCAATCTTGCTCCCCTCTCCTGCGGGAGAGGGGCTGGGGGTGAGGGCAGATAATGCTCGCGGAACCTCTCCAAAGCCCAATCAGTAATATTCTCAACGCGATCGCCTTTTTCATCATAACGATAAAGCGGAAGACATTGAGTCTTTTCGAGAAAATCCCCACAAACAGGAACATCTGAAATAAATAACTGGAAAGGTTTACTTGAAGCTATTCCAGAAAATGCAATAAAATAATTAGAATGAAGCGGCATATTAAACCACTGAAAAGTTTCAGAGATCAGGGTCTTATGCCAATACAAAAATTTAGATGTGAACGGTCTATATTCAGAACAAATAATATCAGTATCAGACAAGTTAAGATTTAAACCTCTTTGTGCATCTCTTTTAAGATTTCTGCTCCATTTGATTTCAGATTGACTACTAGGATTATCAATAAAGATAGATTGATTATAGGCTTGAGAGAAAAAGGAAACTTTCCGCTTCAAATTTTCCAAATTAAAATCATATACCCACTCATCTCTTTTAGTGTCAAACCCATAAGAGAACAGTTTAAACACTGCTTTATCAGATTTACCAGCTTTTACGTCCTTATCAAGCAAAGGCAATAAATCATCAAAATCATTATCAGTTTGATTCACCCAATTAGCCTTTTTATCTGGTGTAATCCATTCAAAAGGAATATGCTCAATCTTTATATTTGCGAACCAATCTAGCTTTTCGTCCTTAGTTTGCTCATCCTGCAACGTAAAATAAAAAATTCTTGCCTTGTCTTTTTCCACGATTACATATACTCCGCTAATTCTTCTAAAGGAGCATCAAAATCATTTGACATCCAAATTTTTCCTTTCAAGCTACCAAAACCATATTGTTTTTCAGCTTGTTCTTGATTACTTGAATCAGATTGATTGTTTAGCGTAGATCTAATCGCTTCGGATACTTTGTTGCTAAAAATTTCTTTGCCACAATTGGAACAAACTGTAGCAGGGATCTTTTCTACAAAATAAGATTTGTCATTGATTTCAAAAGTCTCATTTACATATTCAATATGAGATTCTGTTGAGTTGCAAATATGACACTTAAACATTAGTTTCTTCCTTATAGTTTAGTAACCCTCCCAGCCCCCTCTCCTGCGGGAGAGGGCTAGGGGTGAGGGCAAATCTTATTTATCAACTTTCACTAAAAACATTATAGCTACACCAGTCTGAATGCCAAAGACATTATTTTTCGTGCCAGAGATTTTAGGATTACTTCTCACATCTGACTGCGTATCAACAATGTAAATATAATCAAACTCATCTGCCAAGCACCTACGCAATCCATCAAATGTTTGAGAATCAATAAACGAACGATTAGTAATAAACGCCACTAAACCATTCTTGCCAAGGCGATCGCTTGCCCAACGATAAAACCGAGTGTACATATCATAGACAGCGATTTGATTTTGGGCTGTTCCTTGCTGGATATAGGTTGCCTTAATCTGTTTATCTATTTGTCCATAAACCCGATTCGCATTATTTTGATTGAAATTCTCTTGCCATGCGTTGTAAGGCGGATTGCCAATAATCACCGAAATCTTGCGATCGTTCTGATTCTGAATCCTTGCCGTATTCTGCACACTCATCGCAAACAAATCAAACTGCTTCCCTTCAAAACCACAATGATCCAGCGTATCCACTAGACAAATATTCTTAAACTCCTCATACCTTCCCATCTTCTGAGCATAGGTAAACTCAATATTCAAATTCGCAATGTAATAGGGCAGAATCGCCATCTCATTACAATGAATCTCATGCTTATACTTATGCTCCAACTTATGCGCTGGCAAATACTCAATCAACTCCGTAATGTAAGTTCCCGTCCCCGTACAAGGATCGAGAATCTCCACTCCCTCATCCGATAGCAACTTCCCGAAATGCTTATGCACCAAATGATCCGCACTCTCGATCATAAATCGCACAATCTCATTCGGCGTATATACAATACCCAACCGATCCGCCGCCTTAGGATTATAAGCTTTGTAGAAATTCTCATACAGAGCCTTGAGAAACTTCTGCTTCTCATGATGATTCGCAATATTCTCCGAACTACGGCGAATCACCGCATAGTAATACTCAATACTCTTCAACGTATTACGGCGCGTTGTCCCCGTAAAAAACGTATTGATCATCGCCGATAATTCACGGGCAATATTATTCTCACGATGGAACTGTGACTCATGGAAAATATTCGTAAAAATATCCTCAGTCAGAATGTGCTGAATCAACATCTCATGCACATCAAAAATCTCAATCTCTGGATTAATCGACTGCCGACATACCGCCAAAAACCCATTGCGGCGATCGCGAAATTGTTGATTTTCCTTCTCAGCCACCTGAATCGTGTCGCGCAACTTATCGAGAATACTGGGAATATCTTCTCTGAATTTGGTAATGGCAGCCCGAAAGTCCCGCACCTCTGGCCGTTCATAATCGACAAAAATATTGAGAAGGCGATCGAGCGCATCCGCATCCTGCATCGACACCCGCCCAATCTCGCGGCTATGTTGAATTAGTACCGCATTCTGAGAATCCTCAAACAAAATATTTTCATCGGGATAACCCTTCTCAAACTTTTTCTCAATTTCTAGATCGAGCTTGTCGAACTGATCCTTACTCTCCCACCAGCCATGCTCTAGCCTAATCGCATCCTTAATCGTGCCATCAGGAAAAACTGTCGTATTGAACTTAGTCTTAAAATCTAATTCAGGAACTAGCAAATAGTTACGAGGCTTGCAGTAATCATTCAATAAGCGCTCAAAAGCATTGCGAATGCTGGTTTCTTTTCTAGAGCCACCATAGCGCATAATTTTCTCAACTTCTGATTGATACTGCGTTACCAGTAATCTCGACATATCGCAACTCCTAAAGTGGTTTAGCTTGGGATAGAAAATCAGCTAAAATTTCCACCTTTAACCATTTACTGTCTTTCAGGGGACTGCTTCAAGGATTTTGTGAATAAAGTTCCGCCCGATAGGGTATTAAAGTAAGCGATCGCTGCTGTGGTTAAAAATCCTAGATAGGCGATCGCCTGCACTAGAAATAATCGATCTTGATACCCAAATAGAGACTTAAGCACAATTCCTGGAAACTTCTCATCGGGTAGAACTTTTCTAAAATTCCAAACAATCCCACCCAAAATACAAGATCTTTCCTTGGCAAAATGTTCGTAAAAGAAGCATAGAGATTCAGACTTGCGATCGGATTCAGACAAAATTCTCATGGCAGTATCAAAATGTCCTAAAGCTGAAATTACCAATCCAGAGACAATTAGCAGTAAGAAAACCCCCATAACTTTGAAAAAAGAACGGATATTAATCCTGACTCCAAACTTAAATAGAGCGATACCAATTAAGGATGCGGTGATAATTCCACCCACAGCACCCGCCGCAGGAACAAAGCCTTCTTGAAACTTGGCAGCAATGAATAAAACTACTTCAAACCCTTCCCGTAAGATGGCAAATAGAATTAGAGTAAGAATCCCCCATCCTGCTTTTTGCCCTCGTTCCAACGCCTCATTTAGCGTGCCTTCCACCTGCCCTTTCATGGCTTTACCCTGTTGCGTCATCCATACCAACATCCAACTCAGCATAGCGATCGCTGCTAGACTAAATATTCCTTCTAACAGTGGTTCAAACACAGGCGAAACTTCAGGATTACTAGAGCCTAGATTTTGGATTAAGGCATTAAATAACACACCCACAAAACCGCTAATTACTAACCCGACAAGGATGCCGCCCCACACCCAAATATTCAGGTCAGTACGTTTAACTTTTTTAAGATAAGCCATCACAATTCCGACCACCAAAGTTGCTTCTACGCCTTCGCGCAAAGTAATTACAAAAGTGGGAAGAGCGGTACTAAAATCCATTATTAAATCTCCAAACAAAACTATGATTTCATTTGACATCCTCCCCCGATTTATCGGGGGATTCCTAAGATTCACAACTTAGGTTTCTGCTTCTTCCCATTACTGGTATTTCGCAACTGCCCTTTAGAGGTATCCCTATCAGGTCT
>VYKS01000419.1_pt1 | contig 16220 bp, 14 predicted proteins | sample 5114511 | NCBI WGS metagenome assembly VYKS01 (sample SAMN12291795, study PRJNA351875) | freshwater metagenome | isolation source: freshwater lake | place: USA: Michigan, Gull Lake | collected 2011-07-05 | reverse complement strand
TCCTCCTTGATGTTTTTTCTTAAAGTTAGGATACTTAGTACGACCAGCAAAGAAGTTAGTGAAAGCTGTTTGTAAATGTCTTAACCCTTGTTGTAAAGGTACACAACTAACTTCGTTTAGAAATTCTAATTCTTCTTGCTTTTTCCAATCGGTTAGCATTGAAGAAGTTTCAGTATATGCTACTCTTTCTTGTCTTTCATACCAAGCTTGTGTTCGTTCGTGGAGAGCTTTATTGTAAACTAATCTTACACAGCCCAAAGTGCGCCGCAATAGCGACTCTTGTTCTGGTGTGGGGTAAAATCGAAACCAATAGCTTTTTCCATGTCTCACATTTTAGCATATATTTCGTAAATGTGTTAATATTTAACAGTAAAGCCGTCGTAGAACGACGGGGTTTCAGACCCAAAATTTTCGATGAACCATTCTTGGCATCCCCTAGTCTAAACAGACAAGTAGCTAGGGGTGACGGGAATGATCGAGGTGATAACCGATAAGCAAACAATTGTGAGCGATCGAGAGTTAATCTTAAAGTGTCAAAAGGGTGATAGGGGCGCTTTTCCCCACCTTTACCGTCTTTATCAACCAAAAATCCGCTCTACTCTCTATCAACTCTGTGGACGGGAACTCCTAGAGGATTTTGTCCAAGAGGTATTTTTAAGAGTGTGGCGCGGGTTGCCGAAATTGCGTTCACCTGAATACTTTTCCACTTGGGTTTATCGGATCACTTGGAATGTGGCGATCGATGGTCGGCGACAATTAGCCAAAAGACAAATGAGGATGGCCAAAAGCACTGATGAGGAAAACTCCCTTGATAGCGAATCCCGTCCCCAAGATAGTCCCGATTTGATGCAATTGCATTATGAGGAAGTCGTCCGACAAGGGTTAGAAATTCTCAGTTTAGAACATCGCGCTGTCCTTGTCCTTCACGATCTAGAGGACTTACCTCAAAAGGAAATTGCCCAAATCTTAGAAATTCCCCTCGGTACGGTGAAATCACGTCTTCATTATGCGCGTAAAACCATGGGTCAATTTTTGCAAAAACAAGGAGTTCTCTAATGTCCCCAGAAGATGACAAAGTGGTTAATTTTCTGCGTCGCTATCGTCCATCGCTGCCACCTCGACCGATAGATCAAGAAGAACAGTTAATGCAAATGATTAGGGGAGAAAAACCAGTAACTTGCCCAAAATCCCTGCCTTTATTGGGGTTGATCACTGGTATTACTGCCTTATCTGTGCTGATTTTTGCTTCCTATCGTTGGTCTCATCCTCATCCACAACTGGGCCAAATTTCCGACGAGGAGTTAGAAGCTTTTTTAGTGGAGAGTTGGGACTATAGCATCGCTCCACCGATTGCTGCTCCTAGCGTTTATAGTTCGCCTTGGATGAGCTTAAACGAGCCTCAACTCACCTATTCTACCTATAACCCTTAATTTCTTTGTGGAGGTCAATTATGTCCCTTTCTACTCTCTCGATTCTCGGCACGACCATGGCTTTAACTCTAGCCGTTAACCTAGCCCCAACTGCCACTGTGTTATCCTATCCCCAAGATCGTCTATTTATCGCTCAAACTAGCTCTCCCCAGCGTCCTGAGAGTCGTCCCCGTGGGATGAATAATTCTAGAGAAAGACTAATCGAACAATTAAACCTTACCGATAACCAAAAGTCAAAAATTGCCGCTATTCGTCAGAAATATCAGGAAAAAACCAAAACGTTGCGAGAAACCATGAGAAGCAACGAACAAGAATTAAATAGTTTATTATCGAATAATGCCTCCGATCGAGATATCCGCTCTAAACATCAGCAAATCTCTCGGAATCGCCAAGACATCAGTAACCTACAATTTGAGAGTTTTTTGGAAATTCGCCAAGTGTTAACTCCCGCTCAAAGAACGGAATTTTCCCAATTAATGCAGGAACGTTGCCCTAATTCCCGCAATTGCGGGCGACAATAATTCCTATCAGTGCGGATTCAGGAACTTTAACTGGCGATCGAGTTTGATTCCGATACATTAGAAAAGAAAAACGCAAAGGATGGGTTACTACCCCATCCTCAACTGATCATTTACTGATAAATTATCGTTTCCAAGTGACTTTTGGTAGGATGTGATTCATATCTACCCGGTCTCTGTACTTGGTGGCGAAGTTTAGGAGGGAATCGAGGAGAGAATCGGAGAGATAGTGAGGTTGTAGGCCTAGATCGAGTAATTTCGTGTTTTTAGCCTTGAAATAATGTTCCTCTAACTCGATGCGCGGGTTGTCAAGATTGTTAATCTCCACATTTAACCCTAATGCGGAACCAGCTTTTTTCACCATCAGTGCCAAGTCACCGACGCTAAACAGTTCGGTAAATTGGTTAAAAACGCGGAATTCCCCCGATTGAGCGGGATTTGCGATCGCTAATTCCAAACAACGCACGGTATCGCGGATATCTAAAAATCCTCGCGTTTGGCCACCTTTACCGTACACTGTCAGGGGATGACCGATCGCCGCTTGAATACAAAAACGGTTTAAAGCAGTACCAAAAACCCCATCGTAATCGAGACGGTTAATCAACATCTCATCCATTCCCGTTTCTTCGGTGAGGACTCCATAAACCACCCCTTGATTGAGATCTGTGGCTTTTAAACCCCACATCCGACAGGCAAAATGGATATTATGGCTATCGTGGACTTTGCTGAGATGGTACATACTACCGGGTTGTTTGGGATAGGGTAAAGTATCCTTACGACCGTTATGTTCGATCGTGATGTAGCCTTCTTCAATATCTATATTCGGTGTGCCATACTCACCCATGGTTCCCAGTTTCACTAGGTGCGCGTCGGGAAATTCCTCTTTCATCGCGTAGAGGATATTTAAATTGCCAACAACGTTGTTAACTTGGGTTAAAACTGCGTGTTCGCGATCGATCATGGAGAAGGGTGCAGATCTCTGTTCTCCGAAGTGAACAATCGCATCCGGTTGAAACTGTCGCAGGGATTGAATCAAAAAGTCGTAGTTATTGATATCCCCGACAAAAAGATCGAGCGATTTTCCCGTCAGATCTTGCCAGCGTTGAATCCGATGAGATATGGGTGCGATCGGTGTTAAGGTATCGCAGCCTAATTGTAAGTCCCAATAGCGACGAACTAAACTATCAAGTATGCCTACTTCGTAACCTCTATTTGATAGATGGAGTGCCGTTGCCCAACCACAATAGCCGTCTCCGCCAATAACCAAAACTCTCATACAATATCTGTAAAGTTTATATACTCGTCTTTGGTAACTCTAGCAGTTTTGTGTCACGCTTTACCAACTTAATCCCCGTGAACATAGCGGGGGTGATGGGGTGTAGGGTGTGGGGTGTGGGGTGTGGGGTGTGGGGTGTAGGGAAGGAAACCTCTTTCATCTGTGGGGGTGAAAATTTTTTCATCGAGACTGACTCCTGATTACCACTGTCCACTGAAAACTCAAATCTGCTCACTGCTCACTGCTCACTGATGAGGGTGTTCTAGAAAACTTGACAAGGGAACGGATTACAGGGAAACTCAGCTTGTAATCAGTGGGCTTTGCTGACGAGAAAACAAAAGCCAAAAATCTAGATAAAAGGCAGTTTTTTTCGGTAACTCAGGGACTATCTGCTTTTTTACTTTTTACTTTTTACTTTATTACTTGATCTTATGCGTTGGCAAGCTCGGCAAAAATCTTCGTTTCCTTTGCTTCCCCTATACGGATTTTTGGCATTTATCGTCACTTGTCTGATTATTTGGACAATTTCTCTCTATCCTCGTTCTAATGCTCTGGTGGGGGGTGATTCTCTCCCCGCACCCTTTAGGGAGTTTCAACCGGAATGCGCGGATTATGTCCTAGAAAATAGTTCTTTTAAGGATATATCGAGAATTTTTGATTGTAAAACCTATAAAAACTTATCAGATCGCGTGATTGTTCCCCTATCTCTCCAAAAAAACGATATTAGTCTCGATAATTGGCAAAATAACTCGGCAACAGCGATCGAATTAGCACCCTGGCCAGAAATTCATCCCCGCGCTCAAGAGACAAAAGTACCGATTTTAATGTATCACGACATTTTACCGGAAAAAGAGGTATTTTTTGACGTTACTCCGGGGGAATTAGAGGCACATTTTCAATTTTTGCAGGAAATCGGGGCAACTCCTATCAGTATCGATTGGTTAATTTCCCATCTGCGGACAGGTATCCCCCTTCCCGCTAAACCGGTTTTATTGACTTTTGATGATGGTTATGGGGGACATTACCAGTATGTCTATCCTTTATTGAGAAAATATGGCTATCCTGCCGTTTTCTCGATTTATATCAATAAAATGACTCAAAAAACTGGCAGAACCAGTGTCACTTGGCAACAACTCCGGGAAATGGCCGCCGATCCTCTAGTACAAATTGTCTCCCATAGTGTTAGTCATCCCCGGGATTTAAGATTATTATCCGATGCAGATTTGGAGCAAGAAGTCAAGCAATCGAAACAAATCTTAGAAAAAGAATTGGGCATTCCGATTAATTATTTCACCTATCCAGAAGGGAAGGCAGACGATCGAGTGAAGGAATTCGTCAAAAAAGCGGGTTATCGGGCGGCTTTATCGATGAATGACCTCGATGAACATTTTGCCGGACAATCCCCCGATTTACTCACTATTGGACGCTTTGGGCAATCGCGCACCAGGGAAATTGTACCGCAAGCTTGGGGAGGTGATCCCTTACCCCGTAGGGATGGTGGTTTTAACTTTGCCACCACCATCCAAAAACGGGAAGTGGAATTTCCGACTAATACACTTGTTCTAATTAGTGGCGGTATTCCCAAAACTATCCACGCTGATAGTCGTTATCAAGTGGAGGAAATTATCGCCGGTACAGAAGCGATCGCGGCTGTGGATGGCGGTTTTTTCTCTCTCAAGGAATTGGACTCAAATCAGATGATCGGGCCGGTTTTAAGCCAAAATGGCGGCTTTATCCCGGGATATGAAGGTGAAATCGGCAAGTTAGAGGGTCGTCCTTTAGTAATCATTACCGATCGATGGGTGCGTTATCTTCCTTTTGATCCTGCCCGTCATAATACCCTAGAAGGAATTGCAGCGGAGGCCAGAGATGATCTCAAGGTTACGGATGCTTTTGTCGCGGCCGCTTGGTTAGTCAAAGATGGACAACCACAACCGCGAGAATCCTTTGGTACACTTTACGGTTTTGATGCCCTGCGTCACCGGGCTTTTTGGGGAATTAATCAGGCAGGACAGCCAGTAATCGGGGTTTCCAGAGACCCGATCGATTCGATGTCCTTGGGAGAATTATTAGTACAGGCAGGTTTTCGGGAGGCAGTGATGTTAGATTCAGGAGCAAGTACCTCCCTCGCTTATCAAGGTCAATCGCAAGTGCATTATACTCCCCGTCCCGTTCCCCACGTTGTCGCTTTATTTCCCCCCACAGAAACCTATATTGTTCCCATTAGTCATGTGGGGATTCCCTGCGTAATTTTCGCCGATTCCTGTCCTGCGGGGAGTTAGGGGACAAAAACTTATTAACCAGAAAACGGCTGAAGCTATGTATCTAAGAAAGCTCTAAGGGCAATTTTGTACTTGTTTTTCAGCCGTGGAGAAACCAGACCACCTTGCTGAATCTGTGCGAGAATTGTGGCTGAACAAGAGCCTTTTGGAATCGGACTACCCGCAGTGATTAAACTGGCTAATTCCGTGGCATCCATCTCCCGGGCAAATTGATAGGCAATCACAGATTCACAGACGATAAAATTCGGGACACCAAGGCCGGGCAAAAGCACACAAGTAGCTTCTGAACTGCTTCTTCGAGTTGTAACATTGACAAATAAATATCTATTTTCAGAAGTCTTTGCGATCGCAATGTAGAGATGTTGCTTATTAGGGGGTGTATCGATTAAAAAGGCATCCCCCAGCTTGACAACCAGACTAGCCATGTAAAGCTCCATCTAAATAGGCTTCTCGCTGGGCTTCTTGGCTAATATCTTCGATTTCTTCCTCTGTTTTACCCATAAATCGCAAAACATCCTCTACTGAAATTGGAATAGCGGAACCATGGGGATCCTTCCATTCTGGTAGATCGTGAGTCCATTCGGCTACAAGAAAGGGATTGAGATGGCCAAAAGTGTTGTAAACCTGTTTAAGAATCATTTCTTCTTCTTCACAGAGTTCTTCATTGCCGGGATATTGCAGCAGGTCAACATAATTAGAATCCCGGGGAGAAATATATTTCGACCACAGGGGTAAGGCAGAGTCCACGGGTTGTCCTTTAATCAAATCATAAACACCACTGAGAACCGGTCCATAATCCATTGATACATATCTATCCCCGGTAATTGGTTGATCCATGGTTTTTAAAGCAAGACGGTCAGCTATATAGAGCATTTTCAGCAACCCTAAATACTTCATCGGTTTGCCGTGTAGCTTTAAGAGTATAGCAGCGGCTTCCACTGTTTTCTCTGGATGAAACCGAAATTTGATCGTCATAACTACTATAAATTCACTGCTTTTTTATGACACTTTTATTACACTTTTATTATAGTTATTATTCTACATCGGCCACATTTAAGATTTTGTCCCAGTGGTTGAGGCTTCTAGCCTGATTTCTAAAAGATGCTGCCATCGGCTGCTATAGGTATGATCGAGTTAAACCTTAGCCCAAGATTCTACCATGGAGATCGAACGTCTTAACGCCCTTTCCGATAATTATATTTTTCTCCTCTACGATCGCGCACAAAAAATCGCGGCCGTGGTGGATCCGGCCGAACCTGAACCCGTTTTCAGGCGATTAGAGGCTTTACAGGTGGATTTAGTCGCTATTTTCAATACCCATCACCACGGCGACCATGTGGGGGCTAATCAGGCTTTAATTAATCGTTATCCCCATCTTTGTGTTTATGGGGGAAAGGAGGATCGCGGTCGCATTCCGGGCCAGCAGCTGTTTTTAGAGGAGGGGGATCGGGTGGAATTTGCCGGTCGCTGGGCCGAGGTTTTCTTTGTCCCCGGCCACACTCGCGCTCATATTGCCTACTATTTTCCCCCGGTTAACCCCGGAGATTACGGCGAGTTATTCTGTGGTGATACCCTGTTTTCTGGGGGTTGTGGTCGTTTATTTGAGGGAACACCGGGGCAAATGGTGGCTTCTTTAAGCAAATTGCGATCGCTGCCTGACCAGACCCGGGTTTGGTGCGCTCACGAATATACGTTAAATAATTTAAAGTTTGCCTTGACAGTTGACCCTAATAATGCTGCTCTGCAACAGCGTTATCGGGAAGTGGAGAAAAATCGCGCTCAAGATATTCCCACGATTCCGGCAATTTTGGGGACGGAAAAGCTGACTAATCCTTTTTTGCGCTGGGATAGTCCCGCTTTGGAAATGACCATGGATAGCAGCGAACCAGTACAAGTGTTTGCACGGCTGCGGGGGAAAAAGGATAATTTTTAGCAGTAGCGGCGTCAAAAAAAACGATCGATCCTGTATTCTCAGGATCGATCGCGTTATCGGATCAGATTACAAGCTCAAGGGTTGCGGATCTAACTTCAAATCGGCAAGACTGACATCACCGTGACCATTTACCGCCACCTCTAGAGGCAAATTGCCGTGATAAGCTTGGATTAAGAGGTTTTTTAAGTCCTCGATCAGGGGATAACGGGGATTGGCTCCGGTACACTGATCATCGAAAGCTTGTTCGGCTAAATGGTCTAATTTGGCCATAAATTCGGCTTCAGTTTCGGGAATTACCTCTTTAATACTGGCCGGAATACCGATTTCCCGTTTTAAACATTCGATCGCTAATACCAATCTTTCCACACTTTCGGTCTCGCTTTCTCCTCCCAATCCCAGGGAATGGGCGATCCTGGCATAGCGCCATTTCACGTTAGGATATTTGTACTGAGAGAAGGTGGCCTGTTTAAAGGGGGCATCGGTGGCATTATAGAGGATGACGTGGGAAATCATCAAGGCATTGGCGAGACCGTGGGGAATGTGGAAAATGGCCCCCAATTGGTGGGCCATGGAGTGACAGATGCCTAAAAAGCCATTAGCGAAGGCCATTCCTGCCATTGTCGCCGCATAATGGACTTTTTCCCGCGCTTTCGGGTCTTTAGCTCCGTTATGATAGGAACTGGGCAGGTATTTAAACAGCAGTCGGATGGCATCTTGAGCAAGAGCATTGGTGTACTCTGAGGCTAAAACCGAGACGTAGGCCTCAAGAGCGTGAGTTAAAGCGTCAATTCCGCCGTAGGCTGTCAATTTTTTCGGCATATTCAGCACTAATTCTGGATCGACGATGGCCATGCTGGGAGTTAGGGCATAATCTGCCAGAGGATACTTAATATTATTACGGCGATCGGTAACAACAGCGAAGGGAGTCACTTCCGATCCTGTTCCCGAAGTGGTGGGAATACAGACCATCAGAGCTTTTTCACCTAAAGGGGGCAATTCATAGACTCGTTTGCGGATATCCATAAAACGCATGGCTAAGCTCTCGAATTCTATCTCTGGATGCTCGTAGAGTAGCCAGATGATTTTGGCCGCATCCATCGGGGAACCGCCACCGATAGCGATAATCACATCGGGATTGAAGGTATTAATCACATTTAACCCCCGTTCGACGGTTTCTAGGGAAGGATCGGGTTCCACATCATAAAAGATATTAACCGTGATGCCGATTTCTTCTAAAACTTCCTCTAAAGATGCGGTAACTCCTAGGTCAAAAAGAGGTTTATCGGTGACAATAAAGGCCCGTTTTTTGCCGGCTAATTCCCGAATAGCGATCGGTAATGACCCGTATTTAAAATATACTTTTGGTGGTACTCGGAACCAAAGCATATTTTCCCGGCGTTCGGCCACGGTTTTAATATTTAACAGGTGGCTAGGTTCGACGTTTTCGCTGATGGAATTACCGCCCCAAGTGCCACAACCGAGGGTTAAACTAGGATCGAGACGGAAGTTATAGATATCACCGATCGCACCTTGGGAGGAAGGGGTATTAATTAATACCCGGGCCGTTTCTACGTTGTCTTCAAAGCGCTTAATATGTTCCCGATTTGAAGGAGATGTATAAAGCACGGCCGTATGACCTCGACCCGCAAATAAGACCAGTTTTTCGGCTTTTTTCACCCCATCTTCAAAGTCTTTCGCTCGGTACATAGCTAAAATTGGCGAGAGTTTTTCGTAGGAAAATGGTTCTTCTAAGCCAATATTTTCTACTTCTCCGATTAGTAATCGGGTATCTTCGGGAACAGAAATTCCCGCTATGGCGGCTAATTTTTCCACTGATTGCCCGACGATATCGGGGTTGATATGACCATCTTTTAGGAGAATCTCGGCGACTTTTTCCCTTTCTTCGGGGGAAAGAAGATAGGCCCCGCGATCAATAAATTCCTGTCGAACTTCTTCATAGATGCTATCGACAACGATTACCGATTGTTCCGAGGCGCAAATCATGCCGTTATCGAAGGTTTTACTGAGAATAATTGAGGAAACGGCCATTTTTATGTGAGCGGTTTCGTCAATTAAAGCGGGGGTATTGCCGGCACCGACTCCTAAGGAAGGTCTTCCCGAAGAATAGGCCGCTTTTACCATACCCGGACCGCCGGTAGCGAGGATTAAATTAATGCTGGGATGTTGCATTAATGCTTGGGAAAGTTCCACCGATGGCTGATCGATCCAACCAATAATACCAGCCGGCGCTCCCGCTTTCACGGCCGCTTCCAAGACAATTTTGGCCGCTGCGATGGTGCAGTCTTTGGCTCGCGGATGGGGGGAAAAAATGATGCCGTTGCGGGTTTTCAGGGCAATTAGGGCTTTAAAAATGGCTGTAGAGGTGGGATTTGTGGTGGGTACGATCCCCGCTAAAATGCCCACGGGTTCGGCGATTTTTTGCAATCCAAAGGATTTATCTTCTTCGATAATGCCGCAGGTTTTGCTGTGTTTATACTTGTTGTAGATGATTTCTGAGGCAAAATGGTTTTTAATCACTTTATCCTCTATTACCCCCATCCCTGTCTCTTGTACGGCCATTTTAGCTAGGGGAATGCGAGCGTTGTTAGCTGCTAATGCCGCTTTTTTGAAGATAAGATCTACTTGTTCTTGGCTATAGTTGGCAAATTGTTGTTGAGCTTTTTTTACCTGTTGAATGAGTTCTTCTAGCTCTTGTCTATTGGTAACTGTCATAACAATTTTGTAGATAAAATTACGCATTTTATTCTCTTATAGCGTTGTTCGGCAGGGGATTCGCTTAATCTTGGGATTTTCTTTATAGTTTCCTAAGCATTGGTATTATAGGATACTAATCCTAAATCCATTGAGCATAGGTAACATATCAGGACAGGCACTCATGCAAAGGGGAGAATAAATAATCAGTTTTTGATAACTGGATTTAGTATAAATTAGGATTGACCAGTACCTAGAAAAAGTTTGAGGACAGAGACTCAATGATCAAGTTACCAGAAATTCAAGCCGGTGTTCGAGAAGCTGGTTCTATTCCGCGCTCCTTGAGTGAAAAGTTTAAAGTTGATCACAGCTTGGCAACGGATTCAGGGTGAGATTCAACATCAAACTAGGATATCTCTACACTCTAGAAAATAAATATCTTCAGAGCAACCGAATCAAAGAGAATTAAATCAGTCAATTTTGATGGTGTTTTGAATGATTAATCTAAACCCAGTTTCTTGGCGAAATTTTTCCATCCTCTCCATTTGTGAAGTCTGAAAGTTAGGCTTTTTGTTATTAGCAATGTAGGCTTTTCTGGACGAATAATCCTCTATACCATGATTTTCAATAAATACCCGAATTGTGTTTCTTAGTTGATCTTCTCCGTCTCCTACCCACCCCGAATTTTTCCCCTTTCGTTCTTTTAATTCTACAAAAATCAAACAATTAGCATAGGTCAGCATTCCATCACAGCGTTTATCCATACTACTACTATCGACTTTTCTAATTTCAATACATTTATCAATAGCGGTAAATGTCACTTCAATTTCTTGAGAGTTTTCCACAATAGCAATCCAATCACTGGGATTTTCTGTATCTAAATAAGCGGGATTTTCTGAGGGAGATGGCTGATCACAAATTCCAAATTTATGCCGATGGGTTTGACTCTGACATTTTTTATCAAAGAAATTAATCTTCATAACTGTTCTTCGATTTCCAGTAAATCATCAAAAAGCTGATTTATCTCTCCTAGGGAAAGATTGAGATAATTTTCATCAGAAGGTAAACCCTCATAGGTAGCAAGTTCTCGGATTTCTCCTTGCTCTGTTAATTCATATACAATAGCATCTTCTGCCGCTATACAAGAGGCTTTCGGGACAATTTGGTTGAGCTTTTCTTGGAGATAATCGGCGTTAGAAATCGCTGATGATAGGATTTTTTTGATAACTTTATCCGCTTTGATAGCTAGGGTTAGATCGTTGATAATATAAGGACTATGAGTAGTTAAAATTAGTTTATTTCCCTGGGTTAAATTGGCAAATTCAAATAATTTATATAAAATCTTTTTCTGAGATTTGGGAAATAGATTCTGCTCGATTTCTTCCACAATATTTACAAAACACTCATTGCGGTATTTAGAAGATAACACTTCTAGTGCCGCCTTTTTTAGGTCATCGGAAAGATTATCATTAGAGAGAATTTTCTCGATTTCCATTTTTAATCTTTTTTGCTCCTCTCCACTGAGTTCATTGCGGGAAGTTTCTTGAGTTCGATTAATCGATAAAGCAATATTTCGAGAAACGAGAAATAAAGGAACAAAAGACTGAAAACCACTGGAAGCTTCTGATAGATTTAGTTGATAATCACTACCCACAATCTTGGCTAGTCTATTGAGTTTATCAAATTCCAATTTAACCTCACCTACTGGCAAAGTCAAACTGCCAGATAATTCCTGTTGTGAGCGATCCAATTCTTCCCAGAAAGTATATAATGATTCTGGCAGTCCTTTGAGTTTTTCTGGCCATCTTACTGCACTCAAAAAGTTTCGCTCTGCTGGTACATACATAATTTTTGGTACTCGATACTTTGAATTATCAGTACGCTCGATCGATAATTTAGCATTTTCAAAACTAATTCTATAAACATCTCCATTGTATTCAATTTGGGTTTCGGGTAAAAAGTAATTGGTTAAATTTTGGTACTGACAAAAAGATTTAACAAAACGATTATATTTAGTAACATATTTTTCCTCTAAATCCCCACGATATAGAGCTTTTTCCAACCAGCTTAATGTTGATATTAATTTAGCAATGCTACTTTTTCCAGTTCCTTGATTACCGATAAAAATCGTTACTTTACGAACGTCGATAAAACCATCATTTTCTACTAAACCCGCCTTAATTGGACCGAAGTTTTTAACTTTAATTTGGCTCATTGTTATCCCCTTGATTGACGATAATAAATTTTGGGCAGTAATTTGTCCTGAAAAAAGCTCGTGTTCAACACGAGCTAAATTAATTAACTTCAAGGACTAATTAGCCACCAACCTTAACTACTGGTTTAAAACTAGGAACAACCAGTTCACTATCCTGTTTAGTCAGCTTATTGTATAACCGTTCCGTATTGGGAAAATTAGCGGCTGGTAGAGTCGGGAAACGACGATAGGGAACCGTATCTTCACCAAATAATTGTAGGTATTCCATGCTATTAACCATAGCACCGATAAAGGCTTTTAATCCCTTAGTTGCCAGAATTTGGTTATATTTCTGGATTTCCTTTTGATTCAAGGGAGCGCGACCTAAGAAGTGCTTGGTTCCCAATTCAATTACTTTCGTATTCGGATAGGGAGCATAGAATTCTTTCAGGTAAAGATCCGAACAACCTAAACCCTCAATAAACTCTTTCACCGTGATCTCAGCATTGCTTAATTTACTCTCTAAAGCAGTAAATTCGGCATTGATGATATAGGGTTCGAGATCTCGTTCAAAAATCTGACGATAGGCGGCGCGAACAGTATTTTGTACGGCAACTTTATCCAGATTAGTTAACAGTTTAAAGACCTTAGTTTGTTCCCGTTGAACCGTGACACCTTGACCGACACGAGATTGAATATCGGGTTCAGTGCGAATCGAGACCAAAGGTGTACCCAATTCAATAAAGCGCGGGGTTTCCTCTTTATCAACTCTTTGGCCGATATCTTCGCGGAGATTGCCCAAACGCACCATCCGTAACTGCATCCCTTGGGGAGTTAGATAGCGCTCGTAGGGGACCGTATCTTCACCAAAAGCTTCCGTATATTCAGGACTGTCGATAAGGGCATCGATTAAAGCATAGAAGCCTTTTTTCGAGCAAAGATCGAAATATTGATTCATTTCCTGACGACCGTAGGTGGGACGACCGAGCAGACGACGGTGAATATATTCGATCGCTTTGACCACATAGAGAGGAGTCCAGTAGATTTTCCGGAAAGCCTCGGATTTAGCTAGGGTTTTGATAAACTCGCGCAGAGTAATATCGCCATTTTCTAACTTAATCTCGGCCACGGACAAACGCTGACCTTCGTAGGGCATTCGACCGAAAACCTGACGATAAGCCGCTAAAATCACTCTTTGGGTGGAAATTTCGCCAAATTTAACGCTTACCCCATTGCTAGAACCGGGTAACTCGTTATTGAGACGGAAAACTTTCGGTCCCAAAGTACCGGGGAATTCACCTCGGGCGCCGGGGTTGCTATTTTGGTTATTAGTGGCAGGTCCGCGGTGGATGAGGATACGTTTGGTATCTTTACCAAAGGGAGCGGGACTAGAACTAGGTTCGCGGGTTTCTTTCGGGAAAATTGCCCCAAATTGGATTTCTAGCGGATCATTTCCGGAACCGTAAACGTGCTGATCCGGTAAGGGGCGATCGTATTTAGCAAAGGTGGTGATAAATTGGGGAACTTTGCGGAAAGGTGCGCTGTAGTTAAACAGGTCGATCTGCATCCCCCAGTTACGACATTCCTGCGCTTCTGCACCCAAACCCCGGAGATAGGGAACGGTTTCTTCGCCGAAATAGTCGGAATACTCCTGAGAATCGACTAAAGCATCGATTAACGCCGCTAAACCGCCGCTAGAGACGATCGAGAAGTATTTCTGCACTTCTTCCCGGGAGGAAGGACCGCGACCGAGGAAATGACGGAAAGCCAATTCTAGGGCGCGACTATTGATAAAAGGTTCAAAGAACTGTTTACGGTAGAGAGGCGATTTACCGAGACGACGGACGAATTCTTTCATCGAGATGTCGCCGTTTTTCACCTTCGATTCTAGGTCAGAAATGGACTGACTGTAGGCGCGAGTGATGTCCCGTTCAAAAATTTGTCTGTAGGTGGCCTTGATAATCGAAGATTTTTCCGACTCCGATAAACCGGTTTTCATGACAAACTTTTGCCGTTTTTCGGCGGCGTTGTAGTAGCTTTGGGGAAGACTTAAACCCTGTTGGTCACTACTGGGACGCTGACGCAGTTTATTAGAGGGGGTGGGGGCTTTTAATTCACCCAGTAGGATATTGAAATAGTCACTGATTAAAGTGGCCGCATCCTTGTCTCTTTGGAAATACTCGATCGAAGCGGCCCGCATTTCTTGTAGGGCCACGATGGTGGCATCAATGGAACAGGCATTTTCGAGAACTTCCCTTAAACCGCGGGTGTTAACGATCAGGATACTGGTATCACCTGCCACGATCGCATAGGTAACGTAACGCAGGAACCAGGATAAATCCCGGAGGGACTTCTGCATATTGCTCGGACCGTAACGAGAGACGTTAATCGGTCGGAATCCGGGGGGAATCGGGCCGCTAGAGGTGAAAATCCCTTTTAAGCCACCGAGTATGCCACTGCCGCCACCGGCCCCGCTTTCAGCGTAGGTAACGGTTCCTAATTTCATCCCTTCCTGGACGTTGGTAACTTTACCCGCACCCACCAGGGCCAATTCTTCCACGGGGGGTTTTTCTAGGTAGGCCATGGGTGAACCACCGGTAAAAATCCGGTTAGCTGCCCGCGAGACGATCAGATCGGAGTTCCGGGTGAGTGTTTGGGCAATATCTAAGCGCTTGCTCCCCGATTGGAAGTAGGCGATCAGTTCATTGAGTTCGGGTTTATCGAGAAAGCGGTCTTGTTGTTCTGCTTGGGTAATAGCAGATACCGGGACGGTTTGATAGAGTTGGGGACGCGCTAAGGAGCTGCCACCGCTTGCCTTAAGACTCATTGGATTTTAACTATCTCCCTTGACGATGTGCTGAGTTCTCCAATCGTGGAGGCGATCGGTCTTAAAACCAGATGTTTAAAAATTTAATCAGCATCTAGATTAAAACTTTTTGCGCTTCCTGAGATAGTTTATTAAGAATTATATAGATTTTTTTCGCTAAACTTACCGATCGGTCTATTCTGACACCCCACCCGTATGGGAGGCTAACCAGTCTAAATAGGTCTGAGAACCCGCCACAATCGGTAAAGCGATGATTTCTGGGACTGCATAGGTATGAAGTTCCTGTATCTTCGCCGATAACTGCTCAAACTGCTTTAAATCGGTTTTAATCGCTAATTGCCATTCGCTCTCGTTTTCAATCTGTCCCTGCCAACGATAAATGGAACGAATCGGGTAAATACTGACACAAGCTGCCAATCGCTCGTTAAGTAAGGCGATCGCTAAGTTTTCCGCTTCCGTTTCGCTGGTTGTTGTCACCAGCACCACTCCAAAACTGGTTAATCTTTCGGTCATACTAAATCCGTTGAGTATAGGCTACATATCAGGATAGGCAAGAGGCAAAAGGCAATAGGCAAAAGGAGGAATAGATAATCAGTCTTTAATAACCGGATTTAGTATGATAACCGATAACTGATCACTGATAACTGATCACTGATAACTGATCACTGAATTTAGGCGATCGTTTTTTCTAAAGCGGCCAGATCGGGAATACAGAGAGATTGCTGCTGTCGTTGAATCAGGCCTTTTTTCTCCAATTTGGTCAAGGATCGGGTCACGGTTTCCCGGGCCAGGCCACTAATACCACTCAATTCCCGGTGAGGTAAATTGGGAATTACCGTACCCTGGCAGCTGTTTTCTCCTTGACCTTCGGCTAAAAAGAGTAAAGTATCGGCGACTCTGGAGAGACTATCGGCCTCCCGTACACGTAAACGCCGGTTAAGTTGACGCAAACGCTTGGCCATTAACTGAGAAAGACGAATTCCCGCTAAAGGTTCCGATTTGAGCAGATTAACAAAATCTTGGGCGGGAATACTGCTAATTGTGGCCG
>VYKS01000418.1_pt1 | contig 16223 bp, 8 predicted proteins | sample 5114511 | NCBI WGS metagenome assembly VYKS01 (sample SAMN12291795, study PRJNA351875) | freshwater metagenome | isolation source: freshwater lake | place: USA: Michigan, Gull Lake | collected 2011-07-05 | reverse complement strand
GCGGTGTCGCGTACCCACGCTCCCTACGCCTCAGCCCTGAATGGTCAACTACACCCCGTCGGGCCATCAGACCATCCGATCGCCGTTTCGGGCATCCGACGTCATCCCCGACCCCGACCCTGACCCCGACCCCTCGGAGGTCAGAGCTCCGACGTCCGACCTCCGACGTCCGTGGGCGCTCGAAGTCCGAGGCCGGAAACCACTGGCCGACGTTCTGAAGCCACCGTGTCTCGGCGGCATCGCGCCCTCCTCGGCGCCGTGGTGCTGCGGTGTCGCGTATGCCAAGTCCGTAAACGGCGCGGCCCCGCCGCCGCCACCTATGACAATCTGAACATCAGATCGCCGTCTCCGGCATCCGACCTCGAGTAAAGAGAGCATCCGACCTCGAGTAAAGAGAGCATCTAACCTCCAGACAGCGTCTGACCTCCAAAGGCTGCCCTCTCACATCTTACATCCGAACTCTGTGCACTCCCGTGCATTGCGCTCGCAGCTTTGCCGTATACGCGTCGCCCGCGGACATCGGTTCCACCGCCACGCCTCCGCGGGCGACAGCGCTGTGTACCATGCGGCCGTCGCCGAGGGCGATGCCTACATGCGTGATACGCCGGTCTTCCCGATCCGAAAAGAAGAGTAGGTCGCCCGGCGCATGAAGCGCCGCCGCGTTCTCTTCGACCACGGTGCTCGCCTCGGCCTGCTGCCACGCATCGCGCGGCAGCGGCACCCCATGCAACGCAAAGACACGCTGCACCAGTCCTGAGCAGTCCACGCCCCACGGCGTCACGCCACCCCACTGGTAGCTCGTCCCTTCGAACAGCGTGCGCGCGCTCTCGGCAATGGCGTCAGCCGCGCGCGGGAAGCGCGCCGCCCGCTCATCGGCCGCGATGGACTCGCCGTCGATCACCGTGCCCCCCGGGGTGATGCGGGCGCCCAGCGGCAGCGCCATCCGCGCGCCGTGCGCATCGACGACCACGCACCCGAGCGACAGGCGCCACGTGGCTTCGCTCCCCACGTACGGCATGAGATAGCCCACGTGCGTCCACCCCTCATACCCGTCGGCGCCGCGGACGCTGAGCCAGTCGCCACGACCATCCACGAGCTGCACGACCTCACCACTCACCAGTTGCGACGTGAGTGCCAGGGACATGCGCGCATCGCTCAGCAGGGGAGCGACGGCGGCGCGGACGGTAAAGCGGTCGGCGGTGGTCAGAGTCAGTGAGGTCACGACCGTAAGTTAGTGCCCGCAGACCGTGTCGGCGCGACACCGCCGCAGCGCGCCGAGTCGCGCAGACGGCAGCCACACAGACAGCGCAGACGCCGCACGACTGCTGTTCCCGCGCCGGGTCCCCCTCAGGAGACCTGCGACCCCAGCAGCTCCTGCACCCGCACGGCCAGTTCGGCGAGTGCGAAGGGCTTGACCAGCACCGGTCGCCCCGCGCGGCGAATGAAACCCGAGGCCTGCGCACGGTGCAGGTCGCCCGTCATGATCACCACGCGCTGTGCCTGCTCGGGGTGCGTCGTCTGCATCGTTGCGTACACGTCCTCGCCCGTCATCCCTGTCATGCGGAGGTCGAGCAGAATGAGGTCGAACGACCACCGAGACAGGACGTCGAGCGCCGCGCTGCCGCTCTCAGCCGCTTCTACTACATAGCCGATGCCACAGAGAAATCGGCTGATTGCCGACCGCAGCGTCGGTTCGTCTTCGACGATCAGAATGCGATGCCCCGGCGCTGCGGGGGCTGCATCTACGGCCACGGCGGGTGGCATCAAGGCGTGCGACAGCGGCGCACTGCCGACACCCTGATGGGCCACCGCGACCGTTTCCGCGAGCGCCGGCAGGACAATGGTGAAGCACGCGCCTTCGCCCGGACACGACTGCACTTCGAGTTGCCCTTCATGATCCCGCACGATGCTGCGCGTGATCGTCAGACCGAGTCCATATTGTCCCTGCGTCCCGCGCGTCGTGAACATCGGCTCCATGATCCGGTCCAGGTCCTGCGGCGGAATACCAGGGCCCGAGTCCTGAAAGGAAATGCGGACCTGATCACCATCCATGACCGAACGCACCAGGAGTTCCCGGCGTCCGTCATGCTCCGACAGCGCCTGCTCGGCGTTGGTGACGATGTTGGAGAACAGCTGCTGCAACTGCAGCGCGTCACCCTGCACGTAGCGGAGGGACGGGGCAAGGTCCATCTGCACCGATACCCCCGCCGATCGCATGGTATAGCTGTGGTGTTCGATCGCACGACGCAGGACCGCGTTCACGTCGACCGCAGCGCGGGTTCCGCCGGGCGGCGGGGCTTCGCCCGTCGGTTCGTACAGTTGTCCCACAATCTGTGACGCGCGGCGCGCTTCCGCGATAATCTGCGACACCGCGAGATGGTCATCGGCATGCATGGTGTTCGACGTGACCTGCAACTCCGCGACGGCCAGCAAACTGGTGAGGGGATTGTTCAGCTCATTCGCCACGCGCCCGAGCGACTGTCCGACGGCCGCGAGTCGCGCCTGCTGCAGCGTGGTCTCGCGCCGGATTTCGTCGTTCGTGATGTCACGGACAATGCCCACGGCGCCCACCACGACACCGCCTTCTTCGAACGGGGCGCTCGTGACCATGGTGAGACGCGACCCCGATGCCCCCAGGCACCGCAACTGCAACCGCCGGCGCAAGCCCGACAGCGTGGCGCGCATCTCGGCGTCGGCATACGCCCGATCAGCGGGATCGACCATGTCGAGGAAATGCTGCCCGAGCACCCGCTCGCGTGTCATCCCCGCTTCGCGGAGGAACCCGGCGTTCACCGAGGTGAAATGCCCATCGACATCGACGGTGAAGATCGCGTCGGTCGCGTTCTCCACCAAACGGTGATACAACGCTTCGCTCCGCAGCCTGGCCAAGGTATCGGCACGCTGGGCCGTCACATCGCGGAGGCAGGACACCGTGCCGACCACCTCGTCGAGTTCGTGCAGCGGCGCACTGCTCACCTGCACGGCCCGCGTGCTCCCGTCGACGTGCACCACTTCGCATTCGTAGCGGCGAGCCTCGCCGTGCCGCACCGCCTGCTCCTCCAGCTCGAACAGGGACACGCAGCCGTCGACGACCAGCCGCGCAGTGAACTCCCCGATCAGATTCTGTCGGCCGAACAGCTGGTGCGCCGCCGGATTGGCGTAAGTGATGCGCCCGTCGAGTCCGGTAATGACAATCGCATCGGAGACGGTCTCGAGCACCTTGCGATGCTGCTCAGCGAGACGCGCCGTCTCGGTGACGTCGTCGAACGTGATGACACAGCCGCCATCAGGGTGCGAGGCTGCCAGCAGCGAGAACAGCCGCCCGCTGGCCATCTCACGCACCGTTTCGCGCAAGGGGACGCCTTCGCTCAAGGCCCGCGCAATGAAGGCATCGAGCTGGGCCCCTTCTGCGGATTCCCCGGCGCCCACCAGCGCATCGCGGAAGCGTCTCCCCAGCAGCGACGGAATGCCGAAACCACACAGCTCGGCCGCGCGCGTGTTGCACCGGCTCACCGTCTGTGATTCCTCGAGCACCACGATGCCGCTGGCCGTACTGTCGAAGGCCACCTTCCACTCGCGCGTCGCCTTTTCGATTTCCTCGAAGAGCCGCGCATTCACGATGGCCACCGACACATGGTCGGCCAGCCGCTGCAACACCTTGGCGTCGTCCTGATCGAACGGCTTGTCGCGATTGAGAATCGCGATGGCGCCGATGGTCCCGCCGCCCGTCACCAACGGCGCAATGAGCGTGCGCTGTACGCGCATCAGATGCTGCACCGACCGGTTGAGCTCCGTCTCGGGACCGAACTCATTCACGAGAATGAGTTCGTTCGTCTGCACCGACCGCCCGATCAGACTCGCATTGATCGGCAGGTGCACACCACTGAGCACATCGGCACTGCCGCTCGACGCGACAATGTGCAGGTACTCGTCCGTGCGCAAGGCAATGCAGGCCCCTTCGACGTGCAGCAGCGACACCGCGTGCCGCAGAATGAGCCGCAGCACCTCGCCCAGGCGCAGGCTTTCACCAACGGCCCGCGCCACGTCGGCGAGCGCTTCGGTCGTGCGGCGTTCACGTTCACTCTCGGCGTACCGCCGCGCGTTCGCAATCGCGGTGGCCGCTTGCGAGGCCATCGTTGCGAGCACTTCCTCGTCTTCCGCCGTGTACATGTTGGCGTTGGTCGAGTGCACTGCGAGGACGCCGAGCAGACGGATGCCGACGCGAATGGGAACGGCGACGACGCTCGTGGCCGTGCTCGACTCGCCGACGATATCGTACAGGGAGAGCGGCGGTGCCAGCCCGGCCTTCTCGCGCGCACGATCGGCCTCGCGGTCCCCCACCCGGACCGACCGACCGGTCCGCGCCACTTCGCTCACCAACCCTTCGCCCAGGCGCACCTGCGCCCGTGGACGTTCCACACCGCGCACGAGACGCAACGCGGTGGTGAGAATACCGTGCTGCAAGTCGGGCACGAGCACCGCCACCCCGTCGCACCGCAGCGCACGCTGCACCTGCCGCGCGAGTTCGCGCACGATCTCCGGCTCGTCGAGCGACCGCGTGAGCGATGCGCCCGCTTCCTGCAGCAACGACAGCCGTTCGTGACGCAGCTGCGCCAGCGCTTCGAGCGCATCGAACGACACGCGCGCCGACAGGTGGCGCACGATCGCCGAGAGATCGCGCAGCTGGAGGTCGCTCGGGCGACGGCCATCGCGGGCACCGGCCAGCTTGATCGTGCCGATGACGTCCTGACGCGGGCCCCGCATGATCGCGAGGATCAGATCGGTAGGGAGCCACTCGGTCCCGTTCCCCGACGGTGAGGGGTTGGCGCCGAAGAATTCACGCGCCACCCATGGGTCACTGCCATCGAGTAGGTACAGGTCGCCCACCCGGAACCGCTCCAGATGCGGCAACCGGCGACGCCACACGGCACCGGGGAGCGGCTTGAACGCCATTCCCGTGAGCGACGTCGACTCCGGCGTCCCCGCTTGCGCGACGACGGTCGGGTTGAGTGACGGGTCGCGCAAAATGACCATCACGCGATCGAAGCCCCGCTCGAACAAAAGGCTCGCCGCGAGCTGCGCCCGCGCGCTCGTGCTCCCGGCGCGATCGATCGCGTCGAGCACCTCGTGCAACGGTGTCACCACGGCACTGGCATTGGGCGTTGAGGAGGCCGGGATCATGAGCTATTTCGGAGACGACCCACAATTGCCTCGGGAAACGGGCGCAACCAAAGGATGACGCAGAAGATAACGTCGGGCCCGCCGACGGAGGCGTCACCAGCTCCGGATTCGCGAAAATGTCCAGAAGCGGAAAAGGTCCACCCCCACCTGGGGGGGAGTCTGCTGAAAGGTCCGGCTGACCCCCAACCGTCCACATGTTTGCGCGCTCGATCCCGGCTCGACACCGGCTGACACCGACAACCCGCCCTCGAATCGCCGCTCGACCTTCACCCCGAGCCCTTGGGCAAACAGGGAGAGGGCGTCGCCCGACCCGCCACCGCCCTGCGGCGCCAGGCCGCAGAGCCCCGTACTGAAGGTCAGGAAGGTGTTGCGCGCCACCTGTCCACCAACGCCCACGCGAGTCGAGGCCAGAATCCCCAGCCCGTTCTGCCGGAGGTTGGCCGCATCGCCCGGGTTCAGCGCCGTAGGCTCCACCTGCACCACGTCGAAACGACCGCCGGCCAAACGGCTCGAAAGGTACGAGCCGGCCAGACGCAGGGCCAACGTCGCCCCCTGCTCGGCGTAGGTACTGCCGAGCACCGTGTAGGCCGGTTCCCCGGTCACGAGGTAGCTCAGCATATCGCTCTCGGGGAGCGGCGGGTTGTCGGCGCTGGTGAGCGCCAGGGTGGGACGGTCGACGGTGCCGCCGATGTTCACGCGGATGCGCACGAACTGCTGATTCGAATTCGCGCGCGTCTCGCGAATGGTGTGCAGCGCCGCAATATCCAACGTCGGCGTCAGATCCGGGTCGCCGAAGAAGCGCACCAGTCCCCGCTCCACCTCGAAGGTGGGACGCGCCAGCCCGAGATTGAGTTGGTACGTGCCGCGCTCGACGGTGAGGGAATCGGAGAGGGCAAGCTGCGGCGCCGTGCCGGCGCCCGAGACCGCCCGCGTGACGCGCAGCTGTCCCCCCAACTTGAGATTCGCTTCGGGCGACCGCAGCCAGACATCGTCCCCAATGGCTATGCGGACGTTGTCCAACTGGAGATTGCGCATGAGCAGATTGGGCGCGTTGGGAAGCAACGCGTTCATCGCCAGCCGGGTGGTATCGACCAAGTCCAGATTGTCGCTCAGGTCGAGCCCGCGCCGCTGCGTGAGCTGGCTGATGTACACCCGGCCACGATCGATACGCAGCGCCCCGCGCAGGCGGGCCGCGTCGGTGGAGCCCGTGAGCGACAGCGGGGTGGTGGTGGTCATCGTGAGCGTCGCGGTACGCGGCTTGTCGACGGCCAGGAAGTTGTTCGCGGCCAGCCGCACGTTGAACGACGGCCGCGCGATCTCCGTCAGGTCAATGACGCCCGACACGCCGAGGGTGTCGGTGGCCGCACCACTCACTGCCCCAAAGCGGCGAATGAGCACGCTGTCGCCGGTCAACCCGATATCGGCCGACGCGTTCTCGAGGCGAATCCCCAGATTCGCGAGTGACAGGGCCGCGCTGTCCATACGCACCTGTCCACGCAACCGCGGGCGATCCCACGTGCCGGTGAGCTGGACGTCCGTTTCGAGCGTCCCGCGGGCACGCGAAACATCGGGGAACACCGACTCGAGCAACGTCAGGTCGGTACGGTTGGCGAGGATGCGCCCCGTGAGCGGCTCATCGATGGTACGGGTGCCGCGGGTGGCGATGGCGAGATCGATGGGGAGCGACGCCGTCGCGGTGAGCACCGGCGCATTGTGTACGCGCAGGGCGCCGTCGAGGGAGAGTCGCAACGAATCGTAGCGCGCCGTGGCCGTGAGTTCACCAAGACGGACGCGGCCCGCCACGGCATCGTGGAGCCGCACACTGGCGGTCAGGCGCGGCTGCTCCCGGGTCCCGCTCACCACGGCCTGCGACGACATGGTCCCACGCGAAATGCCCGAGCGACGCAGCAAGCGTCCGACGTCGGACAGCGGCACGTCGAGCGCGTCGAACCGGCCGCTGACGATGCCGCCCGGTGCCAGCTGGCCGGTGAACGCCACCCGACCGGTGTCGGTATGCTGCAACACGAGGGAGTCGAGCGATCCCTGGCCATCGGCCACGAGTCGCAACGTGGCGGGACCGGAGAGCAGGAAGCCGCGCGGTCGGGTGCTGGCGCTATCGACGCGAATGCTGAGCGTATCGACTCGCACGTCGGTGGAATCGGCGCGGCGCGTGACGCCACCTGCCAGCGCTATGCGCGATTCAGCGGGCGTGCGGAGCGCCACGTGAAAGCGCTCAGCCAAACCGCCGCGCAAGGTGGAGCGCGCCGATGCCGATGCCACGTCGATACCGGCCACGTACGCGGAGTCGGCCGATGCGGTGAGCACGCCGTTGGCCCCTCGCCACACGTCCTTGACATCGAGATCGAAGGCCATGCGCCTGCTGCGCGAACCCGCGACCACCAGGTCGCGCAGGTCGGCGCGCGCCGACAGATCGAGCCCGTCGGTATCGAGGGTGTCGATGGACCCGAACAACGAACCGTTCACCTCGACCGAGCCGCGCAGCGTGTCGGATGGCGCAAGGCGCGCGCGCTTAGTCGTGTCGGCGGGAGACACCCAGGGGCGCAGCCCGCCCAGCGAATCGACGATCACGCTGAAGCGCAGCGAGTCGCGGCGCGTGCGATCGAGGCCCACCCCGCCGCGGGCCACGACACGCGCCGCCGAGCTTTCGAGGGTGAGCGTATCGACATGGACCAGGCCGGAGTCGAAGACGACGGCGATGTTGCCGCCGAAGACGCGCGCGTCGGCGATGCGCGAGAACTGATCGACCGTGGCCTTGAGTGGCCCGGTGATCGTGTTGTTGATGAACTCCCCGTTCGTGTCGACGGTGCCCGACAGGTCGACGGTCCCGGTCATGTTGAGCGTGGAGGCCGGCAAGGCCGCGGTGCCAAAGAGCGCCTGCAGGTCGCCACCGCGCACGCGCCACGTGCCGGCGGCCCCCATGACCGGCTCCAGCGCATCGGCCACACCGGTAAAGCTCAGCTCTCCCCCTTCGCCGGAGAGTGTGGTTTGCAGGTTGAACTGCTCCGCCATCCCCTTCGCCATGATGCGTCCTACGGCACTGCCGCGGAGCGGCATGTTGGGATACGAGCGCGAGAGCGTGGTGTACGACAGCGGCACCGCCTGCAGGTCGACATCGAAGAGCACCCCCTCGGGCACGAGGGTGTAGCGTCCGGCACCGGTGAAGCGCGACGGTTGCCCCGGACCGTCTACGAGTTCGACATCGGCGTCGCGGAAATACGCGTCGTACCACAACGAGTCGAGCCGCAGCGTGCCGCGCGCAAAGCCATTGAGCGCCGCAAACGCAGGATTGACGTAGCGCGGCGTGCGAAAATCGAGGTGCTCGACCTTGAGATCGACCCCTTTGAGAATCGCTTCGGCCGGCTGGAAGATATTGAGGACGCCGGTGGCCCGGGCGCGCGAAACGGCGCCGGGCACATGCTCGTCCGCAAAGGACACGTGCGCATCGTCGAGCTTCCAATCGGTGATGTACCCCCCACGCGCCAGCACCGTGCCGCGCACGGCGCCGCGCCAATCGTAGGGGAACGGCTCGGCGTTGAACCACGTGAGGAGATCGGTGTGCGCAGGCTCGAGATCGAGCTTCACATCGGTCAGGCGCGTGACGACACCGCCGACACCCCACGTCATGTGGCCACGGATGCGCGACTTCAGCGAACGTGCGTCCATGTTGGTGATGGCGTAATCGATGATGCTGAGGTTCTTCGGATCGTTGCGCATGGTGAGGAAGGCCTTGCCCCCACCGGTGTGTGGGACGCTCGGATGTATCCACGCCAGATCGATGAGCGCCACGGTATCGAGCTGCAACCGCACGTCGTAACGTATGGGCAGCTTGCTGCCCCACACGATCTTGGCGCGTCCGCGCGCCTTGCTGTTGGGAAGGTCGAACGTGGCCCCCTCCACCCAGAGCGAATCGCCAAGCCGCCGGAAATCTCCCGACAGATCCTTGAACCAGAACGGCGGGTAGATCCACATGACATCGAGCCGGCGCACGGGGAAGTGCATGCCGGCCGAGTCGGGGTGGGCCAGTCGGGTGCGCCCGAGCGCCACGTTCCCACGCACAAACCGGTACACGCGAACCGTGCGCCCATCTTCCTCACGGACTTCACCGTCGAGACGACGCAGATTGAACGTCAACGCGCTGTCGCGCTTGGCGCCCTCGAGCGAGTCGGGCAGTGTCCATGGCAATCGCATGACCAACGTCGCTTCGTGCAGCGAGGTGGTGTCGATGACGATGTACTGGCCGAAGCGCCCCGTGGAGGGGGACTTCGTCCTGCCGCGGTTACGCTGAAGCGCCCGACGCCAGTTCCAGTCGTCCTGGCCGTAGTCGACCAGCGTGATGACTGGGCGCGTCACGTCGAGCGAGCGCACCACGATCCGGCCGTCGAGCAGATCGCGCGGCTCGTACTGCACGCGAATGGGGCCGGTGCTCAGCAAGGGGGTGCCGTCAGGACTACGAAGCTCCACCGAGTCGATGGAGATGTCGCTGAACAGATTCCCCCCCATCTTGCCGACGTACAACCGCCCCGGAACCGCGGCGCGCGCCAGCGGCATCACCGTGCGCAGAATGAGCGCCCGCCCCCAGTCGGTTTGCGTCAGCGAGACCAGGCCTCCCACCGCGCCGACCAACAGCAGCAACAACACGGCGGCAGTCCCCAGAACGATCGTGCGACGGCGCGGCGTCAGAATGCCTGCCCGATCCAGATACTGGGATTGAGGCGACCGAACAATCCCGGGCGTCGCGACGGTCGGAATGACGATGGACAGCTGCCGGTGGTCTGCACCGGCGGCTGCCCCTGCACGAGCGTCGGCACGACCGCCAGGGTATTGCCGGGACTCACGCAGTAGAGCGGCGCCACACTGCCCTGGAGCGGCGCATTGAAGTACGCCGCGCCCGCCGGGAGAGCATACGGGTTGTAGCCGAAGTCCACACGAATCGCGCCAAAGGGCGATGCGATACGCACGCCGAGTCCGGGCGTCACCTTCACTACGGGTCCGTCGGCCCGCAGCGAGGCGCCGCGCGACGCACTCCCGCGATTCCACAAGCGACCGGCATCGGCAAACGCGGCCAGCTGCAGCAACTGCGGCAAGACCGGGCTGTTCCACTGGGCCTCGAGATTCCCGACGACGAGCGTGTTGCCGCCCGTGGGGACCACGCGCTCGGTGACACTCTGGCCATCGGCGCGGAAATACGTTGCCCCGTTCTCGGCAACCGTGCTGTACCCGCTCACGATGTACACGGCAGGGCCGAGCTCGTTCTGCCGGAAGCCGCGCACCGTGGTGGGACCACCGGCGTAGAGACGTTCCTGCGGCGGAAGGAAGCCGCCCACCCCGTTGCCGCTGCCGCGCCCCTGCACGAGGCCCGCACGCATGTGCGCCGTTATCGTGACTCCGGCCACGCGACGATACCACGACACGTCGCCCGACGCGCGATTGAACTGTTGCGTCTGGTCGGACCCGATCAACGTACTCGCGTGACGCACCGTGGCGCGCAGAATGGTGCCGCTGGTCGGACGTAACGGATCGTTCACGCGTTGGCGCGAAATGGAGTACTCGAGCGCCGCCAATCGGTTGTTGCGCTGCAGAAAGCTGCGCAGGTCGGCATCGCACGCATTGAACACGGCACAGAAAAACGCCGGCTCTGCCTCGGTTCGCCCCAGCTCCAACTGATACGACAACGTGCTCGGCGTGCGCGGCGACGGCCGCAACGCGAACGGGTCGGAGAGCGAGAACACGCCACCTATGGGCGTGCGGCGCAGATATGCCTTGTACTCCGACAACGCCGAGCTGAACACCGTGAGCGACGGCACCCGTGCCTGATTGGCGCGCACCGGCTGCCGCAGCGTCATCGACGTGTAGTAGTTGAGCGTGCGGCTGTACGGGTCGCCGCGCGCCTGCCCCTGACAGAAATTCTCGGCGTCATCGAGTGGTGCGCCCAGGCCGATCTTGCTGATGCGCGCCGTGAGGTCAAGGCGCTGCGCGAACGGCAGGAAGTCGCGAACGGTGAGCGAGCCTTGCGCGCGGAAACAGTCGAGCGTGGCCCAGCCGAGTCCGCCGCGGGCGGCGAACCGGTCCCCCTCGAGCAGTCGCGCGGTGAGATTCACGAGCGTATCCCCGGCGGGCTGCAGACTGTCCGGCTGCAGCTCCACGCGCTGAAAGGCATCGGTCTGATACAGATTGCGCTGCGCGTCGATGATGTGCCGCGCCGAGTACCAGTCGCCGCTGGTCAACGCCATCGTGCGACGGATGGACTCGTCGGAGACAAAGCGCGGGCCGCTGCCGGTATCGACCACCAGCGCAATACGCCCCAGTCGCGCCCGGGCGGCCGGCACAACGGTGACTTCGACGTCGGCGGTGCGACGGGCGGTGTTGGTGGTATACGCCAGCAGCGCTTCGGCCTGCGGCCATCCCAGGTTGCGCAGCCGGCGCACCAGCGTATCGCGACCGGCCTCGAGGGCGCTGCGATCGAAGAGCCCGCCCACACGCATGGGGAAATCACGGGCGGCCGCTTCGAGCTCCGGGGCACGCTCGACCCCGCGGATGGCAAAGGCCGACACGCGCATCGGCGCCCCTTCGCGCACCGTAAAGGTGATCTCGATCACGGAGGGGCGCACCTCCTGCACAGTGGTGTCGACCGTCACATCGGGATAGCCGCGGCGCCGGTACAGCGTTTCGAGCCGCTGCACATCCCGGGCAAACTCCACGGGATCGAGACAGCGACGTGTCCCGATGACGGGCACCCCCGAAAACCTCGAGGGCGTGGTGGCGACTGTCGCGGCGAGCGCCGATGCAGGATACTCGCGGTTGCCGACGAAGCGGAGCGCCCGCACCTCACGATCACCACGTTCACAGGAGAGGTCCTGGGCGGCGAGCGGAGAGGCGGCGATCAGCGCACCGCTGCAAACGGCGGCAGAGAGGAAATGGACGGATAAACGCACGTTCTCTAACCTATAAAGCTCAACCGCCACGCTCACCCCGTCAACTGCATACACGCACTTCTCCCACGCACTTCTCCGCGCGCGCCGCGCCCGTCGGTCGCCCGTCTCGCGACGGTCGGCGTGGCCAGCACACTCTCGGCGTTCACCCTGTCCGCGTGCCGCCAGGCCGACGCCACGGCGGAGCGGCACGCGGTGGTGGACCCGCGAGACCGGTCCGACCCGATCTCGCGACCTCGACCCCGCCACGAAGGTGGGCATGGTGTGGCCGCTGTACCCCGTTCGCGGTGCGCGCGCGATGGCGGACGCCATGGGGAGCACGCAGGGGGTGCATGCGGCCGACGACTCGACCGCCGTCCTCGAGCTCGAGGAACCGCCCGCCATCTTTCCCACGCTGCTCGCCATGCCGGTGGCGTCGGTGGTCCCCGACCGCGTCGGCGCCGATGTCAGCGAGCAGCCCGTTGGCACGGGACCGTGGACGCTCGTCGAATGGAAGCATGACGACTACCTCGAGTATGCCCGCAACGCGAGCGACTTCGGTGGCGCGCCTGCCATCGACACGCGCATCGCCCGCATCATCCCCGAGCCCATCACGGCGGTGGCTGAGTTCGAGGCGGGCACAGTGGACCTGCTGTACCTGCCGGAGGATCAGACGCGTGAGTGAGAGCACACCGATGCCCGTATGGGCAACCTGGTGAGTGCGCCGGCGCTGCGCCGGTGGTACATGGGGGTGAACAGCACGCGTGGTCTGCTCCATGATGTGCGCGTCCGTCAGGCCATCGCGCACGTGTTCGACGTGCCCGCTGTGTTGTCGCAGCGGCTCGCCGGGGCGGCGCCGTGGCCACCGGCGTCAGTCCCCCCACGCTCGACGGCGCCGATCCGTCGCGCGCACGCTGTGCCTACGAGACGCTCGCCGCCCGCGCGCTGCTCACGCTGGCGGGCTACCCCAACAGCATCGCGCTCGAACTCTGGAGCTCGCCAACCAACCCGTGGCCGCGTCTGCCCCAGAGCATGCCGGCCTACCTCGGCGTGGTCGGCATTCGCGTCACGCTCGTGCAGCGCAACGCGCCCAGGATGCGCGCTGGCGGCATCGGGCCCTCCGCAAACCACGTCATGCCCGCCGTCGTGTTGGACGACGGCTCCGCGTGGTTGGGGGGCGGGATGCCCCTCGTCCGGGGGGAGCGCCCCACTCATCATGCCACTCGCAGGCTCCAGCTGCTTGCGCGCCGACTGATGCTTGCTGTGCCCACGCCCGCCGGCGTGCTGGTGGTGGTGTGCCTGTTGCTCCATGTGGCGCCGAGCGATCCGGTGCAGGCCATGGTGCGTGAGCGGGCGGATGCGGTAACCATTGCGCGGCGGCGCGCGGAGCGGCAGCTCGACGCGCCGCTGCCGGTGCCGGTGCCGTGTGCCCGCTACGCGGGCAATATCGTGCGCGGCGATCGCGGGCGCCCGTACATCACCAACCGCCCCATCGTCCACGACATCGCCGAACGGTTTCCGCGCACGCTGCTGCTCGCGGGCGCGGCGGTACTGCTGGCGACGCTGAGAAGTGTCACCATCGGCGCGCTTGCGGCCATCGAGCTCAACAGCTGGGTCGATCGCGTCGCTCTCGCGGCCACCGACCTCGGCATCTCCCGTCCCGTGTACTGGATTGGACTGCTGCTCAGTGTGCTCTTCGCGGTCACCCTGCGCTGGCTCCCGGCATCAGGGTACGGGCGCATTGAGTTCCTCGCCCTCCCCGCGCTCGCGTTCGGGTCGCGCCGTATGGCGTATCTCACGCGTGGCACCCGTGGTGCGATGCTCGAGGCGCGCAACGCCGACGTCGTGCGCACCGCACGCGCCATGGGGCTCGCAGGGGCGCGCGTCATGGTGCGCCATGCGCTGCGCAACGCGCTCATTTCCGTGGTGACCGTCATCGGGTTCGACTTCGGCGCCCATCTCACCGGCAGTCTCCTCACCGAAACGATCTTCAGCTGGCCCGGCATTGGCCGCAACGTGGTGATGGCCATTTCGCGACGCGATCTCCCGGCCGTGCCGGGCGCGGTGCTGTTCCGGTCGCTGGTGTGCGTGACGGTGAACCTGCTGACCGATGTGGCGTACAGGAAGGTGGACCCGCTGGTCGCGTGAACGACGGTTGGCTGGTCCGGCGCTCTACTGACGACGGCACTAGCCCTCAGGGGGAAGAACGCACGAGCACAGGGGGAAGCGCGGTACCATGCACTGGAATCCAAACCGCGGTTCCATCTGGACCGCACCGCGCTCCTTCCTGTGCTCGTGCGTTCTTCCCCCTGAGGGCTCATACCGTAGCCCGTTAACCGCCGGACCAACCCGACCCCGACCACCGACCGTTCCCCCGCCGGTTATGTTTGTCGCATGAAGATCTACACCCGCTCCGGCGACGAAGGCGCGACCGCATTGTTCGGCGGTGGACGCGTTGGCAAGGACCATCCCCGCGTCGATGCCTACGGCGACGTGGACGAGCTGAATGCCTCGCTCGGCCTGGCCCGCTCCATCCAGATGATTCCGCGCATCGACGAGGTGCTCGTGCCAGTGCAGCGCGATCTGTTCGCCATCGGCGCATTGCTGGCCACGCCCGATCTCGAGAAGATGCGTGATCATCTCACCAAGGCGCGCATTGACGAGCAGCGCATCGATGAACTCGAGAAGGCCATCGACGCCTGCGAACAGGAGCTCGATCCGTTGCGGAGCTTCATCATTCCCGGCGGCACGCCCAAGGCGGCGGCGCTGCACGTCGCGCGGACCGTGTGCCGTCGCGCCGAGCGGCGCGTGGTGCATCTGGCCAGCGACGTCGAACTGCCGCACCTCGTCGTGATCTATCTCAATCGCCTGTCCGACCTGCTCTTCATGCTGGCGCGTGTGGCCAACAAGCGAGCCGGCGCCGGCGAAGTCACCTGGTAGTGCACACGTCGTGAGCACCGGCTGGTGGTCGCCGTTGCCCACGGCCTTGTCGGTACCACTCGACTACCCGGTTTTCTGTGAGGGCGGCATGCTTGCCCGCGTCGGCGACATCGTGCGACAGGCGGCGCCGTCGCATCGCATCGCGATCATCTCCGACGCCGTCGTGGCACCGCTGCATGCGCCCGCAGTGCTGGCACAATTCCCGGCGGCACGCACGCAGCTGTTTACGATGCCCGCCGGCGAACAGGAAAAGACGCGCGAACGGTGGGCGCAGCTCACCGACGCCCTCGTAGCGTGGGGCGCGGGACGCGACACCACGATCGTCGCCCTCGGTGGCGGCGTCGTCGGCGACCTCGCGGGGTTCGTCGCCGCCACCTACATGCGCGGATTGCCGGTGGTGCAGATCCCCACCACACTGCTCGCCATGGTCGACGCGTCCGTGGGCGGCAAGACGGCGGTCGATACGCCGGCGGGAAAGAATCTCGTCGGCGCGTTTCACAATCCGGCCGCGGTGATCATGGACCCTGCGGTGCTGGCCACCTTGCCACCAGCCGTGTTGCGCAGCGGGCTCGCCGAAATGCTCAAACACGGTATCATCGCCGACGTGAGCTACTTCGAGACCCTGCTGCACGCGCTCCCCGATCTCCTCACACAGGGCGCCGCCGCACCGGCCTTCGCCGCGCTCATTGCCGGCAGCGTGCGCATCAAGGCCACCGTGGTCGCCGAAGACTCACGCGAGGGCGGGCTGCGGCAGATTCTCAACTTCGGGCACACCATTGCCCACGCCATCGAAAAGGTGCAGCGGTACGACCTACTGCACGGCGATGCCGTCGCCATGGGGATGGTGGCCGAAGCACGACTGGCCGAACGCCTCGGCCTCGCCCCCGCCGGACTGGCGCGCGCGGTGCGCGACGCGGTTGCCCGCGCGGGACTGCCGGTGACCCTGCCGCTCGGGGTCAGCGCCGAGGCGGTCGTGGCGGAAACGCACGGCGACAAGAAGGCGCGCGGCGGCGCGGTGCGCTATGCGTTGCCACGCTCGCTTGGCGAGATGGAGCCGGCGGAGGGGCGGTGGACGGTGACGGTCGACGACGCAGACGTTCTTGCGGCGCTGTTGGAGCAGCTCCCGTAACTGCGGTGGTCGGGGCCCTGGGGTCGTGGGGGGGTCGGGGCCCT
>VYKS01000417.1_pt1 | contig 16228 bp, 11 predicted proteins | sample 5114511 | NCBI WGS metagenome assembly VYKS01 (sample SAMN12291795, study PRJNA351875) | freshwater metagenome | isolation source: freshwater lake | place: USA: Michigan, Gull Lake | collected 2011-07-05 | reverse complement strand
GTCGATACCGGCACGGGCGGCGGTGCCGGGGCGGGGGCCGGCGGGACGACATTGGAACAGCTGGCAAGAGCGACCGACGCGGCGAGCAGGGGAATGAAACGCATGCCCGGCCTTATGGGCGAAGGGGCCGCGTGGCTCAACCGGCTCACCGCTTCCCCCCGCCCCATTTGCGCTGCACCTTGCCGAAGCGGGTCTTGCGGGTGCCGGGCTTGCCCTCGTTGCTGCGACCCATCACCGGCGCCTTGCGGTCGCCAGCGGGCAGGCCGAGTTCCTCGGCCTCCAGCGCGCGGATTTCGTCGCGCAGGCGGCCGGCTTCCTCGAACTCCAGGTTCGCGGCGGCGTTGCGCATCTTCTTTTCGAGTTCTTCGATATAGGCGCGGAGGTTGTGGCCGACCATGTGGGCCGGGCCGTCCTCGATCTCGACGGTCACCTGATCCTTGCTGGCGACATGGGCGATGATGTCGCCGATGTTGCGCTTGATCGTGGTCGGGGTGATGCCGTGTTCGCGGTTATACGCCTCCTGCTTTTCGCGGCGGCGGCTGGTTTCGTTGAGCGCGCGCTCCATGCTGCCGGTGATGCGGTCGGCATAGAGGATCACGCGGCCCTCGACGTTGCGGGCGGCGCGGCCGATCGTCTGGATCAGCGAGGTTTCCGACCGCAGAAACCCTTCCTTGTCCGCGTCGAGGATCGCGACTAGGCCGCACTCTGGAATATCAAGGCCTTCGCGCAGCAGGTTGATACCGATTAGAACATCATACACGCCCATGCGCAGGTCGCGGATCAGCTCGATACGCTCCAGCGTCTCGACGTCGCTGTGCATGTAGCGGACCTTGATCCCCGCTTCGTGCATGTATTCGGTCAGATCCTCGGCCATGCGCTTGGTCAGCGTGGTGACGAGGGTGCGATAGCCCATCTCGGCGGTCTTCTTGCACTCGACGATCAGGTCCTGGACCTGTTCCTCGACCGGCTTGATCTCGACCGGCGGGTCGATCAGGCCGGTGGGGCGGATCACTTGTTCGCTGAACACGCCGCCGGTCTGCTCCATCTCCCACCCGCCCGGCGTTGCCGAAACGCTGACCGTCTGTGGCCGCATCGCGTCCCATTCGTTGAAGCGCAACGGGCGGTTGTCGATGCAGCTGGGCAGGCGGAAGCCATATTCGGCCAGAGTGATCTTGCGCCGATGGTCGCCGCGCGCCATCGCGCCGATCTGCGGCACCGTCTGGTGGCTTTCATCGACGAACAGGATCGCGTTTTCGGGCAGATATTCGAACAGGGTCGGCGGCGGTTCGCCCGGCAGGCGGCCGGTGAGGAAGCGGGAGTAATTCTCGATCCCCGCGCAGCTGCCGGTCGCGGCGATCATCTCGAGGTCGAAATTGGTGCGCTGCTCCAGCCGCTGCGCCTCGAGCAACTTGCCTTCGATATGCAGCTCCTTCAACCGCTCGGCGAGCTCGTGCTTGATCGCCTCCATCGCCTGTTTGAGCGTCGGTCCGGGCGTGACGTGGTGCGAGTTGGCGTAGACGCGGATGTAATCGAGCGAGGCGACCTTCGATCCGGTCAGCGGGTCGAACTCGGTAATCTCCTCGATATCGTCGCCGAAGAAGCTGATCCGCCAGGCGGTGTCCTCATAGTGCGACGGGAAGATTTCGAGGCTGTCGCCGCGCACCCGGAAATTGCCGCGCGCGAAGGCGGCATCGTTGCGTTTGTACTGGAGCGCGACGAGCTTGCGGATGATCTCACGCTGATCGGCGACCTGGCCTTTCTTGAGGTCGAAGATCATTGCCGAATAGGTTTCGACCGAACCGATGCCGTAAAGGCAGGAGACCGAGGCGACGATGATCACGTCGTCGCGTTCGAGCAATGAGCGGGTGGCCGAGTGGCGCATCCGGTCGATCGCCTCGTTCACCGAGCTTTCCTTCTCGATATACGTGTCCGACCGGGGGACGTACGCCTCGGGCTGGTAATAGTCGTAATAGCTGACGAAATATTCGACCGCATTCTCCGGGAAGAAGCTCTTGAACTCGCCATAGAGCTGCGCGGCGAGGATCTTGTTGGGGGCGAGGATCAGCGCCGGGCGCTGCAGATTGTTGATCACGCTCGCCATGGTGAAGGTCTTACCCGAGCCGGTGACGCCGAGCAGCACCTGATCGCGCTCCCCCGCCAAGGCCGCTTCGGTCAGTTCCTTGATCGCGGTCGGCTGGTCGCCGGCCGGGGAATAGTCGCTGACCAGCTTGAACGGCCGCCCGCCCTCGCTCTTTTCGGGGCGGTTCGGGCGGTGGGGAACGAAGCCGGGGCCGGTTTCGGGCTCGGCAAGGCTGGTGCGGATCTGGATCGCCATGGGGGGAATATGGGGCTTTCAGATGGGGGTGCAAATGGGGGCGACGGTCAGGCTGACAGACGATGCTCACAAAACGCGGGGGTGTCGGGCGGTTCCGAAGAGAGCGTCGGTACGATCGTGACTGAGACGCGAAACCATCACGACCGATGCACGCCAGTGCTCCGAGCCTCCGCGCTTTCCATAGCAAGGCAGCTGGAACAGATAAAGAACATTATGGTTCGCAAGCCTGGAATCGGTTCATCGATCCAAGCGTAACCGCGCCGGGCTTCTCGTGGTGGAACCCGGGAAAATAGGCCCTGTCCCGGGTCGAGCCCGGGATGACGGGTTTTGCGCGCTACATCACCCGGCGATACGCAACGCGCCACATCGCCAGTGCGATGCCCGCCGCAACGATCGCCAGCAATGCGCTGGTGCCGAGCGCGCTGATCCAGCGGAACAGGGTGGTGCGCAGGTCGCTGGTCGGGCTGGCGAGAAAGCCGAAGCCATAGGTCTGGGCGCCGACGAACAGGACGAGCGAAATGAACGCGCCGAGTGCGGCGGCGTGCCAGGCGCGGCGATAGCCGGCGAGGTGGAGGACGAGCCAGAGCGGGCCCCCTGCCCCCGCGATGCCGAGTGCGGAGAAGATCGTCCCGAGTATCCAAGCCGCGAGCAGCGACGCAACCTCACGCTGGCCAGCGGCGATCACCAGCAGCAGGACGACAATGCCGCCCAGCGCGCCCCCCAGGGCTAACGCGAGGCCCGCACGATCGAGCGTGGTATCGTAATGCGGCGCAGGCGCGCGCATTGCATGATCATTCACCAGAAACCCCTCCCCGGTGCGCGGGGCTTAGCATCGCGCGGCAGCGCGGCTCAAGCGGCGGGAATACGGTAGTCGCCTAAACCGGGACAGCTTGATGCGGCGCGGGCTTTGCCGCAGGCTTGGGCTCAAGGATTTCAAGGGGATTCGCATGGTTCGTTCGTTTCACCGTATCGCCGCCGTCGGGCTGATCCTCGCCGCCACGCCATTGGCCGCGCAGGATGCACCCAGCACGCCCACGCCGCCGGTCGCCGCGAAAAAGCCGTATCAGGTGAAGGCGCCGTTCGGCGCGGTGCGCGAGGACGAATATTACTGGCTGCGCGACGACACGCGCAAGAACCCGGAGATGCTCGCCTATCTCACCGCCGAAAACGCCTATGCCGACGCGGTGCTCGCCCCGACCAAGCCGATGCAGGAGGCGCTGTTCAAGGAGATTACGGGGCGCATCAAGCAGGACGACAGCAGCGTCCCCTATCTCGACAATGGCTATTATTATTACACGCGGTTCGAGGTCGGCGGCAGCTACCCCATCGTCGCGCGGCGCAAGGGCAGCATGGATGCGCCGGAGGAGATCATCCTCGACCAGCCGGACATGGCCAAGGGCGCGAATTTCTTTCAGATTGGTGGGCGTCAGGTCAGCCCCGACAACCGCCTGCTGGCCTTTGCCGAGGACAAGGTCGGGCGGCGGCAGTTCGTGCTGAAGGTCAAGGATCTGACCACCGGCAAGATCCTGGAGGACGCGATCCCGAACGTGCAGGCCGATTTCGCCTGGGCGGGGGATAACAAGACGATCTTCTACATCGAGAAGGATCCGGTCACGCTGCTGGGCAAGCGGGTGAAGGCGCATGTGCTGGGCACCCCGGTGAGCGCCGACCGGCTGGTCTATGAAGAGAAGGACGACACCTATTCGATCGGGCTGGGCACGACGAGTTCGGAGAAGTTCATCTGTATCTATGCCGGCAAGACGGTCAGCGACGAACAGCGCTGTGCTCCGGCGGCGAACCCGACGACCTTTACCGTGCTGGCGCCGCGCGAGACCGACTTCCTCTATGGCGCTGACCATGTCGGCGACCGCTGGATCATCCGCACCAACTGGAACGCGCCCAACTATCGCCTGATGACGGTTCCGGACAGCACGACCGGTGCGGGCAAGGCGGCGTGGAAGGATGTCGTGCCGCACAGCGCGAATGTGTTCATCGAGAATGTGCAGCCGTTCGACAACTATCTGGCGATCGAGGAGCGGTCGGGCGGCAACAAGCGGCTTCGCCTGCTGGGTAATGACGGCAAGTCGAGCTTTGTCGAGGCGGATGAGCCGGCGTACAGCATGGGGCTGAGCACCAATGCCGAGACCGGGACCGACTGGGTCCGCTATAGCTATAATTCGCTGACCACGCCGTCGACGGTGATCGAGGCGAATATGAAGACCGGCGAGCGGCGGACGCTGAAGGTCACGCCGGTGCCGGGATACGACGCGAGCAAGTACGTCACCGAGCGCGTGTGGGCGACCGCGCGCGACGGGACCAAGGTGCCGGTAAGCCTGGTCTATGCCAAGGGATTCAAGAAGGACGGCACCGCGCCGTTGTTCCAATATGCCTATGGCAGCTATGGCTATTCGACCGATCCGGCATTTTCCCCGATGCTGCCGAGCCTGCTCGACCGGGGCATGGTCTATGCCATCGCGCATATCCGCGGCGGGCAGGAAATGGGCCGCGCCTGGTATGATCAGGGGCGGATGTTCAACAAGAAGAACAGCTTCACCGACTTCATCGACGTCACCCGGTATCTGGTCGACCAGGGCTATGCGAAGAAGGGTCGCGTGGCGGCGATGGGCGGCAGCGCGGGCGGGCTGCTGATGGGCGGCATCACCAACATGGCGCCGCAGGATTATGCAGCGATCGTCAATCTGGTGCCGTTCGTCGATGTGGTGACCACGATGCTCGACCCGACCATTCCGCTGACCACCGGCGAATATGACGAATGGGGCAACCCGGAGAACAAGGCGAGCTATGACTATATGCTCAGCTACTCCCCCTATGATCAGCTGAAGCGCGGCGCCTATCCGGCGATCTTTGTCGGCACCGGCCTGTGGGACAGCCAGGTGCAATATTACGAGCCGGCGAAATATGTCGCTCGGCTGCGCACGCTGAAGACCGACACCAACCCGCTGCTGTTCCGCACCAATATGGAGGCCGGGCATGGCGGCAAGTCCGGGCGGTTCGAGCGGTTCAGGGAACAGGCGGAATATCTGGCGTTTGCGCTGGACCAGTTGAAGGTGAAGTGATCGGGCGGTAGCGGGGAGCGTATGGACACCCTCCCCGCCACCGACATCGACGCCGCTGCAGAGCTGGAGCGGCTGGCCGCTGAGATCGCGCGCCACAACGCGCTGTATCATACCGAGGATTCGCCGGAGATCAGCGACGCGGCCTATGACGCGCTGGTGAAGCGCAATGCCGCGATCGAGACGGCATTCCCGCATCTGGTGCGCGCGGATTCGCCCTCGAAGCTGGTCGGGGCGGCGCCCGCCGGGCATCTGGCCAAGGTGCCGCATGCCCGCGCGATGATGAGCCTGGACAACGCGTTCAGCGATGCGGACGTGATCGAGTTCGTGCTGCGCGTGCGCCGGTTCCTGTCGCTGGGCGAAGGCGACCGCGTCGCGCTGACCGCCGAGCCGAAGATCGACGGGCTGTCCTGCTCGCTGCGTTATGAGAACCGTAGGCTGGTGCTGGCGGCGACGCGCGGCGATGGGCAGGTGGGTGAGAATGTCACCGCCAATGCGCTGACGATCGGCGACATCCCGACCGAGCTACCCGCCGATGCGCCCGACGTGTTCGAGGTGCGCGGCGAGGTGTATATGGCCAAGGAGGATTTCCTGGCGCTCAACGCCAGGCTTGCGGCCGAGGCGGAGGCGAGCGGCAAGGAGGCGCGGCAGTTCGCCAATCCGCGCAACGCCGCCGCCGGATCGCTGCGGCAAAAGGACGCGAGCGTCACCGCGGCGCGGCCGCTGCGATTCCTGGCGCATGGCTGGGGCGAGACCAGCGCGCTGCCGGGTGACAGCCAGTTCGCGGTGATGAAGGCGATCGAGGCGTGGGGCTTTCCGGTCCATCCGCTGTTCGTCGAATGCGTGCAGGTCGAACCGGCGCTGGCACAGTATCGCAAGATCGAGGCGCTGCGCGCCGACCTGCCGTTCGACATCGATGGCGTGGTCTACAAGGTCGACCGGCTCGACTGGCAGGAGCGGCTGGGCAGTGTCGGGCGCGCGCCGCGCTGGGCGATCGCGCATAAGTTCCCGGCCGAGCGCGCCGAGACGACACTGCGCGAGATCGACATTCAGGTCGGGCGCACCGGCAAGCTGACCCCGGTGGCGCGGCTCGAGCCGGTGACGGTCGGCGGTGTGGTCGTGACCAACGCGACGCTGCACAATGCCGACGAGATCGCGCGGCTGGGCGTGCGCCCCGGCGACCGGGTGGTGCTGCAGCGCGCGGGCGACGTGATCCCGCAGATCGTCGAGAATCTGACGCGTGATGTGGAGCGCCCGGCATTCGCCTTCCCCACCCATTGCCCGATCTGCCAGTCCGAGGCGACGCGCGAGGAGGGCGAGGTCGATGTGCGCTGCACCGGCGGCCTGATCTGCCCGGCGCAGCGGCTGGAGCGGCTCAAGCATTTCGTCAGCCGCGGCGCGCTGGACATCGAGGGGCTGGGCGAGAAGACGATCGTCGAGTTTCTGGACCTGGGCTGGATCGCCGAGCCCGCCGACATCTTCCGCCTGAACCAGCATCGCGACGCGCTGCTGGCGCGTGAGGGGTGGAAGGAGAAGTCGGTCGACAATCTGCTCGCCGCGATCGAGGCCAAGCGGGAACCGGACGCGGCGCGGCTGTTGTTCGGGCTGGGCATCCGGCACATCGGCAACATCACCGCGCGCGACCTGATGAAGCGGCTGGAGACCCTTCCCGCCCTTGCCGCGCTGGCGGACGAGATCATTGCGCTGCGCGCGTCGATCACCCCCGCGCTGGGCGAGCCGGAGGCGAAGTTCCACGCGCGGCGCGACAAGGCGATTGCCGAGCATATCGGCATCGAGAATGTCGGCGCCGCTGTCGGCCATGCGCTGGCCGACTTCTTCCACGAACCGCATAACCGCGCGGTGTGGGACGACCTGCTCGCCGAAGTGACCCCGCCCCCGTTCGTGGTCGAGGCGCGCGACTCGGAAGTGTCGGGAAAGACGGTCGTCTTCACCGGATCGCTCGAAACGCTGAGTCGCGACGAGGCGAAGGCGCAGGCGGAGTCCTTGGGTGCGCGCGTGTCCGGTTCGGTGTCGGCCAAGACCGACCTGATCGTGGCGGGTCCGGGGGCCGGATCGAAGCTCAAAAAGGCCGCAGATCTTGGGATTCGCGTGATCGACGAGGCGGCGTGGAACGCGATCGTGGCCGCAGCAAAGTGATGCTTTTTTGCAACGCACAATTCGCTTGATCCGACTGTAACAATTCCGCAAAGAAGCATCCCCATGGGGCGGCATAAGACGGTGAACGACACCGCTCGTGCAGGCTTTGAACAGCCCATCCTAAGGGGACTAAAATGCGAAACCATCTGCTGATCGGCGCGGCTGTTGCTGCGCTCGCCTTTCCTGCCGCGGCGTTCGCGCAGTCGACCGGTTCGGTCGATTTCGAAGAAGAAGGCGAAATCGTCATCACCGGCTCGAGCGTCCAGACGGGCGTCGCCGGCGTGGTGCTCCCCGACACGAGCAAGGCCAAGGCCGTTCTGACCGACGAGTTCATCCAGCGCGGTGCGCCGGGTCAGACCATCAACGACACGATCAACGCCCTGCCGGGCGTCAGCTTCCAGAACAACGATCCGTACGGTTCGTCGGGCGGCACGCTGACCATCCGCGGCTTCGATTCGACCCGCATCAGCCAGACCTTTGACGGCGTTCCGCTGAACGACTCGGGCAACTATGCGCTGTATTCGAACCAGCAGCTCGACCCCGAGCTGATCCAGCAGGTCAACGTCAACCTCGGCTCGACCGACGTCGACAGCCCGACCGCGGCAGCGACCGGTTCGACCGTCAACTATCGCACCCGCGTTCCGGGCGAAGATTTCGGCGTAAAGCTGGTCGGTTCGGCCGGCGATTTCGACTTCATGCGCATCTTCGGCATGGTCGACACGGGCAATCTGACCGCATCGGGCACCCGCGCGTTCGTTTCGGCGAGCATGGCCCGCAACCATTCGCCGTTCAACAAGGACGCGCAGATCGAGAAGCAGCAGTTCAACGCGCGCCTCTATCAGCCGGTTGGCGACAATGGCGATTTCATCTCGCTGTCGGGTCACTGGAACGAGAACCGCAACAACTTCCAGGGTTCGGTGCCGCTGCGTACCGACCTGTTCACGCCGAGCGTGACCGGCACCGCGCCGAACCAGAGCATCGTCTTCACGACGCCGCGCGTGGTTGGCCCGAACACCGCGAACCGCTTCCCGATCACCACGGACGAGCGTGAGTATACGGTCGCCGCCTGCACCACCAACTCGGTCGCACGTGCGGGCATCGCCGATGCGGCAAACTCGTGCGGTTCGATCTTCGACGAGCGCTTCAACCCGTCGAACACCGGCAACATCCGCGGCGCATCGAAGTTCACCCTGGGTGACAGCATCGTCCTGTCGATCGATCCGTCGTACCAGTATGTGAAAGCCAATGGCGGCGGCACGGCGGTTGCTCAGGAAGGCTTCCGTGACGTCAACCCGACGGGCGGCACCGCGACGCCGAACCAGTGCGTCACCGCACCGACCACCGCAGGCTATAGCTGCCAGACCGGCTACCTCGGCGGCACGCCGTTCTTCGGCCGCGACCTGAACGGCGACGGCGATCTGCTCGACACCGTCCGCGTTCTGGCTCCGAACCAGACCCAGACCCATCGCATCGGCGTGATCAGCTCGCTGCGCTGGGACTTCTCGGACGGCCAGTCGATCCGTCTTGCCTACACCTATGACCGCGCACGTCACCGTCAGACCGGTGAGACCGGCTTCCTGCAGGCCAATGGCAAGCCGTTCGACGTGTTCCCGGTCAACGCCGGCCTGACCGACCGCAACGGCCGCGTGCTGCAGCGTCGTGACCGCCTGTCGTTCGCGATCCTGCATCAGGTCTCGGGCGAATATCGCGGCGAGTTCATGGACGGTAACCTGGTGGTGAACGCCGGCGTCCGCGCCCCATTCTTCCGCCGCAACCTGACCAACAATTGCGCCACCTCGAGCGCTGCCGGCTTCGTCGAGTGCTTCACCGACGACGCGGCCGCGCAGGCCGCGTACCTCGCGAATGCGCCGGCGCAGACGGTTCCGGGCGTCGGCACCTTCTCGATCCAGGGTCCGCAGCAGCGCATCTTCAACTATAACCGCGTGCTGCCGAACGTCGGCTTCACCTACACGCTGATCGACAGCCTGTCGGTGTTCGCCAACTATTCGAAGGGTCTGCAGGTTCCGGGTACCGACAACCTGTACAACAGCTTCTACTTCCCTATCACTGCGGCGCAGGCAAAGCCGACGCCGGAGACTTCGGATAACTTCGACCTCGGCCTGCGCTACAACTCGCGCATGATCCAGGCGCAGTTCTCCGGCTGGTACACCAACTACCAGAACCGTCTCGCCCAGGCGTACGACGCGGAACTCGATCGTTCGATCTACCGCAACCTGGGCACGGTGAAGAAGTGGGGCTTTGACGGCAGCGTCGGGTTCCGCCCGATCCCGCAGCTGAGCCTCTATGCCTTCGGTTCGTACCTGAACTCGGAGATCCAGGAGAACGTCCAGGTTGGCGTCACCACCGCGGCTGGTCCGTTGGGCGCCGCCGGCACCCCGATCTTTGCTCCGACGGCGGGCAAGCGTGAAGCCGGTGCGCCGGTGTGGAACTTCGGCGGCGGCGCGCAGCTGACCGTTGGCCCGATCGAGCTCGGCACCCGCATCAAGCGGACCGGTCCGCGCTACATCTACGACACCAACGAGCCGGTGCGTCAGATCACCACGCTGACCGTCAACGGCGTTGCGCAGACGCTCAACTATGTCGTGTTCCCGGAAAAGACCCCGGCGTACACGCTGGTCGACCTGAACGCGCGCGTTGGCCTGGAATGGGCCGGTCTGAACGACAAGACCTACTTCCAGTTCAACGTTCTGAACGTGTTCGACGAACTGTGGGTGGGTGGCTTCTCGGGCAACCTGAACCAGGGTCCGACGTACAACTCGGTCGGTGCGGTCACGGGTTATGGCAGCGCGCCGAACTCGCAGATCGGCTATCCGCGCACGATCATGGGTTCGCTGGTCGTCGGTTTCTGATCGACCCGCTGAGCTGAAAGAAACACCGCCGTCCCGGGTGACCGGGGCGGCGGTTTTCTTTTGTGCGGTTGGAATCGCGCCGGGGACGGTGCGGGACCGTCACGCCTTCAGCGCGAAAGGTGATGCTATCCGATGACTTCGAGGACGGCGGCGCGGGCGATTGCGGCGGCGCGGCGGTCGTCGGCGGTGCGGCGGGCGAACAGCGAAAGCTGGGGGCGGGCCGGACGGAGAATTGGGGTAGGCTGGTGGACGTGATGACTGAAATTCGGGGTCACTAAGGTTCCTGTCTGGGTATTACATTTGCCTCGCGCTCGGCGCGGGCGGTTTCGGTGCGCTGCTGGCGGTCGGCCATGGCGAGCCATGCGGCCTCGGCACGCAGATTGCGGTCGCGGACATTGTCGAGCGTCGCCGCATCGGCATCGGCACGGCACTTGGCCGCATTGTCACGATAGGTCAGCGTATGGGCAGCCATCGGGCGCTCCTCTTGTGCGAGAACGGCGGGCGGAGCGCAGGGTGCGCCCCGCCCGTCGCGGATCAGTCTGCGGCCTGCAGGTTGACGGCGGCCATCTTGCCGCGCTTGTCCTGCTCCAGCTCATAGCTGACGCGCTGGTCCTGGTTCAGCGTCGCCATTCCGGCGCGCTCAACGGCCGAGATATGGACGAACGCGTCGCCACCGCCATTGTCGGGGGCGATGAAGCCATAGCCCTTGTCCGAATTGAAGAACTTGACGGTTCCGGTGATGCTCATTGGATATTCCTTCTTTAAGCGGCGCGCCCCGATTGGGCGGACCTCGAGCTGCGGAGGCAGGGAAAGAAGGAAGAAGGGGCCGCAAAGCACCGAAGACCGTCGATTTGCGACTGTAGCCTGACAGAGATGGGGTGCCGCCGGGGGATTACAAGGGGCAGCGTCAAATGAGCGTCGCCGGTCCGACGAAGCTGACGGTTTCGAGGGGATTTCGGGGCCACGCGACGGCTTCTGGACGGCGACGCGGCGGGTTTGCGACGGCGACGCGACACCTGTGCGACAGCTGCGTGACCGGGTTTGCGGGCGGGGTGCGATGGCGGCAGGGGGCCTTCGAAAAAGCCCCCTGCCCGCTCGATCGTTCGGATCAGTGGCGCAGGCCGGTGCGCGCATCGCCATTGGCGAGCGCCGGGGTGAGCGCGGCGCGATCGTCTGCGGTCATCGGCGCGTCCATGTCCGGGCGGAAATGCGGGTCGGCGCGGTCGTCCGGGCCGGGATGCGCGCCGGTTTCGAGATCCGGCGCGGGATGGCCCTCGGCGAGGACGTTGCTGCCGCGGGTGAAGAACAGGGCGGCGGCGGTCGCGGCACCGGCGGCGAGCGCCCCGGCAATCGGGAAGACGTTGCGGCGCAGCGCGGCGAGTGCGGTGCTGACCGTGCTGTCCTGTGCCGCATTGCTGCGGGTCGGGGTCTTGCGCGCGGTGGTCTTGCGCGGGGCGGTCTTGGCCGACGCGGCGCGCTTGGCGGGAGCGCGCTTCGTGGTCGCGCGGCTCGTGGGCTTGGTTGCGGCCTTGGCCTTGGGGGTGGTGGTGCGGGTTGCCATGATCGATCTCGCTGAAATTGCTGGGGAATAGCGAGAGAACCACAAGCGGCCCGGCAAGTTCCGCTTAGCCCGTAAAGCGTAGCAGCCGCGCGAGTAATTCGGGATGGGGTTCGAGCGCGAGCCAAGGGGCCAGATCGTCGGGCTGGAGCGCGATCAGCCGGCGACGCGCAAGCACTCCGTCCGCGCCGAACAGCGCCATGGCGGCGATACGCCGATCGAGCGCATCCCCGGCGAGCAGGAACAGCGCGGTCTGTCGGGTCGGCGCAAAGCCCCCCGTGGACGCGTGCGTCAGCCCGCCAAACTCCGTAAAGCCGCGATCCAGCGTGGCGTTGCGGAGGAACAACAGGTCAAGCGTCTGCGGCCGAAGCCAAGGCGCCAGGGCAAGGATCAGCACAAGCCGCTCATCCACGCCCAACCGGTTCATCGTGACCGCCGCGCCATAAGCGCAGCGACCGGGGAGTTCGGGCGGCTCCGGCAGCGTCAGGGTACCGGACGCGCCGTCACCCTGCCCCATATAGTGTTCCATCCGACGGCCGATCAGGGTCACGAGCCAATGGAGTTCGCGATCCAGCGTGGCGGCAAGCGCGGCGACGTCAGTCATTGGCGCGCGGCCAACGGTGGTCGCGTGTGCCATCGTCCAGGTCGCACTGCGCGGCGGTGTTCGCTATCATGGTCCCCGTCCCCCTCAGCGTATGATCAGAGCGCAGCGGACGGCGCGAAGCAAGCGCGGATCAGCGCGGGCGGTGGTCGGTGCCGGCGCCGGGGGTGATGAAGATGGCGGTGGCGATGGTGCCGGGCGGCACGTCCGCGGTGTGCCACACGCCGGGCGGGTTGATCGCATAGTCGCCGGGGGTGAGGGTTTCGCGGGTGATGCTGCCATCAAGCAGTTCCTGAACCAGCGTCATTTCCCCTGCGGTGCAGATGACCAGCTCCGCGCCGTGCGGGTGGACTTCCCACGCGGTCCAGCTTTCGGTGAAACTGTATTGCATGACCAGCCGCCCCTCGATCCCGTCGGCGGCGTGGCGTTGTTCGTAGTCGGCGTACCAGGCCATGCCGTCGAAGGGTGGTTCGACGGTGGCGGTGGCGTTGCGACCGAGATGGGCGAATTGGGTGTCTAGGCGGGGCATGGGGGGAGGTTAGCGTGGTAGGGCCAGCTCCGCCACTGAACGCAGTTAGACGAGACGCTGCGGATTGCCTGCGGCGTTAGCTCTTGACTCCCCAGCCAAAATTACGCCGAATGCAACAAAGGGAGAGGGTATGCCTAGTTTCGGTCTCGACAATACAATCTTAGCGGACTTTGAAGCGAATCTAAGCGTCGAAGCAGTGAAGCTCGATCAGGCGACGGATTTTTTCCTGTTGCCTTATTTGTTTGAGATTTACGATAAAGTCGGAGATCAGCTAAAATCAAAACTGATCGCAAAACTCAAAGCCGGGCAATACGCACCTAAGCCGCCAATTGAACTTGAGGTGCCAAAACGTCGGCGAGTCAGTAGTAACTCCGGTTCGCTAATCGGACCAAATTATTTCCGACCCGGATCGGTTTTACTTCCGGAAGATCGGCTAGTTTATCACTATATCGGCCAAGTTGCAGCAAGACTATCAGACGACCATCTCGATTGGACGAGAGTTTTTAGTAATAAGCCAAGCTCAGTGGCGGGCGCCGGCTTTGTGTCGTCATCCAGTCAGTGGAAAGCCCTGAAGGACGCCTTCGAAACGGAAGTTAAAAAAGATGCGCATTCAGTTGTGCTGCGATGCGACCTATCACAGTATTTTTTCAGCATAAACCAACATGAATTGATTAATCAACTGGAACATCAAGGGATGTCTCCGGAACTAAAAAGTTTTTCTGAGAAGTTTTTATCCGGCCTGACGCTAGATAGAAGCTCAAGAGGAATTGTACAAGGCTGTTACGGTTCAGATGTACTCGGAAACAGCTTCCTAGCTGGAATTGACGAACATATTGAAGAGGCTGGATTTTCACATTTTAGATATGTCGACGATTTTTACATCCTCTTTAAAGACAGCGATGAATTGAAAGACTATTTTCCGAAATTCGTGAAAAAGCTTCGCGATTACGATTTAAGCTTAAATGAAGACAAAAGCTATATATCCCAACCTAGTCGCGTTCTTAAGGAGGAAACAGAGCTCGATAAAGCAATACAAAAGGCAAAGGTAGAAGCTAAAGAAAAATTGACTGACTATGAGGAAGTCACCGAGATTGAGATCGGCCCCTATGGCGAAGAGACCCTAACAGAATTGCTTGAAATTGAACCAGAAGATTCAGAGGTTGAGTTAGAAGCCACAAAAGAAGTATTTAACAAGCTAGATGACTTCAAAGGGGAGGAGCGAGACCGAGCGGAAGCATTCTGCCTATCGCTGTTTCGACGAGCTTCTGATCCCATAGCCATTCCATATGTGCTCCGCCGTTGGGCCAGACAGGCTGACAAGGCAAAGGAATACGCAATATACCTAAATCGCTTTGTAAAGGACGAAGCGCATCGTGCCCTAATGGACAAAACCTTCACCGAGACGGCACCACACATGTTGGACTATCAATGGGCGTGGGCTGGCACCATCATGCGACGCATGGACGCCATGTCGCCTGACCTGTTGACGATCGCTTCTAACGCCCAAAAGAATCCTATGGTTCACGACGTGGTTCGCTCGCTATTGACGTATTCCGTCGCGCGACACGGCTCGGCCGGGAGAAAAAAAGAAATTCGGGACGCTTACCCGTCAAGCCCATTATTGGTTCAATTGGCGACTATACATGCAAGTGGAAACTTCGTTACTGCCGAGCGAAACGCGTTATTAAATACAGCATCTGGCCACGGAGAATTACAAGCACTGCTTTGTCTTGCTATGAAGAAGTAGTCACCCTAAGATCGCGTCAGCCGCTCCTTCACCTGCCCCGCCCCCGCATTTGCAATAGCTCGGCAGCCACACTTTTCGAGCGGCGGCTAGCTAATATTATCGCCTATTCGATCAAGCCGCTCAATCAGGCCTAGCAGAGAGTCGGCTATGTCTTCGAGAGCTTCCACTTGCCTCTCCTCCAGCGATAAACTGGATCGCCTCTTGTGCCTCGCTTGAATCTCTTTGACTTCATGGTCATCCATATTCGTGCCCTCCCGATTATGTCACTCTACTCCGCCGCAACCTCAGCCCGCTCCTTCACCCCACCCCGCCCCAACAACGGCGCAAGATACTTCCCCGTATAGCTGCGCGGCTCCTTCGCCACCGTTTCCGGCGTGCCCTCGGCGACGATTTCGCCGCCCTTGACGCCGCCTTCGGGGCCGAGGTCGAGGATCCAGTCCGCGGTCTTGATGACGTCGAGATTGTGTTCGATCACCACCACGGTGTTGCCCTGTTCGACCAGCGCGTGGAGCACTTCGAGCAGCTTGCGGACGTCCTCGAAATGCAGGCCGGTGGTGGGTTCGTCGAGGATGTAGAGCGTCTGGCCGGTGGCGCGGCGGCTGAGTTCCTTGGCGAGTTTGACGCGCTGGGCTTCGCCGCCGGAGAGGGTCGTGGCCTGTTGGCCGACCTTGACATAGCCGAGGCCGACTTCGGCGAGCATCGCCATCTTGTCGCGGATCGGGGGGACGGCCTTGAAGAACTCCACCGCGTCCTCGACCGTCATGTCGAGCACGTCGGCGATGCTGCGCCCCTTGAACTTCACCTCCAGCGTTTCGCGGTTGTAGCGCTGGCCGTGGCACACGTCGCAGGTGACGTAGACGTCGGGGAGGAAGTGCATTTCGATCTTGAGCACGCCGTCGCCCTGGCACGCTTCGCACCGCCCGCCCTTGACGTTGAAACTGAACCGGCCGGGCTTGTAGCCGCGCGCCTGCGCCTCGGGCAGGCCGGCGAACCAGTCGCGGATGTTGGTGAAGGCGCCGGTATAGGTCGCGGGGTTGGAGCGCGGGGTGCGGCCGATCGGCGACTGATCGATGTCGATGACCTTGTCGAGATGGTCGAGGCCGGTGATCTTGTCATGCTTGCCCGCGAGCACGCGCGCGCCGTTGAGGTGGCGCGCGGCGGCGGCGTAGAGCGTGTCGATGGTGAAGCTCGACTTGCCCGATCCGGACACGCCGGTGATGCAGGTGAAGGTGCCGAGCGGGATCGACGCGGTGACGCCGGTGAGGTTGTTGGCGGTGGCGTTGTGGACGGTCAGCTTCTTGCCATTGCCCTTGCGGCGCTTGGCCGGCACCTCGATCCGGCGGGTGCCGTTGAGGTA
>VYKS01000414.1_pt1 | contig 16334 bp, 13 predicted proteins | sample 5114511 | NCBI WGS metagenome assembly VYKS01 (sample SAMN12291795, study PRJNA351875) | freshwater metagenome | isolation source: freshwater lake | place: USA: Michigan, Gull Lake | collected 2011-07-05 | reverse complement strand
GTCGTCTCCCCCGCGATGGGCGGGGTGATTGCAGGACAGGAAGTCGCCCGCGCGCTCGACGTCGATGCGATGTTCGTCGAACGCCCCACCGGAACCTTCGAACTGCGGCGCGGCTTTCGCCTGACGCCGGGGCAACAGGTGCTGATGATGGAAGACGTCGTCACCACCGGCCTTTCGTCGCGCGAGGCGATGAAGGCGATTGCCGAGGCCGGTGGCGAGGTGATCGCCGCCGCGTCGCTGATCGACCGCTCGAACGGCACGGCAGACCTCGGCGTCCCGTTCTTCCCGCTGATCCGCCTCGACGTGCCGAGCTACGCCGCCGACGCGCTTCCGCCCGAACTGGCGGCGATTCCGGCGATCAAGCCGGGCAGCCGGGCGGCCGCGTGATGGGGCACCTGCGCCTTGGCGTGAACATCGACCATGTCGCCACCGTGCGCAATGCGCGCGGGAGCGGCTATCCCGATCCGGTACGCGCGGCTTTGCTGGCGGCGGAGGCCGGAGCTGACGGAATCACCGCGCATCTGCGTGAGGACCGGCGGCACATCACCGATGACGACATTGCACGGCTGGCGGCGGAGCTGACCATCCCGCTCAATCTGGAGATGGCGGCGACCGACGAAATGCTGGCGATCGCGCTGCGCCACCGCCCGCATGCCGCGTGCATCGTGCCCGAACGGCGCGAGGAGCGGACGACCGAGGGCGGACTGGACGCGGCGGGGCTGCATAACCTGCTCGCGCCGATGGTGAGCGCGCTCAAGGGCGCGAATATCCGCGTGTCGCTGTTCATCGAGCCCGATCCGGCGCAGATCGAGGCGGCGATCCGGCTGGGTGCGCCGGTCGTGGAACTGCACACCGGGCGCTATTGCGAGCTGGACGGCGAAGCGCAGACCGCCGAGTTGCGCCGCATCGCCGATGCCGCCGCGCTGGCCGCGAAGAACGGGATCGAGGTGCATGCCGGGCACGGCCTGACCTTCGACAATGTCGTGCCGATCGCGGCGATCCCGCAGCTGGCCGAACTGAACATCGGGCATTTCCTGATCGGCGAGGCGATTTTCGACGGCCTTGCGCCGGTGGTGCGCCGGATGCGCGACCTGATGGACGCGGCGCGGTGAGAAAGGGCAGCATTTCTCCTATCCCACAGGCGGGAGGGGTAGCCTTATGATCATCGGCATCGGCTCCGACCTCTGCAACATCGAGCGGATCCAGTCGTCGCTCGACCGGTTCGGTATGCGCTTCGAGCAGCGCGTGTTCACCGAGACCGAGCTGCGCAAGGCCGCGCGGCGGCCTATGGGCTATGCCGCAACGCTCGCGAAACGATTTGCTGCCAAAGAGGCGTTTTCAAAGGCAGTCGGGACCGGTTTCAAGTCTGGCGTGTTCATGCGCGATATCGGCGTGGTCAATGCACCATCGGGCGCGCCGACATTGGCGCTGACCGGCGGGGCCAAGGCACGGCTTGACGCGATGACGCCCGCCGGACACGTGGTGAAGGTGCACCTGACGCTGACCGACGACCATCCCTGGGCCCAGGCGCTGGTGGTGATCGAGGCGCTGCCCGTCGCGGGCGAATAAGAGAGACGGGATGGCGAAGGCATTGACGGGCGAGCAGGAGCAGCAGGGCGGCGGCACCGATTGGTGGGGCGAGGCGCGCGGCATCTTCTGGCTGGTGCTCGCGGTGCTCGGCTTTCACAGTCTGGTCGCCAAGCCCTTCTACATCCCGTCGGAATCGATGATGCCCAACCTGCTGGTTGGCGACCGGCTGGTGGTGAGCAAATATCCGTACGGGTACAGCTATGTCACCCCGACTTTCCACATCCTGCCCTTCATGCAGGGGCGGCTGTTCGGCAGCCTGCCGGAACGCGGCGACATCGTGATCCTGACCCCGCCCGACATGCGATCGGACTATATCAAGCGCGTGATCGGCCTGCCCGGCGACACGGTCGAGATGTATGGCGGCATCCTGTACCTCAACGGGCGTCAGGTACAGCGCGAGAAGCTGGGCCTGCGCGCGCTGAAGGTCGATGGCAATCTGACCTGCGACAAGGATCATTATCCCGGCGCGCTGGGCCGCAATGCGGCGGGCGAACTGGTCTGCAATGTCGAGATCGTGCGCGAGACCCTGCCCAATGGCAAAAGCTATGACACGATCGATATCGGGCCGACGCGGGCGGACAATTTCCCGGCGGTGCGCATTCCGGCCGGGCATGTCTGGCTGATGGGCGACAATCGCGACAACAGCGCCGACAGCCGCTTCTCGCTCGCCCAACAGGGACTGGGCGGGCCGGTGCCGGTCGAGAATATCGGCGGACGCGCGGAGTTCATCACCTTCAGCCTCGATGGCAGCGCGAGCTGGAATCCGCTCACCTGGTTCGGATCGTTCCGGTCGGGCCGGGCGGGGACGTCGCTGCATCCCGACCGCGCCGGGGACTAGGCGATGGCGAGCGCCGCCGACGAAGCCGTGACGGTCACCCAGACACCCGGCCCGAACGAGATGCGCGATCCGGTGATGCGTGCGGAGATGCGGCGCGCATCGGTATGGTTCGCGCTCGCCGCCGCCGCCGCGCTGGTCGTGCTGCTGATCCAGCCGCTTTTGCTGATCTTTGCCGGTCTGGTCGTCGCGTCGATGCTGGATGGCGGGGCGCGGCTGATCCGGCGCGCGGTGCCGATTCCGCGTGGCCTGGCACTGACGATCGTGGTGATCGGCGTCATCGCCTTCATCGGCGGCGTCATCTACCTGACCGGGGTCGAGATCGTCGCGCAGGCCGAACAGCTGCGCATCACGCTGGAGACGCAGGCGATGCGGATCAGCGGGTGGCTGAGCGAGCTGGGCCTGATGCCGCAGGCATCCGACCTGAGCGGGCTGGCCAAGGAAGCGCTGGGATCGGTCGGGCGGCTGACATCGTTCATCGGCGGCGCGATCGGCGCGATCGGCAGCTTTTTCCTCGTGCTGGTCATCGGACTGTTCGTGGCGATGGAGCCGCGCATCTATGAGCGCGGGATGCAGTGGATGGTGCCGATGGCATCGCGCGACCAGTTCGCGATCACGCTGGCACGGATGGCGCGGACGATGCGCGTGCTGCTCGCCGGGCGGCTGCTGGGGATGGTGTTCGAGGGGTTCGTAACCTGGATCCTGCTGTCGGTCGCGGGCGTGCCGATGGCGCTGCTGCTCGGCATCCTCACCGGCATGCTCGCCTTCATCCCCAATATCGGAGCGTTCATTTCGGGCGTGCTGATGGTCGCGGTCGGCTTCAGCGCCGGGCAGAGCGAGGGACTATGGGCGATCGCCATTTACTTCGGCGTGCAGACGTTCGACGGCTATGTGCTGCTGCCGCTGGTCGCCAAGCGTACCGTCGACATGCCGCCGGCGCTGACCGTGTCGTCGCAGATCCTGATGAGCACGCTGTTCGGCTTTCTCGGCCTGGCGCTGGCCGATCCGATCGTGGCGATGATCAAGGTAGCGCTGGAGCGCCGGTCGGAACAGGCGATCGAAGCGGGGTATCGCGCGGACGATGCAACCGGGACTGAGGGTGAATTGACGTGATTCTGTACGATTATTTCCGGTCGAGTGCCGCCTATCGCGTGCGTATCGCGCTCAACCTCAAGGGCGTCGCGCATGAACGGCGCGAGGTGCATCTGGTGCAGGGCGCACAACGCAGCGACGCGCATCTCGCCCGCAATCCGCAGGGTTTCGTCCCCGCGCTCGACATCGGCGATGGGCGCATCCTGACGCAGAGCCTGGCGATCATCGAGTGGCTGGACGCGACCTATCCCGCGCCGCGCCTGATCCCCGTCGACCCGATCGCGCGCGCCGATGCGATGGCGCAGGCGCTGGTGATCGCGGCGGATATCCATCCGCTCAACAATCTGCGCGTGCTGCGCGCGCTCGAATCGCGGTTCGGCGCGGATGAGGGCGTGAAGGGCGACTGGTATCGCCACTGGATCATCGAAGGGCTGACCGCGCTCGAGTCGCTGGCGGCGGCAAAGGCGGGCGAAGGCCCGTTTCTGGGCGGGGCGGCACCCGGGATCGCCGACGTGCTGCTGGTGCCGCAACTGTACAATGCGCGGCGGTTCGACACGCCGCTCGACGCGTTCCCGACCTTGGTGGCGGCCGATGCCGCTGCCTGCGCACTCGAAGCCTTTGCCGCCGCGAGCCCCGAGCGGGCGAAGCCGGCATGAGGCGCGCGGCCGCGCTGCTCCTCCTCGCACTGCCCCTCCCAACCGCAGCGCAGGAGATCGTGATCGTCGGACAGGGGCTCGACGCGCCGCCGGGCGAGGCCGCGCTGGCGACGGTCGAGATCGACCGCGAACGCCTGGCCGACAGCGCCAGCGGGCGGCTGGAGGATGTGCTACGCGATGTTGCCGGGGTGGCGCAGTTCCGCCGCGCCGATTCGCGCTCGTCGCACCCGACCGCACAGGGGATCAGCATGCGCGGGCTGGGCGGCAATGCATCGAGCCGCGCGCTGCTGCTGCTCGATGGGGTGCCACAGGCCGACCCGTTCGGCGGCTGGGTCCCCTTCCCCGCGACGCTTCCGCAACGGCTGGCACGCGCGCGCGTCACGCGTGGCGGGGGCAGCGGCTATCATGGCGCGGGCGCGCTTGCCGGAACGGTCGAGCTGTTCAGCGCCGATGCCCGCACGCTCGGACCGCTGGCGCTGACCGGCTTTTACGGCAGCCGCGAGTCGGTCGATCTCGTCGCAACCGGCGGCGCGCGGCTCGGCGCGGGCGAGGTGACCGCGGCGGTGCAGTTCACGCGCGGCGACGGGTTCGTTCCGATCGTCGAGGGGCAGCGCGGCGCGGCGGATCGCGCAGCGCCCTATGAACAGGCGAGCATCGCGCTGCGCGGGGTCGCGCCGCTCACGGCCGGGATCGAGCTGCAGGCGAACCTGTCGGCCTTTTCCGACCAGCGCGATCGCGGGACCGATTTTACCCCGGTGAGCAGTCGCGGGGCGGACGCCAGCCTGCGCCTGATCGGCAGCGGCCGCTGGCGCTGGGCCGCGACCGGGTGGCTGCAGCACCGCGATTTCGCCACCGGCTTTGCCAGCGTCAACGCGACGCGCAGCGCAGCCAGTCCGACGCTGGACCAGCATGTGCCAGCAACCGGCACCGGCCTTCGCATCGAGATCGAACCACCATTGGGCAGCGGATGGACGCTGCGCACCGGCGGCGATCTGCGCATGGTCAGCGGGCGGACCAACGAACTCTACAGCTTCGTCGCTGGCGCGCCGACGCGCCGCCGCGTGGCGGGGGGCGAAAGCAGCACCGCCGGACTGTTCGCCGATCTGAGCCTGGAGCGCGGCGCGCTGACGCTGACCGCAGGCGGGCGCGCCGATCGCTGGACGATTCGCGACGGCCGCCTGTTCGAGGCGCTGCTGACCGGGGGCGCACCGCTCACCGACAGCCGCGCGCCGGATCGCGCCGGGTGGGAGGGCAGCGCACGGCTGGCGGCAGCATTGCGTGCCAGCGACGCCATCGCTCTGCGTGGTGCGGCCTATAGCGGCTGGCGCTTGCCGACGCTGAACGAACTCTACCGCCCGTTCCGCGCCGGGGCGGATGCGACCGCCGCCAACCCACAGCTTGCGCCCGAGCGTCTGCGCGGGGTGGAGGTCGGAGTGGACCTCACCCCGGCCCCCGGTCTGACGCTGCGCACCACCGCGTTTCTCAACCGGCTCGACAACGCCATCGGCAATGTGACGCTCGGCAGCGGGCCGGGGACGTTTCCGGGCGTCGGATTCGTCGCGGCGGGCGGCGTCTATCGCGTGCGGCAAAATCTGGACACGATCGAATCGCGCGGGATCGAGGCCGATCTGGCGTGGCAGGCGGGACCGTGGCGCGCGGGCGCATCCTGGGCCTATACCGACGCGCGGGTCGAAGCGTCGGGGAGCGCCGCGCCGCTGAACGGACGCCGCCCGGCGCAGACTGCGCCGCATCAGCTTTCCGCGCATGTCGGCTATAGCGGCGAGCGGCTGAGCATTTCGGGGACCGCGCGCTATGTCGCGGCACAGTTCGAAGACGACCTCAATGTGCGCGCGCTGGCCGACGCACTGACGTTCGACGCGGTGATTCGCGTACCGGTGGCGAAGGGCTTCGCGATCGAGGCGCGGGGCGAGAATTTGACCGACGCGCGGATCGAAACGGGGGTCAGCGGCACCGGGGTGGTCGAACGCGCGAGTCCCCGCACGCTGTGGATCGGCTTTAGCTACCGCCCGCGCTGAGCCACCAGGCGGTCGAACAGCTCCAGATAGGCTGTGATCGGCTCCGGTCCGTTCTCGACCAGCGGTTCGGGCCGTTGCCGTCCGGGCGTCAACCAGTGGTTGAGCGCACCCACCAGCCGCGCGCGATCGCCCGGCGGGACGACCGATCCGCGCGAGGCGCAGTTGATCAGTTCATGGATCGCCACGCTCGAATCGGTCGCGACGATCGGAGTGCCGGCGGCCAGCGCTTCGCGGACCACGCCCGGCACGCCTTCGAATTCGGAGGTGAGGGCAACGACATCGGCGCGGGCGATCACCGGCAGCGGGTCGGGCGCGTGGCCGGGCATCGACACCCGGTCGGCGAGGCCAAGATGTTCAACCAGCCGCTCGAGCTGCTCGCGCTCCTCGCCTTCGCCCAGGATCAGCAGCTTGACGTCCGGGTCGGACAGGCGCGGCATCGCGGCGATCAGCCGTTCCCAGCGCTTCTGCGGCGCGAGCCGCCCGACGCCGAGGATGAAGCGCCCCTCCGGCATGGGCGGCAGCGGCGCGCCGGGGATCGGCACGGCCGGCGGGTTGGGGATCACCACGACGCGCGCGGGGTCGATGCGCATTTCCCGCACCGCTTCTTCCCCGGTCGCCGGGGTCATCGCGACGATCGCGTCGAGGAAGGACGGGTGCATGCGCAGCCACAGCGCATAGCCCAGCCCCACCGCGCGCGGCAGATCGGGGCGAATCAGCGTATTGGACACCTGCGCCGCCATCGGCGGGCACGCCTTGCCCAATCGGCGCTTCAGCCAGAATGCCGCCGCCGTATAATGATTGCCGGGACAGAAGATCGCGTCGGGCTGCACCTCGCGCACGATATCGGCGATGCCGAACATGGCGCGGTAGCGTGCGTCGCCCAGTTCGCGCACTTCGACATTGGGCGGAATCTCATGCGCCAGCGCACCGCGGGTATCGCCGATGACCAACGTCACGCGCCGCCCCGCCTCGGCCCAGCCATTCGCCATGCGCATCATGGCACGCTCCACCCCGCCCCCTTTCAGGGTCTGGGCGAAACTCAGTATATGGGTGGCGGTGTGATTTGGTTGGGGCATGGGCTTGCAGCGTGCCTTGTTAAAGCCCAAATCTCTGCGCGTTGAAACCATAATCTCGGGCCAGTGCGAGCCCACTTGCATAGCGGCCGCCTTTCCGAAACATGTTGCACCTTGACCGGGGTACGAGCAGGGGTTGCCTGATTGGCTGATGTGGAACCGCCAGGAGCGCAATCCTTGACGACCGATACGCTTCCCGGTGCCGCGCCCAAGCCGGCCGTCGCGGAACTCGCCGAACTCGAACCGATCGCCAAGATCCGGCGGCGCTGGCCGACCTGGCTGGGCGCGGTGCTGTCGATCCTGATGGTGGTCGGGATCGGACACGAGCTGCTGGACAAGGGGCTGGCCGGGCTGACCCGCACCGCTCCGGCGAGCTGGCTATTCTACCTGATCTTTGTCCTGCGCTACATGGTCGGGCCGACCTTCGATTTCATCATCTATCGCAAGCTGTGGAACATCCCCTGGTCGGGCATGATCGCGCTGAACCGCAAGCGGATCGCGAACGATGTCGTGCTCGGCTATTCGGGCGAGGCCTATTTCTATGCCTGGGCACGACAGCGGACCAAGATGGTGGCCGCCCCGTTCGGGGCGGTGAAGGATGTGTCGATCCTCTCCGCGCTGGCGGGCAACGCGATCACGCTACTGCTGCTCGCCATGGCGCTGCCGCTGGCGACGGAGATGCTCACCCCCGCGCAGTTCAAGACCGGGCTGATCTCAGCCGGTGTCGTGCTGGCGATGTCGTTGCCGTTCGTGCTGCTGTCGCGCCGGGTGTTTTCGCTCGGCCGGACCGACTTGTGGCAGGTATTCGGGATCCACATCGCACGCCTGCTCGCCGATTCGCTGCTGATCGCGATCGCCTGGGCCTTCGCGCTGCCAGGAGTCGGCTTCGGCACCTGGGTGCTGCTCGCCGCCGCGCGCATGCTGGTTTCGCGCCTGCCGCTGCTTCCCAGCCAGGATCTCGTCTTCGCGAGCTTTGCCATCCTGCTGATCGGGCGCGGTGAGGCACTGAGCGAGATGCTGTCGTTCATGGCAGCGCTCACTTTGCTGTTCCATGCTGTCCTGATCGCAGGATTCGGCCTGCTTGGCCTGTTTAGGAAGGACCTATGACCATCGCCCGCTTTGTCCGCCATGCTGCCCCGCTTTCGCTCGCCCTGCTCGCCGCGGCTGCTTCGCCGAGTGCCGCGTCGGCACAGGCCGCGATCGGTGAGGATGCCGCCGCCTGCGCCGCCGGCAACGTGCCCGCGCTGCGCGTGAACGTGCAGGGGATCAAGGACCGCACCGGCCGACTCAAGCTGGAGCTCTATCCGGCGGTCGAGGGCGACTATCTGCGCGACGACCATGTGCTGGTGAAGGAAGGCAAGCTGTTCCACCGCAGCTTTGCGATCACGCCCAAGTCGGGCAACATCGTGCTGTGCATCCGGGCGCCGCGCCCCGGCCGCTACGCGCTGTTCCTGACGCATGACCGCGACGGCGCGAACAAGTTCAACATCTGGAAGGACGGCGCCGGCGTGCCCAGCAACCGCAAGCTGGGGCGCAGCAAGCCCAAGCTGTCCGACGGCATCGTCACGGTCGGCGCGACCGCCACGCCGATCACGATCCAGATGCAATATGTGCGGGGTCTGTCCGGCTTTTCCCCCAGCGGCGGCTGAACGCCGTGCGGATCGTCGACGTCAACGAATATTACTCGCCGACCGGCGGCGGCGTCCGCACCTATCTCGACCGCAAGGTGCGGATCATGGCGGAGCTTGGCCATGAGCTGATCATCATCGCCCCGTTCCATGAGGACCGGGTCGAGGATCGGCCGGATGGCGGGCGCATCTATTGGGTCAAGTCGCCCCCGCTGATCCTCGACCGCAATTACTGGCTGTTCAACAATCCCGGCGCGGTCACGCGGCTGCTCGACCAGATCAAGCCCGATGTCGTCGAGAACAGCTCGCCCTGGCGCCCCGCCTGGTTCATCGGCGACTGGCAGGGCGACGCGCTCAAGATCTTCTTTGCGCATAACGACAATATGGGTGCCTATCCGCACCGCTGGCTGGAGGGGCTTGCCAGCCCGCAGCGGATCGAGCGGATCTTTGGTTGGTACACCCGCTACATGGACAAGTTCCTGGGTAAGTATGACGCGTTCGTCACCAACGGCCCGGCACTGGCCAAACGCTACAGCGCGCGGGGACTGCACGTCGATGCCGCGATGCCGCTGGGCATCGATCGCAACCATTTCTCGCCCGATCTGCGCGATGAAGCGCTGCGCACATCGATGCTGGCCCAGCTCGATTTGCCGCCCGAGGGGCATTTGCTGATCGGCCTGGGTCGCCATCACAAGGAGAAGCGCTGGCCGCTGGTGATCGACGCGGTGCAGGCAGCGGGGGCGGAAGTGCCGGTCGGCCTGATGCTGCTGGGTCAGGGGCCGCAGAGCGAGGCGCTGGAGCGGCAGATCGGGGGCAACCGCCATATCCGCCTGTTCCGCCCGGTCTATGACCGTGACCGGTTCAGCCGCATCCTCGCCAGTGCCGATGCCTTTATCCACGGGTCGGACCAGGAACCGTTCGGACTGGTGGCCAGCGAGGCGCTGGCGAGTGGCCTTCCGCTGATCGTGCCGGACGAGGGGGGCTGTGCCGAAGTCGCGGACCCCGCCTTCGCCGAAACCTATCGCGCGCGCGACGCCCGCTCCTGCGCCGATGCGATCCAGCGGCTGTTCGCGCGCGATCCAGTGACCCTGCGTGCCGCCGCCCGCAAGGCAGCGGGTGAGGTGCTGTCCGACCGCGACCATGCGATCGCGCTGGTCGAACTCTATTCCCGCTGGTTGGCGCAGCCGCCGCAGCGCGTCAGGGTTTGACGGGGACGAACACCTCGGGGCGGCACGCGCTGAGATCGACCGGCCAGGCTTCGCGCGTCTGGCGGTAGATCACGCGCGTGCGGTCGCGCGTCGCCACGCACAGGACCGGACGATAGCGCTCCGCCACGACGCGATGCAGCAGGGCGCGCGTCTCGCGATTACCCAAGCTGTAGGGCGGGAAGGTATCGACGATCGCGTCCGGATTGGCGTCGAGGATCCGCCGCGTCTCCACCAGCGGATCGACGCCCAAAGCGCGGGGGTTATTCTCATCCTGCGCGTTGAAATGTCCAGGGAAGGACCAGCGCGAGGGCATCGGCGATCCGGTCATCATGTAGAGGCCAGGATAGCCGTTATAGACGAAGATGAAGCTGTCCTTCGGCTTGGCCGCAGCGGCCACCGCGCGCATCGCGTCATTGCCGCCCTTGATCGCGATCAGGTGAATCTGGACGATCTGCCCCGCGACCAGCACGATCAGCGCAATCGCCGCGCCCAGCCGGCGGCGCGTATCGAGCGCCGGGGCGAGCAGCAGGCAGAAGGGCAGCAGCAGCGGCAGCGCATAATGGGGGCTGTTGAACCGCCAGTAGATCAGGACACCGAACGCAGCGACGACCACCCATAGCCGCAGCATCCGCGCATCCGCGCGGCGCAGGTCCGCCCGCAGCGCGCCCCGCCCGAACCAGGCAATCACGCCGAGCGGCAGGAACAGCGCGCTGACCTCCGCCAGCTTGGGCAATTGCACCGCCATCGATCCCTTGCCCTGCCCGAAGATCGACAGGAAATTGGCGAAGATGAAGGCGTCAGCCTCCCCCACCGCCCAGTAATAGAGCAGGACCAGCGCGGTCGGGAGCAGCGCCAGCGCCACCATCGCGGCGGCAAAGGCGATCAGCCGACCCCAGCCCATCCACTGCGTCCAGGCCAGCCACAGAAAGGCAAGGCCGAAGAACATGCCTTCGAACACCACCGTATATTTGATCTGCAGCGCCAGGCCGATCAGCAACAGCGCCAGCGACCCGCGCGGTACCAGCCGGTCGGGCGCACGCATCGCCGCAAACAGCTGCCACGCCGCGCCGATCATCAGCAGATTGTAGAAGACCGGGGTCTGCCCGCCCTCCCCCTCCATCAGGTTGAGCCACAGGATATAGAGCGCGGCGGCAAGCCCCGCGCCCGAGCGCCCGGCACGCTGGCGCGCCAAGAGATAGATCAGCCACGCCGTCGCGATCACGAACAGCGTCGCGACCAGCTTGTACTGGACGAACCCCTCCCCGCCGAGCCAGCGGATCCCGGCATAGATCAGGAAGATGCCGATCGGCTTGCGGTCGAAGATATCGACATAGGGCAGTTCGCCCCGGACCATGCGGTCCCCGACGAGCAGGTAGAATTGCTCGTCAAAGCCCAGCGCCGGATTGCCATAGGTGACGAAGCGCACGGCGACCGCGAGCAGCGCGAGCAACGCCAGCACCATGCGGTCCGACGCCCTGAACCGCTGCCACCCGCCCGGCGCGGCCGCCGCATGTGAAGACTGGCTGACCGCCACCGAATTCCCTTCCAGATCGAAGCCGCCAATCCCCCATCGTCCCCGGCTTGGCAAGAGCAGCGCGACTGTCACGAACCGGACATGCATGCGCGCCAAGGGACGGCATCCACGGGAGACCCGCCATGACGTTTCGTATCGATCGCCGCTCGCTCATCCTCACCGGTACGCTGGGCCTGGGTGCCTATGCCCTGCCCGGCTTCGCGGCCCAGGGGCTGAACTGGGCGACCGATGGCTTCACGCACAATGTCGCGAGCGGCGAGCCGTCGGCAACGTCGATGCTGCTCTGGACCCGCTATGTCGCCAAGGGCGATTCGGCGAAGCTGCGGGTCGAGGTGTCGGCGAGCGCGGATTTCGCAAAGGTGGTGGCGGGCGGCGAGGCGATCACCGGGCCGTGGCGCGACTGGACCAGCAAGATCACGGTCACCGGCCTCCAGCCCGGGACGCGCTATTTCTACCGCTTCGTCGCGCCGGATGGCAGCTTTTCCCCGGTCGGGCGGACCAAGACGCTGCCCGCCGGCAACGCCGCGCGCTTCGGGATCGCGGTCTTCTCCTGCTCCAACCTGCCCTATGGCTATTTCAACGCCTATGGCCATGCCGCGGCGCGCGACGATATCGACCTCGCCGTCCACCTCGGCGATTACATCTACGAATATCAGAAGGGCGGTTATGCGCCGGCATCCGGCGCGGTCGGCGGGCGCTGGCCGTTGCCCGATGGCGAGATCATCCACCTCGCCGATTATCGCCTGCGCTATGCCAGCTATCGCGCCGACCCCGATCTTGCCGCGCTCCACGCCGCCAAGCCGATGATCGTCCAGTGGGACGACCATGAATCGACGAATGACAGCTGGGAAGGCGGCGCGCAGAACCACCAAGCGAACGAGGGCGACTGGGCCGTCCGCAAGGCAGCGGCGTTCCAGGCGTGGCGCGAATGGATGCCGGTGTCGGACGAGCCGTGGAAAGCCTATGCGATCGGATCGCTGGCGACGCTGTTCCGCACCGAAACGCGAATCATCGGCCGGACGAAGCCGCGCGAAGCCGCAGCGCTGATCATGGCGCCCGATTCCGCCGCCGCCATCGCCGCCTTCCGCGACGGGCCGTGGCAGGACAAGGCGATGACGATGATGGGCTGGGAGCAGGAAGCCTGGCTCGCCGACGAAATGGCACGATCGGTCAAGGCGGGGACGCGCTGGCAGATGGTCGGCTTCGGTACGATCATGGGCAAGACCGTGACACCGCGTCAGGCAACCGAATGGATCGCGCCCGACGCGCCGGAGCGGACGCAACGCTACATCAAGGCAGGGGTGGCGATGGCGGCCGCCGGGCTACCGATGAATTTCGACAATTGGGGCGGCTATCCCGCCGCACGCGCGCGCTTCCTGTCCTCGGCCCAGGCGCTGAACGCGAATCTGATCGTGCTGGCCGGGGACAGCCACAATGCCTGGGCCTATGACCTGGCGCAGGACGGCAAGCCCGCCGGGGTCGAGTTCGCCGGCCAGTCGGTCAGCTCGCCGGGCTATGAAGGCTCGCTCAAGATCGATCCCAAGATCGTCGCCCGCGCGCTGGTGCAGGACAATCCCGAACTCAAATGGTGCGATACCTCGAACCGCGGTTACATGGCAGTGACGGTCACGCCCGACAGCGTCCGCAACGACTGGATGTTCGTCGACACCGTGCTGACGCCGAGCAAGGCGGCGCGGATCGGGCATAGCGCGACGGTCATGCGCGGTCGGAATGTGATGGCGTGAAATCAGTCTTCCCTCTCCCCTTGATAGGGGAGAGGGTTACCGCAGCTTGGCAGCTTGCTGCCTAGCGAAGGTTGGGAGAGGGGTAGAGCGGAGCTTTGCTCCGCGCGGCTACTGCGTAGCCGCCCACCCCTCTCCCAGCTCCGACTAAGGCCTCGCTACGCGAGACCAAGTCTGCGCAACCCTCTCCCCTCCTGCGGAGGGGCGAGGGGAGAAATCTTACCCCTCCAGGCTCTTGCTCACCTGTTCGGTCATATCCTTGCTCAGCCCCGGCTGGGCGAGGATGCGTTCCAGCTCGGCGCGCATCTTGGCCGCGCGCGCGGCGTCAAAGCGGCGCCAACGGCCGAGCGGGGGGACCAGCTTTGCCGCGGTCTGCGGGTTGAGCTTGTCCAGCGCGATCAGCTGATCGGCGACGAAGCGATAGCCACCGCCATCGACACCGTGGAAGGCGCGCTGATTGACCGCGAACGCGCCCACCAAAGCGCGCGCGCGGTTGGGGTTGGCGAGGGTGAAGTCCGGATGCTGCGCCAGCTCCTGCACCGCCGCCAGCGTGTCGGGCCGGGTCGACAGCGCCTGGGTCTGGAACCATTTGTCGAGCACGAGGCTGTTGTCGCTGTAGCGGTGGTAGAAAATGTCGAGCGCCGCGACGCGCCGGGCATTGGCCGCCTCTGACGACAGGTTGGCGAGCGCCATCAGCCCGCCCTGACGGTCGGTCATATTGTCCGCCGCCTCGAACTGCGCGAACGCCAGTTCCGGCCCATCCGCCGCGCCGCTGGCGTTGATATAGCCGAGCGCGACCGACTTGATCCGCCGCGCGCCCTTGCCCGCCGGGGGATATTCGAAGCGGTTGGCACGCACGCCCTCATACAGGCTGCGCCATTGCGGCTCGAGCGCGCGGCCAAGGTCGCGGCGCAGCGCCTCGCGCTTCTGGAAGATCAGCTCGGGATCGACCACCGCCAGCTGGTCGCCGATGAAGCTGTCGGACGGAAGCAGCACCGCTTCGGCGACAAAGGCGGGGTCGAGCGTGGGATCGGCGAGCGTGTTCGCCACCGCCGCGATCACCGGGGCATGATCGACATGCCCCTTGGTCACTGCGCCGACCAGCGTGTCGAGCATCAGCTGCTGCATCGCCTCGTACCGGGCGAAGGGATCGTCGTCATGCGCCGAGAGGAAAGCGAGATCGGCGGCGCTGCGGTTGGTGTCGACGATCACGGGTGCGGAAAAGCCGCGGTTGACCGACAGCACCGGGCGCTCGCTCACATTCTCGAAGGCGATCTGAGTCTCGGCCGCATCCAGCAGCACCAGCCGTTCGTCGGCGAGCGGGGCGGCGCTGTCGCTGCCGAACAATTTGATCCGCAGCGGCAGCAGCATCGGCTGCTTGACCGGCTGGCCCGGGGTCGGCGGCACGCTCTGGCGCAGCGTCAGCGTGGCGCGCGCGCCGTCCGCTTCATGCTCCAGCGTGGCCGAGACGCGCGGGGTGCCGGCCTGTGAGTACCACAGGCGGAACTGAGTCAGATCGACGCCGCTCGCCTCCTCCATGCACGCAACGAAATCCTCGCACGTCGCCGCCGTGCCGTCGAACCGCTCGAAATAGAGGTCGCTGCCCGCGCGAAACTTCTGCGGACCCAGGATCGTGGCGATCATGCGGATCACCTCGGCCCCCTTGTTGTAGATGGTCGCGGTGTAGAAGTTGCTGATCTCGATATAGTCGTCCGGGCGGACGGGGTGCGCGAGCGGCCCTGCATCCTCCGGGAACTGCGCGGCGCGCAGGCCGCGCACATCCTCGATCCGCTTGACAGCGGCCGAGCCCTGATCGGCCGAGAAACACTGGTCGCGATAGACGGTGAAGCCTTCCTTCAGGGAAAGCTGGAACCAGTCGCGACAGGTGACGCGGTTGCCCGACCAGTTGTGGAAATATTCGTGGGCGACGACGGCGGCGACGGCGTCATAGTCGTAATCGGTCGCGGTATCGGGGTCGGCAAGAATGTAGCGGCTGTTGAAGATGTTCAGCCCCTTATTCTCCATCGCGCCGAAGTTGAAATCGTCCACCGCGACGATGTTGAAGACGTCCAGGTCGTATTCGCGGCCATAGACGCGCTCGTCCCATGCCATGCTGAGCTTGAGCGCGTGGAGCGCATGATCGGTCTTCGCCAGGTCCTTTTCGCGCACCCAGATGGCGAGCTGGACTTCACGCCCGCTGGCGGTGGTGAAGGTCGCGCGGTTGGCGGCAAGATCGCCCGCGACCAGCGCGAACAGATAGCTCGGCTTTGGGAAGGGGTCGTGCCATTCGGCCCAGTGCTTGCCGTCCGCGCCGTCGCCCGACGCCACCGGGTCGCCATTGGCGAGCAGCACCGGGTAGCGCGCCTTGTCCGCCGTCATCTTCACGCGATAGCGCGACAGCACGTCGGGGCGGTCGGGGAAGAAGGTGATGCGGCGGAACCCCTCCGCCTCGCACTGGGTGCACAGATTGCCGCCCGAGGCATAGAGGCCCATCAGCTGGCTGTTGCGGTCGGGGACGATCTCGACCTCTGTCTCGATCGCGTGCGCGTCGCCGGGCAGGTCGATCACCAGCGTCGGGCCGTCCATGCGCCACGCCGCTTCGCCGCCATCGACGCGCACCGCGAGCGCCGTCAGCCCGTCACCGTCGAGCCGCAGCGGGCGATCATGCGCACCGTTGCGCGTCACCGACAGGCGCGCGCGCACGCGGGTGCCGCCCGGTGCCAGGTCGAAATCGAGGTCGATGTCCGGCACCAGCCAGTCGGGCTGCGCATAGTCCGCACGGCGGATCACGCGGGGTTGCAGGGCGGGCGTAGCGTCGAGTGCGTCGATCATCTGTGGGCCTTTACGCGCGAGCGGGGGGTGCCGCACGCGAAGAAATTCGATTGCGGTGTGTCGCCGGAATGCTACGCCTCACCCCCTCTTTGGTTCAAACGAAAGTTC
>VYKS01000413.1_pt1 | contig 16356 bp, 16 predicted proteins | sample 5114511 | NCBI WGS metagenome assembly VYKS01 (sample SAMN12291795, study PRJNA351875) | freshwater metagenome | isolation source: freshwater lake | place: USA: Michigan, Gull Lake | collected 2011-07-05 | reverse complement strand
GTCTGTGGAGAGGTTCTGACGGGGACTGGCAACAGTCTAGTTAAGACTCAAAGAAGCAGAAAACCTAAGTCGTGAGTCTTAGGAATCCCCCGATTTATCGGGGGAGGATGTCAAGCCTAAATTCAGCGTGTTGTAGGTAAAGACTTGAAAGTTTTAATCGTAGGTGGTGGTGGTCGAGAACACGCCCTAGCATGGAAATTTGCTCAATCTGACAAAGTTACCCAAATTCTTTGTATTCCAGGGAATGGTGGTACGGAGACTATGGCAAAATGCCAGAATTTATCCTTTGCCGTCAGTGATTTTGAGGGGATTCGGCGGATTGCCACGGTGCAAGGAGTGGCTTTAACTGTAATTGGTCCTGAACAGCCTTTGGCAATGGGAATTGTCGATTACTTCCATGAAAATAATTTACCTGTATTTGGACCAACCCAAGCTGCGGCTCAAATTGAATCTAGTAAATCTTGGGCAAAGGAATTAATGGCAAGTGCAGGAATTCCCACGGCTGCTAGTGCCACATTTTCAGAACCCCAGTCCGCCAAAGCTTATGTGCGATCGCAGAGTATCCCTATTGTGATTAAAGCGGATGGATTAGCTAGTGGTAAAGGTGTTACTGTTGCTACTTCCTTAGATCAGGCTCTAAATGCGATCGACCAGATGTTTACAGGACAGTTTGGCAGTGCAGGAGAAAAGGTTTTAATTGAGGAATTTTTGGCTGGTCAAGAAGTATCTATCCTTGCCGTGACCGATGGCATGACAATTCGTCCCCTGATGCCCGCCCAAGACTACAAACGCTTAAAAGAGGGAAATCTTGGCCCAAATACAGGCGGGATGGGAGCCTACGCCCCTAGTACTTTAATGAATCCGCAGTTAATGGCAGAAATTCAAGCGGCAATTCTGGAACCAACTATTGCGGCTCTGAGCGATCGCGCGATTAATTACTGTGGATGTCTGTATGCAGGCTTGATGATTAGCCCTGAAGGTAAGCCCAAGGTCATTGAATTTAATGCTAGGTTTGGTGATCCCGAAACTCAGGCAATTTTACCTTTACTCAACTCACCCCTCGAAGAATTGTTATTGGCTTGTGTGGAAAAAAAGCTAGATCAAGTTTTGCCAATTAGTTGGAAGCCTGGAGCCTCAGTTTGTGTAGTCATGGCAAGTAGCGGTTATCCTGAAACCCAAGAAATCGGAAAACTAATTTCAGGGATCAAAAAAGCGGAAGAGGTCGGTGCAGTGGTATTTCAGGCTGGAACCAAAATTAAAGATAAAAGCTTAATTAGTAATGGAGGGCGAGTTTTGGGAGTTAGTGCCACAGGTAAGGATATGAATGAAGCGATCTCCTCGGCATATAGGGCGGTGAGCCATATTAACTTTGATGGAGCCATCTATCGCCGTGACATAGGTTCGTTATGAATGACAATATCTCCTATATCCTTAAACGTTTGAGCCAAGCAGCTTTAGTCATATTTTTAGTATCAGTTTTGAGCTTTATGATGTTGAAGCTATCCCCTGGGGACTGTTTTACGGATATTAAGCTGAATCCTTCTACCTCCAAGCAATTTATTGAATCGGAGAAAGCTCGACTAGGTTATGACAAGCCGATTTTGATTCAGTACGGTAACTGGTTGGGAAGTGCCTTGCAGGGAAATTTAGGTCGCACTTGTCAGGGTAATGCTCCTGTGTTGCAGCTTGTGACTGAGAGGGCAGTCAATACTTTGATTTTAGCGATCGCTTCTTTAATTACAACTTGGGCGATCGCCATCCCATTGGGTATATTTTGTGCCGTTAAGCAAAACACCATCCTAGATCAAATTATTCAAGTCCTAAGCTATGCTGTGCAGGGATTTCCCAGCTTTATTCTGGCAATTTTAGTTCTCATGTTTGCCCAAAGTACATCTTTGTTTCCCGTAGGTGGCTTAACTAGTATTGATTTTAGTGATTTTAATTGGTTTGGCAAAACTATTGATATTGCCTATCACTTGATTTTACCCGTATTTACTTTAACCATAATTGGCTTTGTGGGCTTACAAAGATTGATGCGGGGGAATTTACTTGATGTCTTACGCCAAGACTATATTAAAACCGCTCGTTCTAAGGGATTGCCCGAAAATCGGGTGATTTATGTCCATGCTTTACGCAATGCAATTAATCCGTTAATTACCCTGTTAGGGTTTGAGCTTTCGGGATTACTGGGTGGGTCATTTATTACCGAATATTTCTTTGGATTGCCTGGATTGGGTAAGTTATTGTTACAAGCAGTGCAGCAAAAAGACGTGAACCTTGTAATGGCGGGGCTAACCCTTGGGACTTTGATGCTTGTTATTGGTAATTTGTTAGCAGATTTATTACTAAAAGCTGTTGACCCAAGGATTAAGTTAGGCGAATTAGATTAAAGTTTTAATTCTGATTCAATTTAGTAAGGCACTTGGTAGTAGGCAGCATCAGACACAATCGGCATTTCGGCATAAGCCCCGCGGATGGTTTGAACTACAGCATAGACACAGGCGGCAGTCATGCCCATAAAAATTGTATTGGCAAATATTTCGCCCAAAAATTGAATTGAGCCTAAATTGGCAAAAACAGGGGCAAGCAGACTAGTCAGTACCTGAATTAAAATCAACACAATTCTGAGTAAAATCGATTGCATGGCATTGAATCTAATAAAGTGGGAAATTTTAAGATTTCTAACCACAAAGAAATAAATGCAAAGGAAAGCTACCATATCTACGGAAATTAGTTGGGGAATAACTGGCGTATTTAGGATTGCCAGTAGCAGGGCAAAGGGTAGAAATGGATAGAAGGAAAAGGGAACTTGGCTAAATATAGAAACACCATACACCACAGCCGATGCCATGGGCATAGCGTAGAGTAGGCAGCTAAAGAGCTTGTCTTGGATGGTAACTGAGCCACGAAATGTCATAGTAGTTTTGGGTGCGTGTAGTTATATAGTCATCTTCTTTAACTGCCAAAAAGCTAACAAGGCTAATCAGCTAGTCAATAGAGATGGATTGAGGTCCAGATTTTTTAGAGGTTGAAGAGTCACCTGCTGTGGAAACTACTCCTTGTTGACTTAGCCAACTTTTCAGGGGATCTTCATTTAGATCGAGTCTTAGAAATCCAGCTACTAAACCACCTAAAAATGCTGTAGGTTGAATGGTTAGCTCTTGAAGTATAGGTTTAAGTTCGTCCATATATTTAATATTTAGGTTGCAACTATGATTTTAGCTAAGTTTTTAACTATGTTAACTGGTGAAGTTAGTTTTTGTGTGCGTGGTTGCTTAATATAGTAATGCGGGATTTTAAATTCCTAGTTGCTAACCGTCTCGCTTTTTGCCTTGTTCGGAGTTCTTGATGTCAATTCTTAAAAGTTCCACTATTCGCCGTCTTAAAACCATCCCCCAATCTAATTCTGTTTGGGAGGGAGATCGGCGATCGCTTCCAAGAATTCATGAGCAAGATGGTAGTAACCTCATCCACCTTTCTGATCATACCCAAGAAGATAAACCCCAATGCATTCTCTGGGTAGATGGCTCCATGGGTGTAGTGCGCTCCATGGAAGTGGTAGAACGCAATATGGGGCAAGAGGCAATAGTACGGGCTTTAGTAAAGGCGATCGAATATCCCCAAAGTCCAAGTAAGCCCAGTCGTCCCCAAAAGATTTTAGTCCGGGATCGCTCGTTGCAATTTTACCTACGGGGCGTACTCCAAAGCTTAGATATTTGTGTTGAGCATATAGATCATTTACCGATGATTGATGAGATTTTTAGTAATCTAATTCAGCACACTCAAACTACACCACCGACGGTTCCCCCCGCTCAGGCTGAGGCTCTTTATCACCAAGCAGATATCCTGTGGCGCAGTTCGCCTTGGCTATACATGTGGGATCATCAGGTTTTGGCGATCAAGATTAATAAATGGGACGTGGATACACTTTATGCCGTGGTGATGGGGCATTTAGGCATGGAACGGGGAGTGATTTTCTATCGATCTCGGGAGTCACTTGTGCAGTTTCGCCAATTACTCGCCGATGATGAAAGTGAAGATTTAGAAGAGACATTCCTTCGTCAAGACTGCCTATTTACGCTATTTGAAACTAACGAATCTCTCTCAGAGTCAGAAATTAGAACCATTTCTAATCAAGGTTGGCCGATCAATATGGATGATATGCATCCGATTTTTGGCATCTTACATCCCCTTGAAGGTGGTCGTCCATTTTTGTATGAAGAAGAGGCGATCGCCCTAACTGTGGCAATGCAAAGCCTAAATCAGTTTATTACCAGTCATCAAGTGCAATTAGAAAGTGGGGAATATGAGGTAATTCGGCGATCATTTAAAATTAAACCACCGACAGAGCAAGGTAAGGAATTGAAGGTAGTGGTGACGACTGTACCTGATTTGGAAGAAGAAATTCAACAGATTGTTGATGACATGGAAGAAGAAGACATCATTATTCACCAAGATTTGCTTCCTGATAATTCGATTATTAAGCTTATGGGAATTACGTGGGAAGGTATGGAGTTATGGCGAAAATATACTCCTGAATCAAATTGTTATTTGGCAAGTCCAACTTTTCCGCAAAAAGGAGATGCTTTTTCGATAGTATTACTCCAAACCTCGCGCCCCAAGGCTACAGAGCTAATTAAACAGATTAAGGAATTAGGAAATATCCAAGGAGTTTGTTTTAGTCCTGCGGAGCGGTTGGGCGATCGCTTGGAATTAGGACTATTAGTCATGGGTAATGAGGAACTACATTTATTTGGAGAGTTTACTCCTGCGGAACAGGGTATGCGGAAAAGATGGTTAAAACGTTGTGAAAATACGAAGGGAATCTGTGCTGTGGTTATAGCCATGGGTTTGTCGGGTGCGACCAGAGGCAAACCTAATCTTAGTCATATTCTTGCCTATTATGAGGTGCCATTAATTGATTCTGAGGATTTGGGATTAGAGCTACTTAAGAGTTCTCTCATTGATGATTCCGAAGATGATTCTGAATTTTAACCTAATAACTTATGTTGATTAATAGCTGATAAATATATATGTTGAGACCGCAACAGACGATCGCTCAATCTTTTATTCTTAAGGGCGTGGGCTTGCATAGTGGAGAGGTGACCACGGTTACGATCCATCCAGCTCCTGCGAATACGGGTCGGTATTTTGTGATTGATGATTGCATAATTCCTGCTCGTTGGCAGTCTGTAGCATCTACGGTTTTATCTACGGAACTACGAAAGGATGACAAAACCGTGCGCACCGTAGAACATCTTTTGGCGGCTTTAATGTCCATGGGCATAGATAATGCTCGGATCGAAACCGATCGCAGTGAATTGCCAATTTTAGATGGTTCGGCTTTGCCTTGGGTGCAGGCGATCGCTACAGCCGGAATCGAGGTACAAAAAGCAGTAGCACAGGATTTGCAACCAATCACAGGTCCAATTTCTGTGTATAAAGGTGATAGTTTTGTCATGGCTATACCCAGTGATTACCTTAGATTTACCTATGGGATTGAATTTGATACACAGGCGATCGCCCAGCAGTGGTTCAGTTGGCGACCAGATATGCTCAACTTTGGGAGAGAATTTAGCCAAGAAATTGCCCCAGCTCGAACATTTACAATGGCAAAGGAAGTAGAATATCTGCGATCGCAAGGACTAATTAAAGGCGGTAGTTTAGATAATGCGATCGTTTGCGATCAGGAAAAATGGCTAAATCCGCCCCTACGATTTGAAAATGAACCCTGTCGGCATAAACTTTTGGACTTAATCGGCGACCTCAGTTTGGCAGGATATTTACCCCAAGCCCATATAATTGCCTTCAAAGCTAGTCACAATTTGCATACCCAATTTGCCCAAGCATTACATAGCCTTATTCAGTCAAATTAGTTAGGTTAATTAGGTTAAATTAATGGCATCTCAATTATCAGATTCATCTTTAGCTCCCGAAAATTCAATTCCTGAATCAATTCCTCAAAGTCTAAACGCAGAGAATTTAGTGCAGGGTTTAACCACCGCAGAAGTAGCTCAACGGGTGGCGAGTGGAGATGTAAATGTAGTCGTATTTCGGTCTACTAGAACCTATAAAGAAATATTTAAGGAGAATATTTTTACCCTATTTCATATTTCCTTTGGCATTATTCTGGCTCTGCTGGCTGTATTAGGACAATTAACCGATGCTTTTTTCTCAGGGATTACAATTCTCAGTAACATCGTCGTAGGCGTATATCAGGAAGTAAAGGCAAAGCGATCGCTGGATAAATTGGCTTTGCTTTCGGTACAGCAGATAACGGTGAAAAGAGATGGAGTATCGCTAATTATTCCGCTAGGCGAAGTGGTAAGGGATGATGTAATTGAGCTTAAGGCTGGCGATCGCGCGCCTGTGGATGGAGAGGTGATCGCTTCCGCAAGTTTGGAAATGGATGAATCGCTATTAACTGGGGAATCTGATTCCATGCCCAAGCAATTGGGAGATACAGTTCTATCTGGTTCCTTTTGTATATCAGGTAGTGGCTGCTTTAGGGCGGTAAAAATCGGGAATGAAAGCTATGCTGCCCAAATATCCCAAACATCTAGGGCATATAAGCGATCGCTAACACCATTACAAAAAAAAATTAATGCTGTAGTTGAAATATTTGTATTTGCATTGCTTGTGGCAGGATTTTTACATCTTATTGCCAGTCTGAACAGTGGTCGCACCCCTGTGGATACCCTTAGATATGCGGCGGTGATTATTAATAGCTTTGTGCCCGCAGGATTGGTGCTTTCAATCAGTGTGGCTTTGGCGTTGGGAGCAGTAGAAATTAGCAAAAAAAAGACTTTAATTCAAAAAATTAATGCCGTTGATTCTATGAATAGCGTGTTGATTCTCTGTACGGATAAAACTGGAACTTTAACCAAAAATCAGCTTGTTGTCCAAGATCTAATTCCCCTTAAAAATTATGATTGTGATTACTTAAAAGAATTTATCGCTATCTATGTGACCCTAATTGCCAGCCATAACAGCAGTGCTAACGCTATGGCGATGTTTGTAGGTATTCCCAAAAAACTCTACTCTAAAAGCAGTGAGATTCCTTTTAGTTCAGTGCGAAAGTGGGGATCTGTAACAGTGCAACCCGATAATCAATCTGAATCCGATCAAGTTACAGCTGAAACAATCATAGTTGGTTCCCCTGAAATTTTATTTACAAGTTCTGAATCCAAACTTAAGGCTCAAGAATACGCCAGCCAAGGCATTCGGGTTTTAGCAGTTGTCACAAGTAAAGAAGCTCAGATAGAAATTAAAGATAAAGAGCCGCAATTACCCCTAGTTAGAGAAGACTGCGGTTTAGTATTGCTGCAGGATGAGTTGCGTTCTGATGTAACTGAAACGATCGCTTATCTACAGGCAAAAGGTATTGAAATTAAAGTAATCTCTGGAGATAGTGCTGATACCGTGGCGGCGATCGCTCACCAAGCAGGAATTGATGTTACGCCTGAGACAATGTTTACCCAGTCAGAGTTAGACAGTTTTGATCTAGGCAAATTTAGCCATGCCGCCATGAAAGGTCGAGTATTTGGCAGAATTACCCCCGACACTAAACGTCAATTAATTAAAGCCATGGTCAAACGGGGCGGCTATGTAGCAATGGTGGGAGATGGGGTCAATGATGTTCCTGCATTTAAAGAAGCCCAATTGGCGATCGCCATGAATGATGGAGCTCAAATTAGTAAGGATGTAGCTGATATTATTTTGCTCGATAATTCCCTCGCCACTCTCCCCCAAGCATTTCAAGCAGGAGATGAAATTAAGCAGAAAATTCTGGCTTCAGCTTTGCTCTATCTGACTAAAAATATTATGGTCATTCTGACAATTTCCTTTGTGGGGTTTATGCAACTTCCTTTTCCGATTGAGCCTCGCCAACTTACAGTTCTTACCTTCTTTATGGTCAGCGTGCCTACGATTTTAATTGCTGTGGGCATCCTCAAGGTCAAAAGGATTCATAACTTTCTTAAAGATGTTTTGGGATATAGTCTCTTAGCAGGATTAATTGGAGCAATGGCAATGACTTTGGGCTATATATTAGCCTTCTTTGGTGGACTTGGTTTGCTCAACATTGATATCCCGATCACTCTGGAAAATTTCATGGAAATCGGAAGAGGACAAGCTCAAGCGGTATCCATTATGATCGGTGTAGTCTATAGCTTATTAGTATTTTGGGATGCTTGCCATATCTCGGTTTGGCGACCTCGCACTCTACTTAAGTTCACGTTTCCCGTCAATTTAGGCTTGGTTTTGGTAATTATATCTGCAGTGGTGATGGTGGCAATGCCAGAGCTATTTCAAATTGTGCCCCCCGATCGCCTTGGCTGGTCACTAATTCTGTTTTTGCCATTTACTGCCAACTATTTACTTCGCGTCATTCAATGCAGTTCTTTTTTGCGTCAACTACCCCACGCTCTGACTCAATCTTAAACCTCAACCTTAAACCTCAACCTTAAAAAATAATCATTATGGTCAATCCCATTCCTATCGTCAAACGTTCCGTCAAGCGTCCTCTCATAATTATGGGGCTATCAATGGGTATGACTGGATTTAGTTTGATTCTAATTTATCTGAGGTTACAGAACTTGCGATCGCTGCCCAGTCTCAATCCTTTTATCGAAACTATTCATAATCAACAATCTGGCATCCCCTTAGAAGAAGTTACCGTAAATGTAGCTTTCTTTTTTAATATTGCGGTTCTGACTACCAGTCTTGTCCCCCTAATTCTTGGCATTGGGCTATGGAATTTGTATCCTTGGGCAAGAGCCATTAGTATGTGCTTACTCACCTCAATACTATTTCCTAATCTATTAGCTGCGATCGGCATAGTAAGCGATCGTGGGGCAACAGTAGGTGCAAATTTAGCCATTAGTTTAGCCTGTGCCATTGGGTTAGCAATTCTCTTTCATCCTCAAATAGTCGCCACATTTAGGAAAAAGCGAAATATTACTTGATTATTCCTCATTAATTTTCAAGGGTGTAACCCTAGCCCGATATAAAAGCTGCTCCCCTCTTACGTAGCCCGTGTAACGCACTAAAACGACATCTCCTTCTTTGACTAATTCTAGTTCTGCTCCATCCATGAGTTGATGCAATCGCGGATCATAATTCACCTCTGTTCCTACTGGGGCGATCGCTTTAATTCCCCAGTCTTCTAATAAATGATCCAATGGTCGCAACAAGGGTAAAAGATTACGAGCAGGAAAATTAGGATTATTAGTAATGACGTGGGCAGCCGTGGGTAACTGCAATAGCAAAGATTCGAGTTTAGCTAAAACCTCTTGTTGAAATTGGGCTTGCCCAGATTCCTGTATGTCAATTGGAGCTATTTTTTGAGATTCTGGTTGCGGTTTGATCTGGCTAAACTTAGAAACTAGAGCCTCGACGGAAATACCCAAACATATTCCTAAATTATTTAAATCCCTATAACCAATTAAATCCGCCTGATCTCGGCGCAGTTTGCTGATATTACCTAGACTAACTTTAGAGCGATCGCCAAGGCTCCGAAAACTTGAGATCCCAACTACTTTCATTAACCGTCGCAATTCTTGATCTGCCATAATTCCCTGACCCATAATTCCCTGACAAAGAGTATTATGATCGTATCTAAAAAGCTCAAGATTCTAATGCCACCTAAATCTAAATCTGCACCTCAACCCGCACCCAAAGCTCCAACTGATGATGCCGAAAAGCAAAAAGCCTTAGACCTAGTGCTAGGACAAATTGAAAAAAGTCACGGTAAAGGCGCAATCATGAAATTGGGGGCAGCCACAGGTATGAAAGTGGAAACCATCTCTACAGGAGCCTTGACCTTAGATCTTGCCCTAGGTGGCGGCTTACCTAAGGGGCGAGTCATTGAAATCTATGGGCCCGAAAGCTCAGGTAAAACCACCCTAGCCCTCCATGCGATCGCCGAGATCCAAAAACATGGTGGGACTGCTGCCTTTGTTGATGCCGAGCATGCCCTTGATCCTCTGTACTCCTCCAAATTGGGTGTAGATATTGAAAATTTGCTCATATCTCAGCCCGATACTGGAGAAATGGCATTAGAAATTGTCGATCAATTAGTGCGATCTATGGCAGTGGATATTGTAGTGATAGATTCCGTGGCGGCTCTAGTTCCCCGCGCCGAAATTGAGGGCGAAATGGGTGATTCCCATATGGGTTTACAGGCAAGACTAATGAGCCAAGCTTTACGTAAAATCACAGGTAATATTGGTCGCTCTAACTGTACGGTAATTTTCCTGAACCAACTACGGCAAAAGATCGGGGTTGTTTATGGCTCACCCGAAGTTACTACTGGCGGAACTGCGCTTAAGTTCTATGCCTCAGTGCGTTTAGATATTCGCAAACAAGAAACCCTAAAAAAAGGCACCGAAGACTATGGCAATCGTGTCAAGGTCAAAGTCGTAAAAAATAAGGTTGCGCCACCATTTCGGATTGCCGAATTTGATATTATCTTTGGTAAAGGCATATCTGTAGCTGGATGTTTGCTAGATGTCGCTGAGGAAATTGAAATCTTAACTCGTAAAGGCGCATGGTACAGCTACAAAGGCGAAAATGTTGCCCAAGGTCGAGAAAAAGTGCTTAAACACCTTGAAGAAAACCCTGAACTATTTAAAGAGATCGAAACCTTAGTTAAAGAAAAATTAGCCATGGGAGCAGTTGTTTCCGCAACCAAGGCAGTAGCTGATGTCGATGAGGAGATCGAATTTGATCAAGACGAGGTTTAAGATTTCTTGCTTGGGGACTCTTCAGTTAATGTTTCTGGCAAGGCTACTTTTTGCCCAGATTTCTCAGAATCATGAATTTCTTGAAGCTTTATAACCAGTCTGCTAATACTGAGGGATTGTGCCAGACCAAGTTCTTTACCGATCGCTGTCATAATTTAATTTATTTTAATAGTAGAAACTGCTTCTAAAAGCCCTACTATACTAACCTTTTTGGAGACACCTAGCACTACTGCAAGGGAATAAAACCGACTTGCTGCACGATTTGTTGTCCTGCTGGGGATAGAGCCAGATCAATAAACTCCTTAACAGCTGGGCTTGTTTCTTTTTTTGCCACTAACAAAATCACCCGACTAATCGGATAAACACCGCTTTTGGTGGCACTCACATCCGTTGGCGAAACCCCGTCGATCGCTAGTACCCTAACTGTCCGCTGATTGGCTACCTGCTGCACGGTACTATAACCAATACCATTTTTGCCCAACGCCTGAAGCATTGGTGTGGTTTCATCATGGGGGAGAGTTGTAAAGTTTGCACTATCTGGAGCAAAATCACTGCCTAGAAGTACCGCATCTTTAAAGAAAGTTCGAGTCCCACTATCCGCAGCTCTATTAATTACTTTAATGGGTTGATTAGCTCCACCTAACTGTGCCCAATTGGTGATTTTCCCTTGAAAAATGCCTCGAAGCTGATCCATAGTCAGTCCATCTTTATAAGGATTATTTATCCCTACAACTACAGCTAAGGCATCACGGGCTATTGGTACACCTACTAAACCTGATTGAATTTCTTGGGGTTTAAGGGGACGGGAACTTGCGGCGATCGCTACTTTAGCTTCGAGCAAATTCTTTAAACCTGCATTACTACCATTGGGCTTGCCATCGGGAACACCAAAAGTTGTCGGGATATTAAGGTTGACCTGAGCGTAAGCCAGTTGTAAACGTTTAATCAAAGCCACCATGGTTACGCTGCCATCCATGTTTAAAACAGTGGGATTAGGTAGGGATGCCACCAAACTGGCACTGGAATTACTAGATGAATTATTAGTAGAGTTATTGGGAGTTGGGGCTGGAGTGCTATCGGTTACAGGCAAAGTATTAATTGCTCCTTTTAAACCGTTGGGATTATTTTTGGTAAAAAACCAATATCCCCCTCCTGCCAAACCTGCGGTAATCAGTAAAGTTAGCCCTAATACCAAGCCTTCATTTCCACTTTTTGCCATATTAGTATTTATTCCAAAACGCTACCGCAATTTTACGCCTATTGATCGTAGTTAAAACCTAGGATTGATTAAAAGTATCTTTTAAGACTGTTCGAGCTGCTAGTTGGCTCCGAGTTGAGGATAAGATTTCTGCCTCCCGTTTTAGTCTGGCTGTGGTGTTTAGAGTTTCTAATAAAGCCTGCTGCTCCATACTGGCTCCATGAAAATTACTAGCAATCCAATAGGATAATTCAATAGGGCTACGGGGAATTTGGGGCAGTTCGATTTCTTGTTCGGTCAATTTTTGGGATAAGCGCACCACATCATCTAATAGTTCTCGGACTTCAGTTGCTAATAAAAATGGGCTCTCATCCGTCGGCTCATCTTCAATCCATTCCACTAATCCGACTCTAAAGGGCTTTTCACGGGTATATTCTAAAACTCTAAACCGTTGTTGGCCAATGGTTAAAATCTTAAATCGATCATCGGGGAGACGGTGATATTGCAAAATGTGGGCGCAACAACCGATATTACTAGGCTGATTAGTTTCGGGATTCCACATCACCACGCCAAAAGTGCGATCGCTTTCCAAAACTGAATTGATCATCATCCGATAGCGAAATTCAAATATATGCAAAGGCAATGACTGCCCTGGGAACAAAACCACTTCTGGTAATGGAAACAAAGGCAATTCTCGGACTGAGATGGAAGAAGTTGAAGTCATTGCGGTTGAAACCTATGGTGAATGAACAAAAGTTAATCGAACTTTAAGAAACTTGACATGATATATAGACTAACATCTGTGATGATTATTTATCACGACTATAAATCCATAAATATAGTTATTAAACTTTTAATTAGACAGCTTTACGGGGGCGGGAAAGATCAAGTTTTGCAGTTAATTCATCTTTAACCCTAGCTAAAATCGAGGCTTCATCTAAACTGGCTAAAATTCGACTTACCACTGCCTTTGGTCCTTGGGCTCCCCAAGATGCGCCATTAGCTAAATACTCTTTAGTTACTAAGCCGATCGCATAGCTAGAAACCCCTGCTACACTTGCCTGCACAATGCCAACAGAGATATAAAGCCCCGCAGTTAGTCCGCCTGTAGCGACGGTGGATACCCCAAATAAAGCTTTTAATGATCCTAGTCCTAGGGTTGTTAATAATTCCGTGGCGGTAATCCCCCCCATACCCATAGCAATTTTTTGCATTAAGGCGATCGCACCCTGTTGGTTCATGGAAATGCCATAGAGTTTAGACAAAGCTAAGATCATAGAGACATCAATTATGGCGGTACTGACTAAATCAATTACCGTTACTGGACTCACAGCGATCGCCACGGCTTGGGTAATTACTCCATTCCAAATAATTTTATTCGCCCGCCGATCGCGGATTGACATTTTGCGCTGAATTACTAATTCTTGAACGTTATCGGCAAAAATCATCGAATTTAGGGCAATCAAGGCTTTACCTTCTCTGTCTAGCACCTCTAGAATCTTCAGTTTTAAATCTTCGACCTTGGGCGTTCCTGCGACTAATTCTGCCTCCACAGAACCATCCTCCTGCATGATTGCCTTGGGTACCAATGGCGAAGCCGCAGTCATCACAATCTCTTCTGGGGAGAGTAATTGCTTTACTCTTTCGTCCCGAATTTTATTGTAAATAGCTTGGCGATCGGCGGAAGGATACTGATCGATTTTATTAAATACTAATAAAATGGGCTTACTTGCTAACCTTAACTGCGATAAAGCTTCATATTCCACCTTGGTCATGTCTCCAGCAATTACAAATAGGATCAGATCTGCCTGCTGGGCAACTTCCCTCGCTAACTGTTCCCTTGCGTCGCCATCGACCTCATCAATGCCTGGAGTATCTATAAGCTCAATTCTTGCCGATCCTAAGCTTTGTAGTGATACTCGTAAAATCTCTTGATTCTTAAATCCTGCAATCTTTTCCCGTGATATTTGCCAGTTTGCACTTTGCGGCGATCGCGTCACCCCATGCACTGCCCCTGTCGCAAACACATTTTCACCTAATAGAGCGTTCAGTACCGAAGACTTACCCCGCCCCACCATGCCAAATACGGCAATTTGAATTACCATCTGTTCTAGTTTTTCCAACATCAGCTGGAGTTCTGCAATCTCTGACTCCAGTCCTTGCCGTTCTCTGGGGGTTAGGTCAAGTTTGCCAACTAGATCTCGCAGGGTGCGTTGGGCTTGGCGGTAGTTTAACTCTGTCCGAATACGGTCAAAGTCAGTAGCACTGGGACTAGAATCATTGGACATATAAACTCTTACGGAACTACTCATACTATCTAACTGTCTTATCTTAATAGTTAGTGAATAGTTAATCTAAATTCTAAATAGTTAAAATCTCATAGCAGATCGCTACAAATTTAGTGTATATTCTCACACTAGCCCTCTGAAGGAATTAGTATTACTTCACAAAATCTCATCTAGGAGAAAAAATCTGTGTTTAAGTCATTGGTCAGTATAGCTACAATTACCACGCTGGCGATCGCCACCCCTCTATTTATTTCACCACTTATTGCCCCAGTTCAAGCCCTGACTGAAGCTCAAGTCCTTGAAAGACTAAACGGGATTCCAGTATTCACAATTACCGACGATAAGGGTGCGCCATTACTAGGTTCATCTACCCAGCCAGGCAAAGATAAGCCACCCCAAGTATTACTATTTTTTCTCAACCCTGACGAAGCTCAAGCTACCTTAACTCAAATTAAGCAGTCAAACCCAGCCGTTGGTGCTAAAGCCCGCATCGTCATCCGTTCCATGAATGATGCCTATGAGGTAATTAAAAAGAATCAAGATAAAAAAGACATTGCCTTTCAAATTGTCCCAGCTAAAGCCAGCATCGAATCAGCACGAACCATCCTTACCGCCCAAGGTAAACCCGCTGATAAATTACCAAACGTCCCTGTTTTCTTTGCTATTGGCGGAAAAGATAAAGATCAAGGTTTACTAACCCTAGAGCAAAATGGCAAGCAATTGGTACCTTTCTTCTTTGATCAAAAAGATTTACAGAGCTTAATTGATCGAGCCAAACAACAACAGCCTGATGTGGCTAGTGCGACTAAAATTCAAGTTACTTCCTTATTTCAAGTACTTGATTCCATGGTAGCCACTAAAGACAACAAACCCAGTCCTGATACCGAAAGATTTACCTTTGTACCTTCTCGTAGTGCCTTTGAATATGTAGTCAAAAACCAACCTCCTGCTCCTACCACGCCCGCTACTGCTCCTAAACCACCTACCGCTCCCAAAAAGTAAGTAATCTTGCAAATATTTGAACTCAGCAAAGTCAAAATAGTTATTTGCTACTATTTCCCCGAGATGACTTTAGAAATATAGTAGCTGTCAAGTTACTTAGGACTGGGTTAAGGGGTGGAACCCCTCTATGGGGCGCAACCCCAGATGCCCAATCACTCAAAATGTCCTAATTATCCTAATTATAAAGACCACGACTATAAATTAATTATCCTTAAAATTAGAAAAATTCTGTGTTTAAGTCATTATTAGCTCCCATTGTAAGTTTGGCGATCGCTTCTCCTTTATTTATTGCGCCCCTTATTGCCCCAGTTCAGGCACTCACTCAGTCTGAAGTTCTAGAGAGACTTAAAGGGATTCCAGTATTTACGATTACCGACGATAAGGGTGCGCCATTGCTAGGTACATCGACCCAGCCGACCCAACAAGGTAAGACCAAGCCCCCTCAAGTGCTATTATTTTTCCTCAATCCTAGTGATGCTCAAGCAACTTTGAGTCAAATTAAAAAATCAAACCCAACCGTTGGCAGTAAAGCCCGCATTATCATCCGTTCGATGAATGATGCATACGATGTGATTAAAAAGAATCAAAATAAAAAAGAAATCGTTTTTCAAATTGTGCCTGATAAGGTCAGCATGGAAACAGCGCGGACTATTCTTGTATCCCAAGGTAAACCCACTGATAAAGTCCCTAATGTACCCGTTTTCTTTGCAACTGGAGCTAAAGGTAAAGAGCAAGGACTACTAACCATTGAGCAAAACGGCAAACAATTGGTACCTTTCTTCTTTGACCAAAAGGATTTACAAACCTTGATCGATAAAGCTAAAGCACAGCAGCCTGATGTCGCGAAGGCTTCAAAAATTCAAGTTACTTCCTTATTTCAAGTATTAGACTCCATGGTGACTACCAAAGATAATAAGCCCAAGCCTGATACCGAGAGATTTACCTTTGTTCCTGCCCGTAATGCCATTAAGTATGTAATTGATAATCAACCTGCCCCTAAAAAGTAATCATTGACACTCCCACCGCTAAAGCGGGGGATTCTCAGATCGTCCAGCTAACTTACGCTTTAGACTTACATCTACAACGCAGAGGTTATTCTGTCCTTGAGCGTTAATTTCGCTAT
>VYKS01000412.1_pt1 | contig 16387 bp, 21 predicted proteins | sample 5114511 | NCBI WGS metagenome assembly VYKS01 (sample SAMN12291795, study PRJNA351875) | freshwater metagenome | isolation source: freshwater lake | place: USA: Michigan, Gull Lake | collected 2011-07-05 | reverse complement strand
CTACGCGGTCCCCCTCCCCCAGAGGGGGAGGATTAGGGGGCGGAGCGAAGCGGAGCCAGGGTGGGTTCCGAACGGGACATCGCACTGCGCACGGGCGCGCCCCACCCGGTCGTCGCTGCGCGCCGACCACCCTCCCCATAAAGGGGAGGGAGGAAGGTCAAATGGGATGTCGATCCCGCCCCTCCTCGTGCGTCTCCCTGCCAACGCGACCTTCCGCGTTGTTTAAACCCCGGAGACCGTCATGAACGGCGTCAAGCTGCTGTCCGCCCCCGTTGCCTTTGCCAGTGCCCTGATCGGTGCCGCTGCGCCCGCCTCGGCCGAGCAGTTCGCCCTGTTCGTCTATGAAACCCCCGCCGACTTTGCCGCGCGCAACGATCCCGCCAAGGCTCCGGCCTACTGGGGTGGGTTCGCGGCTCTGGGCGAGGAGATGCGGGCCGCCGGGATCGTCCGGGGCGGTGGACCGCTGGCGGAGCCCGCACAGGGAGCCAGCATTTCAGTCCGCGACGGACGGACCACGTCGGGCGCAGTCGAGACCGGCGCGGAATCGCTGAGCGGCTGGTTCGTCATCGATGTGGCCAATCGTGCTGAGGCCGAAGCCTGGGCTGCCCGCGTCCCGGCGGCATCAACAGCACGGATCGAGGTGCGGCCGGTGCTCGACATCCCCATGTCGAACATGGCGCGCTGATGCACTGGGCCCGGCGGGCCCGGCGTCCGCCGGGTCTAGCCGCCCTCGCGGAGTGCGGTGAGGATAGAAGGGATCAGGTGCGGCAGATCCTCGGCGATCAGGCCGGGACCGAAGCGCTCGGCCGCGGCGGCATGCATCCAGACGGCGGCGCTGGCGGCGTCGAAGGTGGGCATCCCCTGCGCGACCAGACCGCCGATCAGGCCCGCCAGAACGTCACCGCTCCCCGCCGTCGCCAGCCACGGCGAGCCGTTCGGGTTCACGCAGGTCCGGCCGTCCGGGGCGGCGATCACGGTCTGCGCGCCCTTGAGCACCACATGGGCCCCCGACTGCCGCGCGGCCTCGCCAGCGGCGGCCTCCCGACCGTTGGCGAGCAGGCCCGGGAAGACGCGCTCGAACTCTCCCTCGTGCGGGGTCAGGACATCGTCGCGGTCCAGGCTGGCGAAGAGGTCGACGCCCCGGCCCTTGAAGATCGTCAGGGCGTCGGCGTCCACGACAAGGGCCGCGCCCGTGCGAGCCAGGGCCGCCAGGTTCTGCACCGTCGCCTCGTTGAGCCCCGCGGCCGGTCCGATGACGACGGCGTCCATCGGCTCCGCCAACGCCTCAAGCGCCTCCGGAGAGGTGAAGGCCTCAACCATGACCGCTTCGAGCGCGCCTGCGATGATCGGCGCGGCGGCGGGTGGGCACAGCACCTTCACAAGCCCCGCGCCGACCCGGAGCCCCGCGCGGGCGGCGAGCCGGGCCGCGCCCGTGTTCAGCGGTCCGCCCGAAACCACAGCGAGCCGTCCGCGCGAATGCTTGTGGCTGGTCGCATCCGGCCAGGGCAGATGGTCCCGCCAGAGCGAAGGGTCGTTGGTCTGGGCCATCACTTCCTCCGCAGACGGAACGCCTGAAAATGCGTCCCGCCCCTTGCCATATTGTGCAATGCGGTGTCCCTTTCATACCCGAGCGTGCGCACCGGCAATGGGTCGGGTCCGCACGGGCTCGGGGCGCCCATGAAAAAGATCGAAGCCGTCATCAAGCCGTTCAAGCTGGACGACGTCAAAGAGGCGCTCCAGGACATCGGTGTCCAGGGCATGACCGTGCTCGAGGCCAAGGGTTACGGCCGACAGAAGGGTCACTCCGAGCTCTATCGGGGTGCCGAGTACGTCATCGACTTCCTGCCCAAGATCAAGATCGAGGTCGTGGTTGCCGACGACCTGGCCCCCGCCGTGGTCGAGGCCATCCAGACCGCCGCCCGCACAGGCAAGATCGGAGACGGAAAGATCTTCGTCTCCGACATCGCCGACGTCATCCGCATCCGCACCGGCGAAACCGGCGCGCAGGCGGTCTAGTTCAGTAAAGCTTCCTCCCCAGAAGAAACGCGAAGAAGGATCATCACTCATGAGCGCCAAAAAAATCCTGCAGGAGATCAAGGACAAGGACGTGAAATACGTCGACGTCCGGTTCACCGACACGCGGGGCAAGCTGCAGCATGTCACCTTCGACGTGGACCTGGTCGACGAGGACTTCCTGGAAGAAGGGACCATGTTCGACGGCTCGTCCATCGCCGGATGGAAGGCGATCAATGAGTCCGACATGCTGCTGAAGCCGGACCTGTCGACGGCCTACATCGATCCCTTCTACCAGCAGACAACCCTGTTCCTGTTCTGCGACGTCATGAACCCGGACACGGGCGAACCCTACAACCGCGACAGCCGCTCCATGGCCAAGAAAGCCCTGGCCTATGTGCAGTCGTCGGGCGTGGGCGACGCGGTCTATTTCGGGCCGGAAGCGGAGTTCTTCATCTTCGACGACGTACGCTGGAACACCGCCCCGCACGACACCGGCTATTCCTATGACTCGACCGAGCTGCCGGCCAACACGGGCGCGGAATACACCGAGGGCAACATGGGCCACCGTCCGGGACCCAAGGGCGGCTATTTCCCGGTCAACCCAGTCGACTCGGGCCAGGACCTGCGCGGCGAGATGCTGGGCGTCATGCGCGACCTGGGCCTGCAGCCCGAGAAGCACCACCACGAGGTGGCACCGGCCCAGCACGAGCTGGGGCTGAAGTTCTCGGACCTGCTGACCATGGCCGACCGTCTGCAGCTCTACAAGTACGTGATCCACAATGTGGCGGCGGCCTACGGCAAGACGGCGACCTTCATGGCCAAGCCGATGTTCGCCGACAACGGTTCGGGCATGCATGTGCACCAGTCGATCTGGCGCGACGGCAAACCCTTGTTCGCGGGCGACAAGTACGCGGGTCTGTCGGACACCTGTCTGTGGTACATCGGCGGCATCATCAAACACGCCAAGGCGATCAACGCCTTCGCGAACTCCACGACCAACTCCTACAAGCGGCTGGTCCCGGGCTATGAGGCCCCGGTCAAGCTGGCCTATTCATCGCGCAACCGCTCGGCCTCGATCCGGATCCCGTGGGTGTCATCGCCCAAAGCCAAGCGCATCGAGGCGCGTTTCCCCGATCCGATGGGCAACCCCTATCTGACGTTCGTGGCCCTGCTGATGGCGGGCCTGGACGGCATTGAAAACCGGATCGATCCGGGCGCTCCGGCCGACAAGAACCTGTATGACCTGCCGCCCGAAGAGCGCGGCTCGATCCCCGAGGTCTGCGGCAGCCTGAAGGAGGCGCTGGAGGCCCTGGATAAGGACCGCGCCTTCCTCAAGAAGGGCGGCGTCATGGATGACGACTTCATCGACAGCTACATCGAGCTGAAGACGGAAGAGGTGATGCGCCTGGCGCTGCACCCGCACCCGGTCGAGTTCGACATGTACTACAGCTGCTGATCCGCCGGCCGGATCAAATGGGAGGGCCGGGCGGCGACGCCCGGCCCTTTCCTTTTGGACCGACCTCCGGCAGCAAGGGGCATGGACGCCGACCGTTTCCGATCGCTCGCCGAGACCGCGCCTCCAGACCTGAGGCAGAAGCTGCTCGTCCTGCCTTCGATCGTCGCCGATTGGCTTGAACCCCACGGCGGTCTGGCGGGGCGCAAGATCATGGACTTCGGGTGCGGGCTCGGGGAACTCGCGGCGGGCCTGGCCTTCAGCGCGCCGACGGCGTCGGTGATCGGGCTTGAGGTGACCGATCAACCAACACAGCTTCCAACCACGCTGGAACCGATCGGTCTCGCTCTTCCGCCAAACCTGTCGTTCCGGGAAGTAGCGCTGGGAGAGGTCGGGGATGAGAACGAGTTCGACCTGATCGTCAGCTGGTCGGTGTTCGAGCATATCCAGAGAAACCAGTTCGACGCCGTGATGGCGCGGCTGAAGACCCGGCTGAAGCCCGGCGGACTGCTGTTCATGCAGGTGTCGCCCCTGTTCTTCAGCCCGGAAGGCTCGCATCTCTGGGCGCTGGGCTACACCGACTGGCAGCACCTGACGCGCGAGCTCAGCGAGGTCCGCGAGGACCTGGAGGCCTCGGCGCTGAACGGCCGGCAGCGGGAACTGCACTGGAAGCTGTTCCTGCGTCTGAACCGGTTCACTGCCCCGGACTTCGAGCGTCGGCTGGCTGAGGCGGGGTACTCCGTGATCCGTCGCCAGATAGACCGGATCGACCGCGAACCGCCTGCAGAGCTCCTGACGGCCTATGACCGCGTCGCCCTGACGACCGAGCAGATCGTGCTGCTACTCCAGAGGGACTAGGCGGCGACCGTCTCGGCCTCATCCTCGCGCTTGCGGCGGAGCTCGATCAGACGGACGCACCAGATCGAGATCTCGTAGAGGATCACCAGGGGCACGGCGAGCATGAGCTGGCTGATTGGGTCCGGCGGCGTGACGATGGCGGCCAGCACCACGACGGCGACGATGGCGTAGCGACGGCCCTCGCTCATGAGCTTGGACGAGATCATGCCGGCGAGCCCCAGCAGGGTCATGACGACCGGCAGCTGGAAGCAGAGCCCGAAGGCGAGGATCAGGGCCGTGACGAGAGTCAGATACTCCGACACCTTGGGCAGCAGGGCCACGGCGACCGTGTCGGAGCTGATCTGCTGGCTCAGCGAGAACCACATCACGAAGGGCAGCATGACGTAGTAGACCAGCGCCGCGCCCAGGAAGAACAGCATGGGCGAGGCGAACAGAAAGGGCAGGAAGGCCCCCTTCTCGTTCCGATAGAGCCCCGGGGCCACGAAGCGCCAGAGCTGGAAGGCGAGGACCGGAAAGGACAGGAAGATGGCGCCGAGACCGGCCAGCTTCATCTTGGTGAACAGGATCTCGAGCGGTGCCGTATAGATCAACTGGGCCGCCTCTGTTGTCGTTGGCGGCATGGGCGCGAGGCCGGCAGTGACCTCGATCAGGGCGATCGGCGAGACGTTGTGGCCGTCGCTTCCGGCGTAGAGGGCGCTCGCCGCCGCGAACGGCTTCACCAGGAAGACGTAGATCGGCCCGGCGAAGAAGAAGCAGACGACGAAAGCGACCGCGAAGGCGGCGACGCACCAGATCAGCCGCCCGCGCAGCTCGATCAGGTGATCCATCAGGGGCGCGCGCGACGCCTCGATCTCGGCTTCGTCGCGATCCTGCGTCACGAGGCGGCCTTGGGCTTGCGCGGTGCCCGGGGACGGGCCGCTGATGCGGTTTCAGCCTTCGCCCTGGCTGGTGCCTTCTTCGCGGTCGCCGGGGCGTCTGTCTTGGGCGCACGGGCCTTGAGAGGCTTTGGGGCCCTGGCGGGTGTGGCGACGGCGGCCGCGGCGATCTCAGTCGGCGATGCGGCCGGATCCGGCGGGGCGTCCGCGACCGGCAAAGGCGTCATGGCCGGCTCCGGGAACTCGGGGCTGTTCAACGCGACGGGCGGTGCCGGGGCGATGGCCGGCTTGTCGAGCTCGGACTTGATATCCCTGAAGGCCGCGTCGGCTTCGGCCCCGAGCCGGACCAGCCCCTGACCGGCGACGGTCTGGCCGGTGCGGAGCGCCTCGACTTCCTTCCTCAGCTCATCGAGCTCAGACTGGCGGGCCATCTCGTCGAAGCTGGAGCGGAACTCATGGGCCATGCGCCGAGCCTGGGCGACCCACTTGCCCAACTGGCGCAGCATGACAGGCAGCCGCTCGGGACCGACGACGATCAAGGCGACGGCTGCGATGATGAGATATTCGAAGCCCCCGATCCCGGGGCCGAGGCCGCCCATGCGTCAGGCTCTTTCCGCCAGAGGGCTCAGCGCTTGACTTCGTCCTTCTCCGCCTCGGTGCGAGGCAGGCTGGAGACGCTCTCGGCCGGGGTATCCTTGCCGTCGTCCTTGAGGCCGTCGCGGAAGGCGCGGATACCCTTGGCGGCATCGCCCATCAGGCCGGACAGCTTGCCCCGCCCGCCGAACAGCAGCGCCACGACGACGATGACGATGGCCCAGTGCCAGATGCTCATTGCGCCCACGGCGAACTCTCCTCGAACAGGCCGGATCGGCCCGCATCAAACCTGATGACCCTATAGTCCACCGGATGGCGACGCGCCAAGGGAATGCGTCAGCCGGACGCGGTGTTGTCGCGAAGCCAAACGGCCAAGGCATCGATGTCGATGTCGCCAGCAGCGACGGCGAACATTGTGGTGATCGCATCGACCTTGTCTGCCACGAGCCGACGACCGTTCAGCGCCAGGAACAAGATAAGGGCCGCGTAGGCTGCACGCTTGTTCCCATCGACGAAAGGATGGTTTGACGCGATGCCGACAGCGTACGTCGCCGCCAGAACCAGGAGATCGGTTTCCCCCTCGTAGAAGAAACGATTGATGGGTCGCTGGAGCGCGGACGCCAACGAACCCTCATCACGTATCCCAGAAGGTCCGCCATGAAGCGCCAAGGATCTATCATGCAGGCTGACGATGGCCTGCTTCTCGACCCAGACTGGTTCCGGGATCACTTGGCAAGCGCTCGAAACACGTCCCTGTGCTCGTCCATCAGCTTCTCGCCGAGGGCGATCTGCTGCTGGACCTTGTCGTCATAAGGCGAGACCCGCATGGAACCATCGGGCGCGCGCGTCAGGTAGAGGGTCGCGCCCTTCTCGACGCCCAGTTCGATCAAGGCTTCCTTCGGCAGAACGACGCCGACCGAGTTTCCGACCTGGGTGACTTTCAACGCGATCATGGCTTGGCGCTCCTCGAGTCTGTATGTATAACATTTGTTATAACGAACTGCGAGCCTCGTTGTCCCACGTCATCATCCACACCGACGGTGCCTGCAAAGGTAACCCGGGCCCTGGCGGCTGGGGTGCCATCCTGGAATCGGGCGGCAAGACCAAGGAAATGCGCGGCGGTGAGCGGCTGACGACCAACAACCGCATGGAACTGACGGCGGCGATTATGGCGCTTGAGGCGCTGAATCGACCCTGCCGCGTCGATCTGCACACCGACAGCAAATACGTGATGGACGGCATCACGAGCTGGATTCACGGCTGGAAAGCACGCGGCTGGAAGACGGCGGACAAGAAGCCGGTCAAGAACGACGACCTCTGGAAGAGACTGGACGCCGCGCGGGCGCGCCACGAGGTGAAGTGGCACTGGGTCAAGGGCCATGCGGGACACGAGCTGAACGAGCGGGCCGATACGCTGGCGAACCTCGGCATCGACGAGATGCTCGCCGCAGGCCGAGCCGGCTAGATCAGCCGAACCTTCAAGCCGGAGCCCACACTGGCCTCGACGATCACGCTGTCGCCGACAGGCGGCCCTTCGCCCTCGATCTCGGCGGCCCATTCCGCGCCCGAGACGAAGACGCGGCCCCGACCGTCAACGAAGGGCGCGACCACCCTCGCCTTCTGCCCGATCAGACGAGCGTCACGATCGTTGACGTCTGGCTTGTCGTCCGGGTTCACTTTCTGGATCAGCCGGCGCGAGAACAGGGTCGAGACGACCGTCAGGGCCGCGAACGCCCCGACCTCGCCCGCGAACCCGATCTGCAGGCCAAGCGCCGTCAGGACGGCGACGACACCCGCAGCCACAGCCGGCCACAGCAACCATTCGGTCGAGAGCGCTGCCTCGACAGCCAGCAACAGGACCCCGATGGCCAGCCAGATCCAGAAGGGCTGGTTGGTGTAGATGTCGATAACAGCATCCATCGCTGCCTCCTCAGGTCGTCGGCACGCTGCCACCGCGCGGGCGAGGGGTCGGGGGCGGCGGGGTCGGGCGCGGCGGCGGAGACTGCTGGTCGCGGGCAAGACCGACCAGTTCGCCAATGCCGGCAAGGGTACCGACCAGGCCGCTCATCTCGGCGGGCACGATGACGGTCTTCTGGGTCGGATTGCGGGCCAGCTCCGCGAAGGCGTCCACATAGCGCTGCGCCACGAAATAGTTGATGGCATTGACGTCACCGCGGGCGATGGCCTCCGACACCATGGCCGTCGCCTTGGCTTCGGCCTCGGCCTCGCGCTCCCGGGCCTCCGCGTCGCGGAAGGCGGCTTCCTTGCGGCCCTCGGCCTCAAGGATGGCGGCCTGTTTCGCGCCTTCGGCGCGGGCGATGGCGGCCTGCTTCTCGCCGTCGGCTTCGGTGATGACGGCACGGCGCTCACGCTCGGCCTTCATCTGACGGGCCATGGCGTTGGTGATATCGGCGGGTGGGGTCAGGTCCTTGATCTCGATGCGATTGACCTTGACGCCCCACGGCTCGGTCGCCGCGTCGATGGTGTTCAGCAGGCGCGAGTTAATGGCGTCGCGCTGGAACAGGACCTCATCCAGGTCCATCGAGCCGACGACGGTGCGAAGGTTGGTCGAGCACAGCTGGGTGATGGCGTATTCCAGGTTCTCGACGCGGTAGGCAGCGTTGGCGGCGTCCATCACCTGGATGAAGACGATGGCGTCCACCTTCACCATGGCGTTGTCCTTGGTGATGACCTCCTGCTGGGGCACGTCCAGGACCTGCTCCATCATGTTCATGCGCCGGCCGATGCGCTCGACGAAGGGCGTCAACAGGCTGATGCCGGGCTTGAGGGTGCGGGTGTATTTGCCGAACCGTTCGACGGTCATCTCGCGCCCTTGCGGCACGATCTTCACCAGGCTGAACAGAAACACGATGGCGAAGATCACCAACGCGAGCGCGAAATAGGTCATCGAAATTCTCCTGCGCCGCGAAGGTAGCCGGACACTCGCGCGTCCGCCACCGAAACCGGACGGCAAACGAGCGGACCGAAAACAAAAAAAGAGCGGCCGCCTCATCAAGAGACGGCCGCCCGATACCAGCGATCCCGTTCGGGCCGGATGTCCCGGCAGCGGAAACGAGAGTCGATCAGTGTCAGTGACTACTCGCTGACGACCAGGTCGGCACCGTCCAGTTCGCAGAAGTCGACGCTGCCGATCTGGATCGAGTCGCCGTCTTCGAAATCGGCGCGGATGTCATAGACGCACTCGTCCAGGCCGTCGTCGATCGAGATGTCGAACGTCTCGCCGGGAGCAAGCACGTCAGCGCCGAAGATGTCTTCTTCCCACTGATCCGTGGAGGGCAGCGAGATGTAGAGGTGGGTGAGCGTGTACTCGGTGTCGTTCGTCAGCGTGAAATTGATCGGGTCAGTTTGAGCGCCGGCCGACGACGCCAGCATGGCCATGCTGAGAACTGAGGCGGTAATGAACTGTTTAATCACGGTATTTCCCCCATGCCCGTCGCAGGATCGCGTTGGGCAGGGCAGTGCCGTTAGGCGCAATTGGCCGGCTCGCCAACCCTACCAAAACTGACCGCTTGCTCGATGATCCGGCGGGTATCCGACCACGTGACCAACTCTAGCGCCCTCTGAACGGGCACAAAGGCGGCGTCTGCGGCATCGTCGCCTGCAACTGGCTCGCCGCTGATCCACTCGGCCACGAAATCGATCAGCACATAGTGGCGCCCGGCATCGGGGAAGATTCCATCGACGACGTCGATCAGGCCGGTCAGGCGGGCCTCCACGCCCGTCTCCTCGTGAAGTTCCCGAAGGGCAGCGGCACGCACACCCTCGCCGGGCTCGATCCGGCCGCCGGGCAGGCTCCACTCCCCGAGGCGCGGCGGAGCGCCCCGACGAATAAGCAGGACCTCGTCTCCCCGGAGGCAGACGACACCGACGGCAGGGACTGGTGGGGGCAGCGATTCGCTCATGGTGACGAGCCTAGTCGCTTTGGGCTGGCGCGGACGGCGTGGCTTTGAGACAAACGGGCATGGTCTCCCCTCCTCCCTCCGCCATCGACGAACTGAAATCCGCGCTCGGTCCTTCGGGCTGGACAGACGATCCGTCCGAGATCGCGCCCTGGCTGACCGAGTGGCGCAACAAGTGGAACGGCCACACGCCGTTGATGCTGAAGCCAGGTTCGACCGCCGAAGTGGCGCGGGCCGTGGAAATCTGCGCCCGTCATGGCGTTGCACTCGTGCCCCAGGGCGGCGACACGGGACTGGTCGGCGGCCAGATTCCCTATGGCGAGGTGTTGCTTTCGACGCGTCGTCTGCGCGCGGTCCGGGATGTCACGCCGCTGGATGACGCCATGACGGTGGAGGCCGGCGTGACCCTGCTGGAGGCGCAGCAGGCGGCTGCGGCCGCGGGGCGGTTCTTTCCGCTCAGCCTCGCCGCCGAAGGCACGGCGACGATCGGCGGGGTGATCTCCACCAATGCCGGGGGCACAGCGGTCCTGCGCTACGGCATGATGCGTGAACTCGTCCTGGGCATCGAAGCGGTCATGCCGGATGGGCAGGTGCTCAACGGGCTGAAGCGTCTGAGAAAAGACAACACCGGCTATGACCTCAAGCAGCTGCTCATCGGGGCCGAAGGGACACTGGGCGTCGTCACAGCGGCGACGCTGAAGCTGTTTCCGGTGATGCGCAGCCGGGCAACAGCGGTTGTGGGACTGGAGACCGCGCATGCCGCGATCCAGCTCCTGGCCACGGCCAAGGCCGAGACAGGCGGCGGCGTCGAGGCCTTCGAGCTGATGAAGCGCATCGGGGTCGAGTTCGCGCTGCGCCACGTACCCGGCGTGCGCGAGCCGCTGGAGAGCGTCCAGCCCTGGTATGTGCTGATCGAGCTGACGTCCGGGGAACCGGGCGCGGCGGAGACCGGGATGGAGCGTATCCTGGCCTCGGCGTTCGAGGACGGCCTGATCGTCGACGCCGCCATCGCTCAGAACGAGACCCAGACGCGGGATTTCTGGAAGCTGCGCGAGGAACAGTCAGCGGCCCAGAAGCCCGAGGGCGGCGGGTGGAAACATGACGTCTCGGTGCCGGTCAGCCGCATCGCCGACTTCCTGGATGAAGCCACAGCGGCCGTCGAACGCTTCGAGCCCGGGGCGCGGGTCTCGGCCTTCGGTCATGTCGGTGACGGGAATATGCACTATGACATCCTGTGCCCCTCGGGAGGTGACCTGAAGGCGTTTCTCGGTCGCTGGGAGACAGGGTCGCAGGTCGTGCATGACATCGTGGCCCGCTACGACGGCTCCATCTCGGCGGAGCACGGGCTGGGCCGACTGAAGACCGAGGAAGCCCGGCGCTACAAGTCGGCGCTTGAGATCGAGACGATGCGGGCGATCCGTCTGGCGATCGATCCCAGGCGGATCATGAACCCAGCGGTGCTGTTCTAGATCGTCGCGCCCGGGTTCAAACCGTCGCCGAAGCGGCTTACATCGCGCAACGAGCGCGAAGGAGCCCCCCGCCTTGCTGATCGTCCTGTCTCCGGCCAAGCGGCTGGACTTCTCTGAGCCGCTCATCGCGGTCGAGCACACCCTGCCCCGGTTGACCGAGGACACCGCCAGTCTGGCCAAGACGGCGAAGCGGCAGACCAAGGCCGATCTGCGTCGTTTGATGGGGATCTCGGATGATCTGGCGCAGCTGAACCGCGAGCGCTTCCAGGCCTTCGACCCGGAGGCCACCGAGGGAACGCCCGCAGCCTTCGCCTTCGCCGGCGACGTCTATCAGGGGTTGGATGCGCGCTCGCTGGATGCGCAGGCCATCGCGTTCGCGCAGGATCGGGTGCGGATCCTGTCGGGGCTGTATGGCGTACTGCGGCCGCTGGATCGGATCCAGCCCTACCGGCTCGAGATGGGCACGCGACTGAAGACGCGGCGCGGCGCCAGTCTCTATGACTTCTGGGGCGACCGGCTGTCCAAGCAGTTGAATGAGGATGCGCTGACCCACGCCGATCCGACGCTGGTGAACCTCGCCAGTCAGGAATACTTCGGCGCGGTCGACGCCAAGGCGCTGAAGATCCCCGTCGTCACCTGTCACTTCCGCGAGGCGAAGGACGGCGAGACCAAGATCATATCCTTCTTCGCCAAGAAGGCGCGGGGGACGATGGCGCGGTTCGCGATCGAGCAGCGGATCGACCGGGTCGAGGACCTGAAGGCGTTCGATCGCGACGGCTATGCCTATGACAAGGCGGCCTCGACCGGGACGGACTGGATATTCATCAGAGCCGGAAATTCCTGAGCCCCTGTCGCCTTCGCAGTCGCGAACAGTTACTGTCCGACGAACCCTGACCCCGGCGTTCACGGACGGCGGCAAGAAAAGAGAACGGACGACAGCCTCATGTTCCAGTGGCCCGGCAAGAAGGACGGCGGCGAGACCGAGCGCCCTGTCTATCGCGATCCCAATGACCTGAAGGGTCAGGTGGCCGTGATCTCGGGCTCTACATCCGGCATCGGTCTGGCGCTGGCACGGGCCGTGGCGGCGCGGGGAGGCGACGTCGTCCTGAACGGTCTGGGCGACCCGTCGGAGATCGAAAGGACGCGGGCAGAGATGGAAACCAGCTGTGGTGTCCGGGTTCGCTATCATGCCGCAAATATGCTGAAGGGCGACGAGGTGGCCGACATGGTCGCCTATGCCAAGCACCAGCTGGGCCGGCTGGACATCCTGGTGAACAACGCCGGCGTCCAGCACGTCGAGGCGGTCGAGCGCTTCCCCTCGGAGAAGTGGGAACAGATCATCGCCATCAACCTGAGCTCGACCTTCTATGCGACGCGGGCGGCCATCCCGATCATGAAGGCGCAGGGGCGCGGGCGAATCGTCAACATCGCCTCGGCCCACGGTCTTGTCGCCAGCCCGTTCAAGTCGGCCTATGTGGCGGCCAAGCACGGGGTGATCGGATTCACCAAGACGGTCGCGCTGGAAGTCGCGCGCGACGGCATCACGTGCAACGCTATCTGCCCCGGCTATGTCGAGACGCCGCTGGTTCAGGCCCAGATCGCCGATCAGGCCAAGGCGCGCGGGATCTCCCGGGAGAAGGTGGTCACCGACGTGATGCTGGAAGCCCAGCCGACCAAGCAGTTCGTCACCACGGACCAGCTGGCGGGGATCTTCCTTTATCTGGTGTCGGATCTGGGCGCTTCCGCCAACGGGGCGAGTTTCTCGATCGACGGCGGCTGGACCGCTCAGTAGCGCATCGGGCTGTGGCCGGGGGGCGGCATGGCACTGTTCAAAAGAAAGGTCGCGACCGCGACGGCTGAGGTTGCTGAGATCCAGCCGACGTCGGGAAAGCGTCCGATCTGCCTGGCCTTGCAGGGCGGCGGGGCGCACGGGGCGTTTCAGTGGGGCGTGCTGGACCGGCTGCTGGAAGCCGATGTGCTGGACATCCGGGCCGTCACGGCGTCGTCCGCCGGGGCGATGAACGGGGCCGCGCTGGTGTCGGGGCTGGCGACCGGCGGGCCGGAGGGGGCACGAGCCGCGCTGGACAAACTGTGGCGCGAGACCAATCAATCCGGCGGCAAGAACGTGTTCGGCGACAGCTCGATCTGGTCCAACGCCATGACGCCGGGTTGGCTGAAGGACTCGCCGTTGTGGCGCGCGGGCGAGACGCTGGCGATGTCTATGTCGCCCTATGAATTCAACCCCTTCAACCTGAATCCTCTCGACCGGGTTCTGAAGGCGTCGATCGACTTCGAGGCGGTGCGGAGATCGGAGATCAAGCTGTTCGTGGCGGCGACGGCCGTGCGCCATGCGCGCTCACGCGTGTTCCGGTCCGCGGAGATCACCGACCAGGTGCTGCTGGCCTCGGCCTGCCTGCCCCATCTGTTCCAGGCGGTGGAGATCGAGGGCGAGCCCTATTGGGACGGCGGCTATCTGGCCAATCCGCCGCTGTGGCCGCTGTTCTACGAGGATACGCCGGACGACATCCTGCTGATCACGCTGAATGCCTTCGAGCGGAACGACCTGCCCCGGGCGGCGGGCGACATCATGGACCGGCTGAACGAGGTGGTCTTCAACGCGCCGCTGGTGGCCGAGCTGCGCGCCGTCGCCTTCGTGCAGGAGCTGATCCAGGAGGGCCGGCTGACGCCCTCCGCGCGCGACCGCTACCGCAACATCCTGATGCACGCCATCGAGGCCGACGGCTGGCTGGGCGACCTGTCGCTGGGGTCGAAGTTCAACACCGAATGGACCTTCCTGAACGACCTGAAGGCGCGCGGGCGTGCGGCGGCGGACGAGTGGCTGGGGAGTTGCGCAGACAGCGTGGGGCGGACGTCGAGCGTGGATTTGCAGGCGCGGTTTGGGTGAGGTCTCGCTCGGTCTGGCACCTCAAGCGGCCGCAGGCGATCGGAGCAAGGCGATCGTCTTCTCGGTGACGAAGGCGGCGTAGCGTTCGAGAAAGTCGTAATCCAACCGCTGATCCTTGAGCGGCTCGTATGTGACGACTGTTTCAGGCAGGATCGCCCGCGTTTCGGCGAGCAGGCTCAACTCGATCAGGCACCATTCGTCGGAGCTTCTGTCCCGACACGACAACTCGGCCAACGTCGATAAAAGGCTCTGGCGAGCCTCGGCCTGCAATTCCGAGAACATCTCGCCGATCAGCCCCGTCGGCCGGTTCTGCTCGTGGCGAATGAGCCGGTGCATCATGCCCGCTGAGCCGCGTCCCGCAGTCCGCCTGATCAACCCGCGTACATGAACCAGCAGCTTGGCAGCGGGACCGTCCACCTCATAAGCCTCGGTCGGGTGCTCGGCGACCTGACGTTCGAACAACGTTTTCCAGACGGCCATGTATAGTCGAGCCTTGCCACCGAAATGATGGCTGACCGCCGCGATGTTAGCGCCCGCCGCTTCAGTGATCTCCGCCACCGAAGCACCGTCATATCCACGCCGGCAAAAGAGCTCGGCGGCCGCGGCGATCAGTCTACGCCTCGTGGCTTCTCCGTCTGATCGCGCCGCGCGAACCATGAACGACTTAGATCAAACGACCTATTTGACGTCAACCGAGGAGGTGCCCAGAGTCGCGGCAAGGAGATGCTCCATGCAATTGAAACTCGCTCTATGCATTCTCGGCGCAGTCAGCCAACCGGCCCTTGCGCATGATCCATCACCCCGCCTCGCATTGGGGGACGGCAAGTTCAGTCAGGTTCCACAGCGAGGGTATGTCCTGGCCTGCCAGACCCGCTTCCCCGGCGGAGGCGGAGCGCACCGCCAGGGCGATTGGATCGCCGACGGAACCTGGGATCCGAGCGCCAAGCCAACAGTCGAAGGCGAGGTGAACTGGCCGAACGCCTCCATCACTGTCCAGATCGAAGGCTCCAGCCGCATCGTCCGTGCGAACAATCTTCCGTTTCACCCTAGCGGAGAGTTCCCGATCCGCCCTGGCACCGAGGCTTATGACTACGACCGCAACCCGAACCGCATCGGCGAGCAGACGATCCTGCTACAGCTTCCGGCAACGCCATCAGTCGCCCGCACGGCGACTTGTGTGCCGATGGGCATGATCGGTTTCGCTCTATCTGGCGTCGCCATATTCAATGCCTTCGATCTCGCCGGGCGCGATGCTCCGGCGTATGAAATTCAAGATCGCTGCAACGGCCACCCGGAAGTCACGAGTCAGTATCACTACCACGACTGGTCGCCCTGTCTCGCCGGGAGCGATCCCGACGCCCCGGTCGGCTGGATGTTGGACGGATTTCCAATCCTCGGCCCTGTCGATTCGAGCGGGCACGAGTTCACCAACGCGGAGTTGGATGAATGCCATGGGCGGACCGGGATTGTGAACATCGATGGCCGTCGAGTGGAGACCTACCATTACCGGTTCACGCGAGAGTATCCGTACACCCTGGGCTGTTTTCGCGGCGCCGTCGATGCGGAGTTTCTGCGTCCGCCCGCCCAGCCGCCACACGCTCCACCGGCCCGCCCGGACCATTAGGGATATCGGTGGCACCAGATAGATGGCCGTTCAGGCGGCAAACGCGACGGTTCCTGGTTCGACATTAACCGACGAACCCCGCCGCACGTCTCAGCCGGTCGTTGATCGCTTCACCCAGCCCCTCCGCCGGCACCGGCGCTACGGCGATCCCGGCGGGCTCCTCCCGGTCCGCCTCATGCAGCATGCGGAACAAGTTGGCGGCGGCTTCGCGCAGGTCGCCGGACGGGCTGAGGCTCCAGCGCGCCTCGCCCACGCCCGGCCCGAAGCCCAACAGGATCTCGCCGTCGCGGGCGGTGTCGGCGTTGAGGCGCAAGGGCGCGCGGGGGGCGTAGTGGCGGGTGAGGCGGCCGGGGGAGCGGTGGCCCTCGAGGCTCTCGGTCAGGGGGCCCACGACGGCCTCTATCTCGGCACGCGTGACCGAGCCGGGGCGGAGCAGCGAGACCTTGCCGCCCAGCACCGAGACGACGGTACTCTCCACCCCCACGGCGCAAGAGCCGCCGTCCAGGCTGGCGGCGGCGAAGGCACCGGTCTCCTCCATCGCGTCGGCGAAAGTCGTCGGGCTGGGGCGGCCGGAGCGATTGGCGGACGGGGCGACGACCGGCCCCCCGAAGGCCGCGAGCACGGCGCGGGCGCGGGCGTGGCCGGGCACGCGGACGGCGACGCTGTCCAGGCC
>VYKS01000524.1_pt1 | contig 16392 bp, 3 predicted proteins | sample 5114511 | NCBI WGS metagenome assembly VYKS01 (sample SAMN12291795, study PRJNA351875) | freshwater metagenome | isolation source: freshwater lake | place: USA: Michigan, Gull Lake | collected 2011-07-05 | reverse complement strand
CCAGAACAGAGTAAATCTGTTAAGGCAGGTGCGAAACCCCGCAAGGGAAAGAAGCAGAAACCCAAATCGTGAGGTTTGGGAATCACCGTCCGTTTACGGCGGTGAGGATGTCAACTGTCTCCTGTCTCGACTAGGAAATTAATTTTGCACGACTACTGAAATAAACAATCAAAATATTGTTTATTTCTTTTTGTTGCAATTGAGTATTTATAATGGAACCTTTGCCCCTAGGATTTCTATAATAGTGTTAGGACAGCTAAAAAGTTAATTTACGATCCATTGACTGGGTATATGTAGTCAAGCTCGACGTTTTTATAACAGTTCTGGTCACGATTATGTGGTCAAAGTGTGGGTGATTTTTGTAGGTTAGTTTCCGACTAATCTCCGCTCGGTTTTGCTTGGAATCACAGCTAAGAGAAGGGGTAGATTATGAGTAACGATTATTCTCTATTATTTGATGGAACCGATGACTATGTAAGTATTCCCCATAGTTCAAATTTAAGTCTGACTAATTTTACCATTGAAACTTGGGTGAATCCGAGTCAAGTTAAGGGAGATTGGCAACCGCTTATTACAAAGGAAGCAAGTAATGGATACCAAAGAAATTATGGGTTATTTATTGTTCCTAATCAAATGAAAGTTCTTGCTCAATTTATAGATATTTATGGAGTTTGGCAAACTATTTATAGCGTGAGTTCTTTTAATCTTAGTCAATGGAATCATATTTCAATGACATACGATGGGTCAACATTTAGCTTTTATATAAATGGAATTTTAGATAGTATTGTTAATGTAGTAACAACCCCTCTACAAAATACTGAGCCTGTAAAAATTGGTAAAGAAATTAGTGCCTATACTCCTTTTTCTGGGAAAATGGATGAGGTTCGTATCTGGAATAAAGCCCGAACTCAAGCTGAAATTCAAGCGGATATGAATCATCAGTTAACGGGAACTGAAACAGGTTTAGTAGGTTATTGGCAGTTTAGCGAAGGAACGGGAAATACAGTAACGGATTTATCGGGGCATAATAATAACGGGATAATTAACGGCGCGACTTGGACAGAGGGATTTTTTGGTAGTAGTGTTTTATCCCTGAGTCAACCTACCTATAGTATCCGAGAAAATGGCGCAGCGAGTGTTCAAGTAACGGTTATTCGGACAGGGGGATTTAGTGGCGAAGTTAGTGCAACACTTAATTTAAGTGGAGGAACAGCGACGCTATCTCAGGATTATAGTCAGAGTTCAGTTACTGTTAGTTTTGCCAGTGGAGAAGCTCAAAAAATCGTCACGATTCCTCTGATTGATGATTTTGATATTGAAGGAGATGAGACAGTTAATTTAAGTTTAAGTAACCCAACCACTGGTGCAATTATTGGGGAACAAAGTACGGCAATATTAACAATTAATGATAATGATTTTGATTGGTATGACCCGAAAGCGTGGAGTAATGGGGTCGTTCCAGCAAATGGTAGTCAGATTGGGTTGAATTTTCCGGGTGAGAAGATTAAATATACGTTTTCCCAAGGGAATCCAAGTTTGAATGTTTTTTCTTTGTATGCGAGGGATAAAGGTGTTTTAGAGTTGCCAGGATTGACGGCTTATACAATTCCTTTAGATGTCCATGGGATTGAAGGGGGAAAACTCGATTTAAGTGGACTAGAAACTATTACTTCAGGTGCAACGGTTATTTATGCTGATGGAAATAATAGTGTTGTTGATTTATCCAATTTAACCAGTTGGAGTGATGACCAACCGGAAACTTCCAGTTTAAGTGTAGCCAATGGGGGAACTATTCTCGTTCCTAAACTAACTAATCTCTACAATGTTGACTTAAATTTAAAGGGTACAGGAACACTCGATACCAGTAGTTTTGTAACTCACAAAGCCAGCAATATTAATATTAGTAATGTTAATCCTAACTTGAGTAACTTAACCGATGTCACCAGCAGTGGTTTAACCCTCACTAACACTACTCTGGATATGAGTAAAGTAACTGAGATGAGTTGGACAAGTTGGGTACTCAATCAAGGGACAAATCTTGATTTAAGTCAAGCCAATAATATTAGTTATAGTAACTTCTGGGTCAGAGATGGTGTTAAATTCAATCTCCCTTCAGCTACCAGTTACACCACAGATGGGACGATTTAGATGTCCATGGGATTGAAGGGGGAAAACTCGATTTAAGTGGACTAGAAACTATTACTTCAGGTGCAACGGTTATTTATGCTGATGGAAATAATAGTGTTGTTGATTTATCTAATTTAACCAGTTGGAGTGATGACCAACCGGAAACTTCCAGTTTAAGTGTAGCCAATGGGGGTACAGTCATCCTCGACAAATTGACTACTCTCCAAGGAATCGACCAAATCACCGCTAATACTGGTGGATACATCGACCTCAGCGACGTTACTACCCTCAATAGTAATAATACTCAAATTATCGCTGATGGAACGGGTAGCATTATCGACCTTTCTAACCTAACTAGTTTTACAGGTTTAACCTTTACCGCTACCAATGGCGGCGTTATCCGAGTTCGTCCCGTTTCCAGAGATGACGCTTACCAACTCAATGAAGATAGTACCCTCACAATTGCCGCTGCACAAGGCGTATTAGCTAACGACATTAACATTACCGGACAACCTCTCAGCGTTGAAACCGTCACCACCACCAATCATGGAACCCTCAATCTCGCTGCTGATGGTTCATTTACCTACACCCCCAATGCGGATTATGTGGGGACAGATAGCTTTACCTATCGCGTTTTTGGTGCAGATGCTTTAGTCAGTATTTCAACCGTGAATTTCACCATCAATAATGCTAATAACGACACGCCAACTAATATTAAACTAACTAATTCTAACATCAACGAAAACAGTCACAATAATACCATTATTGGACAAATTAGCGTTAGTGACCCTGATCCCAATGATACCCATACCTTGACCTTAATTGATGATGCTGGGGGACGCTTTAAACTGGTGGTAAATCAATTACAAGTCGCTAACGGTAGTTTACTTGATTATGAAACAAATACCAGTCATAACATCACTATTAAAGCCACTGATGCTGGTAATTTAAGTTTACAAAAAGACTTGACAATTAACCTAATTAATGTTAATGAATCTCCCGCAAATATCCAACTGAGTAAGACTAATATTGAGGAAAATAGTGCTAATAGTACAGTTATCGGCACATTAACCACTACTGATACTGATGCAAATGATACCTTTACTTACAGTTTAGTTGACAATGCCAATGGACGCTTTGCCATTAATGGTAATCAATTAATTGTCGCTGATGGTAGTAAATTAGATTACGAAACAAATCAGAAGCATACTATCACAATTCTGACGCAAGATCAAGGCGGATTAACCTACGATAAATCTTTTGATATTAACTTAATTGATGTTGCTGATTCTAGTGTAATTGCTTTCAGTCAAGCTACCTATACAGTCAAAGAAGACGGAACACCTATCATCGAAATTACCCTAACCCGTAACATTAACACTCAGGGAGAAGTCAGCGTTACTGTGACTCCCAGCAATGGCACAGCAACCGCACCTTACGACTACAATAACGCACCTATTACGGTGACATTTTTAGATGGTGAAACCAGCAAGAAAATTGCTATACCCATTGTCAAAGACACTGCTTATGAAGGCAATGAAACCCTCAACCTAACCCTTAGCAATCCCACCAATGGCGCAACTATCGGCACACAAAAAACTGCCACCTTAACTATTGTTGACACTCCGATTACCTATTACTTAACTACAGCCACAACTTGGACAGATGCACAAGTACAAGCGCAAGCAATGGGAGGTAATTTAGTTACCATTAATGATACAGCAGAAAATCAATTTTTAGTCAATGCTTTTGGTGTATCTGAATATTTATGGATTGGTTTTACTGATGCAGCAAAAGAAGGAACTTGGCAATGGATTAATGGTGAAACAGTTACTTATACTAATTGGCAACCTGGAACCCCCGATAGTTATCAAAATCGTAATGAAGATTACGCTAATATTAATATACCATGGATGGGTATGATTGGGATTGGACTGTGGAATGATTTGACAAATGTTCCCCCTTATCCTGATTTTAATATACCCTCAGCTATACGAGGCATTGTCGAAGTTCTCAATGGAACATCTACCATTTCTATCGCTGATACAACTATTAATGAATCTGAAAATCAAGCCACTGTAACGGTTAAATTAACAGGAATTAGCCAGCAAACCTTTACCGTTGACTATAACACCAATGACGGAACAGCCAAAGCAGGAGAAGACTATACGACTGTTAGTGGAAAATTAACTTTTAATGCAGGAGAAAGCGTTAAAACTATCACTGTTCCTATCAATAATGATACAGCTTATGAAGGTAATGAAACGTTTACCCTTAACCTCTCTAATCCTACTGGTGGCGCAGTTTTAGGAACAAGTACAGCCACAATCACTATCATTGATAATGATGTCCCTAAACCTGGAACTTTAGCCTTTAGCAATACTCAATTTAGCGTTAAAGAAGACGGAACACCTGTTAATGTTGTCACCATCAATCGTACAAATGGCAGTGATGGACAAGTTAGCGCAACTATCAACCTAAATAACAACACTGCAACAACACCCAATGACTACAATAATAATCCGATTACGGTTACATTTGCTAATGGAGAAACCCAAAAAACTGTTACTATTCCGATTGTAGATGATCTTCAATTTGAAGGCAATGAAACTCTTAATTTAAGTCTAACAAATGCCACAGGTGGTGCAATTATTGGCACGCAAGATAAGGCAACTTTAACCATTGTTGACAACGAAATTAATCAGGGAATCACCCTTGATGAAGGACAAACAAAACTGATTAATAATACTGTCCTTAAAGCTGTTGAAACGAATAAACAACCCACAGACATTATTTACAACTTAACGGATTTACCTGATAATGGTCAGTTAATTCTTAGCAGTAATACCTTAAAATCAGGTAATACGTTTACTCAAGCTGATTTAGATAATGGTCTTTTAACCTATCAACATAATGGCAGTGAAACCACCTCTGATAACTTTAAATTTACCCTTGCAGATGTCAAAAATGAATTTCAGGTTAATACCTATACAACTAATAATCAAGGATTTAGCGATAACTATCATCAATCATCAATAACAGCCTTAAAAGATGGTGGCTTTGTAATCGTTTGGTCATCTCAAGGACAAGATGGCAGTGATTGGGGAATCTATGGGCAACGCTACGATACTAATAGCAATAAAATAGGTAGCGAATTTCAGATCAATACTTATACACAAAATGCTCAATATAATCCCTCAATTACAGCTTTAAATAGTGGTGGTTTTGTAATTGTTTGGGCATCTAAATTACAAGATGGAAGTGGTAATCCTATTTATGGACAACGCTATGATGCTAATGGCAATAAATTAGGCAGTGAATTTCAAATTAGTACCTATACTCAAGATACACAATGGTGGGAACCTCATGCCTCAGTTGCTACTCTTAATGATGGTGGTTTCTTTGTCACTTGGGCATCCGAATTAGGAGATGTTAATGGCAATATATATGGACAACGCTATGATGCTAATGGCAATAAAGTAGGTACTAATTTCCCAATTAATACTTATGCTTATCACGTGCAAATAGAAGCATCGGCGATAACTCTAACGAATGGTGATTTAATAGTTGCGTGGCAATCTGCTCATAGTAGTCATTGGGGTCTTTATGGGCAACGTTATGACAACAATGGTAACAAGTTAGGCACTGAATTTCAAATTCATTCTAGTCCTTATTATGATTATTCTGGACCAAAAATAGCAGCTTTATCTGATGGCGGATTTGTTGTTACTTACGAGTCTGGAGACTGGAATGGTAATGGTATTGATGGTAGTGGTTATGGTGTTCATGGACAAAAATTTGACTCCACTGGCAATAAATTAGGTGGTGAATTTCTAATTAATACCTACACTACTGGAAATCAATTTTATCAATCTGTAACTGCTTTAAGTAATGGAGGATTCTTAGAAGTTTGGCAATCCCAAAATCAAGATGGTAGTGGTTATGGTATTTATGGACAGCAATTTGATGCTAATTGTAATAAGATTGGTAATGAATTTGCTATCAATCAATACACGGCTAATAATCAATGGTTTCCTGCTATAACAACCTTAGCAGATGGAAGTTCTGTTATCATTACTTGGACATCAGAAAATCAAGATGGAAGTGGAAACGGTATCTATGCACGAAAATTCAATACTAGCGACCCACCTATATCTACTTTTAACATTACCATTAATAATGTTAATGATGCACCCACAGACTTACAAATAAGTAATACTAAAGTTGACGAAAATAGTCCCAACAATACTATTATCGGTGTTCTAAATACTACTGACTCTGACGTAAACGATACCTTCACTTACAACTTATTAGATAACGCAGATGGACGCTTTACTATTTTTGGTAATGAATTACGAGTTGCTAACAGTAACTTACTGGATGCGGAAACTAACACTAACCACAATATCACTGTTAAAGTTACAGATAAAGGCAGTTTAAATTTAGTTAAAACTTTCAATATTACTGTCAATAACCTTAACGAAAATCCTACGGCTATTCAACTGAGTAATAACAGTATCCCAGAAGATAGTATCAACGGAATAGTTATCGGCACATTAACGACTACTGACCCCGATTTAGGTGATACCCATACTTACGAATTAATTAACAATGCAGGTGGACGTTTTGCCATCAATAACAATCAATTAATCGTTGCTGATGGAACTAAATTAGACTATGAAACTAATACCATTTATCCAGTTACTATCCGCAGCAAAGATTCAGGCGGATTAACTTATGATCAATCTTTCACCATCAACCTAATTGATGTCTCTGAACCCGGAATATTAGCCTTTAGTAATGCTAATTATAGTATTAACGAAGACGGAATACCTGTTAATCAAATTAAAATAATTCGTACAGGTGGTAGTCAAGGAGAAGTTAGTACAACCATTGATTTAACCAACGGAACAGCCACCTCAGAAGATTACGATAAAACCTCTATTCCTGTCACCTTTGCCAACGGTGAAACCGAAAAATTTGTCACCATTCCTATTGCCAATGACACCTTGGTTGAGAATACGGAAACCATCAATCTCACCCTCATCAATCCCACCAATGGCGCAACATTAGGGACACAAAAAGCAGCCGTTTTATCCATCCTTGATGATGACGTGCAACTTAACTTTAATGCTGCTAACTATACCGTTCGTGAAGATGGAACCGCCGTTACTGACATCATTATAACTCGCACAGGTCGCACCACAGGCACAGTCGGCGCAACCCTTAACTTTGCTAATGGTACCGCAACAGGATGTCCTTGTCCTCCCGCTTCCGTTACCTACGACTTCTACAATGGTGCATTCGCCTTTACTCTTGGCGACAATGAGATGAGTAAAGTCATCCAGGTTGAAGATGCCAAATTAGCGGGAAGTAACGCTATCCGTATCCGCAACGACTCCAAAGTTGAAGGGGATGAATACTTTACTATCAATCTCAATAACCCCACAGGTGGCGCAACGATTGGCAATCAAAACAGTGCGACTGTCACAATCTTAGATGATGATGTTCAACTCGCATTTAGTAGTCCGACCTTTACTATACGGGAAGATGGAACAGCCATAGCTGCCGTCACCGTCAACCGCATTGGCAGACTAACAGGCGTTGTCGGTGCAACTCTTAATCTCGACGGGGGAAATGCTACCTATCCTGATGACTACACCCAAACTTCTCTTAATATCTCCTTTGCTGAGGGAGAAAATAGCAAAATTATTAATATTCCTGTCAGAAATGATATTATCTCCGAACCAGATGAAACCGTCAATTTAACCCTTGTTAACCCCACAGGTGGCGCAACTATTGGCAGTCAAAATACAGCAATTCTTACCATTGTTGACAACGGATTAACTCCTAGTTTAAGTCTTGCGATTGATAAAGATACTGTTGCTGAAAACGCAGGAAATAACGCAGCAACGGCAACTATTACCCGCAGTATTATCACTGATGAAGATTTAATTATTACCCTCAATTCTAATGATACCAGTGAGATAACCGTTCCCAATCAGGTTATTATTCCAGCTAATCAAGCATCAGCAACCTTTACCTTAAATGCAGTCGATGATAATATTACTGATGGCATCCAATCTGTTACTATTAATGCCACAGCAAACGGATTTAGTCAAGGGGTTGATACCATCAACGTTGCTGATATTAATGTCCCCGATTTGAAAATAGTTAATCTAAGTGCGTCCACACCTTTATTAACTGGAAAACAAGGCAGCTTCACCTATCGAGTTGTCAATCAAGGATTAAGTGAAGCAAAGGGTACTTGGACAGATAAAATTTATCTTTCTACTGATACCACCTTAGAAACCAACAAAGATATATTTTTAGACAACTATCAATTTTCTGGAACAATTCCCACAGGCTTATTCTACGAACGTAATCTCCCATTTTTTATCCCTAAAACTCCTGGACAATACTATTTAATCGCTCAAACCGATACAGCAAATACTGTTAAGGAAGGGATCGGATTAGGTGAAAACAATAATACCACTATTACCTCTATTAATATTACTCCTGCCTATCGTGCTACTGTTTCCACTGATACCGAAATTGGAGTAACAGGAAACAAAGTTATTTTACAGGGTAAAGCCTTCAGTAATAGTGATAACTCTGCTGTTCCCTACGAATTTGTCACCATCGCCATTAAATATAACGGGACTGTTCGCGAATTAACCGCTTTTACTGATGGAAATGGCAACTTTGTCAAGGAATTTCAACCCTTACCCGGAGAAGGGGGACAATATCAAATTAATGCCTATTTCCCTAATTACAGTAGCGAAGACAGCACCGCAGAAGATAGCTTTAAACTTTTAGGAATGCGCTTTAACACAGGCGGAGCTTACTATCAAATTAATGCTGATTCACCCTTTAATGCAACAGCGACTCTACAAAACCTGACCGATATTCCCATTACCGGAATTACCTATTCCATCGATGGTGCGCCTCAAGATTGGAACATACAAGTTAGTGCAGCCAATACCTTAGCAGGGAATAGCAATTTACCCATTACTTACACCATTACTGCACCCAATAATTCACCCATTACTCAAGACACCTTTAATATTAATCTCACCAGTGCTGAAGGAGTAAGCACAACGCTTCCTGTTACGATTAATTTACGTCGCATTGTTCCCCATTTAGTTGCTAATACTAATCTTCTCAGCAATGGGATGTTACGAGGACAACAAACTCCGATTGAATTTACAGTTACCAATAATGGTGGGATTGCAACAGGAGAAGTTCAAGTCATTCTGCCTAATGCTCCTTGGTTAAAATTAGCCTCACCTGTCAAGCTATCTTCTCTTAATCCGGGAGAATCAAGCAAAGTTACTTTATTACTCGCTCCTGATGCTAATTTACCCCTAACGGTTTATAACGGCAATCTCGTCTTAGATGTAGTCGGAAATGACGGTGATTTATCCTTACCATTCAGTTTCCGTGCGGTTTCCGATGCAGTTGGTAGCTTACAAATTACTGTTGTCGATGAGTTGACATTCTTTACCGAATCTGCACCTAAATTAAAAGATGCTACGATTATTCTCCGAGATTATATTACCGGAAACGAAGTCCGACGCATTACTACAGATGCAACAGGAATGGTATCTTGGGATAATCTCTCTGAAGGATATTATCAGTTAGAAGTTAAAGCTAAAAGCCACGATTCTTACACTCAAACAATTCAAATTAAAGCAGGAGAAACCGAGGATATAGAATCTTTCTTATCTCGTCAAACGGTTAAATATGTATGGCGAGTTGTTCCTACAGAAATTGAAGATAAATATACCATCACTATTGAAAGTGTTTTTGAAACGCACGTTCCTGCTTTAGATGGTAGTAGTGATAGTATTGCTAATCCCATTCCCACTGTAACAATTGATCCGCCATTAATTGATTTAATAAACCTGCAAGTTATTGGTCAAATGATGCAGGTTGACATGACAGTTACCAATAATGGATTAATTGCAGCGAATAATGTTCGGTTATATTTTGGTGAGCATCCTTTTTATAAAATTGAGCCATTAATTGATAATATTGGAACTTTAGGGGCAAAAAGTTCGATTACTGTTCCGGTGAGAATTACGAGGATTGGCGATTTTGAAAATCTTGAAAATAATGGATTAAAAGCTCTTGCTGCCACTGCTCAACCTAATGTTCGATGTACAATTGATGCCAAGCTTATTTATGACTACATTTGTGGTGTTGTCATAGATAAAAATGGAGAAAAATTTAATCGAAATATAGAAAAATCAAGCCCTATTGCTTTTCAAGGGGTAGAAGGAAATTGTGCATACAACCCTGTATTTTATACACCTGTAACACCTGTAACAATTGTAACGGACAATCATCAAATTGGCTCTAGCCTAAGTCCAATTCCTCAAGTAACTCTTGTATCTCCTAATACTCCAGTTATTAATTCATCTAATTGTTGTATTAAACTTGAAAAAATAGGATTAGATGTTGGAGGGGCAGTTGATATTATATTAGATCCAATGGAAGAACGCATCAACAAGTTTTTTGAAAAGTGTATTTCAGGTAATGGATTACTAAAAATCATAGGCAAATCTCTCAAAGGAATTGATCTCAGTATTGATAGCCTTAAAGCTGAAATTGGAACTTGTTGTGATCAAAATAATAAAAATGGTCTGACAATGAATGGAGAAGCAAAAGGAATCATTCGGCGAAATTTTCTTCCTTCACTAGAATATAGCACTAATGAGCTTATTTTTGAAGATGAAGATGAAATGGGTAAATTGTCTTATATCATACCTCAATCTGATTTAGAATTAAAAGGAACTCCAAGTATTTATGGATCAATTGATGTTAAAGTTGGTAAGGAATGTTATAAATCTCCTCAATTTACTGCCAGTGTTGAATTAGGTTTTGATCTTGATTACGGAATAACTGCTAACTGGCAAGTTTCTAAATTGGTAAAAACAACGGGGGCATTAGTTCCAATAGATGCGAGTTTGGTCAGATATCTTAAAGGAGGTTTAGCTGTTAAAGGGCAATATTCTAGTGCTTCTAAAAAATGGGACACTTGCTTCTATTCTAAAGGTTTATATTTTGAGGAATATACATCGATAGGAGATAAAAAATTTAGTGTATTTGATAATCTTAATACTCCTGATAAAACTGAGACAACTTTTAATATATTTCCTTCTTATGTTTATCTTGGAAATAAAAACTGTTTGCAAGACAAACAAGCTTCACTACTAGCTACCTCTTTAGAATCCGAATTAATACCATCCTTTAGCTTTGAGGAGATATTTGGTGAATCAGAGGACGAATTCTTTAGGCTATTAAATTTAGAACAAGCAGTTGAAGAACAATCTTTAACGAATCAATTGCAAGTTCAAATTAACCAATTGCTTCAAGGACGAGGTTTATCTCCAATATCATTGACTCCAGAGGATGACGGTACAACTCCACCTCCTAATCCGGGTGTCTGCGCTCAAGTAAAGCTGCAAATCAACCAAGACGCAATCATGACTCGTTCCGGATTCCTTGGAACATTAGAAATTGACAACGGAAACGACACCAATAACCTAGAAAATATCACCGTTACTATCAACATCAAAGACAGTCAAGGAAACACCGTTAACAATCTATTTGGTATCACTAACCCTACCCTTTCTAACCTTACCGCAGTTGATGGAACAGGAACACTATTAGCCAACGCTTCAGGAAGTGCAGAATGGACATTTATTCCCACAGGAAACGCTGCACCCAATGAACCTACTATTTACAGCATCGGCGGCAGCTTAAGCTATAAAGAAAATGGCAATAATATCACTGTTCCTCTGCTTTCAACTCCTGTTACTGTCTTCCCACAAGCAGAATTATACCTCGATTACTTCCATCAACGAGATGTCTTTGCTGATGATCCTTTTACTGTAGAAATTGAACCATCTGTTCCCTTCTCTCTTGGTATTTTAGTTAAAAATCAAGGCAAAGGCACAGCCAAAAACCTCCACATATCTTCGGCACAACCCAAGATTATCGACAACGAAAAAGGCTTACTGATTGACTTTAATATCATCGGTACTCAAATCGGCACAGAATCCATTACCCCGTCCTTAACCGTTAATTTCGGCAATATTGAAGCTGGAAAAACTGCTGTAGCTGATTGGTTATTCAAATCTGACTTACAAGGTAAATTTACTGACTATAAAGCCACCTTTGAACATATTAACGATCTCGGCAAACCTGAATTATCCTTAATCAAAGAAGTCAAAATTCACGAACTCACCCATCAGGTTAATGTGGATAGTGATAACTTACCTGACTTCTTAGTTAATGATATTCCTGACCCTAATTTTTACCCTGATACTCTCTACTTTAGCAACGGCGCAACTGCACCCGTAAACGTCGTTACCAATGCAACAGCAACCATCAACAATCAACAAGCACAAATTATCGTAAATGTCAATAGTGGTTGGACATATTTACACCTAACAGAGCCTAGCAATGGTAGTTTAGAAATCGCTCAAGTTTTGCGGTCTGATGGAACGTCTATTAAATTAGATAACGTCTGGACAACTGACCGAACTTTCCCCGCTACAGGTCGTCCTATCTACGAAAATATACTACATCTACTTGACTACAACGCTAATGCTGGCAACAGTAACTATACAATTATTTACACCTCTGGTGGCCCCACAGTAACAGATATTATTGATGTTACTCCCGATCCTCGTTCTACTGCGGTAAACGCAATCACTATTGATTTCTCCGAACCGATTCAAGCAAGCACTTTTGATTATACTGATCTCAGCTTAACCCTCAACAATGGGACAAATTTAATTACTAATATTGTCTCTATTATTCCTCTTTCAACTACTCGCTATCAAGTTACAGGTTTAGAAAATCTTACTAACATTGATGGAGACTATCAATTAACCGTCAACGCTAATGGAATTAAGGATTTAGACGGTAAACTGGGGACAGGTTTACTCAGTGAAACTTGGATTAAAACTGCTACTGGAAATGCAGATAATACTCCCCCCACTGTTACAGATATTCGAGACTTGCAGATTGATCCTCGCAATATTCCCGTTTCTTCCCTCGATGTCACCCTCTCGGAAGCGATTGATTTAAGTTCCTTCACTTGGGAAGATATTACCCTCACCCGTAACAGTGGCAGCAATCTAATTAATAATACCGTCACAATTACTCCAGTTAATGATACAACCTACCGGATTAATGGACTGAATAACTTAACCCAAACTGAAGGAACTTACACCCTAACAGTTAATGGAAATGAAATTAAAGATTTATCAGGAAATTTAGGCATAGGAAGTGCATCAGAAATTTGGGTAATGGATACCACTCCACCCGATGCACCTAGTAACCTTAAAGTAGGCAATAAAACTATTACCCCTAACAGTCAAAACCTAGTTAACACTACTACCCTAAACCTCACAGGAGATCTTAGCGAAACGGGTTTAAGCGTCTTCTTGATCGATCGTACTCTCAATCAAAGCTTAGGACAAGCATCCGTTAATAATACCCAATTCAGTAGCACAATTCAGTTACCTTCATCGGGAACCAGAAACTTAGATATTCAAATTATCGATCCCGCAGGTAATATTACCACAACGAACTTTAATCTCTTTGCCGATATCATTACTCCTACCTTACTTGAATTTCTCAATATTCCCCAAACTCCCATTGCTACACCAATTAATTCTATCGATCTTCGTTTCTCTGAAGCGATCAACCTCTCTACTTTTGACTATACCGACATTACCTTACAACGCAATAATGGCGAAAATCTGATTAATGATGCTGTTACTGTTGAATATCTCTCTGGTACAACTTATCGAATTAAAGGACTTACAGAGTTAACCACAACGACTGGAAACTATCAATTAACTGTCAATAGTAACACCCTTCAAGATCTCGCAGGAAATAGTGGAGATGCAGCCAAAACAGCAACTTTTGCGATCATCACACCCACTAACAATCCGCCAATCGCTCAAGATGATGCACTCGCCACCAACGAAGATACCATCGTAACTGGCAACGTGCTAATTAACAACGGAAGTGGCGCTGACAGCGATCCAGATAAAGATTCTCTCACCGTTACTGCTGTTAACAGCAATACGGCTAATGTAGGCACTCAGATTATTTTATCCTCCGGTGCGCTATTAACCCTCAACACCAATGGTACATTAACTTATAATCCCAACGGTCAATTTGAAGCCTTAAAGAACGGAGAAATTACCACCGACAGCTTCACCTACACTCTCAGCGACGGAAACGGTGGCACTGACACTGCTACAGTCACTGCCACCATCACTGGAGTTAACGACGCACCAGTAGCCAATCCAGATAGCTACATTCTCGATGAAGACAATACCTTAACGATTAATACGGATGCGGAAAATGATAGTTTAACAGTTAATTTAGTCAGTACGGTAGCGAAAGGAATCTTAACCCTTAATCCTGAGGGCTCTTTCAACTATACGCCTAATACTGGCTTTGTTGGAACCGATAGCTTTACTTACCAGGTTAATGATGGTTTAGCTGATTCTAATATCACTACTGTCACCCTAACAGTTAATCGAATTAACGACGCACCCGTAGCTAATCCAGATAGCTACAATACCCTCCGCAACACCACTCTCAACATTCCAGCAGCCGGAGTTTTAAACAACGATACCGATACTGAAAATCAGCCTCTAACAGCAGTTATTGAAACTAACCCCAGCAACGGAAATCTAACTCTCAATTCAGATGGCTCCTTCAGTTATACTCCTAATACTGACTTTGTTGGAACAGATAACTTTACCTATCGCGCCAATGACGGCTTGGCTGACTCCAATGGGGCTACCGTCATCCTTCATATTTTCAATCCAGTTCCTATCACTGTTCCTCCCAGTGGTGGGACCACGCAAGGCACAGAGCAAGATGACTACCTTGATGCCTCTAACCAGTCAGGCTATCAGCGCCTTGAAAGCGGCGGTGGCGACGATCTCATCATTGGTTCCAACCAACGCGATATCCTCAAAGGCGGGATCGGCAACGATAGCCTCTACGGTGGGGGAGATTTCGATAAACTGTATGGAGAAGAAGGGGATGATCTCCTCGACGGCGGCGCTGGACTGGATATCCTCTCCGGTGGCAGCGGTGCCGATCGCTTTGTCCTCGCAGCGGGGAATGGCAGCGATCGCATTCTCGACTTCAATGCTCTTGAAGGCGATCTCTTTGCCCTAAGTGGACTAAACTTCGGACAATTGAGCTTTAATAGTAATCAGATTCTTTCTGGCATTGAAGCCTTAGCTCAAGTAACAGATAATCTCGGCAATCCTGTTACGGGATTTGACGCGCATCCTCAATGGTTTGTCACTCTCTAGTTACCCACCCAAATCGAACCGATCTGACAAAGGAGTCAATTAATGAAGACTAAGCCAGCCAACTTGCTTCTGGCTGCCACGACAGCACTTTTAGCCAGCACTTTTTCCGCTCACCTGCCAGCCCAGGCACTGACCTGGACGATTAATAATGGTAGTATTAACAGCAATCCGGCTACTGCGATTACAGGAAGTTTTACCATTGATAATGAAAACAGTACGGCTCCTAATATTACTTTCAGTAACCTGATGATTGACGGACTGACTTTTACGGCGGCTGACGTAATTAATATTAGTTTGGCAACTCCTAGTGGCAGTGGAATCCAAGCAATTGACTGGTTAAATGGGTTGAATAGTCTCTCTTTAGTTTTTGACTCTCCCTTAACTACAGCAGGTGGAACAATTCTTCTCAATAATATTACCAGTGACTTTAATGGCCATGTAGTCAGTGGCTCCGTTACGGGTGTGTCGCAACCTCCTACTACTATACCCGAACCATCTACTCTCGTTGGCTTGGCGACCACTTTTAGCTCCTGTGTTTTCTTGAAGCGAAAACTGAAAGGCGAAAACCAAGAAATCATGAGCGAGGGTTAGCCATCCGTTTTAACGGATGTTCGCCCTTGCGAACAAGGGGATTTATTCGTTCTCTAATTTCTACGGCCAGAAAACAAGGTCAAAACATCCTACAAGTTTTAACTCAAGTTCTCAAGGGGGAAGTTCTGGTTTTTTCCTCATCGAAAATTTTGGGTCTGAAACCCCGTCGTTCTACGACGGCTTTACCGTTAAATACTAGCGCATTTACCAAATATATGCTAAAATGTGAGACATGGAAAAAGCATATTCTTACCGATTTTACCCCACACCCGAACAAGAGTCGCTATTGCGGCGCACCTTGGGCTGTGTA
>VYKS01000410.1_pt1 | contig 16411 bp, 15 predicted proteins | sample 5114511 | NCBI WGS metagenome assembly VYKS01 (sample SAMN12291795, study PRJNA351875) | freshwater metagenome | isolation source: freshwater lake | place: USA: Michigan, Gull Lake | collected 2011-07-05 | reverse complement strand
CGGAGGATGTGCGCACGATCAATAAGGTCAGCCAGAACCTCCACGCCGAACTGCTGCTGCGCCGCACCGGCCTGATCGACGGGACCGGATCGGTCGCCGACGGGCAACAGCGCGTCGCGGCGATGTTCGCCGCCGCCGGGGTGCCGCGCACCGCGTTCGACTTTTCCGACGGGTCCGGCATGTCGACCTATAACCGCATCGCCCCGCGCGGCATGGTGACATTGCTCGACTGGATCGCGCGCCAGCCCTGGGGCGCGGCGTGGCGCGAGACATTGCCGATCGGCGGCGTAGACGGCACGCTCGCCCGGCGGTTCCGGGGGACGGCGCTGGAGGGACGGATCTTCGCCAAGACCGGGTCGATCAACGCCACCAATGCGCTCGCCGGATACATGCTGGGCAAGAGCGGCAAGCTGCTGACCTTTGCCGCGTATGCCAATGACGTGCCGGGCGACGCTTCGGGCACGCCGATGATCGACGCGGCGTTGCTGGCGGTCGCCGAGGCGAATTGAGGCCTTGATGCCCCGCGCGCGCATCGCACGAACCACAATCGTGCTGGTGCTGTGCATTGTCGTCGGCCTCGCCCTTCTCGGCCTGCGCAACGCGACCGCCGTGCCGATCCTGCGGCAGGGATCGGTTACCCTCCCGCAGCTGCCAGCCAACAGCGCGCCGATCCGGATCGCGCTGCTCTCCGACATCCATGTCGGTAACATCGGCATGCCGCTCGCACGGCTCGATGCGGTCGTCGCGCAGGTCAATGCCGCGCGGCCCGACATTGTCCTGCTTGCCGGGGATTTCATTATTGGCGACACCCCGCACGGCGCGGTCGAGCGGGCGCGCGACCTCCGCCACCTGGCCGGGCTACGCGCGCGCTGGGGCGTGTTCGCGGTGCTGGGCAATCACGATCACTGGACCGCACCCCACGCGATCCGCGCCGAACTCGCCGCGGCGGGCGTACTCACGCTTGAGAACGACGCGGTGCGCCGTGGGCCATTGGCCATCACGGGGATCGGCGACCGTTTCTCCAGCCACGATTCGATTCCGGTTGCCGCAGCGCGCGCAAAGGCGGTCGGCGGCATCCCGATCGCGTTCACCCATTCGCCCGACATCGCACCTGACCTGCCGCCCGGATTTCCGCTGCTGCTCGCCGGGCACACGCATTGCGGCTAGGGGGTGCTGCCCTGGATCGGTCCGATCGTACGCACAGCGCGTGGCCGCACGCTCTATGATCAGCGCTATCGTTGCGGTCGGATCGAGGATCCCGGCCGCACGGTGATCGTCACCGGAGGGGTCGGATCGGGAGCCTTGCCGATGCGGTTGAACGCCCCGCCCGACTGTTGGCTGGTCGAGCTCAGCCCTTCGGCTCGGCCAGCACAATGATCGACAGGCCCGGCGGCATGGGCACGCGGCCGAGCAGGTGGCGCTCCAGCCCGAAAATCTTCTCGAACGCCCAGTTGAGCGGCTTCGGCGGCGGCGAATCGTCGCTGTCGTCCTTGCCGGTCAGCTTGCCCGCGATCCGTGCTGCGACGGCGGCCGGGAACAGCAGCGAGTTGAACCAGCGCAGCTTGCGCCATTTGAGGCCGGCCTTGTCCAGCGCGGCGGTGAGCGTCGCCTTCGAATAGCGGCGCTTGTGGTGGTTCACCACGTCGTGCGCGCTCCACATCCACTGATGTGCGGGGACGGTGATCAGGATCTTGCCGCCGGGCTTCAGCCGCTTGGCCATGCCGGCGAGCGCGGCGACATCGTCCTCGACATGCTCGACCACATCGAGCACGGCGATCAGGTCATATTGCCCCTCGACCCCGGTCAGTTCCGGCAACGGCGCGCTGCCCACTTCCTTGCCCAGCCGCGCGCTGGCGACGGTGCGGGCGGCTTCGTCGATCTCGATCGCGTCGACGGTGCCGAAAGCGCCGAGCATGGGCAGGTTATGCCCGGTACCGCAGCCGATCTCCAGAATCCGCGCATCCTTTGGCGGCTGAACATAGCGCGCGATGTAATCGGCGAGGATGTCGCGGCGCGCCACATACCACCAATGGGTGGAATCATGCTCGGCCATGCGGTCGTAAACGATGCGGTCCATATCAGCGGAATACCAGCCAGCGGTTGAGGATGAAGGTAAAAATCGTGGCGAGGCCGACTGCGGGCAGCAGCGGGACCCACCCGGGATAGCCGAGCACTGCGGTGCCGAGCCAGGTAATGATCGCGTTCAGCGCAACGCCCGAGCCCTGGACCGCGACGAACTGCACTTTTTGCCGCGGGCCGGGATCGCGGCTGCCGTGCCCCTTGAAGCTCCAGCGGCTGTGCAGGAAATAGCCCGCCGTCACCGCGACCGCGAAGGCGAACGGCACGGCGAACACCGCGTCCTCCCGCGCGAACACCCAGAAGGTCAGCGGCAGATAGACGGCCGAATAGATCACGGTGGAAATGCCCCCCGCGATCCCGAAGCGGATCAGCTGGCCCAGCATGCCGCTTCGCCGCAAATCGTCCAGTCGATGAATGAGTGAAGCCACGCCCGCCTTGCCCTGAAGTCGCGCGCCGCCCTAATGCTCGCGCTGCAGAAGGGGAAGCGGTTTTGAGTTCGATGCGATTCGCGGGGTTCGACCTCGGACTGGAACTGCGGACGCGCTGGGTGCGCTGGACGCTGCTAATCTGGGCGGCGATTGCCATCTGGTATCTCTGGTACCGCTGGGGTCCAATCAACGCGCTCGCGCTCAGCGATACCGACGACAATATGCGGATGATGCAGGTGCGCGGCCTGCTCGCCGGGCAGGACTGGTACGACCTGCGCCAATATCGGCTGAGCCCGCCGGGCGGCCTCGACATCCACTGGTCGCGGCTGGTCGATCTGCCGATCGCGGGGCTAATCCTGTTGCTCCAGCCGTTCGTCGGCACCGCGATGGCCGAGCGGCTCGCGGCCGGCATTGCGCCGCTGTTTCCCCTAGCGGTGACGATGCTGGCGATGGGTGCGGCGGCGCGGCGGCTGATCGCGCCCGCCGCCTGGCCGCTCGCGATCCTGATCCTGATGGGCTGTACCGCGACGATGGCGCAATATGTGCCGCTGCGCATCGACCATCATGGCTGGCAGCTCGCCTTCCTCGCCCTTGCCGTGATGGGCATCGCGGATCCGCAGCGTACGCGCGGCGGCCTTACCGTCGGCCTTGCCAGCGCCGGGTCGCTGACCATCGGGCTCGAGCTGCTGCCCTTCTGCGCCATGGCCGGGGCGATCGTCGCGCTGCGCTGGGTATGGGACCGCGACGAGATGCCGCGGATGCGCGCCTATGGCCTCAGCCTTGCGGGCGGGAGCAGCGCGGGCTTCATCCTGTTCGCCTCGAACGCCAATTACGCGATGCGCTGCGATGCCCTGACGCCGATCTGGCTGTCGGTGATGGTCGCCGCCGGCGCGCTGCTGGTGCTGCTGAGCCTGCTCAACCCCGCCAGCCGTGCCGCCCGTCTCGGCCTCGCGGGGATTGCCGGAGCGCTGGTCGCGGGCGGGTTCGCAGGGCTGTTCCCGCAATGCCTGCAGCGCCCCGAGGGCGTGTCGGACGAGCTGGCCGAGACCTGGCTCAACAATGTCCGCGAAGCGCGGCCGATCTACAAGCACAGCTTCGGCATGGCCTTTCCGATGGCGGTGCTGCCGGTGATCGGGATCATCGGCGCGGGGTTCGCCGCGTGGCGCGCCAAGACCGCTGACCAGCTGGTGGCCTGGGTCGCGATCGGGCTGTTCACCGCTTTCGCCGGGGCGATGCTGCTGTGGCAGGTGCGTGTGGGTCCGGCGGCGCAGCTGCTGGCAGTGCCCGGGGCGACCTGGCTCGCCTGGACGGTAATGCCGTGGTTCCTGGGGCACCGGTTGATGCCGGTGCGCGTGTTGGGATCGGTCGTCGCGTTCCTGATCGTATCCGGCCTGTTCGCGGGGTTCGTCGTCAAATATCTCCCGGTCAACGGCCCGCCGAGCAAGGTGCGCGTCGCGGTGAACCGGGCGAACAGCCGGTGCATGAGCGCTTCGGCGATGCGGATGCTCGACCGTGCCCTGCCCCCATCGACCCTGTTCACCCATGTCGACCTTGGCCCGCGCCTGATCACGATGACGCACCACGAGGGGATTGCCGGGCCGTACCACCGCAACGAGCGCGCGATCCTGGACGTCCACCACGCCTTCAAGGGTGACCCGCAGGCGTTTCGCGGCATCGCACGGCGTTATGGGGCGCAGTATCTGCTGGTCTGCCCCAATATGGCGGAGACGACGATGTACCGCGCGCGGGCGAAGAATGGCTTCTACAGTCAGATGGCCAAGGGCAAGGTGCCCGACTGGCTGGAGCCGGTGCCGCTGCCCAAGGGGGCACCCTACCGCCTGTGGCGCATCAACTACGATCGCTGAACCACGGTCTTCGCCGCTCCGGACCCGGCCCGGAGCGGCGGTTGGCGCGTTACACGCCGAAGCTGCGCTTCACCCCGTCGATCACGAACTGGATCGCCAGTGCGGCGAGCAACACGCCGAGCAGGCGCGTGATGACCGATTCGATCTTTGCCCCCAGCACGCGCATCAGCGGCCCGGCGGCGAGCAAGGCGGCGAGCGTCAGGATCAGCACCAGCGCGAGCGCGCCGAACACCGCCGCGGTCTGCCCAGGCCCGTCGGCGCGCGACACCAGCAGCATGATCGTCGCGATCGAGCCCGGGCCGGCGATCATCGGCATCGCCATCGGGAAGACCGAGACATCCTCCACCTCGGGCGTCTGCATCACCTTTTCGGCGCGATCCTCGCGGCGTTCCTGGCGCTTTTCGAACACCATCTCGAGCGCGATGATGAACAGCATGATCCCGCCCGCGATGCGGAACGCGCTGAGGCTGATGCCGAGTGTGCGCAGCAGCGCCTCGCCGACCAGCGCGAAGACCAGCAGGATCGCCGTCGCGATCATCACCGCGCGGATCGCCATCGCGCGCTGCTGATTCGGGCGCGCACCCTTGGTCAGACCGGCATAGATCGGCGCGCAGCCCGGCGGGTCGATCACGACGAAGAGCATCGCGAAGGCGGACAGGAACAGCTCGATCATTGTACTTGCCTCTCTGCCAGTTTGCGCTCCCAGGCGAGGGCATCGCGGACGATGCGCTCAAGATCGTCGAATTGCGGCCGCCACGGCAGCGCCGCGAGGATCGCGCGATTGTCCGACACCAGTTCGTCGGGATCGCCCGCGCGGCGGCCCTCAAGCCGGCGCTCGATCGTCACATTGGTCACGCGATCGACCGCGTCGAGCACTTCGAGCACCGAATAGCCCCGGCCATAGCCGGCGTTGAGCGTGTGGCTCGCCTTGGGATCGGCGATCAGCAGGTCGAGCGCATGGACATGCGCGGCGGCGAGATCGCTGACATGGATATAGTCGCGCACCCCGGTGCCGTCGGGCGTGGCAAAGTCCGTCCCGAACACCGAAACCCCGCCGCGCTTGCCCGTTGCCGCCTCGACCGCGACCTTGATCAGGTGGGTGGCGCCCGCGGTGCTCTGGCCGCTGCGGCCCTGGGGATCGGCGCCGGCGACGTTGAAATAGCGCAGCGCGCAATAGTTGATCGGGTGGGCGGCGGCGACGTCCTTCAGCATGACCTCGGTCATCAGCTTGGACATGCCATAGGGGTTGATCGGCTGCTTCGGCGCATCCTCGCGCACCGGAACAACCTCAGGAATTCCGTAGGTTGCGGCGGTGGAGGAGAAGATGAAATGCTTCACGCCCTCGGCCACCGCGCTCTCGATCAGGCTGCGGCTGGCGGCGGTGTTGTTGCGGTAATACTTGAGGGGGTCGCTGACCGATTCCGGCACCACCACCGACCCGGCAAAGTGCATGATCGCGGTGACCCCGTGGTCGCGGATCGCGGCGCGGACCTTGTCCTCATCGGCGATATTGGCGACGATCAACGCTGCACCCGGGTCGACCGCCCAGTCGAAACCCGTGACCAGATTGTCCAGAACGACGACGCGCCAGCCCGCGTCGAGCAGCGCCAGCACCGCATGGCTGCCGATATAGCCCGCCCCGCCCGTCACCATCACCGTGCCGTCGCGCATTCCCGTCGATCCCCTGATTGGCCCCTAGTTACCCGTGCCGCTCAACCCTATCTTGCCGTCCGTAGCAAGGAGTTGAAGCGCATGACTACCGAAACCGCAATTCTCGCGGGTGGTTGCTTCTGGTGTGTGGAAGCGGTGTTCAAGGACCTGATCGGGGTCGAAACGGTCGAAAGCGGCTATATCGGCGGGCATGTCGACAACCCGACATACAAGGCGGTGTGCGGCGGCGATACCGGCCATGCCGAGGCGCTGAAGGTGACGTTCGACCCGACGCAGATCCGCTATGACGACCTGCTCGACATCTTCTTTGCGACGCATGATCCCACGACGCTGAACCGTCAGGGCGGCGATGTCGGCACGCAGTATCGCTCGGCGATCTTCCCGCAGTCGCCCGAGCAGGAAGCGGCGGCGCGCGCGGGGATTGAGCGCAATGCCAGCGAATGGCCCGCGCCGATCGTCACCACGATCGAACATGCCGATACCTGGTGGCCGGCCGAGGATTATCACCAGAATTACTGGGAAGGCGAAGGCCAGCGGAACCCGTACTGCCTGGGTGTCATCCCGCCCAAGCTCAACAAGCTGCGCAAGAGCTTTGCCGAGCGGTTGAAGGCGAAGGCGGGGGCGTAACCCCATCGTCGTCCCGGGGACGGGAACCCTCATCGTCGCCCCGGGCTTGACCCGGGGCAGTGCTTCTTCTGCCACGCCGGCGTGAAAAGGCAGCCCAGCCCCGGGTCGAGCCCGGGGCGACGAAAGTTCAGCGGGTGGCCGCCCGCTTCAGGCGGTCGTTGATGGCGAGGCCGATGCCGTCGCCCGGTACCGCCGCGACCGCGATGGCCGTTCGGTCGCTCGCATCCGCGCGGTGCAGCGCGTCGAACAGGCGGGCGGCAGCGTCGATCAGATCGCCCGTCGCGGACAGCGTGTCATCGCCCGCGACCGCGCCGAAGCCGATCAGCCATTCGCCATCCCGCGCCTCGGTCGCGTTGAGCCGCAGCGGCTTGCGCGGGGCATAGTGGCTGGCGAGCTGGCCCGGCGCTTCGATCGCCTCCCCTGCCCCCGCCAGCCAGCGCCCGATCTCCCGCTCGATCTGAGCCCCCGACACCGGACCGGGGCGCAGCAGGCGCGGTTGCGGGCCGACCGCGACGATGGTCGACTCGATCCCGCCGCTGGTTGCGCCATCGTCGATGATCAGCGGGATGCGATGTGCGAGCGATGCAGCGACATGGGCGGCGCGGGTCGGGCTGATGCTCCCGCTGGCATTGGCGGAGGGGGCCGCGAGCGGCTTTCCGCAAGCTGCCAGCAGCGCCTGCATCGCGCGATGCTGCGGCACCCGGATCGCGACGGTGGACAGCCCCGCCGTGACCAGTCCGGCAATCGGCGAATCCGGACGCAGCGGCAGCACCAGGGTCAGCGGGCCGGGCCAGAAGGCATCGGCGAGCGCGCGCGCATCGCGGTCGAACATCGCGATCGCTTCCGCCGCGCGGCGATCGGCGACATGGACGATCAGCGGGTTGAAACTCGGCCGCCCCTTGGCCGCATAGATGCCCGCCACCGCGTCGGCATTGGTGGCGTCGGCAGCCAGCCCGTACACCGTCTCGGTCGGAGTCGCGACGCATCCGCCCGCTGCAATGATCGCGGCGGCCTCGGCAATGGCAGCCTCGCCGTAGGGTAAGATGCGGGGATTTGGCGCGGTCATTTCCGATGGCTATAGCGCAGGCAAAAGCGCCGCAAGAGAGAGGACGAAATGAGCTTCACCCCCGCCATCGCCGAACAGCGTTTCGTGCTGGAGCATGTTGCGCAAATCGCGGACCTGGGCGTCGAATCGGACATCCTCGACGCGGTGCTCGAAGGGGCAGGTGCGTTCGCCGCGGGCGAATGGGCGCCGCTCGACCGCGCGGGCGACACCGTCGGCGCGCAATGGTCGCCGGAGGGCGTGACCATGCCCGACGGCTATCGCGCGGCGTATCAGGCCTATGTCGAGGGCGGCTGGGGCACGATCGGATCGCCCGAGGCCTATGGCGGACAGGGCCTGCCCTTTGCGCTGTCGACCGCGGTGCTCGAGACGCTGGGCAGCGCCAATATGGGCTTTGCGCTGTGCCCGACGCTGACCGTCGGCGCGATCGAATCGCTGATGCACCATGGCACGCCCGAGCAGCAGGCGGCGTACCTGCCCAAGCTGGCGACCGGCGAATGGACCGGCACGATGAACTTGACCGAACCGCAGGCCGGATCGGATGTCGGCGCGCTCAAGACCAAGGCCGAGCCGCGCGCCGACGGCAAGTGGAGCATCAGCGGGACCAAGATCTATATCAGCTTTGGCGACCATGACCTGGCCGACAATATCGTCCATCTGGTGCTGGCGCGCACGCCGGGGGCTCCGGCGGGGACCAAGGGCATTTCGCTGTTCCTGGTGCCGAAATACCGGCTGAACGCCGATGGCACGCCGGGCGCGTTCAACGATGTCCGCGTGGTGTCGATCGAGCACAAGATGGGCCTCCACGCCTCCCCCACCTGTGTCCTGTCGTTCGGCGACAATGGCGACTGCGTCGGCGAGCTGATCGGCCCGGAAATGGGCGGCATGCGCGCGATGTTCACGATGATGAACAATGCGCGGCTGAATGTCGGGCTTCAGGGCGTGCAGGTCGCCGAGCGCGCGACCCAGCGCGCCGTCGCCTATGCCCGCGACCGCGTGCAGGGCGTGCGGGAGGGCAAGCCAGCCACCATCGTCGAATTCCCCGATGTCCGCCGCATGCTGATGCGGATGAAGGCGCAGACCATGGCGGCGCGCGCCCTCGTCTATCTGGCGGCGGCGCAGGTCGACCGCGCCAATGCCGGCGACGCAACCGCGCGCGCGCTGCTCGACCTGCTCACCCCGCTCGCCAAGGCGCATGGCACCGATATCGGGTGCGAAGTGACCAGCATCGGCATCCAGGTCCATGGCGGCATGGGCTATATTGAGGAGACGGGCGCGGCCCAGCATTTCCGCGACGCGCGCATCACCCCGATCTATGAAGGCACCAACGGCATCCAGGCCGCCGATCTGGTCGGGCGCAAGCTCAACATGGATGGGGGCGCGACGCTGACGACGCTGCTCGCGCGGATGAAGGCCGACGCGCAGGATGCCGGGCTGATCGCGCTGATCGACGCGTGCGCGGAGGTGACGCAGCATATGCTGGCGAGCGAGATGGATGACCGGCTGGCGGGCAGCTACCCGTTCCTCACCATGGTCGCCACTGCCGTGTGCGGATGGCTGATGGAAGCGCAGGGGCGGATCGCCGCCGGTGCGCAGGGCGATCCAGCATTCCTGGCGATGAAGGGTGCGGCGGCGCGCTTCTATGTCGCGCAGATTGTGCCGGAGGCGATGGGGCTCAAGTCTGCGGCGATGGCGAGTGCGGCCGCGCTCTATGCCGTCGATGCGGAGACGTTTGCGGCTTAAACCACGCGTCACCCCCGCGAAAGCGGGGGCCCGTCTCCTAAACTATCCATCCCAAGCACCGGCGCAGTCAGACGCCATGACAGGAGACAGTCCCCGCTTTCGCGGGGATGACGCAAGGTGCGTCAGGCGATCTCGCGGTCCAGCAGTTCGTGGGCGCTGAGGCCGAGCAGGGCGATATGGTCGCGCACCTTGGGCCAATAGCCGGTGAGGAAGCGTTCGCGCTCGGCCAGTTTCAGTCGCTCGACCGCGCCGGGCAGGACGAACATGCCGACGCCGCGGCGCACCTCGACATAGCCGTCGTCCTGGAAGCTCTGATACGCCTTGGCCACGGTCAGCGGGTTGGCGCCATGTTCGGCGGCGAGCGCGCGCACCGATGGCAGTTGGTCCCCCGCCCGGTACTCGCCACGCAGGATCGCGGTCGCGATGCTGGCGCGCAGCTTCAGGTAAACCGGGCTGTCGTCATGTTCGAGCGCTGTCATGCTGACTTAATACAGCACGGGGGATTAAAGTTCCACCCCCCATCGGGTTTCTACGGTAACTATCTGCCGCTCACCCGGCCCAGTTCGACACGATCGCGTCGAGGTCCGGACGCGGTCGTTCTTCCAAAGGCTTGGCCGGGGTTCCGATGAAGACGAAGCCCGCGATCCGCTCCGGCGCGGCACCGAACAGGTCGCGCACCGCATCGCTGAACGCGGGCCAGCCGGTCAGCCAGCTGCCCGCGAATCCGTGGGCATGGGCCGCGTGGAGCAAATTCATCGTCACCGCGCCCGCCGACAGCTCCTGTTCCCACAGCGGGATCTTGCTGCCGACCTTTGGCGAATGCAGCACCACGACCAGCGTGGGCGATTGCTGCGCGAACTGTTCCATCGTCTGGAGTTCGAGTGCGGAGGCGGTGGGGCGTTCGGCGCGATAGGCGTCGACCAGCCGCGCGGCGAAGGCGTCACGCGCCTCCTGCGGCACCACCACGAAGCGCCACGGTGCGAGCTTGCCATGATCGGGCGTGCGCGCAGCGATGGCGAGGATGTCGCGCAGCTGCGCCGCATCCGGGCCGGGCGCGATCAGGTCGCGCGCCTTGCCCGATCGGCGGGTGCGCAGCAGCGAAAGCGGGGTGCTGGTATCGTTGAAGTCCATGTCCGCCCGTTAGCCGCTCCGCCCCTTCGCGCCAAGCGTTTTTGCGAACGGTTCGCATCTTCCGTTCAGCTCTGGTTACCATTGTGACAATCAGGCTTCACATGCGAGTGTTTGCCGCTAGTCTCCCGGCCCAGCCATCGGCCCTGCACGCATGGGGCCGCAAATAAGATCGACATAAGGGGTTCGACCTTGCCGCACTTTAAACCAATGGCCCTATGGGCCGAGGCTGAATGGATTGCCGTCGTCGCGACGGTGCTGCTGTTCGCCTTCCTCGCCGGGGGCGCACTGATCGCCGCCAGCAAAAAGCCGGAATTCGCAGGCCACCCCAAGGGCCTGTACATGCTGTTCTTTGCCGAAATGTGGGAGCGCTTCTCCTATTACGGCATGCGCGCGATCCTGGTCTTCTACCTCGCGCAGCACTGGCTGTTTTCGGAAGCCAAGTCGAACCTGATCTATGGCGCCTATACCAGCCTGGTCTACATCACCCCGGTTCTGGGCGGCTATCTTGCCGACCGCTATCTCGGCCAACGCAAGGCGGTGTTGTTCGGCGGCCTGTTGCTGGCGGCGGGCCACACGCTGATGGCAGTGGAGGGGACCGGTGGGCAGAGCGACCCGACGATCAACGTGTTCTGGGCGGCGCTCGCCTTCATCATCGTCGGATCGGGCTTCTTGAAGGCCAATATCTCGGTGATGGTGGGTCAGCTCTACAACCTGACCGACACGCGGCGCGACGCGGCCTATACGATCTTCTACATGGGCATCAATGTCGGCGCGGCGCTGGGCACGATCCTGGTCGCCTATCTCGGCCAGACGGTCGGCTGGGGCTATGGCTTTGGCCTTGCCGGGATCGGGATGCTTGCGGGCCTGATCGTGTTCGTGCTGGGCAAGAGCGCGCTGAACGGCGCGGGCGAGGCCCCGGCCCCGCTGCCGCGCGGGCGCGAAATGCTGCTTTATGGCATCGGCCTTGCCTCGGTCGCGGTGATCTGGGCGCTGGTCCAGTATCAGGACGTGATCCAGACGCTGCTGGCGATTTCGGGCGTCGCGCTGCTCGGCTATGTGCTGTACGAAAGCTTCAAACTGCCCAAGGAACCGCGTGAACGGATGTTCGCGATCCTGTTCCTGATCGCGCTCAACCCGCTCTTCTGGGGCCTGTTCGAACAAGCTGGCGGATCGATGAACCAGTTCACCGACAAGTTCGTCGACCGCAGCGGGGTGCCGGCCGGCATCTTCCAGTCGATCAACCCGATCTACATTATCCTGCTCGCCCCGCTCTTCGCGGCGCTGTGGCAGATGCTGGGCAAGCGCAATCTGGAGCCGTCGGCGCCGGCCAAGTTCGGCCTGGCGCTGTTGCAGATGGGTCTGGCAAATCTGGTGCTGGTGTGGGGCGCGCACGCTTGGGGGATTGCGGCGATGACGCCGGTGATCCTCGTGTTCGCCTATTATTTCTTCGCCACCACCGCCGAGCTGTGCCTGTCGCCGGTGGGCCTTTCGGCGATGAACCGACTCGCGCCCAAGTTCCTCGCCTCGCTCATCATGGGCGCGTGGTTCTACATGACTGCGGTCGGCAATTTCGTCGCGGGCAAGATCGGAGAAGCGACCGGTGGCCATGACGGCGCGATTAGCAAGAGCGGACTGCTCGACATTTACGGCATGTTCGGCTGGATCGCGATCGGCGTCGGCGTCGGCGTGCTGCTGCTGAGCCCGATCGTGAAGAAATGGATGCACCTCGACACGCTTCGCGATGACAGCAACCTAGCAGGTCAGGCGGAACTCGCCGAGCCGCAGGCGCCGGGCGTCCATCTGAAGGACGAGACGCGCTGATCGTTTGACACTCGGGAGGGGGAAATGGGGTTACTGATCGCGGCGTGTGCGGCGTTTCTGGGGACCCATTTCCTCCTGTCTCACCCCTTGCGAAAGCCGCTGGTCGACGCTGTCGGCGAGCGGCTTTTTCTTGGGATCTATTCGCTAATCGCCTTCGCCACATTGGGGTGGATGGCGCATGTCTATGGGCGGATGCCGGATGCAGCGCCGCTCTGGGCCGTCGGCGACGGGCTGTGGGCGGTGGCGAGCGGGATCATGTTCCTCGCTTCGGTCCTGTTCGTGGGCTCGCTGATCGGCAACCCCGCCCTTCCCGACCCGACCGGAAAGCCCAAAGCGGTGCCGCGCCCGCGCGGTGTGTTCGCGATCACCCGCCATCCGATGATGTGGAGCTTCGGCCTGTGGGCGGTGGCGCATATCCTGGTCTTTCCGCAGCCGGCGCAGATCGTGCTGGCGGGCAGCATCGGCCTGCTCGCGCTGGGCGGCGCGGCGCTGCAGGACGGGAAGAAGCGGCGGCTCCAGCCCGATTTCTGGCCGCGCTGGCAGGATGTGACCAGCTATTGGCCGTTCGTTGCGATCGCCCGCGGTCGCGCGCAGGGTGCGGCGGCGTGGCCCGGCACCATCGCCATCGTCGGCGGCACGATCCTGTGGCTCGGCGCAACCTGGGTGCATCTGCCGCTGGCGGATATGCCGGCGGGCATCTGGCGGTGGCTAAGCTAGCGCTGCGTCGATCGCGCGGTGGATGTCAGGAGCATAGGCCACCAGAGTTACATGCAGATCCGCTCGCTCCTCGATCGCGGCGCGGCTTTCGCGTACCGCGATGCTTGCAGCCTGATCGATGGGATAGCGAAAAACCCCGCAACTGATCGCAGGAAAGGCGATGCTCCCAATCCCGCGCTCTGCAGCGATTTCGAAGCAGCGCCGGTAACAGCGGGCCAGAAGCGCGGCCTCTCCCTTCTCCCCGCCCTGCCAGACCGGGCCGACCGTATGGATGATGAATCGCGCGGGAAGCAGATGCCCCCCTGTGATCTTCGCATCGCCGGTCTTGCAGCCGCCAAGGGAATAGAGTTTCCGGCATTCGTCCAAGAGCCCTGGTCCAGCCGCACGGTGAATTGCGCCATCAACGCCACCGCCGCCCAAGAGCGAGCTGTTCGCCGCGTTGACGATGGCATCAACAGCAAGTTTGGTGATGTCGGCTTGGACCAGTTCGATGCGCATGGCAGCTATGTTCACCGCGCCTCTGGGTGGGTCAAGGTGCGCACGCGCGTAGTCGGGAATCCCGATCTGCTTTCACGCAACCAATTCATTTCGAGGGTGTTCCAACGCGGATGCGTACAATTTGCGACATTGTTTCGGTGGACGTACTCAGGATGAGCAGCCATCTCAGGGCGATGATAGCCCATCCCTTCCTGATCCTCGGCATCGCCGCGCTTCCGCTCGCGGGATGCGCCGCTGGTCCCGATTACCGGCCGAGCACCGCTGCCCAGCTCGGCGTTCCCCCCGCCTTTTCGGTGGCGGCGGAGCAGCAGGCGCAGGCCGATCTCAAGCGTTGGTGGACCGCGTTCAACGATCCGATGCTGACCGGGCTGGTCGAGCAGGCGGCAGGCCAGAATCTCGACGTGGCGCAGGCGGTGACGCGGCTGCGTCAGGCGCGTGAGGCGCTGGTCCAGTCGCGCGCGTCTCTGCTCCCCTCGGTCAGTGCAGGCGGCAGTGCATCGCGCAGCGAACCGGTACGCGGCAACAGCACGCAGGTGACCCTGCCCGACGGCACGGTCACCAGCGTATCGCAGGGCGGCAACACCAGCTTCTCGCTTGGTGGCGACGTCAATTATCAGGTCGACCTGTTCGGCGGCGTGCGGCGCGGGGTCGAGGCGAGCCGCGCGCAGCTCGAGGCATCGGGCTACAGCTATGCCGCGACATTGGTGTCGATCCAGGGTGAGATCGCGCGCAATTACATCCTCGCCCGCGCGGCGCAGGCGCAGCTGGCCAATGCGCGCGAGAGCCTGACCATCCAGGATGACAATCTGGAGATTGCCGGCTTCCGCGTGCAGGCGGGCCTCGTCTCCTCGCTCGATCAGGAACAGGCGCGCGCCAATCGCGCGCAGACCGCCGCGTCGATCCCGTCGATCGAGGCAAGCTATAACAGCGCCGTCTCGCGCCTCGGCGTGCTGACCGGACAGGCGCCGGGCGCGCTCAAGGCGCAGATGGAGGCGGTGCGCCCGATCCCGCAGGGGCCGGAGCGGATCGCGGTCGGCATTCCCGCCGATACGCTGCGCCAGCGGCCCGATGTGCGCCTCGCCGAACGCAACCTTGCCGCCGCCGTCGCTCAGATCGGCGTGTCGGAAGCGCAGCTCTACCCGCAACTGTCGCTGGGCGGCAGCATCGATGCCGGGGCGGGCAGCATCACCAGCCTGTTCGACGTCATAACCGGGCGCGTCTTCGCCAGTATCGCGCAAACGATCTTCGATGCGGGCCGCACCCGCGCGCAGGTCCGTTCGGCCCAGGCGGCAGCGGATGGCGCCTTCTATGCCTATAAACAGACCGTGCTGGTCGGCATCGAAGAGGTCGAGAATGCAGTCGTCGCGCTGCAGACCGCGCAGGCCCGCGAACGCGAATTCGCCATCGCCCTCGACGCGGCGAACAACAGCGCGATCCTGTCGCGCAGCTCGTACCGCGCCGGCCTTGCCGACTTCCTGACGCTGAGCCAGGCGGAGGCATCGCTGGTGACCGCGCGCAACGGCCTCAATCAGGCGCGGTCGGACAAGGCGAGCGCACTGATCCAGCTGTACCTCGCGCTCGGCGGCGGCTGGGACGCCGCGACCGCGCCGACGCCCGACACCGTCACCGCCCCTCCCCCCGTTTCTGGAACCGGAACCAATTGATGGCCGACGCTGCAAACCCGAAGCTCGACGAATTTCTGGGCGCCAAGACCGTGCCCGCGTGGCGGCGGCATTTGAAGTGGATCGTGATCGCGGTCGTTGCGCTGGTTGCGGCCTATGGCCTGTTCCGCATGTTCGGCGCTGACGAGGAAGCGGGTTACGCGACCCGCGCGGTGGAGCGCGGCGCGCTGACCGTCACCGTGTCGGCAACGGGCAAGCTGACCCCGACCAATCAGGTGCAGGTCGGTTCCGAACTGTCCGGCCTGATCACGCGCGTGCTGGTCGACGTCAACGATCGCGTTACCGCGGGCCAGCCGCTCGCGCTGATCGATCCCGAACGGCTTGACGATGCGATCACCCAGGCGCGCGCATCGGTCGCGGCGGCACAGGCGACGGTCGCACAGAATCAGGCGACCCTCGTCGAAGCGCAGAGCCAGCTCGCCCGGTTCGAGGAAGTCAGCCGCCTGTCCGGCGGGCGCGTTCCGGCCAAGACCGAACTCGACAATGCCCGCGCCGCGGTTGCCCGCGCGATTGCGACGGTGCGCGCCAGCCAGGCCCAGGTGACCTCGCAACAGGCCGCCCTGCGATCGGCAGTGACGCAGCGGAACAAGGCGATCGTCCGCTCGCCCGTCAACGGCGTGGTGCTCGCGCGCCAGGTCGAACCGGGCCAGACGGTCGCGGCATCGTTCAACACCCCGACCCTGTTCGTGATCGCCGAGGATCTGAGCGCGATGGAGCTGGAAGTCGCGATCGACGAAGCCGATGTCGGCCAGGTTGCGCAAGGGCAAAGGGCAAGCTTCACCGTCGATGCCTTCCCCGGTCAAACCTTCCCGGCCACGATCCAGCGCGTCGATGTCGGATCGAACCTGTCGGCGCAGACGAGCACGACCACGACGACCAGCACCACGGCGCAGGTCGTGTCCTATGGCGCGACCCTGACGGTCGCCAATCCTGAGCAGAAATTGCGGCCCGGCATGACTGCCACGGCCGAGATCATCACGCTGCAGAAGAACAATGTCCTGCTCGTCCCCAATGCAGCGCTGCGCTTCACCCCCAGCGCGGGCAGCGGGCAGAGCGGCGGCGGCGTCGCCGGGGCGCTGGTCCCGC